>ERZ1699650.9-NODE-9-length-371318-cov-176.022787_pt1 | contig 371318 bp, 311 predicted proteins | sample MGYA00581512_ERZ1699650 | MGnify/ENA primary metagenome ERZ1699650 (study PRJEB42348, sample SAMEA6618698) | metagenome | isolation source: Polyester-degrading enrichment culture growing on monomer terephthalic acid, Te | collected 2019-05-17 ...
GTTGAGTGATAGTTTATCACTCTTATTGGGTGTCCAGGATCATTGGACCACAACAAGACGACACCAGAGATAAGTAGAAGAAAAAGGTCAGTCCATCGTATTGATAAAGAAATATAGCCGGAAAAATCCATATTGCGCTGAAAAAAACGCCTATAAAAGCTATAGCTCGATGACTTATGTACTTGGAATCACACTGAACTGCCCACTGCTTCCCGTCCGTGTAGGTATGGAACGGCGTGTGGAACTGATAGCGCTCTTGCGGAGTGACCAAATTGCCGCGGAGTTTCTTGGGCTTCCGGCTGGGTCGGGTTTTCTGGGTGACCGATTGAGTACAACGCCAGTCGGGCCACAATTGCCGCCATTGGCCAACAAATAGACTGGCGAAACGATCAAGTAACTCTAGAGAACGCTCCACTAAGTCAACTGCCTTATCCTGAGTGTCTTCATTAGTATCCGGCATGAGTAATGGGTCCTTGCGCTATTAGCCAGCTGTGTTCCATGGCGCTCTGCTCGTTCACGACAACGCCGTCAATCACGGCGTGGCCCTCGCTATCGCGCTTGGGCGCTGGCAATGAGTAGAGGGTTGACGAGCCCGGAAATATAGGTTCGCCTCACCTTTGAAGAGGCTTATAACCTTAAGGCGGATGTCTGTTTCCAAGGTTGCTTTGAAATGTGGTACTCACCTCAATGCTGCACGACGTTCCTCGTCGATCTTGAAAAAGAAGGCTGATAATTTGTCAATTTCTGTTTCATATTCAGTAAGGGTAAAATATGCTCTGAAGGCGGGGTCCATAACTTGGTCCTCTCCTTTTAATACGCTTACCCAAGTGCTCAATATAGACATAACTGACCTTATGACGTCTGTTCGGGCGTAAACTGGTGCGTTTTCATAGAACTCAATCAGCCTATCGGCACTGAACTGATCTGGCTCCAAAAGCCGTTCCAGTCTAGCTTCTAATGCTGCTAAATCATTCCGGATTTCCTCGGCTACTTCATTGAAGTCTGCCTCGGTCATTTCGATACCACCTTCTGTCAGATCTTCTATGGTATAGCCGTTCTTCTCGACAAAACGAATCTGATGGATTAGTCCCGGTACTTCGGGTATCGGTTGGCTCTTGTCCATAAAGTCTGTCAGTACGCGCCAAAAGAACTGGGCCTGCTCGTACTGAGGTGCAAATCCAAAATGTACCTGCCACCAGCGGTGTCGTTCATTAGGTAAGTTCTCGGTTGGCATGAAATGAAGGCTGTGAGTAATGCCGCCACGTCGAAAAACCCGAATCCAGTAGCAGTTAACTTTTTCAAAAGGAACTGTCAGGGAGTTTTTCTGGTTCTTTTTCCAGAAGCAGACGTTTCCAGTGGTTCTGTCGAAAACTACCCAGGTGTCTTCTCCCCCAGTCCGTGTTTTATACATAGAAATTGATAGGGGTAAAAATACCATGCCAGTCAAGATTGAGAAAAATATCGTTCCTTCGTTTGGGAAAGGTACTAAGCTAAAGAACAAGAATAGCAGGAAGAAGAAAGACGATATAATCCCTGTTGCTTGCCAGACTCCATGTGACGAGTCAGCTTGTATTGCCCATTGCTTTCCATCGGTCTTTACATGAAAGGGTGTATGGAAACTGTATACCGGCTGAGGAGTGACCTGTTCTCCTCTCAGTCTTTTGGCTTTTCGGCTAGCACGGGTTAACTGAGTACTTTCATTTGTGCAGCTCCAGTCTGGGTAACGGTATTTAGTTTTACCCATTAATAAATCTGCATACCACATTAGCATTCGTCTATTCCTCAGGTTGGAGAAGCAATTATTTTGAAACTATGTACAACAGCTCCTTCTGCTATAAGCCAAGAATTTTCTGCCGCTGTTTTTTCGTCTACCACCTCTCCATCGATAGTGGCTCTTCCTAGTTCATCTCGCTTAGGAGCAGGAAGAACATAAGGGGTAAGTGCGCCGGGGAAAATTCTTGCGGCCTCACCTTTGGGGTAAGTTTGAACCCGAACCCGAATATTAGTCTCTGTTGATATGTAGCCAAACCCACCACTGAGCGGTGCACCAAAAGTCTTGATTAGGTCTCGGTGAACTCGAATCTTATACGTGGATCCATTCGCGGCTATTTGTACATTTCCGGGGTTTGCAGAAACCTTAGCACTCGGGTCGTTGCTTAGTAGCGTAATGGTCTCCCATCGGTCTTCCTTGATGTGCCATGCCTGAATGTCGATTTGATAGACTCCGTCGGTCATTAGACCAGGAGTTTGAATGGCGAGTTCACAATACTCCTCATGCTCTACCCAGGTCTCGGCGAAGTGAACACTGGGTTGCAGAAAGAAGCTTGTGCATTCGTGATAAGCCAGGTCGCGCCTGTTCTTCCAGTGTTGGTAGTCTTCATCTTTAAAAATAAGGCCTCCACCGAAGCGCAAATCTGGGTCTTTTCCGAAGGGGCTGTTCTTTAGTAGAGTTTCGGTGGGGGTGTCGATTAAGAAGTACACCAGTGCGAAGCCAGCAGCAATCAACACAAAACCTACAATGTTCAATGCCAGTGCTGCCGCTTGCATAGCTGGTATGGCTGCAATAGCAGTTAAAGCAAAGCCGACAACCGTCATCCCATAAGCTATAGCCGCGTCTCTATCCCCCAACATCCATCGATTGTAGGCATCAATTGATGAAAGTAGAGCACTCAAAACGCCTGCAACAATGTTAGTTCCCGCTGCTATCCGGGTTACCAGGATGCTTTTTCCGAGAATTTTACCATCTACGGGGAGAGTTTGAATAAACTTCCTTTTAGCTGCATCCTTCAGCCGGCTCTCAATCTGTTTGGTCGTCCCATACTTGCTCTCAAATACATACTGGTATGATGTTGCGATTGTTGCGGCGAAGTCGGTTAGCGCGCTGGCCATGTCAATCCTGGCTCTGGTATTTCCAAAATCGTTCATCAGCCTATTCGCTACACTTGCCAAATTATACGCTTCAAACGCTACCATAGCCCCGTTCAATAAGAACAGCTGGTCCATCCGCTGAGTAAAATGTAACTGGGGTTGGCCACTGGTCAGAGCTTTTTCGTAGCCGACAATTGTGGTCTCCAGGCTTGTAATCTTGGTTTCAGCGTCCTTCATTATCTTGGCCAATTCCAATGCTTCAGCCTTGGTTTTGAAGGTTTTTTGCTCATATTCGTATATATCTTGACCGATGCGCTGTATGTGTTGGTCGGCATCGTTGGCGGCTTGTTGAATCACGTCTGCCAATAGCAGGCGGTTAGCGTTCTCAATAACTTTCACCTCAGCTGCTGATCGGGCCAGGCTGGTCGCTTCCTGAGCGAATACGATCTGGATGATCTTGTTCGCGTTGCGGACCTCAGCGGTATCGAGCGTGCTGTGCATGTAAGTTGAAAGATACTGGTGTAACTGCTGAGTATTTTCCAGCGCAAGGTCGGCAGGTACTCGTACTTTTTTATCCGGCCCCAGTTCAAAGTTTACCCAGGGGCCTTGATGGTTTTTTATGTGTTTCGCGGTTGCCAGCGTGGTCTTCATGCGTTGCATTCGACCTGCGGCTGTCATAGCGACATGGCCTTCGGGGAGGCGGTTGTTCAACAGATCGTCGTGGGTGACTTTCAGTGCTTGCAGGTGCTCCCCGGCCAACAATGAATACAGGTTCACGACTTTGGTGTTGTGTTTGAGCGTGCCACCGCTTAGTACTGTGCCCGAGGCTCGCATTTTGTTAAGGTTGTTTTCAATGTTGGCCAGAGCATCTGTTACCTGGGTTCGTTGCTGGCGTAACTGGGCTCTTTCAGCTGTGGCCTCCTCCATATACTGTTCAAGATCGATCAGTTCTTTGTCAATCTGGTCGATTCGAGATACCAGACTGAAGCTCTCCATCTGTTTTCCGAGCTCGCTTTGGTTCTGCAGGATGTTCTGTCTTTCGAGCGTTAACTCCTGTTTTCTGGCTCGGGCTTCTTCTAAATATTGCTCTGTTTGCCTAAGTATGGTCTCTTGTTCGGTTTGCTGTGCCTTCAAATTGTTATGGCGCAATTGTAGCTGATCGTATCTATGCTGTTTGCTGTCTCTATCACTACGAGACTCACCTAGCCCCTGTTCCATTTGTTGAGTAGTGCGAACTCCCTCATACGCATTTTCTTTAACTTTGGCGCCGAAGGCATGGGCAGTATGTCCCGAGAATCGCCAGGACTGAATCAGTGCAGAGGCATCCCCGTTGTCTTCTGTCTCTATTGGAGCAGGCAGCATGGTCAAGGCCAGGGTAAAGGTGTGGATGGCTTGAGCGACGAACTCATGCATATCCACAGGGGTTCCATCTATTGTAATAGGTGGCCAGTGGGCGTGGTCCTCGCCGTTTAGTCCATCAATGATGCGCCTTATTTTTACCGGGTTTAGAAGCCGGGCTTCAAGGCCCGGCTCGGTCTCGCTGATGCTGAGTGGGTTTTCCGGGTCGGGCCCGCTTTGTGGGAACAGGATGTCAGCCAGAGGGTGTGGAGTTTTGTATTGGTGGCCACCGGTAAGGCGCAACAGGAAGTCAGCGCCCTGATCCCGATCCAGATAGAGGGCGTAGTCGTCCAAGTTGAAAAAGAGGTCTTTATAGGCGTTGGCCACTGGCTGGTTGAAGCGAGCGATCAGTTGCCCCATGAGTTCGGGCAGTAGAAACCAGTGGGCGTTCTCCAGGGTATGGTAGTCTTCCATGGCGGTCAGGAAGGCCGGAGTGTCCATCAGGTCGATTAGGTCTCTGCGGTAATCCAATGCGCTTTGGATAATTTGCTCACAGCCTTCTTTGTTGAGCTGCTCTTCCATGGCTTGCTGGTCCAGCTCTTCACGGTCCTCCACTCGCTGTTCAAGCACTTCGCGCTCTTTCTCGGTTAGATCTGGTTGTTTTAATTGCTGATCAATCGGGGCGAAAAACTGAGTGTTAAAGAGGGCAGCCAAACGGCTGTCGGCCACGGTTTGTATGTGCTCCATCCGGTCTTCAGCGATGCGGTCGATTGTCCAACCACTCGGGTATTGGTGGTCGGCCTGAAGCATGGTGGTAACAGTGGCATCAAGCAAGTCGATCATATCGGATTGGGTACTAGCTAAATACCGCGCATCACCAATCACATCGGGCAGAATTACGCTGGCAATGCCTTTGTCGAATTTGGTGTTGTAGTGTCGGCGCCTCGGGGCGAGTTCTTCGTTGGTTACCAGGCGGATGTTGCTGCCTTCTGGCATGTCTTCAAAGTTGGATTCGGCAGCGCTGAGATCAACGGGCATTAGCCGTGCGGCGCGGGCCTTGGCTGTGTAGTCTGTGCTGTAAGCCGATTCTACGCGTTCGCCCAGCCATTGGCGTGGGTCTTCCGGGTCTACCCCACCGAGCTGGTCGATTCGCTCCCAGCTCCATTGTTCTTCGGAGAAGGCGATTTCGACGATGCTTTCGCTGCCGTTCATATTCCAGGGGAGCACCAGGGTGCTGTCTTTTTGCACGGTGGCGCGACGGCGATCCAGGCCTTTCTCATAACTCAGGTTTACGTCAATTAACATGTGGCAGTCAGTATCGTACCGGGCTTCCCGCCATAGGTAGCCGTTAACGTAGATGTATACCCAGCCTTCGCGTAAGGGCCCCAGGCCTTCATCGGGTATGTTCCTCAGAAAGGTCACAGGGACCAGTTTTAGGGCGGGATTACTCATGTCTTCGTTAAAGGCGGTGGTGTCGTCGTAGCCGAGCGGAATTTTGTAGTAGTCGTGATGGTCGTCGGTCAGCATGAGTGACAGCCGCTTTCGCCCGGGGGTAAAGTTCTCAAGAATCAGCTCCCGGTGGCGTTCGGCATTGTTCGGGCCGTCGGGGTGGCCGGGTAGGGCGATGCTGGCTGCAGTCATGTGGTAACTCCTTGCGTGCGATGCCCCCGGCATTTTGCCAGGGGTCACTCCTTACTGAGTGGTTCGGTTCAATGGCCTTCGGCCGATTAGTCGTCGCTTTCCCCAATCAGAACGCCCATGCCTTCACCGGGGTCGCCCTGAATGATGGCGTTGATGCGGTCTGGTCCTTCGGGTTCCAGTTCATGCGGTGCCTTGGGGCGGGTTGGCAGCGGCGGCATGCCCACGGGTTGCATCAGCGGGGAGGGTGGGGTGTTCTTGTTGTTTGAGACCATCATGTCCAGGGCTCGGGTAACGGCCTGGCCTTCGGCAAAAACATTGCCCGAGGCAGAAACGAAAGACGCTTCGCCTTTTATTTTCCCGGAGACAACACCCTTGCGTCGGCCGGGCTGATCACCGGTGCTCTTTTTAAAGACGGATTTGATATGGCACATGGGGTTGCCGTTTACATACACGCTGCCAGCGGTTTTGTCCGCATCGGCCGAACGCGCAACGTTTGGGTAGGGGATCGGTACCACGGAATTCCCGCTGGGGGTCAGGCAGACGTCGACGGTGTTGAGCGTTCCCTGGGAGCCGGCGTGAACCGCACTGCGTCCATTAATCAATACGTTGTTAGCCACTGAGACCTCCTTGCTTCGGTTGGGCGGCGGGTGTTGCGGTGTGGGGTGTGGAGTCGAGCTTCAGCAGGGTGTATCGCTGGTCCGGCGACTGGTGAAACAGCCATTGAGTATCAACGGGTGGGCAGGGCATTTGCCGGCGCCCCAGGGCACACACCACAGCCAGGCCCGGGCCTGCAGCACCGACATAACCAAACCCACTGGATAGTGAGATATGTTGCAGTGCATCGAATTCGCTGGCCGGTTCAAAATCGCCCAGCCACTGGTGCCAGTGCGCCTGTTGATCGAGGCTTTGGTCGAGGTGAGTGACCAGGCCGTGGCGATAAGGTTGTGCGGCGGCCAGCCTGGCATTGCTTGCCGTCAAGTCAGGCAGCGGTTCCGGGTACAGGGTTAGGCGGGCGGTGCCGTTGGAAGCATCGCTGGTCAACCATAGGGCGGTGGCGGCTTCGCCCAGTATCAGGCCATCTGAAAAGTGTTTTATAGCCACCCTGTCACCAAGCCGGTCGAGGGTGGCCTGGTTAATGAGCGAATCGGTACTGAGCCAGACCAGTGAAGTCTCTGCGGCTATCTGCGCCCGGTCTTCCGGTTTGTCCATTTGATAGACGGTGCATAGGCTGCACCAGTCGACGAGGGCCGGGTCGCCCAACGCCATAAAATTATTAACCAGCAGGTCCTGAAAAACGTCGGCCGGGTCTGAACCCCAGTCTTCCCGGTTGAGGCTGCACACCATGTCCGTTGTGGGGGGAATGGGACCATGCCGGTTCCAGAGCTCCGCCAGGGCTTTGGCGGCCAAACGGGCGCAGCGTGCACGACTGTCGATATCGTAGTCGCCGTCGGCCGGGAAGGTGTAACAAGGCAAGTCGAGGTCGTCCACCCTAACCGTCAGGCTCTCGCTTTCACTCAGGCCAGGCTGGTGAATATCGCCCTGACGGGTTACCACCGTCGCGTAAATGGTGGCCGGTGTTTTGCCGCCCTGGGTGTAGGCGCTGGCTGCTTTTACAGTCCATTGCAGTTCATCCATAGGCGGCCTCCGGCGTGGCAGAGGTTTCAGCCAGGTGAATTTCAGCCATTAAGCGTTTGGGCAACTGGGTGAAGGCTTTGCGGTACAAAAGGTGCAGGTGCCGCTTTTGGGTGTCGACGAGTAAGGTGTCGGCCTGCAGTGTGATGGGCTCTTCGGTCGTTCGCGTTTTCCAGCGCAGCGCGAGGCTGGGTATTGTCCAGTGAATCGACAGTGGGTGATGTTCGGGCAGGTCTTTGGTCAGACCGGTTAAAGTCAGTTTTGCCTTGCCATGTAGCGGTCTGTTGAACCACTGGTCCCGGGGCGCGCTGTGGTAAGCGGTATCTGGCAGCGGGCCGCTGAACGGGTATTGGCGGGCGGCGGCCTTGTCTTCGTCCAGCGATTTAAACGCTTCTCTTCGGGGGTGCCAGTGTGAGGGAATCGGGCCATACCCTTGTGGCTCTTTTCGTTCCGACGGTTTTTTCATCGGGTGCCGGGGGTGTTCAATCTGGGGAAGCGGGGCACCGTCTATATCGTTTTTTTTCAAGCCCTCACCCAGGTAGCCGCGCCCTACCGGGTTGGCCATATAGGCGTCGTTTTCTTGCTTCGCATTGCGGCCGCCATAGGCGTATTCGTAGCGAATGGGCAGTTCGGTGATGGGGGTCGGTTCGGTGAATGCCGTGCTGAACAAGGTGCTTTTCCAGGTTCTTGGGCCCACGACGGAAAGCTTTTTTCGCCAGTGAATGCCGTTTTCAGTGCTCAGACTGGCTTCGACATTGAAGCCAGCTCGCGCAGTGCCGCAGTGGGCGGTGGCAAACAGCAGGATTTCCGAGCCGTGCTTGAAAGGCACGGTCTCCCGGCAACACGAGGGCCCGTGCTGCTCCGGGTCGTCCTCCGGATAGTCGTACGACTGAGACAGTGGTTCGCTTTCTGGCAGTGGTTCAACCTTCCCGTCCAGGTCGTACTGGTAACTGGCCTTGGCAATGAAGATGGTTGCTGGCTCGCCCTGGGCTGTCCAGCCGGACGTCAGTTCCTGTTGGTAGTAGGGGTGGGGTTGAAGCTGGATCATGCCCGGGCCTCTTGCAGGCGCTGAGCACGTTGCCAGTGACATTCGGTGGGGCTAAGCAGGGTGCCCCCGTGGGTATCCAGCCAAATTGCCGAGGTAACGGGTTCGGTATCGGCACCGAAAAAGCGCCCCAGCTGTGGCCTGAAGGGTCGGTCTGAATGGTCATGGCCCAGACACAGACGTCCCGTGGGCTGGTTTACATCCAGCCATTGGCGGGCTGTGGTGGCATCGGCCAGGCGGTCGCCTTTTTCTTTGGTCCCCAGCTTAATGACGGGCACCCGGGGTAGCCGTTCGCCCGTAAACCCGTACCAGGCCCGTTCGGCCAGGGGGTTGGTGTGGGGTTTGGAAAGCAGGTCAACGCAGAAGTCGAGGTGGGCGGCATCGCCGTGAACCACCAGCCAGAACGGGGGGATGTGTTCGTCCAGCACAGCTTGTTGCAAGGGCTGGATAAATTCGCTTGCTCCGCTGGCTGCGGCGGTGCGCCAGGCGTACCGGGAATCCGGACTGGCCTTGATCCACCGTTGAATCAAATCGATGGCTGCCGGCTGCTTGCCGGTGGCCAGTAACCCGAGCGCCAGCCAGTGCAAGTCTTCCTGCCGGTCTTCGTTCTGAACGCTGTCCCGGGCTTCGGAGATCCAGGTATCGAATACGGTGTCGGACTTCCAGGCTCGACTTTTGACCAGGCAGGGAATTTGCCCCGCTATGGCCTGTGACCAGGAGACATGAGAAACGTCGGAATCGACGGCCGGCGGCACGTCGTGCAGTCTGCTTTTTAGCCACCAGTGCGTGGGGTCGGTAAGGTCGGTCTGCTCGATCAGCGTGTGCAATAGGGGTTGCCAGTTCTGAGCACCTGTAATGTCGATGGCGGTTTGCAAGTCTTCCAGCCAGGGTTCCATGCCGGTTTCCAGTAATTGAGCGGCCAGGTGATCGGGGGCTTCACGGAAATCGGGGCGGAACGCAAAAATGCAGAGATTGAGTGCCCGGTTCTCCTCGTCGCTCAGGTCTGGCTCGGTGATGGCCTCCTGAAGGTAACAGAGGTGGCCATAGAGTTTTTGCTCAATGCCAAGCAGCAGGTCGTATTCGCAGTGTTTTCGCTGCGTTAACCACAACTCTCGGGTTTTAAGCTGTGCTTGTGCCCAGGCGAGGTGCGCAGTGTCCATGAAGTCGTATCCCTGACGGTTTAGTTAAGATGAATTTCTCTTCCCTGGACTACACAGAGTTCTTCTGCTTCGGTACGGATGTTCTTGCCGTTAAGCGACAGTTGGGTTTCTGCGGTAACCGTGGCTCGCGGGGCTTTCACATCAACCCCTTGCTGGCCAATTTCCACTGCGCTGCCGCCAACTTCAGTCAGTAAACGGGCAATGTGTTCGGGCAATACCCACTGGGCCACATCACCCAGGGTACTGATATGAGGAATGAATTCGTTGTCACCGGTTGAGACGACGTAAGCGACTCTGGCGGTGCCGTCGTCCATCAGGTCGGCCATGACGAGGTCATCAACACGCACCAGGTTACGACCGGCTTTCTCGGGTGGAACCGCTACCGTTTGCCCGTTGATGGACAGCTGTGTACACCGGCTTTCATGGGTTTCCAGTACGATGGCTTCAAGCCGGTCTACGACTCGCGCAGAGCGCCCGGTGTGCAATGTGGGTGCAATGGAACGAGGTGCAGTCATAGTAGCTCCCTGTTGACTGAATCTGTTGGCCGAATGATGGGTCTGGTTTTGTGATGGCTGACGTACAAATGCTCCCGTTGTACAAACCATCGACCACAGTGACCAAGGAGAGCGAGGGTAGCCAACCTGAGGCGCATTGAGAATGCTTGGCGGGTGAATTAAGCGCCTTTTGCGGGGGTGAATACGAGATTTGTGACCGACATCTCTAATAACTGGGTGTCGTCAAACCACCAACGCGGGCGGCGTGGCTAGTGAATAGCCAGGGGAGTAAGTGACTTAATTTGTTTCATGAAGATGGGCGTCCGTGCCCGACTGCAGGTGCCGAAGTGGCACCTGCATCCATGAGTGTGCGATCAGTTAAAGGTAAACACCTGGAAGCCGGCGTCATCAAGTTTTCCGGTTTCCATGTTGTCACCCGCCAGTGCTTCGGCTTTGGGAGAGGTTTTGAACATCACCTCCGCGTCGCCCCAGCCGGCAAACTGCCAGTTGTCATCGGCTGAGGGGTTGAAGGTACCCTGCGACAATAAATAGTTGGCGATTACGTCGCGGTTTTTATCCGGTGCGTCGATGACGATGGTGCTGCCATCCAGGCCCGGGAAACTGCCACCGCCTCCGGCGCGGTAGTTGTTGGTGGCGATCAGGAATTCCTGATCCGGGTCGATGGGCTCGCCTTCGAACTGAACATCAACGATGCGGTGCTGATCGTTGACCACTTCGCCATCGTTGTTGTAGCGCGGTGGCACGGTCACATCAATGCGGTAGCTGATGCCATCAATCACATCAAAGTTGTAGGTCGGGAAGCTGTCGTCAACCAGCGGTTGTGCGCCGCTGGCATCCGGGTCGATGGTATTGAACTGGCCAGCAGACCGCTCCAGCCATTCGATGACCTGTTCTCCGGTCAGTTTCACCACTTTCAGGTCATTCGGGTATATGTAGAGGTCCGCGACGTTTTTCAGCGCAATGTCACCGGCCGGTACATCGGTGTAGTAATCCGGTCCACCCCGGCCACCGGCTTTAAAAGGAGCCGCTGCTGACAGAATTGGCAGTTCTTCGAGTTCGGTTCCGCGAACAATATTTTCGACGTACCAGGTCTGGGCGTTGTTCACCACCTGAACCGAAGGGTCATCCTGTACCACGGCAAAGTAGCTGTTGATGCTGGCTGTGGTTTCGCCAACGCGCTGGGCCATGTAGTCGAGCGTGGCCTGGTGGTCGCTGTCGACCGCATCCAGTATGGATTGAACCGGTTCGACCAGCGCAACGGTCTCCCCATTTTCACGGCTGAAAATGGGCCGTGCTTCACTGCGGCTGCCAGCGATTTGCCAGTTGCCGGCTTCGCCCTCAAGCGTCAGGTCGATGATGCCCAGATGGCTGCCCCAGAACCCGGGCATGACGGCCGGCACGCCAAAGATGGTGCCAGACTCGTTGTCGACGTTGTCCATAGTGTCGTAAGCCGGGCTGCCCGGAAACACCGCATGGGCGTGGCCGAATAGGATGGCATCGATGCCTTCTACCTGGGCCAGGTGCCAGGTGGCGTTTTCGTCCATACCCTGGCGTGCCGCATCCGACAAGCCACTGTGGGGGATGGCGACGATGATGTCAGCGCCTTCGGCTTTCATCTGCGGTACAAAGCGTTCAGCCGTTTCGACCATATCGTGGGCGACGACCAGGCCTTCGAGGTTGTCTTTATCCCAGTTCATGATTTGCGGAGGTACGAAACCGATGTAGCCAATGCTCAGTTCGTGCGGCTGGCCAGCGTTGTCGATGACGGTTTTTTCCTGAATCAGATAGGGTTGGAAGTAGGGCTGATCACTACCATCCCCCAGGTCGACCATGACGTTCGATGATATGTACGGGAAATTGGCGCCGTTTAACGCCTTTATCAGGAAATCTAACCCAAAATTGAATTCGTGGTTGCCGATGTTGCCGACATCGTAATCCAACAGGTTCATGGCTTTGTATGCGGGGTGGGTTTCGCCGAAACGAAGCACGTCGCCTTTGGCGACGAAGTCACCCAGTGGGTTGCCTTGAATCAGGTCACCGTTATCGACCAGTACACTGTTGCCACGTTCGTTGCGGGCGGCGTTGATCAGGGCGGCGGTTCGGGCAAGCCCGACGGTAACGTTCTGGTTGTCGGTGTAGTAATCGTAATCGACGATGTGCATGTGGAGGTCGGTGGTTTCCATCAGGCGCAACTCAACGGTGGCGGCTGAGGCTGTGGCCGCGGCCAGCGCCGTGGCGCCCAGGCCAACGGTTCCGAGGCCCAGTAGCAGTTTATTCATGGCATGAGTCCTTTTTTGCAGGTTCGACAGTAAAATCGAGCATCATCACTTTATTGTTGTAACACGGCGGTTTAATGACAGTTGAGCCATAAACTGACCGCGAGGTCAGTATAGGGGGGCTAGGCAAGCGGACAACCTCCAAAGAGTCAGGGTGGGATGCCGGTCAAACTCGGGACGCTCAGACAGCTGGATTATTCTGGTAAAGTAGCGGGTGTGATTTTTAAACGGGAAGGAAGGATTAATGCGCTGCATGGCTGAAACGCGGTGGGGTGAACACCATGCGGGATGATACGGTGGCCACTGCTGACGAGCGTTTTGTCGGGGCGACGCTGGCACGCTGGGCGGTTGAGCAACCCACCGCCGTGGCACTGCAATGCCAGGCTCAGTGTCTGTGCTGGTCGGATTTGCACCGTCAGGTAGAACAGCTCGCTGGCCGCCTGCACACTGAGTTGGGCGTCAACCGGGCCATTGCACTGGATGCGTCGGACCCGCTGCTGCTCATTCTGGCGTTTCTGGCCGTAAGCCGCTCGGGCAACCGGGCCCTGGTGCTGGATACCGGCTGGCCCGATGCGCAACGCGCGGAAATCGATCGACAGACTCGGCCAGACCGGGTTCTGAACAATGCCCAACTGACGCTGTGGCTGGAAAATCCCGACGTTGAACTCGCTCCCATCCCCGAACCCACGCCGGACCAGGCCTTTTACGTGGGCTTCACCTCGGGTTCGACGGGCATACCCAAGGGATACCGCCGCGGCCACGCTTCCTGGCTGGCCAGTTTCGAGCTGAGCAAGAGGCTGTTCGACTTGCAACCGGGAGACCGGGTAATGGCACCGGGCAGTCTGGCTACGTCGCTGCATCTGTATGGCGTTATTCAGGCATTGCAGGCCGGTATTGGGGTCGTTCTGGTGCCTCGCTTCCGGCCACGAAGCGTGCTTCAGGCTCTCGGCGAACAGGGTGTTACGGCACTCTATGGCACGCCGACGCAGATCAAATTGCTGCTGAAAACGGCTCAGCGAGATGCGCTGCCACCCTTACCGGAATTGCGTCACCTGATCATCAGCGGGGCAAAGTGGCCCGACGATACTCGCCAGGCCTTGCGTCAGCCATTTCCGAATGCCGGGCTAACGGAATTTTACGGCACCTCAGAAATGAGCTTTATCGCCCTGCATAACGATGAGACCAGAGCTCCCGAGGGCTCGGTTGGCCGCCCGGTGCCCGGTGTTGAGTTACGCATTGGCCCTTCGGCCCAAACCCCGCAGGCAACCGGAGAGCGAGGTCGTATCTGGGTGCGCAGTGCACTGGTGTTTGATGGCTATGAGTGCGGTGGCGGCGATGAAATTGCCCGCGAAGGCGACTGGTTAACAGTCGGCGATCATGGCTATCTGGATGAGCAGGGGTATCTCTATCTGGTTGGCCGCGAGAAACGCATGATCGTCAGCAGTGGCCTGAACCTCTATCCGGAAGAGGTAGAAGCCTGGCTTTTGCAGCACCCGGAGGTGACCCAGGCCGCCCTGCTAGGGCTGCCCGATGCCTTGCGCGGCCACAAGATCGCGGCGGTGGTTCAGGCTGATGATGCCAAAGCGTCGGCGGAGTCGTTGCGCCAGCATTGTCGGCAGCGTTTTCCTGTCTCACAGGTACCGAAGGCCTGGTATTTTCTGGAGCGGTGGCCGATGACCCAGAGTGGCAAGACGGACTTCGTCGCGCTGGAGCGCTGGCTAACGGTGGTGCAGGCCGGTACCGGCCCGGACAAGGCGATACCCTCATGAACCCGGTGTATCTGGTTGCCGCCCGCCGAACGCCTGTCGCCCCGGTCAACGGGGCGTTCAAAACGCTGGGGGTCAGCGACCTTGCCGTGCCGGTTATTCAGGCACTGTTGGCGCAAACGGGGCTGAGCCCGCAGCAGGTCGATCAGGTGATGCTTGGTAATGCGCTTTACGGTGGCGGCAACCCGGCCCGGTTGATTGCGCTGGCCGCTGGCTTGCCGGAATCGGTTCCGGCCCTGACCATCGATACCCAGTGCTGCTCGGGTCTCGACAGTCTGCGTCTGGGCGCCCAGGCCATCGCCAGCGGCCAGGCAGACGTGGTACTAGCCGGGGGCGTGGAAAGCACCAGTCGCCGGGCAATGCGCGCCCATCGCCCGCTCAACAAAGACGATTCGCCCGATTTCTATGAACGCCCGGCCTTCACCCCCTGGCCAGACCGCGACCCGGATATGGCCGACAGCGCCGCCCGCCTGGCGCACGAACAGGGTATCAGCCTCGACCAGCAAAACGCCTGGGCCATCGACAGCCACGCCAAGGCGCTGGCCGCGCAAGACCGGCTAACCAACGAATGCATACCGCTGGCTGGTTTGAACGTAGATGCCGCCACCCGGCCGCTGTCGGAGCGACTGGCCAACCGCACGCCCAAGGTGGCCCAATGGCAAACAAGCGCTGTCAACGTCGCAGGCACAGCCTTGCAGGCCGATGCAGCCGCCCTATGCCTGCTGGTCAGCGAAAGCATGTTGGCAAATCTGCCCGCCGGCACCCGCGCCATGCGCTGGGTAACCGACATCAGCGGCGGCGGCCCCGCAGACTCGCCACCCTGGGCCATTGTGCCCGTCGTACAACGGCTGTTTGAACGCAACGGTCTGAGCGCCGACCAATTCCACTGCATCGAACTGATGGAAGCCTACGCCGTACAAGCCCTCGTCAATGCCCACCAGCTGGGTTTGCCACTCGACAAACTAAACCAGGGCGGCGGTGCCTTGGCCCGGGGCCACCCCATTGGTGCCTCAGGAGCCATTCTGGCGGTCAGGGCCTACCACGAGATGGTGCAGGCCCCCAAAGGTAGGCTCGCCCTGGCGGCTATTGCCGCTGCGGGTGGGTTGGCCAGTGCGGTTGTCCTGGAGGCTTAGTTTGGGTTTGTGGCTTTCGTTCGTGTCGGCCACCGGGTAGTGCTATCCGGGGTCGGCGTGAACCCGTCCATGGGGCCTAGGCTTCGGCATCCATGCCTCAGACTACCCCGGATAGCACTACCCGGCAGCCGACACTTGTTTTCGTGCCAACACTAGCTTTAAGTTCAACAGCTAGGAAAATGACCGAAGGCTAAGTCGTAAAAGTAATTTGTTATTACAGGGAACCGCCCTGTACCCCGAACTCATGGCACCTGTAAATTCAACCACAGCTCCAAGCGACTGCCACCAATAAATTCAACCACAGTCCCAAAGAACACCCTCAGAACCCAAGAAACCGCGCATATTCGTCAAGCGGAGCGCGAGGCGTTTCGAATTGGTTCTCAGGTGCTGACGGGTCGCCGTAGCCGAGGGCCATGCCGCAGACAACGACTTCGTTGTCGGGGAGGGCGAGCTGCTCGCGAATGATGTGTGGGTAGCTGGCCAGGGCACCGATGCCGCAGCTGTCGACGCCTTCGCCTTTGGCTGCGAGGAAAATGGACTGGATGAACATGCCGAGATCCATGTAGCAGCCTTTGCCCATGGCGCGCTCGATGGTGATGACCAGGCCGACAGGGGCGTCGAAGAAGTGGAAGTTGCGCCGGTGTTGGGCCAGGCGGCCGGGGATGTCGCGGCGGGCGATGCCCAGGCTGTTGTAGAGGGCGTAACCGACTTCCCGCTGACGGGCCTTCAGGTAGGAGGGCATGGGTTGGGGGAAGTAGTCGTATTCTTCCGGTCGGGTGTCGGACTGTTCGAAAGCTTCGCAGAGGCGGTCACTGAGCTGGGTCAGTGGCTCGCCAGCGAGCAAATAGGCGAAGCCCGGTTGCAGGTTGGCGCCGCTGGGTGCACGCCGGGCGCTGGTCAGAATACGCTCCAGGGTCGCTTTGTCGACGGGTTTGTCTAGGAAGCGGCGAGTGGAGCGGCGGTTTTGCAGGGCATCTAACAGGGCGGTCATATCGGGTCGGCTTTGTTAAATTCAGTGGGTGAAGGCTTCGCGTTTGAGCCCGTATTTCTGCATTTTCTGGTTCAGGGTGCGGCGCGGCAGGTCGAGCACCTCCATCACTGCCTTGATGTTGCCCTTGTGGTGGCTCAGTTCGGCGCTGATCAGCGCTTTTTCGACCTGTTCGAGCCGGGCCGAGAGTGACCCTTCGCCGCTGTGCGCATTGCCCCGGTTGCTGGAACCCAATTGCAGCAGCTCGGATACCGAGACCTGATTAAAGCTGCGTGTCAGCAGATAGCGTTCGGCCGTGTGCCTCAGTTCACGCACGTTGCCGGGCCAGTCGTGCAGTTCCAGGGCGATCAGGTCATCGTAGCTGAGCTCCGGCACTGGTATTTGGTTCTGTTCGCTGGCTTCTTGCATGAAGTGGCTGAACAACATGGGAATGTCGCGCGGGCGCTCGCGCAAGGGGGGCAGTTGAATCTCGGCGACCATTAGCCGGTAATACAGATCTTCTCGAAAGCGGCCTTCGTTGGCAGCCTGACGCAGGTCTTCTTTGGTGGCGCTGAGGATGCGCACATTGAATGGGATCGGTGTGTGTGAGCCAACCCGCACGACCTCGCGTTCCTGCAGTACGCGTAACAGCTTGATCTGAAACGCCATCGGCATGCTTTCTATTTCATCCAGAAACAGCGTGCCCTTGTGGGCGGCTTCGAATATGCCCTTGCGTTGTTTCTGGGCACCGGTGAAGGCGCCGGCTTCGTGGCCAAAGAGTTCACTTTCGAGCAGGTTTTCGGGAATGGCGGCAACGTTGATGGCGACGAAGGGTGCTTGCTGGCGAATGCTGAGCCGGTGCAGGCTGCGCGCGACCAGTTCCTTGCCGGTGCCGGTTTCGCCGGAGATGATCACATCGGCGTTGACCCGGGCCAGCGCCTGAATGTGCTGACGCAGGGTGCGTATCGGGTCGGAATCACCAATGATGGTGTCGGCCAGTTCGTCACTGTCGGCCTGGGTATGATGCGGTTGGGTCGCCAGGTGCACCCGGCGTTGCTCACTGGCCCGCTGGATCATGTCGATCAGGCGGTCTGGCTTGTAGGGTTTTTCAATAAAGTCGAAGGCGCCGAGTTTCATCGCTTCCACCGCTTGGGCGATGCCACCATGGCCGGTAATCAGTATCACCGGGATCGACGGATCGACAGCCTTGAGTAGGCTCATGCCATCCATGCCCGGCATACGAATGTCGCTGACCACGACTCCGCCGAAATCGGGCGTCAGCAGCGGCAGGGCAGCATCGGCACTGGCAAAGGTATGAACCTGCACGTCAGCCAGATCCAGCCATTGTTCCAGTGAGGCAAGAACCTCAGGGTCATCGTCGATGATGACGGCCGTAGTGTCGGAAATCATTTCGTTGCCTCGGATTGCAATACTGCGGGGCTAATGGAGTGCGCAAAGCTCAGATGAAAGACGGTACCGTGCCCTTGCTGACTGTCGACCGTCAGCTCCGCACCCAGATCGCTCGCCAGATTGTAACTGATCGCGAGGCCAAGCCCCATGCCATCGCCAACGGCTTTGGTGGTGTAGAAAGGTTCAAAGATATGCACCAGCTTGTCGGCAGGGATACCGGGGCCGGTATCGCGAATTGACAGCGTGAGTGGTGTGTCGTCACCCGATTGCGGTGAAGCCGAGGTGGCGTGCTCCAGAGTAATGGCAATGCGTCGTTGCCTGGCCTCAGCCAGCGCGTCGATCGCGTTGCTGATCAGGTTAACCACAATCTGCTCCAGCATCATGGTATTGGCCTGTACCAGTCGGTCTGAATGAATAGTGAGCTGGCAGTCAATGCCGGCGGCTACCAGTCGCGGCCTGAGCAGTTCCAGCGCGTAGCGTATCGGCCCTTCCAGGGTGACCGGTGTCGCCCCGGTGTTGCGCTTGCCGGAAAAGATGCGTAACTGGCGCGACAGATTCGATAACCGGGTGACCAGGTCTTCAATTTTGCCGAGGTTGGTGCCAACAGCGTCGAGTTTGCCGCGTTGCAGCAATAAATGGCTGCTGGCGGCGTAGTTCGACAGCGCCGTGATTGGTTGGTTCAGTTCATGGGCAATGGCTGATGACATACGACCCAGGGCCGCCAACTTCTGGTTCTGGGCGAGCGCTGCCTGAGCCTGTTGCAAATCCCGGGTGCGTTCTTCCACGCGCTGCTCCAGTGCCATGTTGGCCTCTTCCAGGGCTTGCTGGGTGGCCGTCAGCTCCGTGATGTCCTGCACCGTGACGATGTATTCTCGCGCCGAGCCAACTCGAATCGGGTTCAGGGTGTAGAGCACCGGAAAGCGGCTGCCGTCGGTACGCAGGCCCTCAGCCCGCACGGTTGCCTGACCGTACTGGCCCGGTTGCCAGGGTGTCAGCAACTGGCCGGGGCGGTGATTCAGATTGTTTTCCGACAAGGCAAAGAGGCGCCGCGCCTGCTCGTTGATGAACAGTGGGCGGAACTGATCGTCAAGATTCAGCAGCCCGGCATCGGTATTCTGAATAATGGCGCGCTGGTGGTGTTCGCGCTCGGCCGTCAAGCGGCTGATGGCGCGCTGAGCCTCGGTGCGGCGCCGGCGCTCCCGGTAGTAGAGCAGGGCACCTGCTAAGGTAGCGTAGCCGATCAGCACCAGGCTTTGGCGTGTGCGAACCCGCGCCTGGGCTTCGGCCAGAGGCTCGCGCAGGTGCATTTGCCAGGGGTAATCATCGATATTTGAGGCAAAAACCAGCTGGGTTCCATCGGTTTCCAAATCAAACGTAGACCAGCGCTCTGACTGCCATTCCGTAACCGGTTGCAATTGCTTCACCGGGTCCTGCCCGAATTGCCGGGTTCGGGCGAGTTGATCCTGATGGAGCTCGCTCAGCGGTCGGGTAGCGTAGTAATGCCAGCGCGGCGCCGATGACAGAAAAATAATGCCTTCCTGATCGGTCACCCAAACGCTGTCGCCGGAGGCCTGCCAGCTTTGCTCCAGCGGTTGCAGATTGATCTTGACCACGATGACGCCCAGGATCGAATCGTCGCTGGCTCGCACCGGAGCCGATAAAAACAGACCCGGAATGCCCGAGGTGGCGCCTACCGCGAAATAGAAGCCCGGTTTGCCGTTAATCGCATCGCGAAAATAGGGTCTGAAGGCATAGTTGGAGCCTACAAAGCTGAATTCAGTCTCGAAATTACTGGACCACTGAGTCATGCCGTCGGGGTCCATCAGAAAGATCTCATCGGCACCAGCCTGGCGCTTGATGGTGCGCAGTAAAATTGAGGTTTGCGTTGAATTCTCGATAGCCGGTTGCTGCGGGTCTCGTTGTGCCAGGGCGGTAACGATACGCGGGTCGTTGGCCAGAATATGAGGCAGGTACAGATGCCGGTCGATAGACGCCGACAACGAGGTCTCAAAGGCTCCGAGCCGCTGCTGCGCGCGTTCAGATGCCTGGGCAATGTCCAGTTGCATCAGGCTGCGCTGAGCCAATATCAGTACGACCAGAACCAGGCCAAGCCCAACAATCAGCCAAAACGGCAGCGAGCCAACCCAGCGGCGCAGCTGCCCGTGTTTTCGTAACGCCTGAAGGGATGTGGTAATCGGCATGTGGTTTTATCGTTGTTGTGCCTGAAGCCCAAGTGTACCGCAATGCCGGAAGGGCGCGAACCTTCTGGTTTGTGGCTGCTTTTTTGGATTAACTAAAATTTAGGTTGGCAATAGTTTAGCGACGGGCGGCAGGAGTAGCCCTGCTGCCTGTCGCGGGCTCAAGACGATTCAGCTAGCGAAACCGTCAGGCATAAAAAAACCGCGCCAGGGCGCGGTTTTTCAGTCGACAGTGATCGATCAGTCGTCGAGGAAGCTGCGCAGGTGATCGCTGCGCGTCGGGTGGCGCAATTTGCGCAACGCCTTGGCCTCTATTTGACGAATCCGCTCGCGAGTCACGTCGAACTGCTTGCCGACCTCTTCAAGGGTGTGGTCGGTGTTCATGTCGATGCCGAACCGCATGCGCAGCACTTTGGCTTCGCGCGCGGTCAGCCCCGCCAGCACTTCACGGGTCGATTCGCGCAGGCCGGTGACGGTGGCCGAATCGATCGGCATTTCCATGGTGTTGTCTTCGATGAAATCGCCCAGCGAGCTGTCTTCGTCGTCGCCAATCGGCGTTTCCAGCGAAATCGGCTCTTTGGAGATCTTCAACACCTTGCGGATCTTGTCTTCCGGCATGTCCATCCGTTCCGCCAGTTCTTCCGGCGTCGGCTCGCGCCCCATTTCCTGCAGCATCTGGCGGGAAATGCGGTTGAGCTTGTTGATGGTCTCTATCATGTGCACCGGAATCCGGATCGTGCGAGCCTGGTCGGCAATCGACCGGGTAATCGCCTGGCGAATCCACCAGGTCGCGTAGGTCGAGAACTTGTAGCCACGACGGTACTCGAACTTGTCGACCGCCTTCATCAGGCCAATGTTGCCTTCCTGAATCAGATCGAGGAACTGCAGACCACGGTTGGTGTACTTCTTGGCGATCGAGATCACCAGACGCAGGTTGGCTTCGACCATCTCTTTCTTGGCACGACGCGCACGGGCTTCACCGATGGAAATGCGGCGGTGAATGTCCTTGATCTCACCCAGTGCGATCTGGCTGTTTTTCTGCACATTGCGCAGCTTGCGCTGGGCGCGGCGCAATTCAACGTCGAAGCGGAAGGCTTCTTCGGCGAACCGGCTGTCTTCAAGCAGGTTATTCAGCCACTCTTCTTCGGTCTCGTGACCGACGAACATCTTGATAAACTCTTTGCGCGGCATGTTCAAGTGGCGCACACAGATGTTCAGCAGCTTGCGTTCCTGGTCACGAATCTCATCGACGGTCTTTTTGATAATCACCAGCGACTCTTCAAACTGACGCGGAGCCAGCTTGAAGCAGGAGAACGTCATGCCCATGGCGTCGAGTGCGTCGGTCGCTTCTTTGCTGTAGCGACCTTTCTTCTCAATCACCTTGGTAGCGGTCTCGAGTTGCTCGGCCAGCAGTGTAAAACGCTCGCGGGCGAGTTCCGGATCGGGTCCGCCTTCATTCTCATCGTCGTCGGAATCGTCGTCATCGTCGTCGGAACTGTCGTCATCGTCGGCTTTCGCTTCAATGATGGCGTCCGGAGAGTCGGCCGCGGGAGACGGGTCGGCTTCGTCTGGATCCTGAAAGCTGGTCAGGATGTCTGACAGGCGACCGCCGTCTTCTGTCTGGGTATGGGCATAGGCCGCCAGAATGTTTTCGACAACACCCGGGAAATAGGCCATGGCCTGCATGACTTCACGGGTGCCTTCCTCGATGCGCTTGGCGATAACGATCTCGCCTTCGCGGGTCAGCAGTTCGACCGTGCCCATTTCACGCATGTACATGCGCACCGGGTCGGTGGTGCGGCCCGTGTCGGTTTCGACCGCTGCCAGTGCCGCCGCGGCTTCCTCGGTGGCGTCGTCGTCGTCGGTGCTGCTTTCATCGGTCATCATCAGTTGTTCGGCGTCCGGGGCCGATTCAAACACCTTGATGCCGATGTCGTTGATCATCGCAATGATGTCTTCCACCTGGTCCGGCGAGTTAATCTCTTCCGGAAGATGGTCGTTCACCTCGGCGTAGGTCAGATAGCCCTGCTCTTTACCGCGGGCGATCAATTCCTTGAGGCGCGACTGTTGCTGAGATTTTTCAGCCATAGAAACCCTGTAAGTTCAGTAGTGGATCATGCGAAGGCAAATAGCCCTTTAGTTTACCGTAAATCAAAGGGTTAGCCAATTTTTGATCAATGCGGCCTGTCATTGGTTGCATTGAAAGACCTGAGTCAGGTCGGGTTCGAACGCCCACCAGGGAGCGCCAGCAGGACAATGGGCTGTGTACCCTGGCCGAAGTCAGTTTATGGTCACAGATTTGCCCTGTCACAGTTTGCGTTTCTTCTGCAGCTCTAAAAAGCGCCGCTTGTCTTCCGGGGTGATGGAAGGGTCTCTTTCGATAATGATGCGCCGCTTGAGTGTTTCGTACTCGGCATCAGGTGCTCTCTTGGTTAGGGCGGTTACCAGTTTTTCAAGCTCTGCGCGGGCTAATGTCATCGGGTCGGTGTCGGATGTGTGCTCCTCCAGCCAAAGATAGTCGGATGCCGCAATGGGCGCCAGCGTGTCGCGCAAGCCGTGCTGACACAGGTAGTCGAAGGCATGATAGATATCGGCCCTGGGCGCTTCCTGCAGCAGTCGTACCACGCGGCTGAGCAGCGCCTTGCCTTCCTGTTCGGGCAGATGCTCCAGTTGCTCAAGGTTCAGTTCGTTGGCCAGATGCGGGTGGCGAATCAGCCAGGCCAGGCAGCGATGCACCAGACTGAACTGAACGCCCAGGTTGGCCCGGCTGGCCGGCTTGTTTCGGCTGGAGCCTGTTTGGCCACCAGAGTAGTCGCCAGGGCCATACTCGGAGTCATAATCGCCCATTGGCCCGTCATAACTGGGCATCCAGTCATCCGGCATCGCCAGATCGGGGTTGTGGTCTGCTGGCTCGGAACGGGGTTTTACCGGCTCCGGGATCACCGGTTTAACCGGGGCATGGGTTGTCAGGATCTGCTCAACCGACAGACCAACCAGGTTCGATAACTGCTGCATCAGCAATTGCCGCAAAATGCCCTCGGGCATCGGTTCTATCCAGCCGCGTGCCAGGCTGGCCAGGCGGGCCTTGCCTTCCAGGGTGGTCATGTCGGTCTGGGTTTGCAGGTGCTGGAACAGAAAATCGGCCAGGCTTTGTGATTGCTTGACGCGTCTTTGAAAGCCTTCAAAGCCTTCATTGCGCACCAGGGTATCCGGGTCTTCGCCTTCGGGCAGAAACAGGAACTTGGCTTGCTGGCCGTCTCGCACTTCCGGTAGGGCGTTTTCCAGAGCGCGCAATGCGGCCCGGCGCCCGGCTTCGTCGCCATCGAAACAGAAAATGATTTCCGGGGTCAGCTTGAACAGCCGTTGAATGTGGGTCGAGCTGGTTGCCGTACCCAGGGTCGCGACGGCGTTTTTAACCCCAAACTGAGCCAGGGCGACCACATCCATATAGCCTTCGACGATAATGATGTTGTCGAAATTGCGCAGCGCCTGGCGGGCTTCATAGAGGCCATAGAGCTCGTTGCCCTTGTGGAAGATGGGCGTTTCCGGGCTGTTCAGGTATTTAGGTTTGTCGTCTGGCGTTAATACCCGGCCACCGAAGGCGATGGTGCGGCCACGAATATCGCGGATCGGGAACATCAGTCGCTGACGGAAGCGGTCGTATTCGCGGCCCTTGTCGTTGCGCACCATCATGCCGGTGGCGAACAGCTGTTCGGCACTTTGTTCGGTGCCGGCAAAATGCTGCATCAGGTTTTGCCAGCCGGGCGGCGCGTAGCCAATCTGGTAGCGCTGAATGACCTCTTCGCTCAGGCCACGCCCAAGAACGTATTGCTGTGCGATACTTGCTTCCGGATGATTGAACAGCTGATGCGCGAAATAGTCGGCGCTGCTGCCCATCAAATCGTAGAGCGTGCGGCGTTTACGTTGCTGGGCTTGCTGAGCCGCGTTCTGTTCTTCGCGAGGCACCTCGACGCCAGCGGCGCGGGCCAGTTCTTCAACGGCTTCGGGAAAGCTGAGGCGTTCGTATTCCTGCAAAAAGCGCAGTGCCGTGCCGGAGGCACCACAGCCAAAACAGTAGTAAAACTGTTTTACCGGGTTAACCGAGAAAGAGGGTGATTTTTCGTTATGGAAGGGGCAGCAGGCCCAGTGGTCCTTGCCTTTCTTCTTCAGCGGCACACGATGACCGATGATCTCGACGATGTCGGTGCGTTCGAGCAGGTCATCGATGAAATCGTTGGGAATCAGGCCAGCCATAGGTTCCTCAAAGGGATGTGCATGCGGCGTATCGGGCAATTATATCGGGCATTGCCGGTCGAGCAGAAGGCGTGGTGGATCCGGTTCAGGTCCAGCCTTGGCGTAGCGTTGCAACCGTCTGTTTCGGTCGTAATCACTTTCTAACCGCTTCAAAGGCCCAATTCAGTGGGGGCTTCTGGTGGTCAGTTGACGCCAGTCAGGGTCGGGAAACCCCGGGATCAGCCCAGCCGGGCTTTGATCAGTTTGCTTACTGCGGCCATATCAGCGCGGCCTTGTAATTGAGGTTTCAGAACCCCCATTACCTTGCCCATGTCTTGCATACCCGCAGCGCCGGTATCGGCGATGGCGGTATCAATAAGGGCATTAATTTCAGCTTCCGAGAGCGCCGCCGGGAGAAACGTGGCAATCACCTCCATTTCTTCTCGCTCGATTGCGGCCAGATCATCGCGTCCGGCAGTCTCGTACTGCGCTATGGAATCGCGACGTTGTTTGTTCATCTTGTCGAGAATCGCCAAAACCCGGGCGTCATCGACGTCTACTCGCTCGTCAACCTCTACGCGTTTGAGCTCAGCCAGAATCAGCCGCACCGTACCCAAACGTACCTTATCTTTGGCACGCATGGCGTCTTTCATGGCTTCTGTGATCTGTTGCTTGAGCTCAGACATGTCAGGTCAACCCACTTTTAAAGCGATACTTCTAAAGCGATATTTCGGCAACATCAGGACGGGCAAACAGTGTTATTTGCTCGCTAACCCTGTGCAGAAATCTTAGTACAGCCGCACCAGACGCTTGTTTTCACGCTGCAATTTCTTGGCGTGACGCTTAACCGCGGCGGCAGCTTTACGCTTGCGAACCCAGGTCGGCTTTTCGTAGTGCTCACGACGACGCACTTCAGACAAAACACCGGCTTTTTCACAGGAACGCTTGAAACGGCGCAGAGCGACGTCGAACGGCTCGTTTTCTCTAACTTTAACTGCTGGCATTAAAAAGACCTTTTCAGTGTGGGTTTGACATCTCGCAGCGGGTTCCGGTCGCAGAACCCCCAAATTCGAGGCGCGTGATTTTACGGCCTGAGCCCCTCTCTGTAAAGCCCTAAGAAGTTCGGGCTGGCGTTGGCTGATTTCCTTTATGGCACGGCATTCTTTAAACTCCCGCCTCTTTAACATTCAAGAACATTCAAGTTCCGGAGTTCGGGTTGGTTCAGTGGCAGTGGCCCGCGCCGGCCACCTGGGGCACCCCTGTGGGGTCGGCGTGAACCCGTCCATGGGGCCTAGACCGCAGCATCCTTGCTGCGGACTACCCCACAGGGGTACCCCAGGTAGCCGTCGCTTACTGATTTAGCGAACTCCTAATTGCAGTTTAAACGCCACCCGGCTGGTTCCGACGGAGCATCGGTGGTCGGCTTTTGCCCATTGGGAGACTGAATGCGCGTTCTGGGAATTGAAACCTCTTGCGATGAGACCGGCGTCGCCCTGTACGATTCTGATCAGGGTTTGCTGGCTCATACGCTGTTCAGCCAGGTGAAGATGCACGCTGAATTTGGCGGTGTGGTGCCTGAACTGGCCTCGCGGGACCATATTCGCAAGCTGGTGCCGCTGATTCGGCATACCTTTGATCAGGCGGGTTTGCCTTTGGGGGCCGTTGACGGCGTTGCCTATACCTCCGGGCCTGGTCTGGTGGGTGCTTTGATGGTGGGTGCCGCCCTCGCGCGGTCGCTGGCATGGACTTGGGAGGTGCCCGCATTGGGTGTGCACCACATGGAAGGGCATCTGCTGGCGCCGATGCTCGAACCCAACGCTCCGCCGTTTCCGTTTGTTGCCCTGCTGGTCAGCGGTGGACATACCATGCTGGTGGATGTACGCGGCGTTGGCGAATACCGCATTCTGGGCGAAACCCTGGACGATGCCGCCGGCGAAGCTTTCGACAAGACAGCCAAGATGATGGGCCTGCCATACCCGGGCGGGCCCTTGCTCAGCAAGCTGGCCGACAGTGGCACGCCGGGCGTATTCGAGTTCCCGCGCCCCATGGTCGACCGGCCGGGTATGGATTTCAGCTTTTCGGGTCTGAAAACGGCGGTGCGTAACACCGTGGCGACTCACGCGGTTGAAGAAGCCGTGCCACCCCAGATAATGGCCGATATAGCCGCCGGCTTTCAGGAGGCCGTGGTTGATACGCTGTCCATTAAATGCCGCCGGGCTTTGAAGGAGACCGGTCACCGGTCGCTGGTTATTGCCGGGGGCGTCAGCGCCAACCGGCGTCTGCGTGAAAAGCTGGAAGCGATGGCGACCGAACGCCGGTGCAAGCTTTACTACCCGCGCCTTGAGTTTTGTACCGATAACGGGGCCATGATCGCCTATGCGGGCTGGCAGCGGCTGAAGGCCGGCGAAACCAGTCCGCTGGCTTTGGATATTCGGGCGCGCTGGTCACTGGATGAGCTGGAGGCTGTGCATGGCTGAGAATAGGACAGTTGCAAACCCGGTATCGGACATGGTTTTTCTTGAAGGCCTGCAGGTTGAAACGGTGATTGGCGCCTATGAATGGGAGCGAACCATTCGCCAGACGCTCTGGCTCGATCTGACGCTGGCGTTCGATTGCCGGCCTGCCGGCACCAGCGACGACCTGGCCAAGGCGCTCGATTATGACGCCCTGAGCAAGCACATTCGCGCCTGGGCCGCTGAGCAATCCTTTGAGTTGATAGAAACCTTTGCAGAGCGATTGTGCACCCTGATTTACGAATTCGCCGGCATCCGGGACATCCAGGTGCGCATCAATAAACGCGGTGCCGTGGCAGACTGTGCCGGAGTAGGCATTCATATCAGACGGACTTTTTAACGTGACTCACTCCTCAAGCCCGAGCAGCGCCTCGCCCGTACCGGTTGCCCTGAGCCTCGGTAGCAACATCAATCGCTATCAGCACATCACCCACGCACTTGATGCCCTGAGCGATGCCTTCGGGGCGTTGGTGTGTTCCCCGGTCTACGAAAGTGAGTCGGTTGGCTTTGATGGCAGTAATTTCCTGAATTCGGTGGTGTTGATAACAACGACACTGGGGCTGGATGACATCGGGCCGATCCTCAAGCAGATTGAGGACGACAATGGTCGCGATCGCAACGGCCCCAAGTTTGGCCCGCGAACCCTGGATATTGATGTGCTGACCTACGGCGACCTGGTCGGAGAGCACCACGGTATAGAGTTGCCGCGCCGGGAAACAGGGCGTAATGCGTTCGTACTAAAACCCATGGCCGATATTCTCCCGGATACCCGGATGCCGGGCTCTGACCTAACCTACGCGCAATTGTGGGCGAATTACCCGAAAGAGAAGCAAAAGCTCTGGGCTGTGCCGTTTGAATGGCGGGGTCGAGTGCTGTCTTGACTGATCACACCGAAGTAGCCCTCCCGAACAATTCGCCGCTTGAGCGTCACTCGTAACTCAAGTTTCGGAGTTCGGCTCAGCTTTGAGGTGTTGGCCCGCACCGGCTACCGGGTATGCCTCTGTGGGGTCGGCGTAAATCCGTCCATGGAGCCTAGGCCGCATGATATGAATCCCATCCATGGGATTCACCCTCCGGGCTCGCTCCGCTCCTGCTAAAACGCTCCAGGCGTTTTAGTCCCTGCTGCGGACTTCCCCACAGAGGCATAGCCGGCACCCAGTGCTAGTCTCCCATGCGAACACCGAAACTTGAGTTGTAATCTTTACGTCAAGATGACGTCTGGCCCAGGGCTTCCTGCACCAGCGGCCATACATTATCCAGAATGATCGGTTGGGCTTCATCGGTAGGGTGCAAGCCGTCTTCCTGCATTAACTCGCGGTACTGGGCCACGCCTTCCAGCATAAAAGGCAGGTAAAGCACCTCGTGTTCGTCAGCCAGGGTGGCGTACTGTTCAAAAAAGGGCTCGGTGTAGCGAGAACCGAAGTTGGGGGGCAAGCGTATTCCTAACAGGATGACCCTGGCGCCGGATTGCTGGGCCATGTCGATCATCTCGCTCAGGTTGCGGCTGATTTGCGGAATCTGGAAGCCACGCAGGCCATCGTTGGCGCCGAGCTCCAGAATCATGATATCCGGTTCATACTGATCCAGCAGGGCGGGCAGGCGCTCCAGGCCGCCCCGGGAGGTTTCACCACTGATACTGGCATTGATGACGCTATAGTCTGCGTCGCCCTGATTGAGTTGTTGCTCCAGCAGGGTCACCCAGGTGGCTTCCGGTGGCATCCCGTAGCCGGCGCTTAGGCTGTCTCCCATGACCAGCAGGGTATTTGCCTGAACCGTAGCCAGAACACTGACCGCCGCCAGAGCCAGCAGTCGAGTCGCCTTATGGCGTAACCATTGAATACTCAGAAGAGACTCAAACAGCATGAATGATACGTCCACGATTATGATTGAGACCCGAAAGCTTAAACAGGAAGTCACCAGCGGGGAAGGGGCCCTGGTCATCCTGAAGGGGATCGACATGGCGATTTACGCGGGCGAGAGCGTTGCCATTGTCGGCGTATCGGGTTCCGGCAAGTCTACCCTGCTCGGCATGCTGGCGGGTCTCGACCGGCCCAGTAGCGGCGAAGTTTTCCTCGCAGGCACCGAGATTACGGCGCTGGACGAAGAGCAGAGAGCCTTGTTGCGTGGCAAACAAGTGGGTTTCGTGTTCCAGAATTTTCAACTGTTGCCGAGTTTGACCGCACTCGAAAACGTCATGCTGCCGCTGGAAGTAAAGGGTGCGAAAGAACCTCAGGTTCGGGCCGCCCAGTGGCTGGACCGGGTCGGCCTGGCGGGCCGGGCAACGCATTACCCACTCCAATTGAGTGGCGGGGAGCAGCAACGGGTGGCGGTGGCGCGAGCCTTTGCCAGCGAGGCGCCTATCCTGTTTGCCGACGAACCTACCGGTAATCTCGACAGCCGTACCGGTGAAAAAGTGGCTGATCTGCTGTTTTCCCTGAACCGTGAGAGCGGTACCACCCTGGTGCTGGTCACTCACGATCCGAAATTGGCGGCCCGTTGTGACCGGCAGTTGGAAATGGAAGACGGCACCCTGCGTGAGGTGGCGCTGGCATGACCTTGTCTGTGAAATCCGACGCACTTGAATCGGGTGCGAGCCAGAGCCGATCGGCGCGATCACTGGCGCTCAAATTGTTGTGGCGTGACTGGCGCAGTGGTGAGCTGAACATTCTGATCGCCGCGCTGATGGTGGCGGTTACCACGGTCACCAGCATTGGCCTGTTTTCTGACCGTATCCGCAATTCCATTCAGGACGAAGCGGGCTCGCTGCTGGCGGCTGATGCCCAGATTCGCAGCCGCAGTGCCACTCCCATTTCTGCAGAATTGCGGCAGCAAGCCGAGTCTGCGGGGCTCACGACGGCAGATATTGTCACCTTTCAGGCCATGTCGTTTGGCAACAACGATGCGTTGCAGCTGAGTGCCGTTAAGGCCGTATCGCCCGAGTATCCGTTGAAGGGCGAGTTAGTGATCGCTGACCAACCTTTTGGCGAGGGGCGTTCTGTGCAGACAGGTCCGCCGCCCGGCGAGGCCTGGATTATTTCACGGCTGTTTCTGTCGTTGGGTGTCGACATTGGCGACACCATCGGCGTCGGTGATGCCAATTTACGGGTTACTGCAGCGCTGATCACCGAACCGGATGAAGCCGGCTCCTTTTTCGATTTTAACCCCCGGGTGATGATCAATACGGCCGATGTGGAACAAACTGGAGCCGTGCAGCTGGGCAGTCGTGCCCGGTACCGCTTGTTGCTCGGCGGGGATGTGGAGCCCTTCAAGGCTCAGGTTGAAGACGGCTTGCGCCCGGAGTACCGCTGGGCCGATGTTCGGGACGCCAACGAAGGGGTGACGTCGGCGCTGGACCGAGCCGAGAGTTTTCTGTTGCTGGCTGGCTCGCTCGGCGTGATGCTGGCCGGGGTAGCCCTGGCGCTGGCGTCACGGCGCTACGCCAGTCGTCAGTTGAGCCATGTCGCCCTGCTTAAAACTCTGGGGCTGACCCCCAATGCCATTGCCCGGTTGTATGCCGGTAATCTGCTGATTCTGGGTGTGATTACCGTGTTCGCCGGCCTGGTAGTGGGCTGGGTGCTGCACTGGGCCTTTCTGGAACTGGCCTCTGGCCTTCTGCCACGGGAGCTTGAGCCAGCGGGCTGGCGCCCGCTCTGGATCGGCCTGCTGACCGGTCTGGTCTGCCTGATGGCTTTTGCGTTTCCGCCGGTTTGGGTGTTGCGCCAGGTCCCTCCGGCCAAGGTGCTGCGTTCGGAACTCGAAGGCGGCACCCTAAGCCAGCGCGTGGTGGTGGCCATTGGCGCTGTTGCGGTGGTTGGGCTGGTCTGGTTTTACAGCGGTGATGTGCTGCTGACCGCGGCTCTGTTGGGCGGCGGGCTCATTGCCCTGGCGGGCGTTTCGTTGATGGCCGCCGTGCTGATTCGGGTGGTGCGGCGTTATGGCAGTCGGCTGGGCACGACTTGGCGGCTTGGCCTTTCTAACCTGCAGCGCCACAGTAGGCAGAATGCGTTTCAGATCATGGTGTTTTCGATTGCGCTGATGCTGTTGTTCATTCTGACCTTGCTGCGCTCTTCGCTGATCGGCGAGTGGCAGCAGCAATTGCCGGAAGGCGCCCCCAATCATTTTGCGTTCAATATCTTTGAAGACGAAATCGACGGCTTTCAGGGCATTCTGGATGCCAATAACGTACAGCGCGAGCCGCTGTATCCGATGATTAGGGGCCGGCTGACCGAGGTGAATGATGAAGCCCTCACTGACCGGCTGGACCGGTTGCAACCCAGTGGTGACGATTTCCGGCGCGAACTGAACCTTACCTGGTCTGACACTCTGGCAGATGATAATGCCGTCGTAGAAGGTGACTGGTGGGAGCCGGGTGATGCCGAGCGCAATCTGATCTCGGTAGAGCAGGAATTCGCCGAGCAGCTGGAGATTGGGCTGGGCGATGCGCTGACGTTCACCATCGGAGGGCAGCAGGTAAACGTCACGGTTAAGAGCATACGCTCCGTGCAATGGGACAGCCTGGCACCGAATTTCTATGTGATATTCAGTGGCCCTATTCTGGACGGTGCCGGTGCGGCCTACATCACCAGCTTCTATCTGGATGCCGACCAAAAGCCCTTGTTGGCGGAACTGCTGCGCCAGCATCCGACCGTCAGCGTGATTGAGGTCGATGCCATCATCAGGCAGATTCAGGACATTGTTGGCCAGGTGACGGTGGCGGTTGAGTTTATTCTGGTGCTGGTGCTGGTGGCCGGCTTTATTGTGCTGCTCGCCAGTGTTCAGGCAACGCTGGATGTGCGCCTGGTCGAAAGCGCTATTCTGCGTACCCTGGGTGCCCGGGCTGCGCTGGTGCGAGGCGGTCTCTGGATCGAGTTCGCCTCGCTTGGCGCGCTTGCGGGCTTGCTGGGTGCGCTCGGTGCGGAACTTGCCCTGGCTTATTTCCAGACGGAAATGCTGAACCTGAGCTGGACGCCGCACCCATTGCTATGGGTAACAGGCCCGGTGCTCGGGGGCGTGGTCATCGGTGTGATCGGGGTTGTCTCGACCCGGCGGGTGATCAAGGTGCCGCCCATGGTGGTGCTCAGAAGCGTTTAAGTTTGGCTCTAGGGCACAGCGGGCCATTGAAATGGCCCGCTGTGCCCTAATCATACCCGCAAAGGCAATTGTCGAGCGGCCGGGCCAGTGTGCCGGTGTCGCAAATCGAACACTCCCTGAACTGTAATGCGTAACCATTAACTTGGTAGACTGTGGCGCCGCGACATGCTGTTTCTGGCGGTCCGGGCTCAGGGCAGTGGCGCCTGTTATTTCATAACCCTGTATCCATCAACCTTCTCAAGGAGATTTCATGAGCGTATTACTGGGTCGCAAGGCCCCTGATTTCACCGCACCGGCGGTTAAAGGCAATGGCGAAATCGTTGACAACTTCAGCTTGAGCCAGTCCATCGAAGGACGCTATGCGCTGGTTTTCTTTTACCCGCTGGACTTCACCTTTGTATGTCCTTCAGAGCTGATCGCGCTGGACAAGCGTGTTGAGAAGCTGAAAGACATGGGTGTTGAAGTCATTTCCGTATCGATCGACTCGCATTTCACACACAACGCCTGGCGCAACACGCCAGTCAATGAAGGCGGTATTGGCCCGGTGCGTTACACCATGGTTGGCGATATGGACCACAGCATCACCAAGGCCTATGGCGTTGAGTCTGAAGGCGGCGACAGCTATTACCCGCCGGGTGTAGCCTTCCGTGCCTCGTTCGTGATCGACAAGCAGGGCGTGGTTCGTGCCCAGCACATGAACGATGAGCCTATTGGCCGCAACATCGACGAGCTGGTTCGCGTGGTTGAAGCACTGCAGTTCTTTGAAGAGAACGGTCATGTTTGCCCGGCCGGCTGGCAGAAAGGCGACGAAGGCATGGTTAACACGCCCGACGGCGTTGCTAACTACCTGGGTACCAACTCTGACAAGCTCTGATCTTTAGAGTTACCTGGGAACCCGGCTTATGCCGGGTTTTTTTTTGCCATGAGTTGTCGTCAGGCGCCGGGTACCGTCCTTCGGGGTCGCTGTGAATACGTCCATGTACGCTTGACTTCGGCATCCATGCCTCAGACATCCCCGAATGACGATACCCGGCACCCGCCGACTTAACTCGGGGTTTGTTAGTCTTCACAGAAGGCTATAAAGCCTCCCAATATGATTCTGAAAGTGGTCCAGAAACAGCTGGGTTTTTAGCGGAAGCTGGCGGCTGCGGTACACGACCGTCAGTTGCTGAGCGACCGGTTTTCCTTCCAGTGTTACCTCCATTAATGCGCCACGCCGAACGGCGGGTTCGGCCTGGTAACGGGCCAGGCGGGCGATGCCGAGGCCGCGTACGGCCGCTTGCAGTTGCATGTCGGGGCTGTTCAGCACCAGTCGGCCTGATACGGGTTGAACGGTGAGGGTTTGGCCGGTTCGAAATGCCCACTGGGTTTCGCCGGTTTGCAGGATGCAGCGGCAGTCACCGAGTTCAGACAGGGTGGTTGGCCGTTTGTCGGCGCAGTGCGGGGCGATGTAGAGGCCCTGGGGAATGCTCATCAGTGAGCGTGCAATCCAGTCGCTGTCGGGTAGGGGCGCGTCGTGCAGGATGAACTGGAGGTCGTGGTCGACTGAAGGTGACGGGTATTGGCCGCTGTATTGGGTGCAGCTGAGGCTGATGTCCGGGTAGCGTTGCAGGAATTCGCTGATCAGTTCGCCCATCTGGGTGGTGAACAGTTCCTGGGGCATCTGGATCGATAGGGTGCCCTTGGGTTGGCGCTGGTAGGCCAGTACGGACGATTGAATCTCGGCCAGTTCATCGAGAAAGGGGGCGGCGTTGTTGTACAGGCTCTGGCCAGCCTCGGTCAGGTCCATGCGGCGGGTGGAACGCTCCAGCAGGGTGACACCCAGCTTTTCCTCGAACTGCCGCAGCTGGCGGCTGAGGGTCGATTTGGGCATGCCGCGCCGGGCCGCCGCAGCGGTGATACTGCCGGCGTTGACGGTATCGACAAAGAGGGACAGGCCATCCAGTTCCATGGTTGGGATTCTCTTACCAGGGTGATTGTTCCAAATATGGCATAAAGATGCTCAAAAATACTGTCTAGTATCGAAAATTAAAGCACTTATGATGGGGGTCATCAAAGTCATTGCCCTGAAGGGGAAAACAGAATGTCGAATGTGAAATTGCTGAATGCAGACGAATTTAATGCCAATGTTGAAGGCGGTCAGGGTCTGACGCTGGTGGACTTTTACGCCGACTGGTGTGGCCCCTGTAAGATGATAGCGCCGGTGCTTGAAGACCTGGCCAGCGAATACGAAGGCAAGGTTAACGTAGTGAAGCTGGATGCCGATGCCCATCCGGACGTGTTGTCCAAATACGGCGTTCGCGGGCTGCCAACCCTAATGATGTTTGAAAATGGCAAGCCAGTGGGTACCCGTGTCGGCGCTCAGCCGGCCAGTGCACTGAAAGCCTTTATCGGTGAGCATTCCGCTTAATCGATCTTGTTTTACCCAATACTCTCCTTTTTACCGGGCTCTGCCCGGTTTTTTCATTTCCCGCCCTTAATATTAAAGATTCGTTCCCCTCTGGCAAAAAAGCCCTGAAAGCGGTGCTTTCGATTGGCAACTTGATCAACAAGTCGCTAAGTTTCAAACATGTGTTTTATTATCGGCTCGTCCAGGCGGTTTAAGGTGTAGAGTCTGGGGTGAGGGCACGGTTTTTTTACCGATCGGGAGATCATTATGAACCATTTATTGATTCTGGCGTTGGCGGTGGTCGTCAAGCTTGTGATTTTACGCCGAGAAATGGGCGCCATGGCCCTGGTAGTCGGCTTTGCCGTCGTGGGTGTGATCGGATTTTGGTGGCAAAGCCCCTGGCTGGGTGCGTTGTTGATTCTGGCGGCCGCGGGTACGGCCATCGGCGGGTTACCGGCGCTGCGCAGCAGCTGGCTGACGCCAAAGCTGTTTTCTATTTTCAAGCAGGTGGCACCCAAGGTCTCGGATACCGAGCGGGTGGCGCTGGAAGCCGGCACTGTCGGTTGGGATGGTGAATTGTTCTCCGGTCGTCCCGACTGGCGAGTGCTGATGGACAACCGCAACAACGGCCTCACCGATGAAGAGCAGGCCTTTGTCGATCATCAGTGCGGTGTGGTCTCCGGCATGTGCAACGCCTGGGACATCGCCAACGAACGCGCCGATCTACCGGCTGATGCCTGGAGTTACCTGAAGAAAGAAGGGTTTTTTGGGATGATCATCCCGAAGGAATACGGCGGGCTAGGGTTCTCGGCCAAGGCGCAATCGGCCGTATTGCAGAAGTTGTCGGTCAATGAGTCGCTGATGGTGGTGGTTGGGGTGCCCAATTCTCTCGGCCCGGGCGAGTTGCTGCTGAAATACGGTACTCAGGAACAGAAAGACCATTACCTGCCGCGCCTGGCCGATGGCCGTGAAATTCCCTGTTTTGGTCTGACCGGCCCACGCGCCGGGTCTGATGCGACCTCGATTCCCGATACCGGCATTGTCTGCAAAGGCATGCACGAGGGTAAGGAAGTTCTGGGGGTACGGTTGAACTTCGAAAAACGCTGGATCACCCTGGCGCCAATCGCCACTGTGGTCGGCCTGGCGTTCCGGATGTTCGACCCCGATAAACTACTGGGCGATACCGACGACATTGGCATTACCTGTGCGCTGATCCCGCGGGATACCGAGGGCATGGAAATTGGTCGTCGTCATGCGCCCATCGGCAGCCCCTTTATGAACGGCCCGATCATCGGCAAGGATGTGTTTATCCCGATGGACTGGCTGATTGGTGGCCCTGATATGGCCGGCCAGGGCTGGCGTATGCTGGTGGAGTGTCTCTCAGTGGGGCGCTGCATTACGCTGCCCTCCGGTGCCAGCGGCTCGGGCCGCTACATGGTTGCGCTGGCCGGTGGGTTTACCCGCATTCGCCGTCAGTTCAATGTGCCCGTAGCGGAGATGGAAGGTGTGCAGGTGCCGTTGGCGCGTATCGCTTCGATGGCATACATCGCACGGGCCACGGTGCGTCATACGGCGAATATGATCGACAGCGGTGAAAAACCGGCCGTACCTTCAGCCATTCTGAAAAGCCAGCTTACCGAGTTCCAGCGCCAGATGGTGACGGACGCCATGGATGTGCACGGCGGTAAAACCGTAACGCTGGGCCCGCGTAACTACCTGGGCATTGGTTACTCGTCGACGGCGGTGTCGATCACGGTTGAAGGCGCGAACATCATGACTCGCAGCCTGATGATCTTTGGTCAGGGGGCGATTCGCTGCCACCCCTGGGTGTTGAAAGAGCTGGAAGCGAAAGACAGCAACGACATCAAGGCCTTCGATAAAGCCATTTTCGGCCACATTGGCATGGCCGCCGGTAACGTGGCGCGCTCACTCACAGCGGCCCTGGGCATCCCCACTGGCGAGACGCCGTTTTATGGCGATGCCGGTCGCTATGCCCGGGCGGTCAACCGGTTCAGCGCCTCCTTCAGCCTGCTAGCCGATGTAGCCATGGGCACGCTTGGTGGTGGCCTGAAACAGCGGGAAATGCTCTCGGCGCGGCTGGGAGACGTGCTGTCGAACCTCTATATGACCTCCATGGTGCTTAAAGAATGGCACGAGGGCACCAAGGTCGCCGGTGAGGAGGCGTTGATGCGCTACAGCTGTGAGTTCTTGCTGCACCGTGCTGAAATCGCCATCGACGAAATACTCGACAACCTGCCGAACCGTCCGGTCGCTATCGCTGTGCGTCCCGTCGTGCTGCCGCTGGGCAAGCGCTGGGCAATGCCATCCGACAAGCTGGTGGCACGCATCGCCCGCGATGTGTCAACCGATACACCCCTACGCAGCCATCTGATTGAAGACACCTGGCAGACGCACGAGGAAGGCCAACAGGATAACCCGCTGGCGCGCTATAACGCCCTGCTGAAAGACAATGCCCGGGCGACCGAGTTATACAAGGTGGTCAACAAGGCTTATGCCAAGGGGCAGTTGCCAGCAACGGCACTGCACCCGGAGCAGCGAGCTGAAGAAGCGCTAAAGGCAGAATTGATCAGTGAAGCGGACTACACCTTCATGGTGGCTTATGAAGCCGATGTGCTCGATATGCTGACCGTTGATGACTTTGCTTTCGATGAACTGGCACGTAACAAGAGCAAGATTGTTTGGCACAATGGCCGGCCCAAGGCCAAGCGCAAGGCGGCTCCGAAGAAAGCTGAAGCAGCCACAGACGAGTAGTGAAGGAGTCTGGCCGGGTGAATGAGTCCGGCCAGCGATTTATGGCGCTAGCCTGTCTTGAACCGCGCCGATTTTGTCATCGAAGGTCTGGTCTTTGTCGGTTCGGGTACCGACCTTGATGGTGGATGAGAGGCGGGTAACGCCGCCTTCGTGCAGCTCGGCGTGGCAGGCCTTGATGGCGGCAAAGACGTCGTCCCAGTCGCCGTAGAGGTTGGTGCCATAGGCATGCATGCGGGTTTCGATCGGGAAACGTTGCAAAATGCGCTGGCACTGGGCTATTTCATCAGCGACCGAGACGCCTTCGCCAATGGGGATGACACAAAGGTCCGCCATGCATTTCATCCGCCTTGCTCCTGCCGGTCCATAAATTCCTGCTGGGTTTCAAATTCCCCGACTTCTGGCACCAGAGGCCAGCCACCGAGCTGTTTCCAGCGGTTGACCATGTCGCAAAACAGTTCGGCGGTTTTGCGAGTGTCGTACTCTGCACTGTGGGCTTCGCGGTCATTGAATTCAATGCCGGCAGCCTCGCAGGCTTTCTTGAGCACAGTCTGGCCGTAAACCAGGCCGCCCAGCGCCGAGGTATCGAAGGTTGAGAACGGATGAAAGGGATTGCGCTTGATGTCGGCACGTTCGACTGCGGCCATCAGAAACGAATGGTCGAAGGTTGCGTTGTGGCCGACCAGAATGGCCCGCTTGCACTCTTCGTCCTTGACGCCGTGGCGCACCATTTTGAAAATGCTCTTCAGAGCATCGGCTTCATCAACGGCATCGCGCAGGGGGTTGTGCGGGTCGATCCCGGTGAATTCGAGCGCCGCCTTTTCCATATTGGCGCCTTCAAACGGCTTAACATTAAAAAACAGGGTTTTATCCGGTGACAGCCAACCTTCTGAATCCATTTTCAGAGTAACGGCGGCAATTTCGAGCAGGGCATCGGTGCGGGCATTGAAGCCTGCTGTTTCGACGTCGATGACAACCGGGTAATAACCACGAAAACGCTGCGATAACAGCCAGTGAGCTTCGGGGTGCGACACGCGCGCTCCAGACCATGAATTTGACGATCATCTTAATGAACTGGTCAGTTATGGCAAGGCGTTTGCTGTGGTTTTATAAATAGGGCGTAAACAGGCCTCTTTTCGGTCAGTATTCGGCCGATAACCGGCAAAACACGGGAGATACACAGATGACCGTTCGGCAACGATTGGCCCAGGCACCCCAGGCAGCGGTGATTTTTGGCCGCGATGGCCTGATCGCCCTGGTGCTGGGGTGTTGCCTGCCGGTGGCCTGGGCGGCGGACTATGGTACCGGCCTGTCCGATACCACCTGGCAACTGGAGGCCAACGAGTATTACTGCAAGTTTTATCAGCCGATTCCGCAATACGGCCTGGCCGTGTTCTTTCATGAGGCGGGTGAAGAGCTTGAATTCTATTTGCAGGCCACCCGCAACCAGATGGCCCTGGGCCAGGCGGCGCTGACCGTAGAGGCGCCAGACTGGCGCTCCAGCGCTTTGACCCACGAGCTGGGCTATGTGCGGGTGCAAGACCGGGACATTCCGCTGCGCGTGGAGCCGGACCGGGCCCGTCGCATTATGGGCGAGCTGGCCAATGGCATGGCACCGACCTTCACGCGCCAGGCACGCTATGGCTCCGAGTCGATTCGCGTGCAGGTGTCGCCGGTTGATTTCAAAAGCTATTACAACGACTACCTGGCCTGTTCGGCCGGGCTGTTGCCGGTCAATTTCAGCCAGGTCGAGCGTACGGTGGTGAATTACCCGAGTGGCGGCGAACTGCTCGATAATACGGCGCAGTCTGTATTGGATGATCTGGTTGCTTACGTTGCAGCCGATGAGCGCATTCTGGCGCTGGAAGTGGTCGGCCACAGCGATAACGTAGGTACCCGCTACGACAACCGCCGGCTGTCCGAGCGCAGGGCTAACCGCGTGACCGATTACCTGGTGGAGCAGGGTGTGGACCCGTCAATTATCCTGACCGATTATCAGGGCGACCGTTACCCCATTGCCGACAACAACACGGCCGCTGGGCGCTCTGCCAACCGGCGCACCACCATTTTGGTGGTTCGCGATTCCGGTGATGCAGACGACCCCCTGAACGGCTTGCCGGATTTTGATGCCCGATGATGTCTCCCTTTCGACGCCAACCCCGCAGCGACGCCAGTTCAGGACCGGCCGTGGTACTGACCGACGATCATCTTGTCTATCAGCGTGCCAGCGGTGCCCGAACGGAACTGGACCTCGCGGATTTGACCCGGGTATCGGTGTTTGCCGACGCCAGTGGCCAGTGTTTCTGGCACATTGAAGGCAAGGGCTGCACGGAAGCCATCGTACCGGTTGATGTTCCGGGTGAATCGTTGATTCGCCAGTATCTGAGCCAGTGGCGCGGGTTCGATTACGATGGTCTGGTGCGCTTTGTGAGCGAAGCTCAGCCTCAGGGGCGCAGGCAATTGTGGCCCCTGACGGTCAGCACTGAGCGTTAGCGGAAGCCGTCCTGCTGGAACAACAAGGGCGAGCGACCCTGGTACAAGCCGAAATACAGGGTGCTGGGTGGGCCGGTCATGCCCACTCCTATATCCCAATCCCACGTAAGCCAATTTGGCACGTCAACCAGAACACCCACAATGCCCGGTGTGGTCGACTCAGCCATAAAGGTGCCAGCACCTTCGTCCAAAACAACCAGCGTGCCATCGGCCGAGTTGGCCACGCCAGCACAATTCAGACCGCCGGGCTCGCAAACACCCTGGAAGGTGAGGCCGGAAATCTCGGTAGTGCTGGTTTCGTTGTCGCTCGTAAAGGGAATAAAACTGACGATGCCGGGGGTTGTGCTGCTATCAAAATCATCGAGCACTTCAACCCACACCGGCAGTTCGGCCACTTCCTGGGTACTGACCTGGCGTTCTGCATTCAGCCGGGCGTAGTAGAGCGAAACGGCACCAAGGTTCAGGGCGAGATCGTCACATTGGGTTATATCGCCGTGACAGGCTTCGCCGTCATTGAGTTTGCCTGCCGCGATGATCAGTTGATTCAATACATGCGGCGTATCGTTTTCGGTCGGTCCGATTGCTGCGCGTGGCCAGGTAAGGCCGGTTTGGCTGAGGGTTAGAGTAACCTCACCGTTGTAATCATTGATGTCTGACAGGGCCCAGGTGACCGGGTCGTACGTCAGGTCGCCGCCTGTATTTTCCAGGCCCGGTGGCTTCTGGAACAGATCATCTGTGTTTAATGCCAGTTTGAAAAAATCGCCGTCGTAGTTGAATACCGGGTTATCGTTTACATCAAACGCTTCAACTCGTAATGGAATCGACGACAGAACTGAAGCTTGACCCTGATATCGGTAGGGTGTTGAACCCCAGGTAGCGGGGTTGTCCTGGGTAATGCGCAGATAGGCCGGAATGAAGCGACCTACCCGAACGGAATTGGAGTCAACCGTCATGTCTGGCGAACCGGGTCTGCCGAGGTAGCTGTCGATCCGCCCCTGCAGATCTAAGACGCCCAGGTCGGAATAACTCAACCCCAGTCCCGGTGCCAGCGTCAGTGTGCTGGTATCCGGAGTGCCGGCCGGTTGTTCGTAGGGTTCCCAGGCGCTGCCAGGCGTTGAACTGCCATCACCTCCGCTCAGTGTGCCCTGTGCCGCCACATCAGCCGGAGCCACTCTGGTGGTCAGAGCCCCCCAGTTGATGTCTGGTAACGTTGCCGTGCGGGCAAAGTTGGGTGTCGGATTTCCAAGAGCATTGAGTGCTTGCACCTCTAACCGGAAGGGCTCGCCGGCCCGGGTGAATACCGGGGCATTAGCGCTGGCGGTTACCGAACCGTCGGTTGCGAGCTCGTCACCGTCGCTGTTGCGAACGCTTAGCAGGCGAAGCTCGCTGGGTTGAACACGCAGATTGACGCTTTGAATCAGAGTGGTTGACGAGGGGTTGCCGTCCACATCTGGCAGGGTGTACTCCAGCGTTAAAGGCTGTACACCGACATCGGGTGATTGCAGTGAAAAAACAGCCGTTGAGTCTGCGGAAAATGTCAGCGGCAGTGTGGCCCTATCTTCACCCGCAATCTGGTTTTGCGGGTTAGGCAATTCAGTCTCGGTACCGGCATTGGTCAGACTGACCCGTTGCGAAGGGCTGCAACTGGTCGGGTCGCTGCATTCAGTGCCTGCCGAAAAATCCAGTGTGCCACCGTCGCTGAACAGACCTTCACAAGCACCGGTGGTGGTATTAGTGCGCACTGCCTGTACCGAAAATGGCCCTTCGGTGGCACCCGCGATCAGATCGAAAAACGCCGTGCTGCTGGTGGTGTTCTCGCTCGGGAAGAAACGCAGACCGACATCGTTAAACGTTACCTGGCAATTTGCTTCAGCGGTTGTTGAGCCACCGACAAAGCACAGATTCTGGGTAAGCGGCACAGTCGAAGGTGTGCTGTTTGGAATGCCCAGGGTATAAGTGCCGGCTGCGTCAGGTAAGAAGCCGATCGACTCTCCGGACAGGATACCGGTCACTTCATTGCTGCCCTCCCAGCCGTCAGCAGGGCTCAGGGTAGCGCTGAACGGATCGGTGTATTCCAGGCTGCAGGCTTCATTGGCGCAAGCGCGAATGGTCACATCCAGGGGTTCGCAGGTGAGCCCGACGGCCTGGTTTCGAACCAGCTCAAAGTGGTGGATGGGGGCATCGTAGGGCTCGATAATGTCGGCACACACCTGAATGTTATCGATCTCATGATTGGCGCTGCTGCCGCCAGTCGAGCCGGTTAGGGTAAGTACAAGCTTTTCAGGAATGGCGGGCTGGCCGGCTTCGTTGAGTGCATCGAATTCACTCACCAGAGTTACGTACCCGGAGCCTGCGTTGCGCTCGATTTTTACCAGCGCCTGAGTACCGTTGCTGTTATCAATAGTAATGCGATACCGGTGTGGCGTTGTGCTGGAGGTCAGCACCGCCGGGGAGATGTTGGCGGACGTACCTCGCAAGTAGCGGTACCCGGTTGTGCCAGACCCGTAGCCGCGAATGGCAATGGCATTGCTCCGGGCTCCGGGGCCCCCGACCCGACCTTCCGTCGGGTTCGAGAAATTGCCAAACTCGTCCAGGCCAATGCCCAGCCAGCCGCCGTTGAAGCCCGGGTCGCCATTGTTTCGTTGCGCGTAGCCCAGGGAGCCACCAAAACTGCCCGGAAAGGGGGTAATGTCGCGGTCAGAAAAGGTAACAGTCACACCATCGGCTGCATTGGTGGCACCGTTATTCTTATAGGCGTAGAAATCAAATTCGACAACGACGCGGTTGTTTTCACTCGGGAACTGCCGCAGAAACGTGGTGGCCGTTGCAATGTTGGTGCTATCGGGGGTCAGGCGCAGCCGTCCGCCCACAACCTGAGGTGTAAAGGTGCCACTGCTGCGCAGGGTTTGCCAGTCGTCGCTCAGGCTGCCGCTGAAGGTATCGGTGATGCAGGTGCCCGGTGTTGAGCAGGCAACGGTGTTGCCCATGTCAGCCAGAATCTGACTGCTGGATTGGGCGTAGTCGTAAAGTCGCACTTCGTCGAACACACCGTTGGCGGAACGGCCGGGCTCGACATAATTGGAACGGTTGTCGCCGATGTACAGAGTGTTGAGCTGACTGAGTAGTCCGGTTGTATTCAGGTTGTTTAGGCTGCCCACGGCCGTGCCGTTGGCATAGATACTGTAGTCACCATTGATCATATCCCAGGTGACAGCGACATGAACCCATTCATTGGCGTTAAAATTTCGGGTGTTGTTGTTGGTTTGAAAGTTGTAATCGCCGTCATTGGAGTCTTCAAACTCGAATCGCAACCGCCCATTGTTGCGGAGCATGAGGTAGAAATAGCGGTTGTTGTCGTTATTGCCGTACTGATCGCTGTTGGCAGAAAACAGAACCCGGTCCTGGTTGTCGCCATCCCAGTCGAGGTTGCTTTTATACCAGAAACTGAGTGTCCCGCGGGTTGGGGTAAGGTCACCCGGGTTTAAACCGGTATCGACAGCAGAACGCAATGCACTGCTGTTGTTCGCCGGCACTGAGGCACCTTCGCAAGTGTATCCAGCTGCCGGGGTAATATTGCCCGTGGTTGTGGCGTGATTGTTATTGCCACTGTAATCCAGTATTTCACCTGCTGCACCGGAGTAACTGCTTTCGTTGAGTGGGTAATAAGCGACAGGCGTCAGTGACGTGCAGTAGTAAAGAGCAGAGGCCGGAATGATTGTCAGGCCAGATTCACCCGGCGGTTCCCAACCCAGCTGAATGGTCGCCCCACCGCCGTTCTCATAATATTCCAATACAACAGCAACCAGTTCACCCGCCTGCAAAAACACGGACCCGGTTCGAACCCGGGGGGCGTGATCAGACCAATCATCGATGATCAGATTGCCATCGACGTACAACCGCGCCCCGTCATCCGAATTTGTAGCCAGGGTGTAGGTTCCGGTTGTGGGTGCATTGAGATAGCCGGTCCAGCGAATTGAGAAATTATCATTGCCTACGGCCGCTGTACTGGGTGAGCCGTTGCCCCACGCGAAGTCGATGGTCGACACGCTGTCTACATAGGCGGGCGTACCCGTTAAAAAGCGATTGTTGAAATACTCGCCTTGCAGGCCCGGGTTAAGTGCACAGTTTTCCGGAGGTTGGGGCGCTGCTGGCTGGCAGTTGGGGTTGGCAGGTGTGCAGGTACCGTAGACGTTGCTGTTGTTGGAGACATCGACTTCGGAGTACCCGGGTGCGACCAGATCACCGTATACCGTTGAGTTGTCTAACTCGATGGCGCCTGATGTACTGGTAACGGTTACCGGGTCAGAGGGGCTGCCAAAGGTACTGTCTTCAATGCTGACAGTACTGGCGCCACTGACACTGCCTGAAGTGAAGGTGACGTCCTCAAATTCAGCAGGGTTGTTTGAGGTCATGACGAAGTCGCCACTGAGCGTGCCGCCTTCAAACGTCATACCGGATTGGGCCTGGGCGCCGCCGAGCAGGTTGGTGTCTTCGGCTTCAACACGATTATTGACGCTGGTTACCTTTCCGGTGACGGTACCACCTTCGAGTTCTATGTCGCCATTGGCCGTCAGTGTGCCATTAACAGTGCTATCGGTTAATGTGATGCTGCTGCTGTTCGATGTCAGGTTGCCGTATATAGAGGTTCCATCGGCAATGATTTCACCGTAGCTATCGACCAGGTCAATGCGATTGGTATTGGTACCAACACTGCCGTTGCCCAATCGGAAACCATTATTGGCGACCAGGGTTGCGTTGGTATTGGCCACGATGTCGTCGCCATTGCTCAAAGTGATGCGGCCATCACCCGTGCAGGTATAAGTTGTGCCCGAGACATTCCAGCTTGTCGAACAGCCGGGAAACTGGCCCAGCGACAAATTAAAGACATCAGCCAGAGCAGGTAGGCTGACACTCAGCGCAGCACCGGCTACCAGCACCTGAGTGATGCTTAGACGTAACTTAGAGTTCAACAGTGGCATTGCGTTGGGTCCAGACATAGTTGGCATCGTTCATATTGCCAAAGGCGGCCTCAGCCGTCAGACGATACAAGAAAACACGCTGTGAGGCCGGGTTAGGGCGGTTGTATGCCCCTTCGGTGCAGCTCACAGTGACGGTGTAATCAGAGTAGGCAGGGACGGTGATGGTTGTATCGGCTGCACAGGCGCCAGAACCCTCTTCTACCAGCCGTTGCGTGGCCCACTCAAGCCCTGCCGATGCGGCCTGTCGTGCCCGGCTTTGCAGCAGGTTTTGCGTGACCTGTGCACTGGATGAAATCGACAGCCGGGAGATGACCACCAGGGCAGCGCCGATGACAACAATCAGAAAAATAACCGCCACCAGTGCGACGCCTTGCTGTGGTTTGCGGTTCATAGGCCATTCCCCAGCACAAAGGTATCGGTGAGTTGAATGCCTTCCGAGCCATCCCCCAATGCCAGCGTAATCGTGAGGGTAGGGGGGCGATACAGAAAGCCCGGCGTCCAGTTGAAACGGCATTGAGTGACATCGTCGGTAATGCGTGCCGGTGTGGCTGCGCCTATGCGGCTGGACAGGGCCGTGTTGCCCAGGTCAGTATAGCCGGTAATCCGCTCCAGCCGACCGCTGTCGCAGCGGTAAGCGACGGGTCCGTTGGTAAAGTAGGCCCTGAAAAAGGGGCTGTCATTGGGGAAGCGGTGGTTGCTGTTGTCGAGTGTTATCTGGGTCACCGGGCACTGAGAGCAATCGCCACAGTCACAGGTGGTTCGGTTAACAATTGAATCGACTTCTGCTATGTAGCCTTCCTGATTGCCTGCCAGTTCATCGGCCCAATCGCTATAGAGTTGGCTAAAACCGGGTGAGGCGATTGAGACATAGGTTGACGTGCCTGCCGGCAAGCTGGACAGCGCCCCAAAAACATCAAAAGACCCGTCGTTATTGATGTTCAACCGATCATAGGTGGGTGCGTAGTTTCGATCCCGGTATCGCAAGGCCGGTTGTGCCTGATCCGGAGACAGCGTGAAAAACTCCACAACCTGATCATTGCCGGCGGTCGCCTCTGAGGTGCGTACCGAATTGGGGACCGAGCGGTCCAGATCCTGCCGCAGCTGAAAGAAGGCGGCTTCACCTTGTTGCACCCAGGCCGCGCGCTGGCGGGTATCGACAATGGCGGCATAGCGATTGCCGATCAGCGGACCAACGACCGCTACCAGAATGCCGATGATTACGATCACGACAATCAGTTCAACCAGGGTAAAACCGGGTTGGCGAAAGTGTTTCGGGTTTATGGACATCATCACATCAACAGCCCTCATCCCAGTAGCTGGTTCGATAGCCGGTGAGCTGAACCGTTTGTTCGCGAGGGTCTGATGCGGTAACGGTGATTCTGGCGATGCGGGGCGTGCAGCCCGCCGTGTTCGAGAGCGTGCCCAGCGACAGGCCCGTGCTGGTATCCACAGTAACCTGAACCCGGTAGCTCGATAAACCGGGCAGGGCGTTCCCCAGCCGGTCGCGAATACCGGGGGCGCGTCCGTCATCGTTGTTGGAATCGAAGCTGTTGTAGTCGCACAGGTTATCCCAAAGCCTGCGGTCGTAACTGGGATCAGATTCGGCAGCGGGGCAGACGTTAGGGCTGGTTAATGTATCGTCAATGCGCGGATCGTCGTCACCGTCGAAGAATGACTGGCTCATGACTTCACTCAGCGTGCTCTGCGCCACCAGGTTAGCCTGGCTGCGCAACATGGGGTCGACATTGCTGACAGTTAGAAAACCCAGGCTCTGTAGAATGGCCGTTGCGGCGATGCCGATGACCACAATGGCAATAACCAACTCGATCAGCGTGACCCCGTGTTCTGTGCGGGGCTGTTGGAAGTTGATGACCTTAGGTTGCATGTTATTGCACCGCCACATAACCAGTGACGCCATCGAGCCGTAAAGTGGTCGTCGGGGTTAACCCCACAATCTGAGTGCCACTGGGTACCGGATTCGCGGGTAGACTGGTGCAATCGCCTGTGGTGTTGTATCGATAAAGCCGACCGGTTGGTGTGAAGAAGAGCCGTTCGAGTGTGGTACTGGTCAGGGTTCCCGTTAATTGGGTCGTCTCGCCTGGCGCTGCAACAGCAGTTATAAAATTCAGGGGTGCTGTACAGCCGGCACCACTTGAGCCAGTGCTTTGGCAGTCGTCATCCTGCCAGACGGTCCAGCCGGTGGTGGTGATGCGGAATTCGAGGGTGCATTGGGTGGTTGTGGCGAGAGACTTCACAACTCTGATTGCAGAGGCGAGCTCTATCACTGAGTTCGCACTACGGAAATTAGTATCTGAGAAAAAGCGGGGCGCGACGATTGCACTAATTGATCCAATTAGTAGAACTACTATAAGGAGCTCAATAAAAGTAAAGCCACTTAATTTTTTATTGTTGGCCCACCGCATAGTTTGCAATTTGATGCCCTGTGTTGAGAGTTGGTTATAAGGCGCAACTCTCAACATTTCAGTGTCACAGATTTAAGGCGATAGTATGTTTATAATCCAGCGGCAATGAGTGTAAATGTATCTGTGTTGCTAGTAGAGTCCTGAGTTACTGTGCAGTCAGCAGTTGTACCATTCGTTGTAAGTGCTGTACCCAAAGCTGTCAATGTATAGCCAGCTGGTACACCACCCTGGAGAGCACCTGCTACATCAGCACAGTCATCAATCGCAATACACTGAGCCCCTGCAACATTGTCTACGGCAGAGCATGCTGCATAATTAATGGAGGAGGCGCTGTTCAAACCACCTATCACGCCAGCCAACGCTGCAGCTTCTGCTTCGGTGCTAAGATCAACGAATCTAGGTAATGCTACTGCGGCCAATGCGCCCAAAATAACAATCACAATGATCAGTTCAATCAGCGTAAAACCTTTTTGTTGCTTCATAATCAGTTTCCCAATATCAGTCAATATGCTTGTCTTACTTCTACCCTTCTTACGTTAGGTATAAGCCAGAACCGTGCCAAAGAATTAAATCCGGATCGTATTTCTACTAACTTGGCCATTCCATGGGGTCCAGAATGAGACTTGGCTCTCAATATTGGCGAGTTTATGCGGTTTATTTGGCGTTGCAAGGCTGGAATCGCAATTTCTTGTTTGTTTACGACAAAGATTTGACGTGGTTTGGGTTAATCCCGGAAGGCTAGGTTGGTGTGGGTTCAAATGTGACGTTTGACGTCAGTGCTCCGGTGAAAGGGCTGCGTCCTGTAGCGTCAGGTGCAACCCTTTGTCCGATCGTCTCCAGCGGCGTAACTGATGCCCCTGACGACGGCGGCTGAGGGTTCTTATCGTTTAGTCACTGTCTGGCGTCTGGAACCGGGGTGCTTGGGTCACCGTCTGCTGCGCCCTCGAGCATGGGGACGAGGGCTTCCAGTGCGACCGGTATGGACAGCAGGGACACCCGGGCAAGGGCTGCTACCGGCAGATCTCCGAGAAAGACCTCGCCCCCGCTTCCATAGGCGCTTAGAAACCGGCGGCTGGGTTCGGCCAGAGCGTCCTGCATACCGGCATCAGTAACGTAATACACCATGACATCAGCGTTGATAACATCCAGCTGTTCAGTCGACAGGTTAATGACGAAATCGGTTTCTCCGGTTAGCGCGTTCATGGCTGGGGTTTCGGTGAAGCCCATTTCGTAAAGGAACTGGGCTCTTACATCATGGGTGGTATAGGCATAGGGTTGACCTTGTTCTTGCCGAAAACCGCCGATGACGGCTGTTTTGCCATGCCATTCGGGGTGAGCTGCGGCGATTTCCGTGAGCCTGTCTTCGATCGCCGCGATCTGACGTCCGGCATTGGCCTCTTCGCCAACGGCCCGCGCCGTGATAAGAGCGCGTTCATCCCATGGGAGACCGTAATCACTGATGCTTTGAGGCACTGCTACCACCGGCGCAATCAGGCTCAGCTTTTCATACTCCACGCTGTCGATCCCTGAGTAGAGTGCAATGATGACATCCGGTTTCGCGGCCGCAATGGCCTCGAAATCCAGGTCGCCGTCCAGTACCACCGGTTCTGTGGTCAGCAAGTGTTCTGCCCAGGGGCCGGCTGTGTACTCGAAGCCATCAATGGCCCGCCATTGGCGAACGGTGACCGGCGAGATCCCGACGGCCAGAAGGTTGCCAATACCGCCGTAATCGATGCTGGCGACGCGTTCGGGTTGATCTTCAATGACCGTGGTCCCAAATTTGTGCGCAATGGTGAGCGGAAAGTCCTCGGCAAACGCCGGGGGACTGAACGCAAATATCAGGGGGATCAGACTAGTCGGCAAACGCAACATGGACATGGCGGTTCTCATTGGTCACTCCTTATTGATTCTGGGCAATTCGCCACAGCACCCCGCTGGGGTCGGTCAGCGTGAATTCACGCATGCCCCAGGGCTGATTTTCCAGGTCAGATAATTGCACGCCGTAGGTCTTCGCCAGCTGCTTTTGCGACACTATCGCGTGCCACTCATCGACGCCTTCCACCAGGCAATGCATAACGCAGTTCCGGGCATGGGCTTCGACATAGAAATTCTGCAAAAGAAAGCTGCAGTGCTGGTAACGCACATAAGCCAATTGTTCATCCTGCCAGGGGATCTCAAACCCCAGATCCAGATAGAAACGGCGGGACAGTTCAAAATCCCTGGCGGGTATAAAGGCTTTGATTTCCTGCATTTTCATCATCGTTTCATTTGGCTACTTGAGGGTGTCAGCCAGCTCAGGCACCAGCTCATCCAGTGCGAAGGTGAGGCTCAGTGGGCTGGAAAAAGACAGCGCAAAGCGCTGTTGAGGCGTTAAGATGACTTCACGGCCATCCTGATGTGCCTGCAGTGTTCTGCGCAGGGGCAGTATGTCATCGGATTCCAGCTCGCCCCAATACCAAACCAGAAGATCCACATCGAGCAGGTCGAAACGTTCGAGACTGAAGGCGGTGTAAAAGGCATCGCCCGCCAGTTCGTCGTAGACGTCGGGAATAACGAACCCCAGTTCAGTAAAGAAGCGGCTTCTGGGTTCACCGCTGGCAAAAGCACCGGCCTGACCGTTCGAATAGTAAGCCGCCGCGACCGTATTGCCCTCAAACTCAGGGTGCTCTTCCCGGGCCTGTTCAAATCGTTTCTTGATGTCGGCTATCAGGGTATTCGCTTCGTCGAGTTTGCCGACAGCGCGACCGATGATGCGCGTCTGTTCTTCCCAGGGCGTGGCATAGTCGACGTAGTCTGCCGGTTGCAGAACGGTCGGGGCGATCAGCGACAACCGATCGTATTCTTCGCGGGTGGTTCCGGCGTAGATGCCGATGATCAGATCAGGCTCCAGCTGGGCGATGGTCTCAAAATCGAGCGGGCCACTGCTCAGCACGACCGGCTCTGCATCACCGGCAGCGGCCTCTGCCCAGGGCCAGATGCCGTGGGGCACCGGTAAGGCCCAGGGTCGAACGGCGATGGGCGTCTTGCCTAAAGCAAATAGGTCATCCTGCTCGGTGTAACCGACCGACACGATGCGCTCAGGTTCGGCAGTTATCGTTGTCTCACCAAACTTGTGGTCAATGGTTACCGGAAAGTCTTGTGCTGAGGTCACGCCCACCAATACTAAGTACGTTATTGCAACCAGTATGCTGTGTTTCATCGAATGCGCTCCTTGTTTCCAAACCGGTGACGAGCACCCAATCCAGACAATAATTTATACGAATAATATTGATAATTAGTATCATTAACAAGTCAGGAGTGCAGTCTTTGGGTCATCGTCAGGAGAATGGGTAGTAGAGCTAATGCCCGGGCAGTAGAGCTGCGCAAAGGCGATAGCGCATGCAGGCCAGGCGATGGGCGGATGGTGGGGGTCGGTTGGGTGCGCCAGTCAGAAGAGGATGACCTCACCCGGCGCCGGGTGAGGTCTGTTGTCATTTAGCGGTTTGCTTGTCTGAACCGCTCAATGAGCTGAGCAGTGGAGCTGTCGTAGCCATCCGTATTGCCTGACTCTAGGGCTTCAAACACGCTGTTGCCCAGTACTTTGCCAAGCTCAACGCCCCACTGATCAAAGCTGTTGACGCCCCAGATAACGCCTTGCACATACACCTTGTGTTCGTACAGGGCGATCAGCGCACCCACCACCTGTGGCGTTACCTGTTCAAACACCAGGCTGTTGCAGGGGCGGTTGCCCGGTACCACCTTGTGCGGTACCAGCTCGGCAATGGCGGCCGCGTCAAGGCCTTTTGCCTTCAGCTCAGCCGTAACCTCGGCTTCGGTTTTCCCTTCCAGCAACGCCTGTTGCTGGCCAAGATAGTTGGCAAACAACCAGGGGTGATGATCGGCCACCGGGTTGTGGCTTTTCAACGGCATCAGAAAATCGGCCGGGATCAGGCGGGTACCCTGATGCAACAGCTGGTGATAGGCGTGCTGGCCATTGGTGCCGGTACCGCCCCAGATCACCGGCCCGGTGCTCCAGCCAACCGGGCGGCTATCCTGAGTCACGGCTTTGCCGTTGGATTCCATATCGACTTGCTGCAGGTGCGCCGGCAGGTCTTTCAGGCTTTCGTCGTAACTGAGTACCGCATGGGATTCAGCCCCCATGAAATTGTGGTACCAGACGCCCAGCATGCCCATTATGACCGGTACGTTGTGCTCAAGGCCGGTGGTGCGAAAATGCTCGTCCATGTCATGGGCGCCACTGAGCATCTGCTGGAAATTGTCGAACCCGATCACAATGGCCTGGGCCAGACCGATGGCTGACCAGAGCGAGTAGCGTCCACCGACCCAATCCCACATCGGAAACATATTGGCTTCGTCGATGCCGAATTCAGTCGCGGCCTTGATGTTGGTGGAAACAGCAACGAAGTGGTGTTTTACCTGCTCTGGCTTACCGCCTTGCTGGAAAAACCATTCGCGTGCAGCTTCGGCGTTTTTCAGGGTCTCCAGGGTGTTGAAGCTTTTTGAAGCCACAACAAAAAGCGTTGTTTCCGGGTCGAGATCCCGACAAACACTGGTGACGTCGGTGCCGTCGATGTTGGCGATGTATTTGAGGTCATAACCGTCTTGCCAGTAGGGCTTCAACGCATCGGACACCACTTTCGGGCCGAGGTAGGAGCCACCGATGCCGATGTTGACAATGGTGCGCAGCTTTTTACCGGTGTGGCCGGCAAAGGCACCGCTGTGAACCGATTCGGCAAAGGCCTTCATTTTGTCCTGGGTGGCGTTGACCGTCTCATTGATGTCTTCGCCGTTCACCCGGATAGGGCGCTGGCTGCGATTACGCAACGCAATGTGCAGGGCGGGGCGGTTTTCGCTGCGGTTGATTACCTCACCGTCGAACATGGCGTCTATGGCTTCCGGCAACTTGGCCAGCCGGGCCAGCGCCATCAACTGGTTCATGGTCTCGTCGTTTACCCGGTTTTTGGAATAGTCGAGCTCGATACCGGCGGCATGCTCGGTCATGCGGGGGCCGCGTTGCGGGTCTTCAGCAAAGAGGTCGCGCATGTGCACATCGGCAATGGTGGCTTTGTGTTCTTCGAGTTTTTTCCAGGTTGCCAGTTGGGTCGGATCGTAAGCCATAAGTCGGTTCCCGATTGTTTTTGTGGGTTAGGGTTAATAAGAATGCATGGAGGATAGGTTGGGCTGTGGTGAAACGATACCAACCAAACCATAAAATAATTATGTAATTTAATTACAAAATGACGGGAAAAACCACCGATTGGTGAAATTTTGTGACACAAGACGGAGACCAAGCAACCACGGACGGCTGCCGGGCAGACCTGTCTGGGGTAGTCTGAGGCATGGATGCCGAAGCCTAGGCCCCATGGATGGGTTTACGCCGACCCCAGACAGGTCTGCCCGGTAGCCGGCCCTCCTTCCCTCACGCCAGTTGAACTGGCAAGGCGTTGCTGGTGTGGCTGACGGTGTTGTCGTCGTTCATGTAGAGCATGCGGGGTTTGAAGGTTTCGAGTTCGGCTTCGGAGAAGTTGGCGTAGGCGCAGATGATGACGGTATCGCCGACGCTGGCTTTGTGCGCGGCGGCGCCGTTGACCGAAATCATGCCGCTGTTGTCTTCACCGCGAATGGCGTAGGTGGTGAAACGTTCGCCGTTGGTAACGTTGTAAATCTGGATCTGTTCGAATTCGCGGATGCCGGCCATATCGAGCAAATCGCCGCCAATGGCGCAGGAGCCTTCGTAATTCAGTACCGCATGTGTGACCTTGGCCTTATGTAATTTGGCCTTGAGCATGATTAATTCCATAGCGCACCTCGTATGAAACTTCCGGTCAGTATCAGGCGTGATCCGGGAGCGGGGTTTTATCGGAAACTGTAATTGGACGCAGGTTGCCTAACGATCTACCTGAACGTTGTCGATCAGCCGTGCCTTGCCCAGGAAGGCCGCCGCCAGGATAACCAGTTCATGGTCGTCGTCTGTAGCGGGCTCGAGATCGATGCGTCGGCTTATGTTGAAATAATCGGGCGTGAAACCCGCATTGTGCAGGGCTTCCTTGGCAGTTCGAGTCACTTTGGCAAGGTCATGCTCGCCCTGTTCAATGGCTGCCTTGGCGTTGCACAGAATGCGGTACAGAGCTGGCGCCTGTTCGCGTTCGCTGGCGGTCAGGTAGTTGTTGCGTGAGCTGTGGGCCAGGCCGTCGTCGGCACGGCCGGTATCGACACCGATCATCTTAATGGGCAGGAAGAGGTTGCTGACCATGGTTTTCAGTACGGTGAACTGCTGAAAATCCTTAAGGCCAAAGACGGCGCAGTCCGGTTGTACCTGATTGAAAAACTTCAGCACGATGGTCGCCACACCAACAAAGTGCCCCGGGCGACTGGCGCCACAGTGCAGCGTGGTGATCTTGTCGACACTGACCCGGGTCAGATCCGGCTCCGGGTACATGACCGCCTTGTTTGGGGTGTATAGCAGATGACAGCCTTCGGCGATCAGCTTCTTGGTGTCTTCTTCCAGGGTGCGCGGGTATCCGGAGAGATCCTCGTTTTCGCCAAACTGTGTGGGGTTGATGAAGATGGACGCAACGACGATGTCGGCGTGCTCCCGGGCGCTCTTGATGAGCCGCATGTGGCCTTCGTGCAGGTTGCCCATGGTAGGCACCAGCGCCACGCGCTTGCCGTCTGCCCGCAGGTCGGCGAGGGCAGTGCGTAGGTCGTCGAGAGTAGCAACGATTTTCATAACAGGGTCACTCAGGGTCAGTTACAGAGCCGGGCAGTGAGGTGACGGGCGACAGGCGCTTAGTCGAAGGCATGTTCCGGGCCGGGAAAAGCGCCGGATTTCACCTCATCTATAAAGCGGGTCACCGCCTCGGCCAGGGTATTGGGTTCGGCCATATAGTTCTTCACAAACTTTGGCAGGCGGTGCTGGGTGAAGCCCAGCATGTCGTAGCTGACCAGCACCTGTGCGTCGGTCACATTGCCCGCGCCAATACCGATTACCGGTACTGGCACGGCGTCGGTAATGGCGCGGGCCAGATCGGTCGGTACGCATTCCAGCAGCACAAAGTCGGCACCGGCCTCTACCAGGGCAATGGCATCGTTGATCATGGTCTGGGCGGCGGCTTCATCGCGCCCCTGAACCTTGTAGCCACCGAATTTGTTAACCGACTGGGGCGTCAAGCCAAGGTGTACGCAAGTTGGAATGCCGGCACGACTGAGCGACACAATGCTGTCGGCAAGCCAGGCACCGCCCTCGAGTTTGACCATGTGTGCACCGGCCTGCATGAGCTGGCCCGCATTGGCCTGGCATTGGTCAACACTTGAGTAGCTGTTGAACGGCAGGTCGGCGATAACCAGGGCCCCCTGATTACCTTGGGCAACTGCTGTGGTGTGGTACACCATCTGTTCCAGGGTGACTGGAAGGGTAGAGGTGTGGCCCTGAACCACCATGCCCAGTGAGTCACCGACCAGCAGGGATTCGACGCCCAGGGTAGAGAACATCTGCGCAAAAGAAGCGTCATAGGCGGTGAGCATGCTGAATTTCTGGCCGTCGGCGACGAGCTGTTTCAGGGTGGCTACCGTGTGATTCTTCACCATCGGGGCTCTCTCGATTGGTTAGGTGGGTGCGAATGGTTGCGATTTGGGTGGGCTAAGTCAAGCCGGTGTGATGGTATGCCGTGTTTTGGTGCTGTTCAGCAGGTTTGCCGCGACGGTTTACCGGCTATTCGGGGTTTCGCGGTGCCATTGTTGAATGGTGGTTGGCAATGCGCTTACAGCCGGCTTATCGCCTGGTCTCGGGTGTGGTTTAGCCAATGGTTCAATGGCTGATTCCCGAGAATCAGTTCCGGCGCAATGTCGGCCAGCGGGCGGATAACGAAAGCCCGCTCATGCGCTCTGGGGTGCGGCAGTGTCAGCTCGGGGTCTTCTGAGGTAACGTTCTGGTACCAGATAATATCGAGATCAAGCGTACGTGGGCCCCATCGGACCTGGCGCTCACGGCCGAAGTGATGCTCGATCTGATGCAGGGCATCGAGTAGGGCGCGGGGGGCGAGGCCGGTGGTTATTTCACAGACAGCATTCAGGTAGTCTGGCTGGTCGGCCGGGCCGCCGATGGCAGCGCTGCGATACCAGGGCGAGACCTGAAGCACCCGGGTTCCGGGCAGGGCATCGAGCTTGCCCAGTGCGCCAGCGAGTGCCTTGTCGCTGACGCCCAGGTTACTGCCCAGCGCAATGTAGGCGTGATGTTGCAGGGATTCAGGAGGCATAGGTCAGAACCCTGGGAGTCGATCAGGAGGCCGACTCGCCACGGTTTTGCGGCGGCCGACGGCGACGGCGACGACGCGGGCGGTCACTGGCCGCTTCGCTGGCCATATCGCGGCGAATATCCGGGTTTTCAGTCTGGTAGTCGGTCCACCATTGGCCCAGATTGCCGGTTTTCTCGCCAGCACTTTCCCGCAGCAACAGAAAATCGTAGGCCGCCCGGAATCGGGGGTGGCTGGCGACTTGCTCAGCGCGCTTCGGTGTGCGTTTGGGCAAGCGCAACTGGAGTTCCCAGATCTCTTTCATCGGGATCGAGAACCGCTTGGGAATGGCGATGGATGAAATCTGGTGCGCAACTATTTTACCCATGGCCTGCAACCAGGCAGGTTGTTCCGGTGTGCCCATGTTGATGCTGTGCTCGGCTTCTTCACGAACCGGAGGCCACAGCAACGCCGCATACAGGAAGGCAGGCGTCACGGGCTTGCCGCGATTGATGCGATCGTCGGTATTGACCAGAGCCTGTTCTATAAAGGCGTCGTAATAGCCATCGGTAGAGGCTTTAAGTGCGGCGTGAGTTGCCGGTAGTAGGGGCTCAACCAGGTTGTATTCACGCATCAGGCGCCAAGTGGCCAGGCCATGCCCGGACATCAACATCTTGATCACTTCGTCGAACAGTCTCGCCGCTGCCACGTTGCTGAGCAGCGGTGCCAGCTCGGGAATCAGGTCGCCGGTGCGTGGTTCTATGCTGAAGCCCAGTTTGGCGGCAAAACGAACCGCGCGCATCATCCGTACCGGGTCTTCGCGGTAGCGGGTTTCCGGGTCGCCGATAATGCGCAATACCTTGTTTTCCAGGTCATTCATGCCCGAGCCGTAGGCTTTCAGGGTGAAATCTTTGGGGGTGTAGTAGAGGGCGTTCACGGTAAAGTCGCGACGTTCGGCGTCTTCTTCGAGTGAGCCGTAAACGTTATCGCGCAGCAACAGGCCTTCGTCGGACTGTTTTTGCAGATGGTTGTCGTTGTTGTCGTCGGTGCGGCCACGAAAGGTGGTCACTTCAATGATTTCGCGACCAAAGGTGACGTGGACAATGCGGAAACGACGGCCAATCAGGCGGGAATTGCTGAACAGCTTGCGCACCTGTTCGGGCGTGGCGTCGGTGGCGACGTCGAAATCCTTGGGTTTCAGGCCGAGTTGCAGGTCGCGCACGCAGCCGCCGACCAGGTACCCTTCGTATCCGGCATTTTGCAGGCGATACAGCACTTTCAAAGCGGTGTGGTTGATGTCTTTCCGGGATACGCGGTGTTCGTCTCTCGGGATTGTACTCAACTCGGTGCTGTTCGTTTTTTGCGGTAACCAGCGTTTGATCCAGTCCACTACCATGGTTTGCACATGATCTCGCATTGTTCAAAGAGCGCGCAGTTTAGCGGAAGCAGCCATCATTCTCTATGCCTTGCGCCCGTCAATCTGTCCATTTGATGGCTAAAATCGGCCTGATGGCGCGAAATAGCACTGATTAGACAAGGTTAAGGACGAATGCTGGCATTGGACGTGAAGATGTGAGGCGTCGCAGGCAGAGCTAAAGAGGGTGTGTTCAGGGAAGGGGTAGAACTACGAGCGGCCGGCACAAGGCCGGCTCTAGCAGCGTGACGAAGCATCACGATCTGAACCTGCATACTGAAACAGGTGAGTGGGGCTTATTATTCTTGATGTCTGGGGATCTTGATGCCCCCATGACCTTACACTGTCATTTGTTTTCTTATTATTAGTGTCGTTTATTGTTTTTGTTGTTAGCAGCTGACAATGGTGTTTGCCCGTTTGTTAATGCTACCCCCTTGTTGTTGTTTTTGGGTGGGGGTTGCTTGTGGTTGGCCCGTTGTTGTTTTTGTTGATGGGCCGATCTTCTCTTGCCCCTTAGATATTGCAGGTGCTGTGCCATTTTTAAAAAGTTGTTATAAAACAATGAGTTAAAAAGCACTGATCAAAATGTAAGCAACTTGTCAGCGGTCCGTCAGCGTTGTTTGTTACCGTAAGTGTCAGAGTTGTTACGTGCGTAAGGCTATGTAACAACGCTGAAGGCGGAAGGACGGTTTACTGGCGGAAATGGCGGAGTGTTACTGGGTGGTTGTGCTGGCGGAAGAGGTGGTGCTGCCTTTCTTGGGGCGGGGGATGCCCAGGCGCTGGCGACGCTCCCAGAGGCACTTGCGGCTGATGCCGAGCTTTTGCGCCAGCTCGGTTTCCGACATGCCTTCCTGGTGTTCGAGCACGAAGTGCTGGAAGTAGTCTTCCAGTGACAGATCGTCTACGTCCTGTGAGTGGCTGTTAATGCCGGGCGACGCGGTAGGGGCTTCTTCGCTGACCAGGGTGTCCGGTATTTTCCAGTCTTCCTGGTCGAGGCCCATTTCATCGAGGGTGATCTCGCCGCCTTCACTGAGAATAAGGGACCGTTGTATGGCGTTTTCCAGTTCACGCACGTTACCGGGCCAGTCGTAGTGCAACATGGCGTCGCGGGCGTCTTTTGAGAGCAGCACGGGTCCATCGAGTTTGAGTCGGCGTGCGTGCTTGGCAATGAGGTGTTCGGCAATTTCAACGACATCCTGTCCGCGCTCGCGCAACGGCGGCAGCGTTACTTCTATGACTTGCAGCCGGTAATACAAGTCTTCCCGGAACCGGCCTTCCTTGACCAGTTGCTTGAGATTACGGTGGGTGGCCGCGATCAGCCGGACATCAACGGTGCGTGAATTCACCGAGCCGACCCGGCGGACTTCGCTTTCCTGTATCACTCGCAGCAGCCGTGCCTGGGCTTCCATCGGCAACTCACCAATTTCGTCCAGAAACAGGGAGCCACCCTCGGCGGCTTCTACCAGGCCCTGGCGCGCGGCTGTTGCACCGGTGAAGGCCCCTTTCTCGTGACCAAACAGCTCCGACTCGATCAGGCTTTCGGGAATGGCTGCGCAGTTGACGCTGATCATCGGCTGGTCGTGGCGGGGGCTGTGCTGGTGAATGGCGCGGGCGGCCAGTTCTTTACCGGTACCGGACTCGCCGTGAATCAGAACGGTGATATCGGCCGGTGCAACGCGGCGAATTCGATGGTAAAGCCGTTGCATGGCGTCACAGCTGCCGACCAGGTCGCCCAGGGTGCTGTGAGGTTGGTGATGACTGACTTCGGGTTGGCTGTCGCCGGATTCATGCTGCACCCGCTGCTGACGGTGTGTGCTGACAATGCGCCCGACCGTTCGCACCATTTCTTCGTGATCAAACGGCTTGGCGATGTAATCGACCGCGCCCATTTTCATTGCATCGACGGCGGAGCGCATGCTGGCGTAGCTGGTCATGATCAGCACCGGCACATCGCCGGCCATATCGATCAGGTCGGTACCCGGTGCACCGGGCAGTCGCAAATCGGTGATGATCAGGTCGAAGCGGCCCAGGTCGTGCTGACTGGCTTCGGTGACCGATTCGGCTTCAATGACCTGGTATTGATGACGTTCCAACAGTCGTTTCAGGGCCGAGCGGATAATGCTCTCATCTTCAACTACCAGAATGTCACTCATGTCTGACCTCCGTCTCGGCCCGGTTTGTTACCCGTGCCATGGAATGCGTCGTACTGCGTTGTGTGTCGGACCGGCCGCGATGTGCCGTCAATCCCGACGACCCGGGCCTGATCGCTGCCCTGACATTGAAACGGGCAGGTTTTCAAGCCGTGGTGCGCTGTGCTCAGGGTGTTACCTGAGGTAACAAGCGATGTAAGGGTAACCGAATTGTGAACCGAGTGCCAATGCCCTCGGCAGCAAACGCCGGGCTGTCCACCGCCATATGTCCGTAGTGTTCCTCGACAATGGTATAGGCCAGAAACAGGCCTAGCCCGGTGCCTTTGCCGACTTCCTTGGTGGTGAAGAAGGGGTCGAAAATGTGATCGACAACGTCGGCTGCGATGCCGGTTCCCCGGTCGATGACCTCTACCACGGCACTCTCTACTTCGGCTTCGGCCCGCACCCGGATCACCTCGCCATCCGGGCTGGCATCCCGGGCGTTGCCGAGCAGGTTGATGAATACCTGGCTCAGGCGCTGGGCCTCGCACAGTACGGTCAGGTCGTCGGCAACCTCATTCACAAAGATCACTCTTTGCGCATCGCGCGACAGGGAGAGCAGGTCGATGGCGTCCTGCACCACCTGGCGTAACGGGTAAGGTTGGTGGTCGGCCTTGCCATCACCCTGGCCGGCGTGTGCGAAGTTGACCAGCGAGCGTACAATTTTGGTCACCCGACCAGCCTGTTCCCGAATCTGATCGGCAATCACCTGTTGCTCGGCCGGGTCAGTCACGTATTTCAGATCCTGAGCCAGGCAGTCGATGCCGGTAATGGGGTTGCCAATTTCATGGGCAACGCCAGCGGCCAGACGACCAATAGAGGCCAGGCGCTCGGAATGCACCAGTTCCGATTCCAGCAGCTTATGCTCGGTTTCGTCTTCAAGCAGAATGACCGTGCCTTCGAGCGGCTCATCGCGGCGCTGCATCTGGGCACTGCGATGCAGGCTGAACCAGCGTTTGCCCCGGCCATCGGCATTGGGCTGTTCAACGGTGAGCTTGTTGGACTGGCCCTTGAGAAAGCTGTCGAGCAGGTCGTACCAGTTGGCGGGCAAGGAATCGAGGCGGGCGCCAATGGCTTCGGCTTCACTGATGCCGGTCATGTCGGCCATGACCCGGTTCCACAGCAATATTTCACCGTCGCTGGCCAGGGAGCAGACACCGATCGGCAAGTTGTAGAGCGTTTCGCGGTGGTGTCGGCGCAGCCGGTCGAGTTCGGCAGCCATGCCGGTTAGCTGATGGTGGTAACCATCGAGCCGTTGCTCGAAAAAGTAGATGTCATCCCGCTCAGCACGTCCGCTTTGCTCGTAGGGCAGGTAGCGGGCGACCAGTGCCTGGGCGACGCTCGGGCCCATCAACCCCGATAAGTTGGCTTCAATGGTGTCGCGCAGGCGGCGCAGGGCGTAAGGGCGGTATTCGCCGAGCGGAAAGCCCAGCGTTTTCAGCGCTCGCTTCACTTCGCGTTCGGCCATGATGCGCCCCAGCGGGCGACTCAGTGTTTCGATGAATTCGGTAACATTGCGCGCTTTTAGCGGCAGACGATGGCGCCGGTCGACCGAGGTAATGACGCAGGTTTGGGCGGCGTCTTTCTCCTCCTTGCTGGTGCGGGTGAGCAGCGAGACCAGCACAAAGGTGAGCGTGTTGATGCCCAGCGAGACCAGAGTGGTCAGCGACCAGTGATCAGCTTCCAGGGCGAAGCCCATGCGCAGCTGGTTACCCAGCGACAAGCTTTCGGCCAGCATCGGAATGGCCAGGCTGGCGGCCCAGACCAGCAAGCCGAGCGTTAACCCGCTGACAAACCCCTGGCGGTTGGCCCCGGCCCAGAACAGCAGGCCCAGAATGCCTGGCAATAACTGCAGCAAGCCGGTAAAGGCAGTGATGCCCAGGGAGGTGAGGTTCTGCACCTGGTTGAGCAACAGATAGAGCGCGTAAGACAGGCCGATGACCACGCCGATCAGCAGGCGTCGCACCCACAGCAGCCAGCGGTATACATCGGCGCTGAAGCTCGGCTTGTAAAATGGGAGTACCAGATGGTTCATCGCCATGCTGGCCATGGAGATCGACGCCAGCACGGTGATGCCAGCGGCGGCCGACAAGCCACCCAGGTAGGCCAGCCAGGTTACCCAGGGTTTGTCGAGCAGCAGCCCAATGGACAGGGAGAAGTACTCTGGACTGGCGGTCGAGCCGAGTGACTGGCCGGCCCAGAGAATCGGCATTACTGGCAGTGCCATCAGCAACAGGTAAACGGGCATCGCCCAACTGGCCATGCGCAACCGCGACAGATTGGTGGTTTCCCGGAACAACAGCTGGAACAGATGCGGTAATACCAGCGGCGCGGAAACGAACATCAGCAGCAGCGAGAACCACTGCACCGGTTGCAGCGGAGGCGTTTGAAACTGGGGCTCGAGTGCCAGCTGTGACCAACGGGTAATGCCTGGCCAGCTGCCGAATACTTCCAGCGCAGCAACGCCGCCAATCACCAGAAACGCGATCAGTTTGAACAGCGACTCAAACGCCAGCGCGAACATTAGCCCCCGATGCTTCTCGGTCGGGGCGATGTCGCGGGCCCCAAACAGAATGGAAAACGCCAGCAGAATCAGACAAATCAGCAGTGCCAGGGGCCAGGCCATTGTGTTTGGGTCGAGCAGGGTAATGGTGTCGGTAATGGCCTGAATCTGCAGCGCCAGCATGGGTAACATGGCCAGGACCACGCCCAGGGTGGTCAGAAATCCGACCCAGCGGCTGCGGTAGCGAAAGGCGAACAGATCGGCCAGGGAGGCCAACTGATAACTGCGCGACAGATCATGTATGGGCCGCAGTATGATGGCCGAGAACACCAGGGCAATGGCGAGGCCCAGATACAGGGCGAGGTACCCGTAGCCCAGATGGTAGGCTAGGCCGACACTGCCATAGAACGCAAAGGCGCTGCAATACACGCCCAGCGCCAGCAGGTAGACCAGCGGGTGCCGGGCCAGGTTCTGCGGGATCCAGCCGCGCTCTGCGCAATAGGCGGCCAGAAACAGCAGCAGCAGGTAACCCAGAGTGACACTGATCAGGAGTTGCCAGCTAAAGTCCATCAGCGCCGACTCCGCAGGTGTTCAGCCAATGCATTGATCGCAATCAGGCCTGTCCAGATCAGGAAAGGCAGATACCACAGCTGCACCGTCCCGGAGCCATCCAGTGAGAATGGCAGCAAGAGGTAGAAGGGTAAGATGAACAGCTTGAGTAATAACGACAGTGACATGGGTCGCCCGCCCGAGAATGCGGGCGATATCCTACCCTTACAGCGGCCAGAATTTAAGCAGCGTCTGAAGAATTCCCGCCCGGGCGCGGCCGGGGATCAGTCGGGGTAGGTGTTTTTGATGGCAATCAGGTCATCGAAATGAGTCAGTACTATGTCGGCCAGGGCTGGGTCGAACTGCTGGCCACGTTCTCGTTCGATTAAGGCCCGAGTCTCTTCGTAAGACCAGGGGTTCTTGTAGCAGCGAGCGCTGGTGAGTGCGTCAAACACATCTGCCAGGGCCGTTATGCGGCCTTCAATGCTGATTGCATCGCCCTGCTTGCCATGGGGGTAGCCGGTACCGTCCCAGCGTTCGTGGTGATCCAGAGCGATCATCGCACCGACTTTGAGAATGGATTTATCCGACTGGTGCAGCAAGTCGTAACCGATCTGCGAATGGGTTTTCATGATGGCCCATTCCTCGGCATCCAGAGGGCCGGGCTTGTTCAGTACCTGGTCGGGTATGCCTATTTTGCCCAGATCGTGCAAAGGCGCTGCCTCTCGGATTAACTGTGCCTGTTGTTCGCCCAGCCCCGCTTTCAGTGCGATCAGTTCACTGATGTGCGACACCCTCCGCAAGTGCTGACCGGTTTCCCGGGATCGATGCTCCACCGCATCGCCCAGAATAAAAACGATCTCGCGCTGGCTGTCTTCGAGTTCGGTGCGCAGCGACAGGTTTTCAAAGGCGGTCAGGGCGTTCTGGCAAAAAACCTCAAGCAGGTGGCGTTCGATGGGACTCTGAGGCGTCAGCCCCTTGAGGAACAGCATGCTTAGATGCAAGTCGTTGGACCGGTAAAGGCATAGATAACCATTGTCCATGTAATGCGAGTGATACCCGAGTTCGGTACTGTCGATGAAGGTACGAACGCTGTCGGGCAGCAGCTGGGTAACCGGGACGCCCACTTTGCTGTGATAGGCCCCGGTTCCGGCAACAACGGTCAGTTTGCCGGCCTGTTCATGGGCGGCGATCCCTTCGCACTGAGCGTAAAGCGCATCTTCGTCAGGCGACAGTATCGCGGATATCTGCTCGAGAATGCCCAGGGCAAAGTCGGTGAGGAAGGTTTTCTGCTGCAGGTGAATAGAGGCGCTGAGAATACGCTCCAGACCCTGCCGGCTGCGGTCAAGCGAGAGGATGTCGCGGTAACTGCGCAAACAGGAGAACAGCAAGGTGTGCAGTTTGCTGCGCGTGAGCTCGGTTTTTTCCTTGTAGTCGTTGATGTCGTAGTCGGCAATGATGGTTTCTTCCGGTGCCTGGCCTGGCTGGCCAGTGCGCAGCACAATACGGGTGAAGGTATTGTCTAGCCGGGTGCGAATGGTTTCTGCCAGATCCAGCCCGGCGTGGTCGGTTTCCATGACCACATCGAGCAGGCACAGGGCCGTATCCGGGTTGTCTCTCATCATCGCTTCGCCTTCGACACCGCTGTAGCTGTGCAGGAAGGCCAGCGGCCGGCCATCGAACCGGAAATTGCGCAGCGCCAGGGTAGTGATGGCGTGTACTTCTTCGTCGTCGTCCACGATCAGCACCTTCCACGGCAGCAGGTTCTCCTGGTTTGAGGTGGTGGGTTCGCTCGCGAAGGTCAGTTTCTCACTCATGATGCGGTGTCCGGGGTTGGTGTTGGCTCCGGCGTAGCGTCTGCCGGTGAATAGGGGATGGTGATGATCAGTCGGCAACCTTGATGTGGCGGGCTGTCGAGCCGTATTTTTCCGTTCAGCTTGCCGGTGACCAGATTAAAGACGATGTTCATGCCCAGGCCGCTGCCACCACTGGACCGGCGAGTCGTAAAAAACGGATCGAACATGCGTTTCTGGGTATCGGGGCTCATGCCTTCTCCGTCGTCTTCGTAAATCAGCTCCAGCGTGTTTTGCTCTACCCGGTTAAACAGCCGGATCTGACCCGGGCGGGTGCTGTCGTCGAACCCATGGAGCAACGAATTGATGATCAGGTTGGTGATGACCTGTGCCAGCGCCCCTGGTGTCAGTTGCAGGGCAATATCGGGGTCGATGTCATTCAAGACCCGAATCGGGGTGTTTTTGTATTTTGGTTTCAGGCTGGCCAGAATTTCATCGACATACACCTGCAGATTAATGTCGCGCTGTTCATCGCTGGTCTGATCCACCGCCACCTGCTTGAACGATCGAATCAGTTGCGCCGCCCGATCCAGGTTGCTCGACAACAGCGTGCCGGTTTCCAGGCACTCATGGAAGAACCGTTCGAGATCCGATTTGGTGAGCGTTTCATTCTCCAGCTCCCGTTGCGTCTGGCGAGCCTCTGAGGTCAGGTGGCTGGCCGCGGTAATGGAGACCCCCAATGGCGTGTTGACTTCATGGGCGACGCCGCTGACCAGATTGCCCAGCGAAGCCAGCTTCTCACTTTGCAACAGTTCATCCTGAGCGATCTGGAGTTTTTCAAGTGACTCGCTTAACTCGGTGTTGCTGCGTTGCAGCGCCTCGGTCCGTTCGCTTACGGTTGCTTCAAGCTCGGTTCGGTATTCCAGCAGTTCTTTCTCGTGCTCGATCAGGCGGTCGCGTTGGTCGTTGAATGACTGATACAAACGACCGATTTCATCGGACCGGGCTTCGAGCGATGGTTCGCGCTGCACGACCCAGGTGGAGACATCACCCTTGGACGTGCGTTCGACGAAATCGGTAAACGCTTTGATTGGTACTGCGACGATGCGGTCAACCAGAGCATAGAGTCCAATCAGCAACAGAACGATGGCCAGCACCGCAGAAATGATGACGCCACCCAGTACCAGCCGAACCTGATTCTCGATCAGGCGATCGTCGCTGCGCAGATAGATCCAGCCAATGACAGACTCAGAATTATTGAACTCATGCACGACGGGCGTGCTGATGAACAGGCTGTTGGCATCATTCCATTCAGTACGGTCACCGCCCGGAGGCAGGTTGGTGAACGACATGTTGTTCAGATCGCCAAGGTTCAGGCTGATTTCGCCCTCGGCGCTGCGAACGGCTACGCCAGAGATATAAGGATCGCGCAGCAGGGCATTGGCGGCGCGGGTGACGCCGCTATCGTCAAAGGCCCACATCGATTCCTGAATAATGGGCAGCATATTGCCCAATGAGGCATCCACGTTCTGGTTGCGCAACCCCTCCATGGTCCGGTTGAGCGCGGAGTATTGCATCAACATGGTCACCAGAATGGCGATGGCCACGCCAAACGTGATGTAAAGGAGCAAACGGCGCGCCAGTGAAGCGTTTACAGTCATGAAACAGTGCAACCCGAAAGCAAAGTCTATTTAGCGTAAACCCGCATTCAGGTTCGCGCCAGCAAACAGGCCAGGAACGAATCAACAACGACTTTTTTAACCGGGTTAAAATTAGGGGGTTCGTTTAGAGGGCTATCTCAGCCAACCCATGCAGGTATGTGGGAGACCATTGCCCGAGCGCTTCGGCCAGCATGCGTTCGGGCGTGTCGGCCTGAATATCAAGACCGAGCCAGGGCCAGAGCTGCATCAGGTTGGCCGTGGCCTGGTTGTTGTCCAGAGCCGGCGCAAAGTTCTGTTTGCTGAGCTTTTGACCGGCATCTACCAACACCGGAAAATGTGCATGGTTCGGGCATTCATGACCCAGTGCCCGATACAGCGCGCGCTGCCAGAAAGTGGAGCTGAGCAAATCGATGCCGCGCACGATGTCGGTCATGCCCTGGTCGGCGTCGTCCACCACTACGGCCAGCTGGTAGGCAAACAGACCGTCGCGCCGGCGAATCACGACATCGCCGTAGTCGCGCGCCAGTGTCGTTCGCTGTGGTCCCTGAAACAGGTCGGTAAAGGCATCGTCGATGTCGGGTGTTTGAAAGCGGATGGCGGCATCGCCCCGCGGCTGACGACAAGCGCGGCACGTGCCAGGGTAAACCGGCTGCCCGGCCAACTGCTTGCGGCTGCAGCGGCACCAGAACAGCTGATCCCGGTCGGCCAATACCTCAATGGCGTGGTGGTAGGCATCATCGCGCTGGCTCTGGTACATCACCGGCGAATCCCACGTCAGGCCGTGAGCGTCCAGGCTGCGCAGAATGGCATCACTGGCACCCGGCTGGGTTCGCGGCGGGTCCAGATCCTCAATGCGTACCCACCATTCACCGCCATGGCGCCGGGCTTCGAGGTAGCTGACCAGCGCTGCCAGCAAAGAGCCCAGGTGCAGTGGCCCTGTGGGCGAGGGGGCGAAACGCCCGCGATAGCGAGGTGGCTGAGCCGTCATGCTGGCCTTGATCTCCGTTTAAAGACATTGGATTCGCGCGCTGGTATTGGACTGGGCGTTACCGATTCTGCATTATGCCCACGATTTTCAATCTTTACAGGTAGCCGTTATGTCCGCCAACCGACTCGCCGATCGTACCCGACACATCGCGCCCTTTCACGTTATGGGCGTGCTCGCCAAGGCCCGGGCCATGGAAGCCGAAGGCCGGTCCGTCATCAGCCTGTTCGTTGGTGAGCCGGATTTTGGAACGCCCGAGGCTATCATAAAGGCGGGCCAGCAAGCATTGGCGGACGGGCACACTGGTTATACTGCGGCCATGGGCATCCCCGCACTGCGTGCCGCCATCGCCGACCGCTACCAGCGATGGCATGGCATTACCGTCGATCCGGCGCGAATAGCGGTAACTCCGGGTGGTTCTAGCGCTTTGTTGCTGGCATTTGCGGCTACCATCGATCCCGGCAAGAGAGTGTTGTTGCCCGAACCTGGCTACCCCTGCAACCGGCATTTCCTGCAGGTGCTCAATGGTCAGGGTGTTTCGGTGCCGCTGTCTAGCGATGGCTTGCGACTGGATATTGATGCCCTCGAAGCCGCTGTGACTGATGAGACTACCGGTCTGTTGCTGGCGTCACCCTGTAATCCGACGGGTCAGGTACTGTCCCGCGAAGAGTGGACCGCCGCTTCAGACTTTGCCCACCGTCACGATCTGTCTGTGTTTGCCGACGAAATCTATCACGGTCTGACCTTTACCGAAGCATTGCCGCCGACCGCACTGGCAGTGAACGACGATGCCTGGGTCACCCAGAGTTTCTCGAAATTCTATGGCATGACCGGCTGGCGTCTGGGTTGGGTTGTTGTGCCCGAATACGCGGTTGACGCTGCAGAACGCCTGGCGCAAAACCTGTTTCTGTCGGCCCCTGCGATGGCTCAACACGCTGCATTGACCGCTTTTACTCCCGAAGTAGAACAAGAATGCTTTGAAAGAGCCGCTGAACTCAAGGCACGTCGGGATACACTGGCACCGGCCATTGAGGCTTTAGGCCTTCCGCTCCTGGCGCAACCAGATGGCGCTTTCTACCTTTATGTTGATGTGTCATCGGTGTGCGACGACGCCATGGACTGGTGTCAGCAATTGCTGGAAGAAACTGGCGTAGCGATTGCTCCGGGGCTCGACTTTGGCGGGGCTACTGAGCACAGTGCGGTGCGGATTGCCTACACCGTTTCGATCTCTCGCCTGGAAGAAGCGGTTAGCCGAATCGGAGACTTTCTGGCGCGGCATCCTTATCTGGCACGAGGTCGCTGAGTGCCAGAGTTCAGAGGTTGTTCCAGCTCAGGTGCCAGTAAGTCGTGTCGGCCACCGGGTGGGCCTCTCCGGGGACGGCGTAAACCCGTCCATGGGGCCTAGGCTTCGGGATATGAATCCCCTCCATGGGATTCTCCCTTCGGGCTCGCTTTGCTCATGCTAAAACGCTCCTGGCGTTTTAGTCCATGCCTCAGACTACCCCGGATAGGCCCACCCGGTGACCGACACTTGGTGTACAGGTCATTTCCAAATTTCGATCAAGTGCTAATTTCTTTTTCAGGAAACCAGATATAAAACTTCATCCTTTACAGTAAATTCAGCCGGCTTCAAATAGTCCCCCTGACAAGGGCCAGACAAGCAATGGCCCGTTTCTATTTCAAAAAGAGCACCGTGGGTGGCGCACTGAATCAGGGCGCCGTCCAGATCCAGAAAATCGTTTTCCTGAAATTCCAGCTCAACGCCCAGGTGCGGGCATTCATTGTGGTAGACGAAAATCTCGCCGTCTTTGCGCACTGCGAAGACCGGTTTGTCGGTGATGTCGAAGCCGAGTGACTCGCCTTCGTTCAAATCGTTAACAGAGCAAAGTTCGATCATTGAGACTCCTGGTTCGAAATGACTCATGGGTTAATCCGGAATGATCAGCGGGCAATCGTGACGCGGGTGGCGTAGCACGGTTACCGCCAGGTCGAAATAGCGTTGCAGGGTATCGGCTTTGAAAACCTCATCGGGCGTGCCTTGCTCAGCAATGTGCCCCTGGTGCATCAGCACCACCCGATCGGCGTAACGGGCCGCCAGGTTCAGGTCGTGTACCACCAAAAGAATGCCTACCTCGCGCCTGGCAAAGTGTTGCACCGCTTTGAACAGAGCCTGTTGATGGCTCAGGTCCAATCCGGTAGTGGGCTCGTCAAGCAGCAGGAAGCAGGGACCTTCCGGCTGGGATTCCCAGATTTGGGCCAGCACCCGGGCCAGGTGGACGCGCTGTCGTTCACCGCCGCTGATGTCATCGATGCTGCGGTTGCTGAACGGGCTCAGGTCACACAGCGCCAGTGCCTCCTGCACAATCTGCCTATCCCGCTGATGACCGGTGCCATGCGGGTAACGGCCGAGAGCGACTACTTCTTCAACCCGAAATTCGAAATTCAGCGCATGCTGCTGCGGCAAAACGGACAGCAGGCGGGCTCTGTCCTGCCCTTGCCAGTCGCGGATCGGTTTGTCATGCAGGCTGACCTTGCCCTGATCCGGGGTGAGTTCGCCGCTCAGGGCTTTCAGCAAGGTACTTTTGCCAGCGCCGTTTTGCCCGATCAGGGCGGTGACCTTGCCCGGTGCTACTGCTATTGACACATCCGTGAGTACGGGCTGACCCGGTAGCAGGCTCAGCGTCAGCTGGTCGGCGCGCAACGTCATGACAATCGGCCCCGCTGACGATGAATTAAATAAATGAAAAACGGCCCGCCGAGCAAGGAAGTAATGATGCCCACCGGCAGTTCGGCCGGGCTCAGGACGGAGCGGGCCAGCCAGTCGGCCCACAGGGTCAGCAGGGCACCGAGTGCCAGGCTGAGTGGCAGCAAACGACGGTGGTCGGCACCGGTCAGCATGCGCACGATGTGCGGCACAACCAGGCCAATGAAACCGATGATGCCGGTAAAGGCAACAGCGGCACCCACCCCGGCCGCGCTGAGATAGACAATGCGTCGTTTCAGCGCTGGCACATCAAAGCCCAGGTGGCGACATTCGGATTCCCCCAGTAACAGGGCGTTGAGCGGTCGCCATTGCCGGTAAGCGAGCGGGGCAATGATGGCCAGCACCGCTGCGGTGATCGCCACGCCCGACCAGCTGGCCGCTGCGAAACTGCCCAGGCTCCAGAACGTCAGGGTGCGCAGTTGCTCATTCGTGGCCAGATAAGCGCACAGGCCAATGCCGGCAGCGGCCACCATATTGAAGGCCACGCCCGCCAGAATCAGCCGCAGCGGTGAATAGTGGCTGCTTTGCCCAATCAGCATGACCAGGCGGGTCGCGGCAAGGCCACCGCCAAAGGCAACCAGCGGTAGCAGGAAGGGTCGCAACGCAACGGGCAGGGTATTGGGCAGATTACTGGCCAGAACCAGAACAACAACGACCATCAGTGTAGCGCCGCTGGATACCCCCATTAACCCGGGCTCGGCCAGGGGGTTGCGAAACAGCCCCTGAATCAGAACTCCGCAAACCGCCAGCAGCGCACCCACACAGAGTGCCAGCAGGGTTCTGGGAATGCGGATCTGCCAGAGAATCAGCCCCTGTAAATCGTCGCTGGGGCCGGTAACGAGGTGTTTCAGCAGGCCAGACCAGGGCAGATGCGTGGGGCCGGTCGCCAGACTGGCCAGCAGCGTGACCGCAAACACCCCGACCAGCCCTGCCCACAGCCAGGCTGCGGGCACGTGTTTCATTGCGCCTCCAACAGCGTGCGTGCCTGCGAGCGCAGCAATTGATCCTGATTGCCGCTGATGGCATCGAGCTCCCAGACTTCCAGCCGGGAACCGTCCGACAACGTGATATCACGCACCAGCGATACTTCGACACTGCGGTTCAGCTCGGCATCCTGCAACATGGGTTCGGCCAGGAAAAGCGTATCGCGGGGCTGCAGGGCGCTGACCTGTTGCAACCACTGGGAGGCATCGCCAGCGACCAGAGGCAGGGGGATGCCGTGCTTAGTGGTTCTGGAAACAAAGGCCGGGCCTGCGCTCAGCGAATAGCCAAAACTGGGCTGCTGCCGGTGCGATTGCTGGTGCAGTTGCTCGGCGGCCATTTGCAGCACCCGGGCCGCGCAGACGGCGTTCATGGCGTAGTGGTCTTCGTCGCTCAGGCCAAAGACCAGCGTGAAGCCTTCGGGCAGCAGCACGCCACCATAGAGCTCACCCACCTGGGTGATCAGGTGTTCATACCGTGCCCAAAGCCCCTGCAACTGGTGGGCGTCGTAATGGCGAGTCAGGGCATCCCAGTTGTGGCATTGCACATTGAGCAGGGCCACATCGCAGTAAGCCCCTTTTTCGCCCACCAGATGGGTCTGCTCAAGCAGCCGTTCCGCCTCGGCGGAATCGGTTGAAGTGGCCAGGGTGCGCAGCACCTGGGCGTTGCGATCCAGCGCGTTGCTCAGGCGTTGCACCAGCATGCGGATCTGGTGTTCGGGCGGACCGCTGAACGCGTCGCGCCATTCCGGAATCTGCTCGCTCAGTTGAGTGGCGAGCTTCTGGGTCGCCTGATCCTGCAAGCGGGTCCGCCAGCCTATCAGACCCGCCGCCAAAGCCAGGGCCAGCAGGTTGAACAGAAACCAGGCGCGGTATGCGCGTTCCTGCCAGGAACGCAGGGGCTGGTCGTCGAGTTGTATTTCAACGTTGCCGAGCAAATCGGATTCAAAATAGACCGGATGGCTGAACCGGTCGATGGCATCGGGGTTGCGGCCACCGGGACGCGACGTCAGCGTAATGTCCTGGCTGGTTGAGTTCAGGCTGGCGTTGAACACCAGTGGCTCTTCGGCTGTGCGATTCAACAGCAGGCTGATGGCCAGCCGATCGCCGCGTTGCAGGGGCGCGGCAATATCGAACGCCAGAGTACGGGCCAGGCTCTCGCCGAGACGCTGGCCAGCCTGCGCCAGGGCATCGCTGGCGGGCTGATACCAGAACAGCCAGAGCATCAGGTTCACCATGACCAACAGCGCCAGCGTAAAGCCGGTTAGCGGTTGCCACAGCCAGCGAAGCCAGTGTCGGGACAACAGGCCTTTGGCCGCCGGTTGGGCCTCGGGTTGTGTCTGGGGATTGCGCGTGTCTGCCGTCATACTGGGTGTTGAGGTACTCTGGTGGTGAAATAAGTCCGGGCCCTGTGTTCGGAACTTCCTTAATTGTTCCGCGGCGTCCCAGTCGATACAATACCGCGGCCTGTCACCATGGTGGCAGCCGCAGCCCGGTCAGCGGAGCCCCTGTTTCCTGTGGGGAGTGCCTGCCGTGCTCAAGGCGGCTATGGTAGCGGTATTTCGGGCTATAAAGAACCCGCGGTTCAGTGATTCCGCACAGTCCACACTCTGTCCCAATCAATGAGGAAACAGCATGAGTAATTCGGTAGAGCAGTTGCACGCCCAACTGAGTCAGATCAAGAAAGGCCTGTTTATGATGGGTCCGGACCGGGTTCGCGCCATGTCCACCCACGAAACAGAAGACCTGATCGTTGAGTTGCAAACCGTTACCGACCAGGCGCTGGCCGAACTGGCCAATCTGAAGAGCGAGTAAGTCCACCGACCGGAGCCTTGCCTGGTGAGTTCCATTTTAATGTTAAAGGTGAGTGGTCACGACCGCATGGGTCTGACCGCCGAGCTCACCACAACGCTGGCTGAATTCGGCGTCATCCTCCTCGACATGGGTCAGTCGGTCATTCATGACCAGGTTTCTCTGGGCATGTTGCTGCAATTGCCCGAGGGTGCCGATACCTCGGGCGTGCTCAAGGAAATACTGTTCAAGGCGCATGAACTGGGCATTCATGCCCGTTTCACCCCGGTCGAAGAACCCGCCTACACCGACTGGGTTGGCCAGCAAGGCAAAGACCGTTATGTGCTCACCTTGCTGGCGCGCCGCATTACCGCCGAGCAACTGGCCCGGGTATCTACCGTGGTCAGCGAGCAGGGCCTGAACATTCAGGACATTACCCGTCTGACTGGCCGAATCCCGCTGGATGCACCGGCAGACAGTGGCAAAGCCTGTATTGAACTGACCCTGCGCGGGCAACCGAGCAACCCGGATGCCCTGCGTCTGGCGTTTCTGGACATCAGCAGCCAGCTCGACATCGACGTCGCCTTTCAGCAAGACACCGTCTACCGGCGCAACCGCCGCCTGGTGTGTTTCGATATGGACTCAACGCTGATCGAAACTGAAGTGATTGACGAGCTGGCCCGTGCGGCTGGAGTAGGCGAGCAGGTCGCGGCCATTACCGAACGGGCGATGTCTGGCGAGCTCGATTTTCAGCAAAGCTTCCGGCAGCGCATGGCGTTGTTGAAAGGGCTGGATGAATCGGTGCTGGCCGGCATTGCCGCACAATTGCCAATTACCGAAGGCGCTGAGCGGCTGATTCGGACGTTGCGGGCCTATGGCTTCAAAACCGCGATTCTGTCGGGCGGCTTTACCTATTTCGGGCACTATTTGCAGCAGCGTCTTGGCATCGACTATGTGTATGCCAATGAGCTGGAAATTGCTGATGGCCGGGTAACCGGCGAAGTGAAAGGCGTTATTGTCGACGGCGCACGCAAAGCCGAGTTATTACACGAGCTGGCGCAACGGGAAGGCATTCAGCTGGAACAGACCATCGCGGTGGGTGACGGTGCGAACGATTTGCCGATGCTCAGTCAGGCCGGCTTGGGCATAGCCTTTCGGGCCAAGCCCATTGTGCGCGAAAGTGCACGTCATGCGATATCAACCCTGGGGCTGGATGCGGTGTTGTATCTGCTTGGTTTCAGGGATCAGGATATTCACTGACCTAAAGTCGATATTTTGCACCCAGTGCCTGGCACGGATTAGCAGCAAAAGGTTTAGCCTCCGAAACGTGAATTATCAGACCGCCTCTTCTTCATCGTTGGCATCGAACTCGTAGTCCATGCCGGTCAGCGGTGCCTGAACGTAGTAACCCTGAATGTAATTGACACCCAGCTCCCACAGTGAGGCGAGGACTTCCGCGCTTTCGATTTGCGGAACAATGGAGTTGATGTCCTGCTTGTGAATCGCGTTAACCAGAGTTTCCAGCGGGCCCATGGCTTTGTCGTCCGACATCAGTGCTTCAATAAAACTGCCATCGACGCGAATGTAATCGATGTCGAGGTGACGCGTCACCGACAGGCCGCTTTCAATCAGGCCGAAGTGGGTAAGCGCCAGCTTGCATTTGAGCAGTGCCAGGCCCTTGCTGAAAGCCTTGGCGACTTTCAGGTAGCTCTGGGCTTGCTCTTCGGTGATCTGGAAGGTCAACGCATCGCCGGGAAGCTTGGAGGCCTTCAGTGCACTGTTAACCCAGGGCAGGAAGGTCGGATCCTGAATCGAGCTGGGCGTCAGATGGATGAACACCTGGGTGTTGTGGCCGCGTTTGCGGTGCTCAGCCAGCGTCTTGATGGTGTTCAGCACCACCCAACGGTCGAGTTTTGCGCCCTGGTCCCGCGCTTCGATCAGCGGCAGAAACTCTTCGGGCAGGACATCCGTCCCGTCTTTGTCGACCAGGCGCAGCAATACATCGTAATGTTCCCGGCTGTCGCCTCTGAGGCTGATAATCGGCTGGAACAGTATGCGGAAACCGTCGTTTTCAAGGGCGTGATCGACCTTGCCGGCCAGGTTGTCGTCCGACAGGTTGGCGATGTCGGATTTGTCGTAATACTGCACCCCGGTCTTTTCATGAATGGCGCGCGTATAAGCCTGATGCGCATGGCTCAGTGCCTCCTGGCCACTCTGGCAGCGCTCGTCGATGTGTGCGATGCCAAAGGCTACGTCGACAGGCAAAGTGCGACCATCGACCTCAAACAAATGATCGGCGATTTCCTTGCGCACCTTGAGAGCGTCGGCCTTGATGTTGTCGATATTGCCCTGAGCCAACAGTAGCGCAAAGCTGTCGTCACCATAGCGTGCGAGCAATGAGCCTTCTGGCTGGTACTGAGCATACACCTCCGCCAGCTCTTTCAGAATAACGTCGGTACCGGCTATGCCGGCTTTGGTTTTCAGTTCGCTGAAGTTGGCAACACCAATGTGTAACACTATTTGGCTGGTGTTGGACTTCAGAACCTGCTGATAGGCCGTTTTCAAGGCATCGGTGAAATGCTGGCGGTTATAGAGCCCGGTCACCAGATCCTGCGTGCTGATTTCCTTGATCTTGGCCTGCAGTTCTTCGTTATCGGCATCGTTGCGGCGAATGACCAGCTGGGTGCAGGGTTCACCTTCATAACTTGCCCCTGACAGTGTCATGCGAATGTTGAACGCCTCACCATTGACGTGTTCTGCGACGCACGTCAGTTCACCGGTCGACCCGTCGCGATAGGTTTTCAGCGAGCTTTTCAGTTTGTCGAGGTCTTTGCGGGCGATCAGATCCATGATCGGAGTGCTTTGCAGTTCCTCGAGGTCGTCGTAGCCGAACAGGGTCTGGTAGGCTTCGTTCGCGTAGATGTGCATGCCTTCATGAACATAGGCAATGGCATCGACAGAGCTGTCGAGCAGTAACTGACAGCGCTTCTCGGTTTCCTGCAGGCTGGCTCGTGTCTCGCGCAGTTCACGGCGGGCTTTCAGCGCCGCTTTTTCCCGTTTAACCGCGCTGACCAGATGTTGCTCTTCACCTTCAACCAATACGTCGGTCAGGCCGGTAGCCAGTGCCTCGCCGATGCGATCGGCATCGTAGGTTTCTATCAGTGCCAGAATGGGCAGGTCTTTGCCGGCCCGTTGAATGGTGGCCACAGCGGCTGTCGGGTCAACGGTCTGGGTATCCAGCTTGACCAGTAACATATCCCAATGCTGTTCCGATAAAACGGTTTCCAGTTCACTCAGGCTGGCAATAAAGTGGGAGCGAACGGCCTGGCCAGCATTACGAAGGCTGCTGAGCAGCGGTTCTGCTTCACTTTGAGTGTCATGGATTACCAGAAGTCGGATGGCGCTTGCGTTACTTTCAGACATAAATCAACTGTCGCGACAAAGTTTTTAGATTAGGGGTCTGAGTATAGTGACGAACGGTCGATCTTGACAGCCACACCGCTGTTTTTTTGGGATTGGCTGGCTCAGGCTGAGAGCACCGTCTCGCTTTGTGGCACAAACAGTGCTCAGTCGCAGGCCAGTGCCCATGTTCAGCAACGGCGGTCAGAGTTGCCGCCAGAGGCTTTCAAAGCTGTCGTCAGCACCAATGGCCTGATTCTTTTCGGGCTCGGCCGGTTTGTGCGCCACCTTGCGTACCTGGAACTGGCTGAGAATGCCGGTACTCAGAATGCGTTTGGTGAGCTGATACTTGCCTTCATTGCCCGAGATATTGATGGTGACCTTGTTGCCTACCTGAAACGGCAAACGCGGGGTCAATACTGAGGCGTCCTGACCGATTGCCCGGATTTCCGGTATGAACAGGCCGCGCAGGTAGTCGCCGTGCGCGCCGGTTTTGTGCAATTGGCGAATACCGCAAGGCTGACTGTTCGGTGCAATCAGTTCAACACCCATCTGGGTGCCGCTGTCCTTGCTCTGGCGCAGCCAGCGCACAACACCCAGGTTCCAGTGCTGCAGTTTTTCTTCTTTGACAGCAACGACTTCACCGGTTTTCAGGTTGCTGGCGGCCTTGTCGGTCCACTGAATGCAATAGCCGCGCGGGCTTACGTTGACCAGCAAGCCGGAATAACTGGGGTGGTCTTCCTGTGCGTCCTGTGGAAATTCGATCGCATCCTCTTCGCTGCCGGGTATGCGTCGCTGACCGGCATCGAACGACTCTTCCCATACGTCTTTCTGGGACTGTACGGCCTTGGTTTCAAACGCCGCAAAGCGCGAGCTTACGGCACCAATAAAGGGGTTTTCGGCATTTGCGGACTGCCCGTAAAGCTGGGAGTAGAAGCCTATTCCACCAGACATATGAAAGTGTGTTCCGGTCAGGCCGACGGTGAGCGATACCTTGCCGCTGGACTGGGTGCGCGAAAACGCACGCTGTTTCATGCCACCCCAGGACTGGACCAGATGCTCCAGCAAGGCCTGGTTAAAATCTTTGGGCAAAATACGGCTGGGGGCTTTTTCTTCAACCCCCGCGGAGGCTTGAGCGCGTTTAAGCTCGTCATGCAGAGGCCTCACCAGAGGCAGCGTATTGATGCCCAGGTATTCCGAGAAATTGGCTTGCTTGATCAGATAGCTGTACTGGGGTGGCTGGTCGGTTTCCGGGTTGATCACCAGAACGGATTTTTCATCGGCCACATCATCGATGTCGAGCAGCGGCGTCCAGCGGGGCAGGGCCGCGAATACATCGGTCAGTTCACGCTGCAGCAGCTGGTTGGGCTGGCTGGTACCGAGCAACACGGCTCTGAGGTACACCTCCTGTATGTTGGAGCGCTTGCCCTGTTCGTTTTCTTCGATGGGCGTGGTGTGCAGATTGAATGCCGATGCGATTTGGTACAGCTGGTGTATCTCGCGCCACAACCCGGTTGGCGTGGGGATATACAGCTGGTAGGAACGCAGCAAGCTGGGGATCAGGTCGCTCAGCGTCCGATGAACGGCCTTGGCCATCAGAGCCTTTTGCTTGATGGTGCCCTGCGCCAGCATGTGCTGAACAATGATCTTATAGCCGGTGGCCAGGTGGGTTTGCAGCGCCTGGGCCAGGTTGGCGACCTTGCGTTGCTGGTCATCGAGCGCCACGCCCTGATTCAGGTATTTCTGATTCAGCGAGCTGCACACGTAATGAATGGGGTCGCGCACCATATCCATCAGTTCGAGGCGCGAGGCATCGCTGATACGTAACTGATTGAATTCGATGACAGCATGGTAGAGCTGGCGCGACGTTTCCCCAATGTTAGCCATTGGTAAGCCCGTGACCCACGCCTTGAGCTGGCGGGCGTTGGGTTCACAGAATGACAGGGTCGTCAGGGTCTGCTGCGGAATATTGAGATAGTGTTTCGGCCTGTAATCCATTCAGTGCTCTACCCAGTGTCTTGCCGAAGTATAGTCGTGTTGCTGCGGTGTCAATGTCATTGATGCTGCCACGGTACTTGTTGGCCTGTCTGGTGCGGGCTGGCGCACCCTGTGTCGTCCAGTGTTTTAGACCCGATACAACGGTAGATTAACGGCCTATGGCGCCTATGGGAACCAGTAGCTGACAGAAAAACGGCAATTTACGCCCTTTTTATGACAGTCGATTATGTGATGGGCCTCACATTTGGTGCTGGCCTGGCTGCTCAAGCCTTGTTTATCCACCGTTTGTGGTCATCGCCGGGTACTTCCCGTACCAGTCGGGGCACCAGATAGCCTGGCAGTTGAGCTTGCACCTGCTGCCACAGCTGCCGGGCATCTTCGTCCGCTGTATCAAAATGCGCTGCACCGGCGACCGGATCCAGCACGTGCAGGTAATAAGGCAACACTCCCTGGCCAAACAAGGCGTGGCTGAGGTCAACCAGCGTATCGACCTGGTCATTGATGCCTTTTAGCAGGACCGTTTGATTCAGCAGAACTGTTCCAGTGGTACGCAAGGCAGCCAGAGCCGGATGCAGCTCCTCGTTCAGTTCCCGGGCATGATTGGCGTGTAGCACCAGAACCGTGTTCAACCGGGTCGTTGCCAGAAGGTCGAGCAGCCCGGCGTCGATGCGGGCAGGCAGCACGATGGGCGTGCGACTGTGAAGCCGCAGCGTCTTCAGGTGGGGGATCTGCTCTAGCGCGGTTATCAGCTCGGCCAGCGCTTTGTTGTCGAGGCTGAGCGGATCTCCCCCACTGAGAATGATCTCGTGAATGTCGGGTCGTTCGCGCACGTAGTCGAGCGCCGGTTGCCACTGCCGGGCGGTGAGCCGGTTTTCCGCATAGGGGAAGTGTTGCCGAAAGCAATAACGGCAATGCACGGCACAGGCTTGCGTTGTTATGAGCAAGGCCCGCCCCTGGTATTTGTGCACCAGTCCGGGTACCGGGTTATGTGCCTGCTCCTGCAGGGGGTCGTCGACAAAGCCGGCGCTCGGCTGGCGCTCGCTGGTCAGCGGCAGCACCTGCAACAGCAGGGGGTCATTAGGGTCACCCGGTGTCATGCGGCGGACGTAGGACAACGGCACTCTGAGCGGGAACTGTGGTTCAAAATCGGCGCGGCCAGCGATGGGATGACCGGTCAGATCCAGCCGTTGCAGCAACTCCGGCACCGAACGCACAGCTGCTTTCAGCTGCTGTTGCCAGGTTGCAGACCCAGGTTCGGATTGGTTGGAGCTGGAAATGATCAGGGGGGAGTCCACACCGGAGCTAAACTCAGTTAACATAGCGCCTCTTTGAACAGTGCATTTAGCAGGAAAAGGTTAATGGCCACATATTCTACCAGTGAATTCAAAAGCGGTCTGAAGGTTCTTCTTGAAGGAGACCCTTGCGCGATTGTTGAGAATGAATTCGTTAAACCCGGTAAAGGTCAGGCCTTTAGTCGGGTCCGTTTGAAAAACCTGAAGACCGGCCGGGTCTGGGAGCGTACGTTCAAGTCCGGCGAATCCATCGAGGCCGCCGATGTCCTGGACATCGATATGGAGTACCTCTACAGCGATGGCGAGTTCTGGCACTTCATGAAGACCGATGGCTCCTTTGAGCAACTTCCAGCCGATGAAGCGGCGGTTGGCGACACCAAAGACTGGCTGAAAGAGCAGGAACAGTACGTTGTCTGCCTGTTTAACGGCACCCCCATCTCGGTATCACCACCGAACCACATTGAGCTGGAGATCGTCGAAACCGATCCGGGTCTGAAAGGCGATACCGCCACCGGCGGGTCCAAGCCGGCAACGCTGGCGACCGGTGCCGTGGTAAAGGTGCCGTTGTTCATCAACCAGGGTGAAATCATCCGGGTGGACACACGAACCCGCGAGTACATTAGCCGCGCCAAGCAGTAAATCGGGGCTTTGAATGGTCAAAAACCGCCTTCATGGCGGTTTTTTTGGTTATAGCCAGAACACACATACGTTCATGGGGTAGATCATGACTGAATGGGTACCAACGGCCGATATCGACACCCTAAATCGTCGCGCCATGCTCCTGGCGTCGGTTCGGCAATTCTTCGCTGATCGCCAGGTGTTGGAGGTGGATACGCCGGTGCTGTCTGCTGTTGGTGTGACGGATGTGCATGTTCACAATCTGCGTACGGCAGACGGTGGTTTCTTGCTGACGTCTCCCGAGTATCCGATGAAGCGCCTCTTGGCCGCGGGCATGGGCGACTGTTATCAGCTGGCCCATGTGTTCCGGGCCGACGAGAGCGGAGCGCGCCACAACCGGGAATTCACGCTGCTGGAATGGTATCGGCTGGGTTGGGATCACCATCAGCTGATGCAAGAGGTGTCGGCCTTGTGCGCGTGGGTGCACCGGGCAGCCGGAGGCTCGGGCGCGCTGGTGTCGACGGTACTGAGTTACCAGGACGCATTTGTAAGTGCCGGGCTACCGGACCCGCATCGGGCGTCTCTGCAGGCGTTACAGCAAGTAACCGCTCTTAAGTTGAGTGCGAATACGGCAGGCTGGGATCGGGATGCCTGTCTGGATGCCTTGATGGCCCTGGTGGTCGAGCCGGGTTTGTCACCGGATCGATTGACCTTTGTTACCGACTACCCGGCCAGTCAGGCCGCGCTGGCACGTACGCATACCTGTGAGGGTGTCGAGTTGGGTCACCGGTTTGAGCTTTACTGGCAGGGTATGGAACTGGCAAATGGCTATTGGGAGCTGACGGATCCGAAAGAGCAACGACGGCGTTTTGAGCAGGATGCGCTACTGAGACAGTCTCAGGGCTTGCCTGAACCCCAGGTCGATGAGCGGTTGCTGGCGGCGATGCAGGCCGGTTTGCCGGAATGCGCGGGCGTGGCGCTCGGTGTGGATCGGTTGTTGATGGTGGTGCTGGGGAAAACCCATATTCGGCAGGTGTTGCCGTTTGATGCCGACCGGGCCTGAGCCCGGTGGCCTGAGCTGGGTCGGAAGCCGACCTCAGTTTTTCGTCTTGTTGACCAGCATTTCCAATTTCCGCTTCATACGGTCTTCGGGCGGTAGGGAATCTTCTGGCTTGGCGGCTTCCGGAGCGGCTGGTGCTTTGGCCGGTGCAGCGCGACTGTCTTTGCGTGGCTTGTTTGGGCGCGCGCCGCGAGGCTTGCGAGCCGTCTCAGGCTTGTCACCGTCGGCACGGGGCTTGCGGTTCGCGGCTGGCGGCCGTTGTTTGGCCCGTTCGGCCCGGCGCTTTTCTATGGCGTCGAACTTTTCTTTGGCGTGGGCCGCATCTTCAGCGCTAACCTGGCCGGCCGGTGTACCGTCAATGGTGACGCGGTCGACACCTTCCTGCATGCAGGCGTAGTAGCTGCGCAACCGAACATAGACGTTCAAAGCCCGACGAATCCGGGTCTTTGACAGCTTGCCATCTTCAGCCAGGGCTTCGTGAATACCAATTTTCAACGGCTTGGGCTTGCGCGGATTAAACGCGTCAGGATACAGCTCGCAGAGCTCATCCATGGCCTTCCGGTTGGCGTCGAATTCTTTCTTGCGCTGGGCATCGGTTTTGCGTTTGGCCGGCGCCTGAGCTGCTTCGGTGTCTGTCGCGTTTTGTTCGGTCATTATGGATCCGGCAAATTCGTTGAGCGGCGCAGGATACCCCGTTAAACCGGTTTTGAAAACCCGGATTTGGGCTGCTTTACCGCGATTCGTCGATATTACACTGGTTGCCCTCTTGGTGGGCTGGTTGCCAGTATTCGTACAGGCCACCGGGTAGACCTTTCCGAGTGGTGCGACACATCGCTCGGCGTGAATCCCTCCATGGAGCCTAGGCCGCAGCCGAGGCGTCGGACCGATCCATACTGCGGACTACCTCGGAAAGGTCTACCCGGCAGCCTGCACTTGAATCGGTGCCAACTTCGAAAACTAGGAGTTAACTTTTTCCAGTGACTGTCCCAAACGGATTGGTTCTCCTGGAGAGATTGATTCTTTTAAGGCCAGGGTGTTGGCTTCAAACAGCATGACGACCGTGCTGCCGAGCCTAAACCGCCCCATTTCTTCGCCGCGTTTGAAATTGAGCTTTGGGTTGTTGTAGTTCTGGTGCTGGATCTGGCGTCGCATCGGGGCGACTACGCCCGCCCAGGTGGTTTCAATGCTGGCCACGATCATGGCGCCGACCAGTACCATCACCATACGGCCCCGCTCGGTGTCGAATTCGCAGACCAGTCGCTCGTTGCGGGCAAAGAGGCGCGGAACGGCCTCGGCGGTGGTGCCGTTGACACTGAACAGGCGGCCCGGAACGAAGGTTGTGCGCACCAGGGTGCCGTCGCAGGGCATGTGGATGCGGTGATAGTCTTTTGGCGACAGGTAGAGGGTGGCGAATTCGCCGTCTTTGTAGCGACGGGCCTGTTCGGCATCGCCGCCGAGCAATTCAGTGACCGTGAAACTTTGCCGTTTGGCCTGAATGATGCGGCCATCGGTGATGGCGCCCGCCTGGCTGACACGGCCGTCCACGGGTGAACAGAGGGTGCGGGTGTCTGCCGGAAAGGTACGTGCTTCTGCCGTCAGTGCGCGCGTGAAAAAGTCGTTGAAATTGCGGTAGTCGTCCAGACTGGGACGCTCGGCTTCCTCCATGTTCACCTGGTAGTGTTTGGCGAAGGTACTGATAAAACACCGTTTTAGCGGGCCCCATTCCGATTCGGCCAAGGCCCCGACCAGGCGCGACAGGGCATGGTGTGGAGCAATGTATTGGCTGGCTACAAACAGGCGGTCTTTCAAGCTTAGGGTCATTGACGTATCCGGTTCAGGGCGGTGTTCCAGTCGGCACAGAATTCGCGAAACAGGCGGTAATCGGACTCGCCCAGGGGTTCTGGGTCGCCTTTGGCATCGGCGTAGATCATCATCGTGACCTCACGGCCTATGGTAAACGAACGCAGAAAAAAGTCCTGGTCGTCTGCGGCTTTGAACAGGGCGTCCGGCAGTTGCTTCCGGGCTTTGGCGCGATTGTCTTTGCGCAGCCAAGCGGCGGTGACCCGGCGGCTGAACTCCTGCAGGGCACTGCTGCCGGTAATCGGCAGTTTAAGGTGTTTGAGCAGCAGGTAGTGATCGCAGCCTTCGTGGTCAAAGGCCTGCCATTGGCCCTTGGTTTGCTCCATAACGACGATACGGTGCAGACCAAGGCTTTGTTGCAGGCAAAACAGTGCGCTTTCCTGTATCTCGACCGGGGAATGCCAGGTTTTCTGATTGCGAAACTGACGGCGCACTTCACGCAGGCTGTTCAGGTTGACACTGTGCCGATAGGTTGTCTCGCCCGACGCTTTGTTGTCCGCTTCCGGGCGGGTGTGTTTTGCCGGTTGCTTAGCGGCGACAGGCTGGGGTGAAGGCTTTTCAGGGGCCTCTTTGCGGGTGTGTGGTGTTGCGTAGGTCTGGCTGATTTCTTCAGCCCAGGCCCGGTCGGCCTCGCTGAAGCCTTCCCGCTGGGCGGCGCCCTGAGTACTCACCGGCGGCTGATGCGCCAGCAGGCGTCGTGCGGCTGTGGCGGCCTGGGGCAACTGGTAGTCCCGCGCAGCAGAGGTGATCCAGGTTTTCAGCATGGGCCGGAATTCCGTCAGGCCGAGCGCTATCTCGCCCGTGCGGAACAGAGTATCAAGTTGTTCGGACTCCCAGTTCTGGCGAACCTGGTAAGCCAGCTCATGGCTGAACGGCAGAAAGAACTTCAGCGCTGACAGTTTGTGCGGCTGGATGCGGTTTTCGATGTGTTCATTTTCTTCGTTAGTATTGGTTTCCGGTATGGCGGGCAACTGGAAATGGCGGCACAACTCATCGTTCCAGTCGCGCACCGACATGCCAATCATCCCTTCGATCAGCTTGTTTCGGTTTTCGCCGCGTTCGGCTCGGAACTCAAAGCCGTCCATCATTTGCGGTTCGAGCAGCCAGAGTGCCCAGAGCCCGACGTCGTAAAACAGGGTCATCCAGTAGTCGGCTTCGGTCCAGGGAATTTGCCGCATTTCGAACCATTGCCGCATCAGACTGGCAGCAACCAGGCTATCACCCACCGTGCTTTGCAAACCGGAAAAGGCGGTGCTGCCCGGGTCGAGTCGGGGAATGCTTTCGGTCAGTTTGATCAGCCGCTGTGAGCCGATCAGGGCTACCGCATGTTCCAGCGTGCGCACCAGTACCTGCCGGTTCGACATCATGCGATTGGCATAGCGAAAAATCAGCATCGCCAACAACGGATCCTCACTCACCACCTTAATCCAGTCCATCAGGGGGGCAGAAGGTCCGGGTAAGGAGGTTTGTGGCAACAAGGCCGGTAGGGTTACCGCCTTAATGCGTTCCAGCCATGGATCTTGTGGGTTCATGCGATGCGTGAGCAAAACCTTGGGGTTGCCAGTGAATGTTGGCCTGCATTGCCTTAACTGGCAATGCAGATCCTATAACCTCCGATTCTGACTTAAAACCGGCTATTTAACCAGTCGCCCAGCGCCTGACGTTGTTCATCCGTTATTTCCGTGCGGTTCATGAATGGCATGTCCCTGGTGACCACGGTGCGGGCATGGATGCGGCTGGCCCAGCGCTCGACGTCATCGAGATTGCTGAACACCACGCCCGAAGGCGCTGTTGGGAACATGCTATCTGACGGTTCCCGGCTGTGGCAGGTGCCGCATTTTTCCATGATCAGAGCCAGGCCTTGCTCGTCGCTGAGCACTGGTGCTCCGTTATCGCTGCTGTCTACGGTGGTCTTTTGGGGAGTGCCGGGCCAGGAAAGGGCGCCCGCCACGGCGACAAAGGCCAGGCTGGCAACGACCAGGATCAGGGGTTTGCGGATGCCCCGATGGGCCAGGTTGAAATAGTGGCGAACGACCACGGTGATCAGAATAAGCGCCATCAGAATCAGCCAGTTCAGGCTGTGCTGATAGGTCATCGGATAGTGGTTGCTGATCATGATGAAGATAACCGGCAGCGTCAGGTAGTTGTTGTGAACGCTGCGTTGTTTGCCGACCAGGCCCGGTTTGCTGTCGGGCTGTTCGCCGCGGGCGACAGCAGCGACCATCTTTTTCTGACCGGGAATGATCTTAACAAAGACGTTGGCGGCCATGATGGTGCCGATTAGAGCACCCATGTGAATGTAAGCGCCGCGGCCTGAAAAGGTTTCGGTCATCAGCCAGGCCATGCCCGTCCCGAGAATGAACAACACGGCGCCAAAGGCCTTGTGTTCCACCAGGGGCGTGCGGCACAGGCCTTCATAGATCAGCCAGCCTATTGCGGTGTACAGCAGGCCCAGGCCAACCGCTGCGCCAGTGCTGAGTTCGCGCACACCCGGGTCGATCAGATAGGCCTGGGCGCCAAAATAATAGACCCAGGTCAGCAGCAACATGCCGGTGATCCAGGTGGTGTACGCCTCCCATTTGAACCAGTGCAGTTCTTTGGGCATCTCCGTGGGGCCGACCTTGTACTTGGCGACTTCGTAGAAACCACCACCATGAATGGCCCACAAATCGCCACCGATGCCCTTGTCTTTTTTCCACTGGGGCGGGTCGGTCAGGTGGTTGTCGAGCCAGATGAAATAGAATGATGCACCGATCCAGGCGATGCCGGCGATGACGTGAAACCAGCGCAACAGCAGGCTGACCCAGTCGGCAAAAAAGACGTCCATCGGTTAACTCCCGCGATAGGTTGAGTAGCTGTAGGGGCTGACCAGCAAAGGCACGTGGAAATGCGCATCGGCCCCGGCCAACTCAAAACAGATGCTGGCTTTGGGATAAAAAGCCTGGCCGTGTTGACGGTTCAGGTAGTCGCCGGTGTGGAAAGTCAGCTCATAGACGCCACTTTCAAAACCGTCTGTTGGCCAGTCTTTGAAACGACCGTCCTCGTTGGTGAGGCCTTCGGCAATGATCTGGCCCTGATCGTCTTTTAACGTCAGCTTCAAGCCCTGTGCGGGTTGCCCGAGTGTTGTATCCAGTACATGGGTCGAAAGGGTATGACTCATGCTGTGCTCCTTGTTGTTAGGCGTCAGTGAGCTGGGTATCCAGCCTGAGCAAGGTGATTTTCAATTGTTGGGCGGCGGCCAGTTTCAGTTCCTGTTCGGTCGAGTTATTGATGCGGGCGCGCAGCTGATCGAGCATCTGATCGGCACTTTTGCCGCTGGCAAAGACAATAAAAATGAAACCGTGCCGGTCCAGGTAGGCCTGGTTTTCGTCGGCGAGCGCCTGCAAGGTCTCGTCGCTGGCGCCGTCAACGCCCGACTGTTCCTGGCTGGAATGGCCGCGGCTGCTTTGGTATTTGGCACGCAAGGAATCCATATTGCCGATCATCGGGTGACCGTCGAAGGCCTCCCGCCAGTCGCGCTCGTTCATCGTAGCCCAGTGGTCTCTGGCGGCGCTTAGAACGGCCTCTTTGCTGGCGAACGGGGCACTCTGTGTCATCCGTTCCACCCAGCGTACGGCAGCGCACTGGCTGTGGAAAAAGTCGGCCCGCTCCTGTGGGCTGGCGTTGTTCAGTTCATCCAGTGTCATGCGTTCTGTTCCTTTTGAGCTGCTTCGATGGCCGCATCGGCATTGGGGCTGCCCAGTGCCTGACCGGTTTTCCAGTTCAGACCGGTGGTTTTCTTGCCAGAGTCTGCCGTGCGCTCTGCGTGCAAGCGGTTCAGCAGTTGCGCGGCGATGGAGACAGCCACTTCTGCCGGTTGCTTGCCAGGTACGGCACTCAAACCCACAGGACAGATGACTCGTTTGATATCACTGTCGCTCCAGCCACGGTGCGCCAGGCGTTGCTGAAAACGACGAGCCTTGGTGTCGGAACCGATCAGCCCGATGTAGCCAATGTCTGGCCGCTTCAGGGCGGCCTGCACCAACTCGAAGTCCAGCTGGTGATTGTGGGTGATGATCAGCACCCAGGCGTGTTTAGGCGCATCAGCCATGGCGTCTGCCGGGTGTTCCAGCGCTTCGCGCTGAATGCGGGCGTCGGTGTTTTGGGCCAGCCAGTCCGGTCGCGGGTCGACCCAGTGCAGGTTAAGGTCGAGCGGTGCCAGAATCGGTATCAGGTGCTGGGCAACGTGGCCGGCACCGAACACCAGCAGCGGCTGACCGACGGGGACCAGCACTTCGTACAACAATTGGGTGGCACCGCCGCAGCATTGGCCCAGGCTGGCGCCGAGGCTGATGCTTTCGACTTCGGTCGTGTTTTTACCCGCTTTGAGCAGTTCGCGGGCCCGCTCTATGGCTTTGAATTCAAGATGGCCACCACCGATGGTGTCGAAATGCTCAGCGGCGGTGACGACCATTTTGGCAGCGGCGTCGCGCGGCGTGGAGCCCGCGGTGCTGAGTACCGTCACCAATACCAGCGGTTCGCGGTTGTGCTGGCCTTCGTGCAGGGCGTCGTACCAGCGATGATGATGCCTCATGATGCCTCCCGTGCCTGGTCGGCCAGCTGTTCCAGCGCGAACAGAACCTGCTCGGGCGTGGCTGGGGTGTTAAGGGCCGGGTTGATGCGATAGTCAGCGGTGCTGGCGATGGCATCGCGCAGCGCACACCAGACCGAGATCGGCAGCATCAGCGGCGGTTCGCCCACGGCCTTCGATTTGAAGACGGTGTCTTCCCGGTTCGGCTGGTCAAAGAGATCGACGTTGAAGATCGGGGGCGTATCGCCGATCGACGGAATCTTGTAGGTCGCCGGGCTGTTCGACAACAAACGGCCTTCGTCGTTCCACTTCAGTTCTTCGGTGGTCAGCCAGCCCATGCCCTGAATAAAGCCGCCCTCAATCTGGCCGATGTCTATGGCCGGATTCAAGCTGTCACCGACGTCGTGCAGGATGTCGACCCGGTCGACGGCGTATTCGCCGGTCAACGTATCGATGGTGACTTCCGAGCAAGAAGCGCCATAGGCGAAATACAGAAACGGACGGCCTTTGCCGGTCCCGGCATCCCAGTGCAGTTTCGGGGTGCGGTAATAGCCTGTCGCTGACAATGAAATCCGGTTCATATAGGCCGTTTGCACCAGGTCGGCAAAGGTCAGCCGGTGTTCGCCAATCTGAACCTGGCCGTTATTAAACTCGATCTGATCCGGGCGCACCTGGTAATGGTCTGTGGCGAATTCGACCAGCCGCTGCTTGATGGTGCGGGCCGCATTCTGGGCGGCTGCGCCGTTCAGGTCGGTGCCGCTCGACGCCGCTGTAGGCGAGGTGTTGGGTACCTTGTCGGTGCGCGTGGCCGACGATTGAACCGTGGCCAGCGGCACCGAGAATTCAGTGGCGACAATTTGCGCCACCTTGGTAAACAGGCCCTGGCCCATTTCGGTGCCACCGTGGTTCAGGTAAATGCTGCCGTCGGTGTACAGATGAATCAGCGCACCGGCCTGGTTCAGGTGTTTGGCGGTGAAGGAGATGCCAAACTTGACCGGCGTCAGCGCCAGGCCTTTTTTAATGATGGGGCTGCGCGCATTGAAGTCGCGAATGGCATCGCGACGTGCCCAGTAGTCAGCGCTGCGTTCGAGCCGGTCTATCAGCTCGGGCAGGATGTTGTCGGTCACCGTCATGTGGTATGGCGTGACATTGCGACCCTCGTCGCCATACAGGTTGCGCTTGCGGATGGTCAGCGGGTCTTCACCCAGGTTACGGGCGATGCCATCCATGGCCGCTTCGATGGTCATCATGCCCTGGGGACCACCGAAACCCCGGAAAGCGGTGTTGGATGCCGTGTTGGTGCGACACCGGTAGCCGGTGATATGGGCGTCATTCAGAAAGTAGCCGTTGTCCGCATGAAACATGGCCCGGTCAACAATGGCGTTCGACAAGTCCGGAGAGAAGCCGCACAGACCGTTAACCTCGATATCGGCCGCCTGAATGTGGCCCGACTCGTCGTAGCCGAGTGTCCAGCGGTTAACAAAGGGGTGACGCTTGCCGGTGGTGGTCATGTCCTGGCTGCGGGGCAGGCGAAGTTTGACCGCACGCCCGGTTTTGCGGGCCAGCAGCGCGGCGATGCAGGCCCATTGCGCCGCCTGAGTCTCCTTGCCACCAAAACCACCGCCCATACGACGGACATCAACGGTAACCTGGCTGAACGGAATGCCGAGTACCTCGGCCACCAGTTTTTGCACTTCACTCGGGTGCTGGCTGGAGGTGTACACCAGCATGCCGCCGTCTTCTTCGGGAATCACCAGGCTTACCTGGCCTTCCAGGTAAAAATGTTCCTGCCCGCCGATGTGGATTTCGCCACTGGTGGTGTGAGTGGCACTGGCCAGACCCGCCAGCGCATCGCCGCGACGAAATTGAACAGTATCGCCGACATAGGTTTCAGCGGCCCGGGCCTGATCGACCGTTAGAACGGCGTCACCCGGAGTGATGTTCCACTCGGCCAGTAAGGTGGCCTGGCGCGCCTGTTCGATGTTTTCAGCGGCGACGGCAAAGAGTGGCTGGCCATGAAACAGAATTTGGCCATCAGCCAGGACGGGGTCGCCCGGGTAAACGGCACCAATGTCGGTGTGGCCGGGCACGTCGGCCAGCGTCAGTGTCGCGACGACCCCAGGAGCAGTGGCGACTTTTTTGATGTCGAGCGAGTTCAGGGTGCCGGCGGCAACATCCGACAGAGCTACCGCCGCGTGCAGCAGGTTGGCCGGTTCCGGTAGGTCGTCCACATAACGGGCCAGGCCACTGACCTGGCGGGCGGCACTTTCGTGGGCGACTGAGGCACCGCGATGGCCCTGTGACACGGCTTCCGGCAAACGGGATTCGGTCAGCTTACGCATGGTCTAACCCTCCATGAATGTGCACCCGGGTGCGGGTATCCGGCTGGGTTGTCTCAAGATGAAACCGCCTGAACAGGTTGGCGGTAACCTGCACCCGGTAACGGGCACTGGCGCGAACGTCATCAATGGGGGCCAGGGCGTTGGCGAGCGTCTGGCTGGTGGCGTCAACGGCGACGGTTGGCCAGTGCTGCCCGACCAGCTGGTTTTGCCAGTCGGCCAGCACCAGGGGCGTCGCCGCCAGGCCACCGAAGCCCGCGCGCAGACAGGTGACGGTGTCGTTCGAGTCGGTCTCCAGGTAGAACACCACGCAAACGGTTGAGATATCGTCTTCGAAGCGTTTCGATATTTTATAGGCTCGCAGTTGGCTGCCAGGCTGGCGGCGGGGAAGATGAATGGTGTCGATCCATTCATCGTCGGCCAGAACAGTCTGGCGGTAGCCGGTAATCAGTTCGCTGACCGGCAGTGTGCGTTCGGTCTGGCCGTTGCTCAGGGTGACGGTTGCTCCCAATGCAATAAGCAGCGGTGGCGTGTCACCAATCGGCGACGCATTGCCCAGGTTGCCACCCAGGGTGCCCCGATTCCGGATTGGCCGCGACCCGAGGCGCTCGAGCCATTCGCGAGCTTCGGGGTAATCTGCCAGCAGGGCCGGTTCGAGATCGGTGTAGCTGACAGCAGCACCGATGTGCAGGCCCTTGTCGTCAACGCTGATGTGGTTCAATTCAGCGACCTGGCTCAGGTCAATTAGGGCGTTCAGGTTGGCCAGGCGCTGAGTCTTTTCCAGTGCCAGGTCGGTACTGCCAGCACTGTATCGTGCGCCCGGTGCCTGTGCCCGAGCTTTGGCCAGGTCCTGACGGGTTTTGGGTTGCCAGAAACCTACCGTATGGTCAGTTTTTGTTTCTTCTGGTAACACCGGCGTTTCCAGACTTCTCAGCTCGGCTTCAATGTCGGCGATCTGAGCGCTGAAGGCATCGCCATGACGCTGTTCAAGCAAGGCCATGCCCGCATCGATAATCGGGCGGTAACCGGTGCAGCGGCAGAGGTTGCCCGACAGCGCCGTTAGGACCGCCTCTCGGCTGGGTGCCACATCGCTGTGATAGAGCGCAAACAGGCTCATGACAAAGCCCGGTGTACAGAACCCGCACTGAGAGCCATGGTGCTCCACCAACGCCTGCTGTACCGGGTGCAGGGCACCTTCCTGTTCCAAGTGTTCAACAGTGAGTAACTGTTTGCCATGGAGGCTGTGCACGAAGGTTATGCAGCTGTTCAGGCTGCGGTAGCGCATGCCCTGATCGGTCAGTTCGCCAACCACCACTGTACAGGCGCCACAGTCGCCGGAGGCACAGCCTTCTTTGGTGCCGGTCAGATGTGCGTGCTCACGCAGGTAGTCCAGGACCGTAAGGTCGGGGTCGGTCTTGGCCAGAGTCACGGGCTGGCGATTTAATAGAAAGTCGGTCATAGCGCCTCGCAAAGACAACCCGGCGGCATAACCCGGGCGCTCTTCGTTGTGATGTCGGTTGCTGTTTCTGAGAGCATGGCCTGCTCATTGTGAATCGATTGTTATGGCCAAACTCATAGCAAGTTCAAGGCCATAATATGACCGACTGGTCAGGAAAGGTAAAGTCTCAGTTAACCGGCGGTTCTCCGCCGCTTGCTCAGATAGGCTTTGGCTAAGGGGTCATCTAGTGTGCACTAAATTGGTGCGATCGCTCTGAAAACGCCGCCAGCCAGTGCGGATGCGCTGTTGCTATGAGTTGTACAAGTGATGCCAGACGCGCATTGGAAAGCGGCCGGTAGTCGAAATAGGGCGTTACGATAACCGCCTGTTCCGGGTGCTGAACAAAGGGATGCACAGCGGGCAACACCTGATCATCTGCCAGCCAGCCCAGTGAGCGCCCGTAAGTTTGGCCCATCACGACGCAAAGCTGCCCTGGCTCAGGGACCCACTTGTGTTCAAACACCAATGCACATGCCGAGCCGGCTTGCAGCAGGCGCTGTTCGCGACAGGTTTGCCAGTCGGGTTCCCGCGGGGTTAATCCGTGCAGCAGTTTTGCGTAGAGGTTAAAGATTTTGCGCCAGTGATTGCCGCTGCCCTGAACCAGTCGGTGAAGGTCGTCACCCGCCAGGGGTAAAAGCTGGTTTGGTTGATTTGGCTTCAGAGAGGGTGGCCGGTGTGGAGCGCAGACCACGATCGAAGGAGACGCGTCTCCGAAGCCAGTAGCGTTGAACATCGTGGGCAAGCTCCCAGTTTCATGAGTTAACAATTGTTTAGCGGTCTGATTCGTGCCTAAATATTTGCATGTTCGTCGCAAATGACTCAAGAAATACAGGAGATGTGTGTGAATCACCCGACCTTTGATCCCTCCTACCCCAGAGACCTGATTGGGTATGGCGCCCACCCGCCGAAAGCCAATTGGCCCGGTAACGCCCGGGTGGCGGTTCAGTTTGTGATTAATTATGAGGAAGGAGGCGAGCAGTGCATTTTGCATGGAGACAGCGAATCCGAACGGTTCCTGTCTGAAATTGTTGGGGCCGAGTCGTACGCAGACCGGCACCTGAGCATGGAAAGCCTATACGAATACGGCAGCCGGGCCGGGTTCTGGCGCCTGCATCGTTTGTTCACCGAGCGAAACATTCCAGTGACAGTGTTTGGTGTGGCCATGGCCATGCAGCGCAACCCCGAGGCCGTGGAAGCCATGCTCAAAGCCGACTGGGAAATTGCCTCCCACGGTTACCGCTGGATTCATTATCAACATGTCCCTGAATCGGTTGAGCGCGAGCATCTGGAGCGGGCGCTGGATATTCACCGCGCCATGACCGGCACGACGCCAGCCGGATGGTACCTGGGTCGAACCTCGCCCAATACCCTTAAGCTGATCGCCGAGCGCGACGGTATTCTGTATTGCGCCGACAGCTATGCCGATGACCTGCCGTATTACGACCTGAACTACAGCCGCCCCTTGCTGATGGTGCCCTACACGTTGGATACCAACGACATGCGCTTCGCAACGCCTCAGGGTTTCAACAGCGGTGATCAGTTCTTCAGTTACCTGCGCGATGCATTCGATGTGCTGTACGAGGAAGGCGAGACAGCACCGAAGATGCTGAGCATTGGGCTGCACTGTCGATTGGTGGGCCGGCCGGCCCGGTTGGCCGCATTACGACGCTTTGTTGATCATGTACTGGCGCACGACAAGGTTTGGGTGACTACCCGGGAAGCCATTGCCCGGCACTGGCTGGATGAACATCCGCTGAGCTAAAACAGAAAAAGCCGACCCACGGGGTCGGCTTTTTTTGACTCTCTTGCTTGACTGGTAACCGACCGGCTAAGTCAGCCGGTTGGTTACCCAGGGTGCAAGTTATTAGACAGAGTAGTACATGTCGAACTCAACAGGGTGAGTCGTCATGTCCAGAGTGACGATGTCTTCACGCTTGAGCGCGATGTAGGCATCGATCATGTCGTCGTCGAATACACCACCGGCTTTCAGGAAGTCGCGATCCTGGTCCAGCGCGTCCAGAGCCTGAGTCAGGCTGCTGCACACGGTTGGGTAATCGTTCTGCTCTTCCGGCGGCAGGTCGTACAGATCCTTATCGGCAGAATCGCCAGGGTGGATCTTGTTCTTGATGCCGTCGAGGCCAGCCATCAGGAAGGCAGAGAACATCAGGTACGGGTTGGCTGTCGGGTCACCGAAACGGACTTCAATTCGCTTGGCCTTCGGCGAGGATACGTACGGAATACGGATCGATGCAGAACGGTTGCGAGCAGAGTAAGCCAGCATGACCGGTGCTTCAAAGCCTGGGACCAGACGCTTGTAGGAGTTGGTCGACGCGTTGGCGAATGCGTTCAGTGCACGGGCGTGCTTGATAATGCCGCCAATGTAGAACAGCGCCATTTCGCTCATGCCGGCGTATTCGTCGCCGGCAAACTGGTTCACACCGTCTTTGGAGAACGACATGTGAACGTGCATGCCGCTGCCGTTGTCGCCAACCAGAGGCTTGGGCATGAAAGTAGCGGTTTTGCCGTAGGCATGCGCAACGTTGTGTACGCAGTATTTCAATACCTGAACTTCGTCCGCTTTCTTGGTCAGGGTGTTGGCGCCAACACCGATTTCGCACTGACCGGCGGTGCCGACTTCGTGGTGGTGTACTTCAATTTCCAGACCCATGGATTCCATGGCGTCGCACATGGCAGCACGCAGATCGTGCAGGCTGTCGACCGGAGGAACCGGGAAGTAGCCGCCTTTGACTTTCGGGCGGTGACCCAGGTTGCCGTCTTCGAAAACGCGCTCGGAAGACCAGGCCGCTTCTTCAGAATCGATCTTGTAGAAAGAACCGGAAATGTCAGAACCCCATTTTACGTCGTCGAAAACGAAGAACTCGGGTTCCGGGCCGAACAGGGCGGTGTCACCCAGGCCAGTTGAGGCCAGGTAAGCTTCAGCGCGCTTGGCAACTGAACGCGGGTCGCGGTTGTAGCCTTCACCGGTTGAAGGTTCAACGATGTCGCAACGTACGATGACGGTGGGGTCTTCAAAGAACGGATCGATCATGGAAGCTGAGTCGTCAGGCAGCAGAATCATGTCGGATTCGTTGATGCCCTTCCAGCCAGAAATAGAAGAACCGTCGAACATTTTGCCTTCAGTGAAAAAGCTGTCGTCAACTTCCGAAGCAGGAATGGTAACGTGCTGCTCTTTACCTTTGCTGTCTGTAAAGCGCATGTCGACCCAACGTGCTTCGCATTCCGCAATCAGTTTCATCGTATTTTCTGACATGGTACGTCTCCAAGTTATACGGCCGATGGCCGGTGAGCTTTGATTCAGTGTGACAAGTTCAGGTGACGACAGCAGCATCGCACAATCGTCTGCTGTTTTCACCGGCTAACCACCTGGTTGATGCCAGGGCACCTGTTAGGCCAGGCTGGAAAGCCGTTGGAATCTGAGCACTAACTGTGTGCACTGGTTTAGCAAGGCCTGTGCCAGCCCGCTTGAGCGCGAGGCCATCGGGGTTTTCAGCGGGTTGGGGCCTATTATATAGCTTTCATTCGCACCATAGTGGTGCGTATTTCCAATGGCTGCACTGTGGTAGGGCACTGATTTGGTGCGTTTTGATCAGGTCATGCCGGAAAAAGGGGCGGCGTGCGCCTTTTAGCGGGACGATTGGGGCTGCAGCGTATCGGCAACGGTTTGTAACCCGGCGTGAAAAACGACGGGCAGGCAGGTATAATCCCGCGCCCTTTCCTGCTGAGTGATCTTTGATCAGTTATGAAGTTTGTAACCAAGTTGTTTCCGGAAATCACCATTAAGACGCGGCCCGTACGCAAACTGATGGTTAAAAGCCTGGCGCAGAACATGCGCAATGTCTTGCGTCGTATCTGCCCGGAGGTGGTGGTCCGTAACGATTGGGACAGCATCATAGTACGTACCCCCGAGGCAACGACAGAGGAAGTAAACCAGGCCGTTGCGGTGGCTCTGGAATGCATTCCCGGTATCGCTCAGGTCAGCTCGGTACTGCAATTTGAGCTCGGTGACTTCGACCAGATTCTGGCCGACACCGAATCCGTTTGGGGCCAGGAGCTGGCGGGTAAAACCTTCTGCGTGCGGGTTAAGCGCAATGGCAATCACGACTTTACCTCGGTTGAGCTCGAGCGCTACGTGGGTGGCGGTCTGAACCAGCGTACCGAAGCCGCCGGCGTGCGCCTGAAAGATCCGGATGTTGTGGTTAAGCTGGAGATCAAACACGACCGCCTCTTTGTGGTGCAGCAACAGCGCCCCGGTTTGGGAGGCTACCCTCTGGGTACGCAGGAAGAGGTGATGACGCTGATGTCGGGCGGCTTCGACTCTACCGTGGCAGCACACCAGATGATCCGGCGCGGGGTAAAAAGCCACTTTCTGTTTTTCAATCTGGGCGGCTCGGCGCACGAAAATGGCGTCAAGGAAGTCAGTTACTACCTCTGGAAAAAGTACGGCAGCTCGCATCGGGTATTGTTTGTATCGGTGCCGTTCGAGTCGGTGGTCGAGGTCATTCTGACCCGGGTGCCGGATCGGTACATGGGCGTGGTATTGAAGCGCATGATGATGCGTGCAGCACAGAGCATTGCAACCGATCTGGGCATTCCCGCCGTGGTAACCGGTGAAGCACTGGCTCAGGTTTCCAGCCAGACGCTGCCGAACCTGAGTCACATCGACGAAGTAACGGACTTGTTGGTGTTACGCCCGCTGATTGTGACCGGCAAGCCGGACATCATCGATCAGGCCCGCGCCATTGGCACGGCCACCTATGCGGAAAAAATGCCGGAGTTCTGCGGCGTGATTTCACGTAAGCCCAATGCAGCCTGCAAGCGTGCCGATGTTCAGGCGGCAGAAGCTGATTTTGACTGGGCCGTGCTCGACGAGGCCATCGCCAACGCAACGCGTGAAAGCATTGAAACCCTGACCTGGAATTCCCAGGACGACCTGTCGATGGGCATTAACACGGTGTCGGATACAAACCAGGCCGTTGTCATCGATGTGCGTCACCCGACGGAAGCCGACGATGCGCCCCTGCCCACCACCGACGCGACCGTCATGCAAATTCCCTTCTACAGCCTGAATCGCAAATTCGCCGAGCTGGATCAGGACCAGCAATATCTGCTGTATTGCGACAAGGGCGTGATGAGCAAGCTGCACGCCATGCATTTGCAGGACGCTGGCTTCACTAACGTTGGAGTTTACTCACCAGACCGTTGAATGTGATTGGGTGGTTCGGGCAATTTGCTTCGGTGGTTCTTTTTGCTTCCTGTTGAATACCATTTGTTGCCATGAGCCCGGGGTGCAGGCCGATGTCATTTCGCCCGCGTTCAGAGGCACATCCCTGTGCCGCTGACCGGGAGGCGGGCGTCCTGCCCGCTGCTGCATGACATCACCCTGCACCCCTTTGGTTGGTGGAAACCTCAGGCTGGTGCCATGAGTTTGAAATTCGTGTTGATTCAACCACATGCTATCCAAGGAATGCCAGGTGCGCCTGCCGGAGGTCGTTATGCCGCAGGGACTAGAACGCCAGGAGCGTTTTAGCATGAGCGCAGCGAGCCCGCAGGGTGAATCCCATGGATGGGATTCATATCCGGCATCCGAGCCCCCATGGATGGGTTTACGGCGTACCTCCGGCAGGCGTACCTGGCATTCCGATTGCCACCGCCATAATTGCAGCCACCAAAGTCAATTGAGCTGCGAATTTCAAGCTCATGGCACTAGCCGACCCGCGCAGGTTCCCTGGCCAATGCCTCTATCCAGCCGCGCAGAACCTTGCCTGTGACATCGACGTCTTCGGCGGTGACCGCTTCATCGGGATGGTGGCTGATGCCTTTTTCGCAACGCATGAACAGCATGGCGACGGGGCAGAGGGCGGCCATGGCCATGGCGTCGTGGCCGGCGCCGCTGACCAGGTAGCGGGGGCGAATGCCTTCGGCTTCGATGGCGCTGGCCAGAGCCAGTTGCAGGTGGTCGGCGCAGCTGACGGCTGGGGCCGTGTGGGTTTCCTGCCATTGCATCTGGATGCCGCGTTCGTGGCAGGCGACTCTGGCGGTATCCCAGATCATGGTTAGGGCGGCGTCGCGTTCGCTGTCCTGTTCGCTGCGGATATCGAGGCTAAAGCTGGCTTGCCCGGCGATGACGTTAACCGCGCCCGGTTGTGCACTCATGCGGCCAACGGTCGCCACGACGCCGTGTTCGCGCGCGACGCGTTCGACGATGAGGGTGATTTCAGCGGCGGCGGCCAGCGCATCCTGGCGCAGATGCATGGGCACGGTGCCGGCATGTCCGGCCATGCCGGTCAATTCGATGGTGAAGCGTCGGGCACCGGCGATGGCGGTGACGATGCCGACTGGCAAGTCTTCCGATTCCAGCACCGGGCCCTGTTCAATGTGCATTTCCAGAAAGGCAATGGGCGGCGTGGCAGTGCGAGCCGCTTTGCTGACCTCGTTGTAGCTCAGGCCAAAGGTTTCAAAGGCTTCGGGCAGGCTTTGGCCGTTGGCGTCGTTCAGCGTTTCCCATTTGGCGTCCCAGGTGCCGGCGATGGCCCGGCTGCCGAGCAGGGTGGCGCCGAAACGGGTGCCTTCTTCATCACCAAAACCGACCAGGTCGAGATGGAAGGGCAGCGTAACGCCGTCCTGTTTCAGAGTTTCGATAACCAGCAGCGGCAGCACAACGCCGAGGATGCCGTCATAAATGCCGCCGTTGGGGACGGTGTCGAGGTGGGAGCCAATGACGACCGTTGGTGCCTCGGGGTTGGCAGCAGGCAACCGGCCCCACTGGTTGCCGGCTTCGTCCTGCCAGGTTTGCAGGCCGATCTCCTGCATCCAGCCAGCGACCTTATCGTTGGCCAGGCGATGTTCTCGGGTCAGGTAGCGGCGATCCATCAGGCCGGGTGTTTGGGTCAGTTCGGCCAGCTCGTCGCACCAGGATAGTGCGCGTTCGCCCAGGGTGTTCATGGTGTATTTCCTTGTTCTGCGTTTTGGTAGACCTGGTAGGCGGCGTCTGTAGCGGCGCCTGCGGTCAGGGTGTGGCCGGCGCGGCGCAGAGTGTTCTCGAGCGCGGCGAGGGTGACCAGCACGGCATCGGTACGGGCGTTGTAGCCCATGGTGCCCAGGCGCCAGACTTTGCCTTTCAACGGACCGAAACTGGTACCGATTTCGATGTTGTAGTCGTTCAGTAGGGTAGTGCGTACGGCCTCGCCATCGACACCTTCGGGTATGTAGACGGCGCAAACGTTGTGCATTTTGTGGTTCAGGTCACCAAAGGGCTTGAGGTTCATGGCGATCAGACCGGCCAGCATGGCGTCACCCTGCACCTTGTGCCGCGCAATGCTGGCGTCGAGCCCTTCTTCCAGCAACACCTGGCCGCATTCACGTGCGCAGTAGAGCATGCTGGTGGCTTCGGTATGGTGATTGAGGCGTTTCTCGCTCCAGTAGTCGAGAATCATCGGCAGATCGAAGTAGTTGGAGCGAATGCGCGGGCCCAGGGCGTCGGTATCGTCTTCGGTGCGGATGCCCGCTTCGATGTGGTGGCGACGCCTTATGGTTTTTACAAAGCGGTCGCTCAGGGTAATGGGCGCAATGCCGGACGGGCCGCCCAGGCATTTCTGCAAGCCTACCGACACCGCATCGAGTCCCCAGTCGTCGACTTTCAGCGGGTTGCCGCCGATTGACGCCGTGGCATCGCAGTAGAACAGGGTGTCGTATTGCCGGCACAGGTCACCCAGGTGCTCCAGTGGTTGCAGCATGGTGGTGGAGGTATCACCCTGCACCGTGGCCAGCAGCTTGGGACGGATTCGCGCCAGTGCCTCTTCGATCACCTCTGGCTTGAACACCTCCCCCCAGGGTACCTCAAGGGTGTGCACCTCGGCCCCAGCCCGCTCGGCGATTTCGGTCAGCAGGTGTCCGAAACGACCGAAAATGGGTACCAGGACTTTATCGCCGGGCTCGATCACCGAAACCATAACCGCTTCTATACCGGCTCGGGCGGTGCCGTCGACCATCAATGTCCACTGGTTTCCGGTTTCAAACACCTGGCGGTACAGCGCCATTACGTCGTTCATGTAGCCCGTCATGACCGGGTCGTACTGGCCAATCAGCTGCGTCGACAAAGCGTTGAGTACCCGCGGGTAAGCGTTGATCGGGCCGGGCCCCATCAGCAGGCGGGGTGGGGGCGACAGTCGGGAATGGGCGGATGAGGGCATGGGGCACGGCTCCGGAGGTTGATTGTCGGCTTAATGTAACATTTGTTTCTCTAGAATTAAAATGAAACAAATGTTTCTATTGGCTCGTATTTTGACTCATGTGCATCCTAACCTTCACCGCCGATTACTGGGGTTATGGTTCCAGCTCACCCAGATCCTGGTATTGCTCTTCAATCTGTTCGATGCGCTTGCGAGTGGCTTCCGGGAAGTGTTGCATCATTCCATTGGAAGCATGGGCGATCCAGCTGACCGGGGCCGCATAGCTGGCAAAGGGGCCCTGGCTTTCAATCGACAATTGAATGTGAGCGGTTAACTGTGCCTGGGTCGGGAAATCGGGTTCGGTAATCAATACGGTTTGGACACCGCTGCGAAGCAGGGCTTTAAGGAGCTGTTGAAATCCCCGGTAACGTCGCCGAAAGCCAAACACCACAACTACGTCTTTCGGGTCGAGCTGGACCAGGTGTTCAGACAGGGACTGACCTGGCTGCGGGATTAGCCGGGTGTCTGCTCTTAACTGTGTCCACTGGGTATGGGCGTGGAGTGCCAGTGGGAAATTGTTGCGCTGGCCCAGGCAGTAAAGGGTGCGGGCGGTGAACAGCAGGTCGATGATATCAGCACTGTGCTGCAAGCTGGTTTCAGACAGCCAGCCCGTGAGGTTGCTGGTTTCCTGTTGTACGTGATGGTAGAGATCATCGGCCTGTGTGATCGGCCGGGCCAATGGGCTGCCCGGGTTTGGCTGCTGACGCATGGCGTCGCGGGCCTGGTTGAAATCATCGTACCCGAGGCGGCGAAACAACCGGCTGACGGTGGCCTTGCTGACGGCGTGAATCTGGCTGAGTTCGGTCAGGGAGTAGGTGGCGGCCAGCCGTGCCTGGGCGGCGACAAACTGCGCAACCCGACGCTCGGCGGCGGGCAGTTCGTGCCAGTGGTGCTGGATGCGCTCGGCGAGCAATGCAGACTCGGTCACAGGCCTGTTCCGGAATGGTTAAAACGCTATTGAAACATGCGTTTCATTCCGGTGCCAGTCTGGGGAAATCGGGGGTTGTTGGTCAGTGCTTACTGATCGGACACTTCCATCCGGTTTTTGCCGGTGGTCTTGGCTTTGTACATCGCCAGGTCGGCTGCCTGATATAAGGTGCTGAAATCGTCGCCCTGTTCCGGGTAGAGCGCCACTCCCAGTGAACAACTGCAATGGAGTTGGGTGCCGGCCCAGTCGATGGGTTTTTGCAGTTGCTGGTGGACCTTGCTGGCCACCAGTGACGCCTCTTCGGCGTCATCCAGAGCGGCGAGAATAATGAATTCATCGCCGCCGAGCCGGGCCACCGTATCGCTCTGGCGAACGGTCTGGGTGAGGCGACTGGCTATGGCACGCAACAGGGCGTCGCCAGCCGGGTGGCCGTGGCGGTCGTTGATGTCTTTGAAGTCATCGAGGTCGATGACAATAACGGCAACACGGCCGTTGCAGCGGTTGGCCTGAAAATTCAGTTGGCGGAAACGGTCTTCCAGCAACAGTCGGTTGGGTAATTGGGTCAGGGAGTCGTGAAAGGCCATGCGCTGAAACTCGTCCCGGTCTTGCTCCAGACTTTGCTGGCGATTCTTGAACTCGGTAATGTCCTGCACGGCGCCGACCACATAGGTAACGCCCTGAGCATCGATGGCTGGCTGGGCAGTAATGCGCAGCCAGCGGGGCGGTTCGAACCCATCGAGTGGGATTTCCAGGTCGGAGGCAAGTCCGCCGTCCAGTGTATGCCCGATCTGCTTGAATAATTGCTGCTGCGACTCTTCGCTGAACAACTTTTGAATGTTGGTCAGGCTGGTGTTGAAGGTTCGGGGGATCGCCAGTATCCGGAACGACTCGTCTGTCAGGGTGAACTGATGCGTTTGGGCGTTGTATTCCCAGCCACCGACGCGCGCCATGCGGTTGGTTTGCTCAAGCATGTTCTGGCTGTGTTCCAGCGCATTCAGCACGCGCTTGTAGGCGCGGATATCCCGGATAATAACCCAGCTGCCCGAAATGCTTCCGTCCCGGTCGCGCACGGCCGTCGCGCGGATGGATACGGGAATGATGGTCCCATCCCGGTGCAGCAGCTCTTTTTCGAACACATCGGAATAGCCACGCTCTTCGATCTGTTGCGCAATCTCTGTGTCGATGTCTTCCCAGCCCGGTGGCGTCATTTCATGAAAGGTCAGTTGGCTCAGCTCACTCTGGGTGTAACCGGTCATGGTCAGGTAGGCGTTATTGGCGAACTGCAGCTGGTGATCAGGTGTCCATAGGCCGATGGCGTCCATACTGGTACGAAACAGCGATCTGAACCGGCGTTCGCTATTGGCCAGGCTTTCGATCAGTTGGTTGCGCATGGAGACGTCGCGGCTAACAGACCAGACGCCCAGCGGTTCGCCTTGATCGTCGCGCACCAGAGCCAGCCGGATTGACATGTCGACCGGAGTGCCGTCCGGTCGCAAGAACCGTTTGTCATAGACTTCGCTGACGTTATTGTTCAGCAATTGCTCGCGGATGCGGCTTTCCTCGAGACTGACAAAATTTTCCGGTGTGAATTCTCGATAGTTGTGCCCGATAACGTCCATTACAGTGCGGTCAAGCATCGCCAGAAAGGCGGGGTTGGCCAGCAGAATAGTACCGTCGAGCAGGCTGTAGGCAATGCTGTCCTGACTGCTGTCAAACAGGGTTTGCAGGGGTAAATCCGGATCCCGGGTATCGGTAGCGGGCAGCAAGCTGACCCAAAAGTGCCTGGCTGACGCGGCGTTGATGGGTTGAAAGGTTGCTTTAACCGGGGTGGTCTTGTCGTCGGGGAGGAACAGCGTGAGTGAGCGCACGGTCCGATTGGTCATCTGGCTCAGGTGAGACGGCAGAACATCGGGTAGCCAGGATGACAGGGTGGTTTCAGTCAGGCGAGACGGATCAGTCGCCAGCCAGTCGATCATGGCCTGGTTGGACTTGAGAATAAGACCCTGACTGTCACACAGCCATTGGGCAGTACTGCTTTGCTCAAAAGCCGAGGCCAACAGCGACGCTACCAGATCCTGATCCACAGGATGCCCCCACCGTCATAAACCATGATGTCAGACTGGCACCTTACTAGAGCCGGATGTGGATCGCCAGTGCTTAAGTGGGCGGGGTCGGATTCTGTGGTCGAATTCGACCCCGCCTAACCGGGTGTGCTTAGTTGGTTGCCGGTTGCTCGGCGGTCTCGTCTTTACCTTTCTTGTTTTGCAGGTAAAGCGCGTCAAAGTTGACCGGTGCCAGCATCAGTGCCGGGAAGCTACCTTTGGTGACGGCGGTATCAACGGCTTCACGGGCGTACGGGAACAGAACGGACGGGCAGTAAGCGCCAATCATCTGGTCGCGGGTTTCATCCGGAAAACCGGCAACGGTAAAGACTCCGGCCTGCTGAACTTCAGTCAGAAAGGCGGTTTTTTCGCCAATCTTGGCTTCAACAGTGATGATCAGCACGACTTCGACAACATTTTCGTCCAATGTGCGAGTGCGGGTGTTCAGGTCCAGTTTGATCTGGGGTTTCCATTCTTCGCGAAAAATGGCGGGCGCATTGGGCGATTCAAACGAAACGTCGCGGGTGTAAATGCGCTGAATGGCAAACTGGGGTTTTTGTTGTTCGGTCATGGGGACTCCAAAAAAATCCGTTTTTCATTAATAGTAGGGGTGAAATTGGCGCTGGTGATGGGTTGGTTAACTCGCATCACCCGGCCTGGCAGGCCCGTGCTAACCCTAGCTGGCCTCTGCTAACAGTGCATCGAGCCGGCCAGCACGTTCCAGGGCATACAGCTCATCGCAACCACCAATATGGTGCTCGCCTACCCAGATTTGTGGCACGGTGCGCTGGCCACTGCGTTGCATCATTTCCTGACGCAGTTCCGGTTGACCATCAACGCTTATCTCGTGATAAGCGCTGCCCTTGTGATCCAGCAATTGCTTGGCGCGCACGCAAAACGGGCACCAGGCGGTGGTATAGAGCGTAACAGGCGAAACACTGGACATGGTCAGACGACTCCGTATTCAGGACTTAACCAGCGGCATGCTGCTGTTTTGCCATTCCATAATGCCGCCCCGTAATTTATGCAACTGGGTAAAGCCGGCTTTGGCCAACAGCGCACCGCTGGCGCCGGATGACGTACCGGTTTTGCATACGACGATGATGGGGGTGTCTTTATAGGCTTCAAGTTCGGAAAGCCGACGCTCCACATCACGGGCCGGAATGTTAATGGCATTGGGTAGGTGGCCCTTGCGAAAATCGTCTTTCGAGCGCACATCCAGCACTTTCGCATCCTGGGTGTTGATCAGCAGGGTGGCCTGTTGCGGTGAGACCGCCGAACCACCCTTGCTCCCTTCGGTCACAATCAGCAGGACCAGCAGGGCAACCCAGATGGACGCCAGGATCCAGTGATTGATAACGAATTCAAAAATTTGCTCCAACATGATTCGGGCTCTGCAGTTCGATGAAAAAGTGAGCGCGGCAGTATACACCAGCGCCCGGACATGCCTATAGAGGAGGCCGGATTTTTAGTGCTCAAGTTTTTGAGGATGTTGAGTGGCCCTGGCCCGCGGCGAACACCGGTAATGCCTCCGTGGGGTCGGGCGGAATGCCGCCCACTCAATCCTTCCCTGGAGCCTAGACCGCAGGATATGAATCCCCTTCTTGGGATTCACCCTTCGGGCTCGCTTCGCTCATGCTAAAACGCTCCTGGCGTTTTAGTCCCTGCTGCGGACTTCCCCACAGAGGCACCACCGGCATCCGCTGCTTGCTTCGTGCCTGATCAAAAACAAAGTAATCAATAGCCCCCGGTTATAGGCCCGATACGCCAAAATATTCGCCAGATGGCCGGGGAGCCAGTACACTTACGGAATTGTAATTTTCCTACATTTTAATCGGGAGGTTTAATCATGACACCTGCTAAACCGGCAGTCCTGTTGATTCTGGATGGTTTCGGGTACAGCGAAACATCCGCATCGAATGCGATTGAAAAGGCCAATGCGCCGACCTGGAAGCGGTTGTGGAATGACTACCCCCACAGTCTGATTCACACCTCGGGCATGGATGTTGGCCTGCCAGACGGGCAAATGGGTAACTCTGAAGTCGGCCACATGAACCTGGGCAGCGGGCGCATTGTTTACCAGCAGCTTACCCGGGTAACCAAGGCCATTGAAGACGGTGATTTTTTTGAGAACCCGGCCCTGACCAGCGCTGTTGACAGTGCGGTTCAGGAAGACAAAGCGGTTCATTTGCTGGGGCTGTTGTCGCCCGGTGGTGTCCATTCCCATGAAGACCATTTCCACGCCATGGTCGACCTGGCCGTCAAGCGCGGTGCCAAACAGGTGTATGTGCATGCGTTTCTGGATGGCCGGGATACTCCGCCCCGGTCGGCTCTGGCTTCGATAGAAGCGCTGGAAGCCAAGTTGGAAAAACTGGGCGTTGGTGGCATTGTTTCGATGATCGGCCGCTATTACGCGATGGATCGTGATAACCGCTGGGAGCGGGTTCAGGCGGCTTACGATTTGCTGACCCAAGGCAGCGCCGATATTGTCGCCTCCACGCCAATGGATGCACTGCATGCGGCTTACGAGCAGGATAAGGATGACGAATTTTGCCCCGCCACCTCGATCAGGGCTGATGGCACGTCGCCGGTCACCCTGCAGGATGGCGATGCCGTCATCTTCCTGAACTTTCGTCCGGACCGCGCGCGTGAACTGACCCGTGCCTTCACTGACGATAACCTCGACAGCACGCTCGACCGGTCGGTACGCCCGGCGCTGGCTACCTTTACCACCCTGACCGAATACGCCGGTGACATCGACGCGCCGGTGGCCTACCCACCGGAGAATCTGGTGAATACTCTGGGCGAGGTTATGGAGCAGCAGGGCAAGAACCAGCTGCGCATCGCCGAGACTGAAAAATACGCGCACGTGACGTTTTTCTTCAGCGGCGGTCGTGAAGATGAGTATCGGGGTGAAGACCGGATTCTGGTGCCGTCGCCCAAGGTGGCCACTTATGATTTGCAACCTGAAATGAGTGCACCCGAGGTGACCGATCGGTTGGTCGAAGCGATTGAATCGGGCAAATACGACCTGGTGATCTGTAACTACGCCAATGGCGATATGGTAGGCCATACCGGCAAGATGGAAGCGGCGATCAAGGCGGTCGAGGCGTTGGATGTCGCGCTGGAGCGGGTTACGGCGGCGGCTCTCAAGGTGGGCGGTGAGTGCCTCATTACCGCTGATCACGGCAATGTTGAACTGATGGTCGATCCCCAAACCGGGGGCGCTGTCACCAGCCACACCATCTTCCCGGTTCCCCTGGTGTTTGTCAGTAACCAGACCGATGGGGTGAGCCTGAAAGAAGGGCGCCTGGCCGATATTGCACCAACGCTGCTGACCATGATGCAACTGGACATTCCGGCGGAAATGACCGGTGCCAGTCTGATTCAGCGCGGTTAAAACCTGACTTTGTTAGCAGCCAGCCCCTGCCGGGCCGGCTGCTAACAGGCGTAAAGACAACGAAATGAGTGGGCCGCGCCTGCGGCGCCACTTTAAACGAGCCACCGCATGCGGTAGCCTGCCCCTCAGACACCGCCCCCGGTATGGATGGGGCTCACCCCAATCTGAATGAGTTCGCCGAATCTGTGTTTCAACTGACTGCGTTTCAACGCACCTTGCTCTGGCTTTTACTCTGCAGTCTGGTGGGCTTTTCGGTTGCCGAAGATGATCTCAGCTTGCGCGAGCAGGATTTGGAACAACTGCAATCCCAGATTGGTGATTTGCAGCAGCAGCTCAGTCGAAACCGTGAAGAGGTATCGGAGCAGCGCCAGGCACTGGAGCAAACAGAGCGGCGTCTCGGTGAGCTGAACCGGCAATTGAATGATCTGGCCGGGCGTTTGAGCCAGGCGATCAATCGGCGCACCGAGTTGGAGGCCGAGCAGAGCCAGCTGGAACAACAGCTGGATGATCAACGGGACGCCATGGCTGAGATTTTACGTCTTGCCTACAAGCAGAATAACCAGCCGCTGATCAAACTGCTGTTGTCTGGCGAGCGGCCCGAAGATCTGGCCCGGCAGATGCAATATTTTGCGATTCTGAACCGGCAACAGAACGCGCAATTGCAACAGTGGATTGAACAGTCCAATCGATTGAACGTGGTCATTCAGGAACAGACCCGGCTGGCAGAACAATTACGCCGCGACCGGGATGAACTGGCGCAAGCGCAGGCGGAAGCGGCAACGCAAAAGAACCGGCGGGCACAGATACTGGTGAACTTGCAGGCTGAAGCGGAGCAAACTGAGCAGTCGCTGGAGCGCAAGCAGGAAGAGCAAACTCAGCTGACGCAATTAATAGAGCGTATGCAGGCGGAACTGACCGATATGAATCTGGAGTTTCCGGCCGACATCGACATGGGCGACGTCAGAGGCAGTCTGCCCTGGCCGCTGGAGGGTACGCTGCGGGCCCGTTACGACACGGCCCAAGACAATTCGGGTTTGAAATGGCAGGGCTGGTGGCTGGCAGCAGACACCGGTACCGATGTAAAAGCCGTGCATCATGGTCGCGTGGTGTTTTCTGACTGGTTGAACGGCTTTGGTCTGCTGGTCATTCTCGACCACGGTGACGGGCTGATGACCTTGTATGGTCGGAACCAGACGTTGCTGCGTACCGTAGGCGAGTGGGTGGAAGCCGGAGACACTTTGGCAGAAGCCGGAGCCTCGGGTGGATTTGACGAAAGTGGCCTGTATTTTGAAGTGCGTCGCAATGGCCGGCCTGAAAATCCGGCCAATTGGCTGGAAAAACGCTAGACTTACGGCTTGGGTCCCAGGGCATTAATGAGATAGACCAGTGTTCATGACCAGGCAAACCAATAGAGTACAACCCAACACAGATGTGAAAGGAACCGTTATGAAGTTGATCCGCAGTCCCTGGTTGAGCGCGATTACCGCCCTGGTCGTCGGCGTTTCCATCGGTATCGCGAGCAGCGTTCATGCCGAGCGGGTGGAAACACGCCTCCCGGTCGACGACGTTCGAATGTTCTCGCAGGTTCTGGAGCGCATCAAACAGGCTTACGTTGAAGATGTTGAAGACAGCGAACTGATCGAAAATGCCATCGAAGGCATGTTGTCGGGCCTAGACCCGCATTCCGATTACCTGACCCCCGAAGACTTTGAAGACCTGCGCGAAAGCACTCGCGGCGAATTTGGCGGCCTGGGTATTGAAATCTCGCTCGACGAGACGGGCTTTGTGCGCGTTGTGGCCCCCATCGACGATACGCCGGCCTACCGTGCTGGTATGCAGTCCGGCGACCTGATCACCCTGATTGATGACACACCGGTTAAAGGCATGACCATTAGCGATGCCGTTAACCTGATGCGCGGACGCCCTGGCACCGATGTCACCCTCACCGTCGCCCGTGAAGGCGAAAACCAGCCACTGGAATTCGAAATTACCCGCGACATTATTCAAGTCACCAGCATTCGCAACCGGATGATTGAACCGGGCGTTGGTTATGTCCGGATATCCCAGTTCCAGGAGCGTACCGGTCGCGATTTTGTCGAAGCCATGGCGTCCCTGCGTGACGAAAACGAAGGCGCGCTCGACGGTCTGGTACTCGATTTACGCAATAACCCGGGTGGCGTGTTGCAGGCGTCAGTCGATGTCGTCGATGCTCTGATCAGCCAGGGCCTGATTGTCTACACCGAAGGCCGACTGCCTAATTCGGCCAGCGAGTTTGAAGCCAATTCAGACGACCCGAGCGATGGCGTGAACCTGGTGGTGTTAATTAACGGTGGGTCCGCATCGGCCTCGGAAATTGTAGCCGGTGCCGTTCAGGATCATCGCCGCGGTGTGATCATGGGTACCCGCAGCTTTGGCAAAGGGTCGGTTCAAACGATTTTACCGCTGAATGACAACCATGCGATCAAACTGACGACGGCCCGGTATTTCACACCCAATGGCCGCTCCATTCAGGCGCAGGGTATTGAGCCGGACATTATCGTCAACCCCGGTAAGCTGACTCAGGAAAACGGTAATCCCTATTACTCCGAAGCCAATCTAGCCGGTCATTTGCTCGGCGAAAATGAAGAGGCTGGCGACGAAGAGGCCGAAGAATCAACAGAGGCGGAAAGTGGGGCAGACAATGACCTCATTAACGACTACCAGTTGTACCAGGCCGTGACGTTATTGAAAGGCATGCGCGTCCTGAATGCCTCGCGTTAACTCGATGGGGCGCCAGGCTCTGCGTTTGAGTCTGTGCGCCTTGCTCACGCTAGTCACAGGCATCGCTTCCGCCACGGACCGCAGCAAAGTGGCCGTGGTGGTCGATGACCTGGGTAACCAGTGGCAGTCAGGTCTGGCTGCCATTCAGATCCCCTTTATTCAAACCATCGCCATCATGCCGGGGTTGCCCTATACCATTCCCTTGGCCGAGTCGACGGTGGACGCCGGGAAAACGGTGATTGTGCATGCGCCCATGTCCAATGAGAGCAATTTTCCATTGGGCCCCCTTGGGCTGACCCGGGACGATGGCGACCAGCAATTGCTGGCCAACCTCTCGATGGGCATGGACGCCGTGCCCTTCGCGGAAGGGCTCAGCAACCACATGGGCAGCCGGTTAACGCGGGATGCCGAGGCCATGGGCTGGGTAATGACCGAATTGCTGGCGCGTGACTGGTTCTATTTCGACAGTGTAACGGTGTCCAACACCCAGGGCTGGCGTATGGCCGAGCAGATGGGTGTACCCTGGAACCGGCGCCAGGTATTCCTGGACCACGAACCCACCCCCGCATTTATTGAACAACAGTGGCAACTGGCGCTTGATATGGCGCGTCTGAACGGGTCGGTCACGGTCATTTGTCACCCCTATCCGGAAACACTGGCCTTTTTTGAAAGCCTAGACCCGGGCGACTATCCGGATATTGACTGGGTATCGATCAAAGACTTACTGCACCAACCCAAGCGTCACCGACCAGACTGGCGTCCCCACAGCATTCCGGAAGGGGCCTATTCTAGGCACCACGCCGGATAACACCCGACGAACAGTGTGCTGTTCATGACGGATTCAGCTAACTGTGCGAAACTATTACAGACGCTTTACACGGTTAGCACTCAACGCTAGTGATTGTAGAAACCTTGGTTTGACCCGGATTACCATCCTGTTGGTCGGCTCTCTGCTTAGGAAACAGATATGAAATATTGGGGTGTATTGGTTCTTGTTGCGGTGACGGTCTTATCCGGATGTGCCACGCTCAGTGAAGACGAATGTTTGACCGCTGACTGGTATTCCATCGGCTATGAAGACGGGGCGAACGGGCAACCTGAGACACGCATAGGGGCGCACCGCGAAGCCTGTGCCAAGCATGGCATAACGCCAGACCTGCGCGATTATCAGGATGGTCACGACGAAGGTCTCTTGGTTTTCTGCACACCCAGAAACGGTTTCAACCGCGCGCGCAGTGGCTACCAGTACAACGGCATCTGCCCGCCGTCACTGGAGCCTGAGTTCCTGGATGGTTACGAAGCCGGCAGGCAGATTTATCAGGTTGCCAGCGAAGTCAGCAATCTGGAGAGTAAGCAACGCAGCAATGAGGCGGAGCAGGCTCGCATAGAGCAACAGCTGCTGGAAAAAGAAGCTGCGCTGTTTGGATCGGGCACGCCAGAAGAGCAACGTCGGGTCATTTACGAAGAAATCGCCTTGTTGAAAGAACGTCAGGGTACGCTCGAGCAGCAGCGTGATGACGTTATCCGGGATCTGGCCGGCGCCGAAGCGCGCTTGCGAGAGTTGCGGGATCGCTACAGCTATTACTGACCGATAAGGTGAAGGCATGGCCGGGTTTGACAGTCACTGCCATCTGGATTTTCTGGATGATCCCGGCCACTGCATGGCCAGTGCGCAATCGGCGGGCCTGGATCACTGGTTAGTGCCGGGTACCGGCCCCGACCAGTGGCAACAGGCTCACCGGCAATTTAGCGCAGAGCCCCGGGTGTCACTGGCAGCCGGGCATCACCCCTGGTTTTTACCGGAACAACCTGCCGACACCCGCACCCTGGTATCCTGGCTGGATCGGCATAGCGACTGTGTTGCCATTGGAGAAATCGGCCTCGATTTTTTCAAGCACCATCCTGAATCACCCTCCGCACAACATCAGTTCGACTGGTTTCTGGCCCAGTTGGCCATCGCTCGTGACCGAAACCTGCCGGTGATCATCCACTCTGTTAAAGCCCATGACCGGATACTGCAAGGTTTGAAACGCTTTCCGTCGGTCGTTGGCGTGGTGCATGGCTTTGTCGGGCCATACGTTCAGGCTATGGCCTATGTGGACCGGGGGTTGTATTTGGGTGCGGGCAGTGTGATTTTTCAGTCCGCCAAAACATTGGACGCTTTGGCTCGTATACCCGCCGAGCGGGTATTGGTGGAAACCGACGCCCCGGATCAGCGTATAGCGGTGCAGCACCTGTCCGGCAGCCATTCATTTCAACCTGAGGGATTGGATAACCCCTTACTGGACTGGTCTTCGACGGTCAGTCGACTGGCTGAAGCTCGTGGGTTGAAGCCCGAGATGTTTCAGGAGCAAGTCAGTCAGAATGCGACAGTGCTCTTTGGCGGCTGATGCTGATGCAGGGTCTTCAGTTTTCTTAATCAACTAGCTCGAATTCTTTAGATATACCTGAACCGGGGGCTGACCTACAGTAGCGTCATCTCGTGGCCAGTGGCCACAGGACACTCACCTAGACCCAATCAGGAGCAACACAATGAATGCATTATCTCCACTGGCCATGCTCGGCGGCCGCGTCCTTATCTCGTTCATGTTTATCATGAGTGGTTTTCAGAAACTCGGCGGAATCGAAGGTACTCAAGGTTACATGGAGATGATGGGCGTGCCCGGCCTTCTCATTTACCCGACTATTCTGGTTGAAATACTGGGCGGTCTGGCCGTACTGGTTGGCTTTCAGGCACGCATCGGTGCCTTGTTACTGGCCGGCTTCTGTGTGGTCTCCGGTGTGATTTTCCATTTTGATCCGTCTGATCAGATGCAGATGATCTCTCTGTTCAAGAACTTTGCCATCGCTGGCGGCTTCCTGTTCATCGTCGCCATGGGCCCGGGCAAACTGAGCATTGAAGGCCGTAAAGGCTGAGTATCGTCCGGTTATACGACAAGGGCGCCTCGGCGCCCTTTTTTAATGCACGGCTGTTTCCACCATGTTCTAAACGGGTTACACAAATGCTGCTGGCTCCCCCTGCCTATTGACGCATGAAAACTGTACAATGCTCGCCCATTTCGCGCAGGCCTGTTGCCGTGCGCCACTGTCGATAGGTTTTCGCTTTGATCTCTACCGCTAACATCACCATGCAGTTCGGGGCCAAACCCCTGTTCGAAAATGTCTCTGTCAAATTCGGCAACGGCAACCGCTACGGCCTGATTGGTGCCAATGGCTGCGGTAAGTCGACGTTCATGAAAATTCTGGGTGGCGATTTGGAGCCAACCAACGGACAGGTGATGCTCGCACCCAATACCCGCTTGGGTAAATTGCGGCAGGATCAGTTTGCGTTTGAAGATCAGACCGTTATCGACACCGTCATCATGGGGCATACCGAACTGTCACGCGTGAAAGCCGAGCGTGAGCGCATTTACTCATTGCCGGAAATGAGCGAAGACGATGGCATGGCTGTGGCCGAGCTTGAAGTCGCTTTCGCTGAAATGGATGGTTACACCGCCGATTCCCGTGCCGGGGAGCTGTTGCTCGGGTTGGATATACCGCTGGAGCAGCACAACGGCCCGATGAGTGCCCTGGCACCCGGTTGGAAATTGCGTGTCTTACTGGCGCAGGCACTGTTTTCCGACCCTGACGTTCTGCTGCTCGATGAGCCGACCAACCACCTGGACATAAACACCATTCGCTGGCTGGAAAGCATTCTGGTGGCGCGTAACAGTACCATGATCATCATCTCGCACGACCGTCACTTCCTGAACAGTGTGTGCACGCACATGGCCGATCTGGATTACGGTGAGCTGCGGCTGTTCCCGGGCAATTACGATGAATACATGACGGCCGCCACTCAATCCCGTGAGCAGTTGCTGGCTGACAACGCGAAAAAGAAGGCGCAAATTGCTGAATTGCAAACCTTCGTCAGCCGTTTCTCTGCCAACGCTTCCAAGGCCAAGCAGGCGACCTCGCGCGCCAAACAGATTGATAAGATTCAACTGGCTGAGGTGAAGCCTTCAAGCCGGGTCAGCCCGTTCATTCGCTTTGATCAGGAAAAGAAACTGCATCGCCAGGCCGTTACCCTGACTGACCTGACCTTCGGTTATGAAGCCGACGCTCCGCTGTTCAAGAAGCTGAGCGTTAAAGTCGAAGCCGGTGAACGCATTGCCATCATCGGCCCGAACGGCATCGGCAAAACGACACTGCTTAACGTGATGGCAGGCAAGCTGACACCCCAGGCCGGTGAGGTTAAATGGACCGACAGTGCCGACGTGGGCTACTTTGCCCAGGACCACACCGAAGATTTTGCCCGCGATGCGACCTTGTTCGAATGGATGTCGCAGTGGACCAACCAGGGTGAGCAGGCCGTGCGCGGTGCGCTGGGTCGTATGTTGTTCTCAGGCGATGAGATCGGCAAGTCAGTCAAGGTAGTATCCGGTGGTGAGCAGGGCCGCATGCTGTTCGGCAAGCTGACACTGACCAAGCCGAATGTGATGCTGATGGATGAGCCGACCAACCACCTCGACATGGAATCCATCGAGGCGTTGAACCTGGCGCTCGAAAACTACCCGGGCACACTGGTGTTCGTCAGCCACGACCGTGAGTTTGTGTCGTCACTGGCGACGCGCATTCTGGATATGCAGCCAGGTGGCATTACCGACTTTACCGGTAATTATGAAGAGTATTTGCGCAGCATGGGTGTGCAGTAAGGTAATCAGAGGGTGCTCTCTTGCTGGGAGCACCTGACTTGGAATTGACCTTGTTGCTGTCTATCCTGGCTCGGAAACCTCATCTGGATGAGCGCTCTTCGGAGGGTCGGGCAACCACACCGAAATAAGCGCTGCCAAAGCAACAAACCCCGCCGATACCCACAGACACATCTCCAGCCCATAAGCCTGATACAGCCACCCCGACAAAACTGTACCCAACAAGCGACCGGCCGCGTTGGCCATGTAATAAAAACCCACATCCAATGACACGCCGTCGGCATCGGCGAAGCTGACAATCAGGTAGCTGTGCAACGAAGAGTTCACGGCGAACAGCACGCCGAACACCAGCAAACCGCCAATCAGAACGGTCGTTACGTTGTCCATGGTCATCAGCCCAATGGCAATGCCTGCGGGAATAATCGCCAGCAACAAAGCCCAGGCAATGACTGAATTGCGCCCTGGCACTCGCCCCGAACGCTTACCAGTAATACGCGGTGCCTGCGACTGAACCACGCCGTAGCCGATGACCCACAAGGCCATAAAGCTACCGACCTGCAAATGGGGCCAGCCAAGAACCTGGCTTAGAAAAACCGGCAGTGCCACCACAAACCAGACATCGCGGGCACCGAATAAAAACAGGCGTGCCGCCGACAGCACATTGATTGACGGGCTCTTGGAAAACATGCGGCTGAAGTTGGGTTTGTTCTTTGCCTTGCCCAGATCCTGGGTGAGCAGACGCAAACTAAGCACGAACACCAGTGCCAGCGCGATGGCCATGGCTCCGGCCGCGCCGCGAAACCCCAGCCAGGCGAGCAGGGCACCACCCATGAAAAACCCAACGCCTTTTAAAGCGTTTTTTGAACCGGTGAGCAATGCTACCCAGTGATACAACTGACTTTGCTGATCATTCGGAACCAGCAATTTTATCGAGCTCTTGGCGCTCATCTTGTTCAGATCTTTGGCAATGCCAGAAAGCGCCTGAGCCGCCATCACCCACGGCACGGTTAACCAGACGGCCGGAACCAGCAGCATGGACAACGCAACGATCTGTAAGCCCAGCCCCAGGTTCATGGTGGTATTCAAGCCAAGCCGGGCACCGAGCCAGCCGCCGACCAGGTTGGTGACAATGCCGAAAAATTCATAGAACAAAAACAGCAGCGCGATCTGCAGGGGCGAATAACCCAGACTGTGAAAGTGCAGCACCACCAGCATGCGCAGAGCGCCGTCGGTCAGCGTAAACGCCCAGTAATTGCCGGTGACGACCAGATACTGGCGTACCCCGGCCGACAGATCGCGTAGCCGTATCATTGATCGCTCAATCCAACCATGCGGGCCAGTTCAGCCGTGCGGTTGGCGTAGCCCCACTCGTTGTCGTACCAGGCATAGAGTTTTACCTGGGTGTCGTTGACGACCAGGGTCGACAGTGCATCGATGATGCTGGAGCGTGGATCGGTTTTGTAATCGACCGAGACGAGCGGTCGCTCTTCGTAACCCAGAATGTCTTTAAGTTCGCCAGCTGCGGCCGATTTAAGCAATGCATTGACTGCGTCGGCCGTGGTCGCACGTTCAACTTCAAACACACAGTCGGTCAGCGATGCGTTTGCCAGCGGCACACGGACAGCATGACCGTTTAACCGGCCCTTGAGTTCGGGAAAAATTTCGATAATGGCCGTGGCTGAGCCGGTCGTGGTTGGAATCAGGCTGCTGCCACAGGCCCGTGCCCGGCGCAGATCCTTGTGCGGGGTGTCGAGAATGCTCTGGGTGTTGGTCAGGTCATGAATGGTGGTGATTGAGCCGTGCTTTATGCCCAGGTTTTCGTGAATCACTTTCACAACCGGGGCCAGGCAGTTGGTCGTGCATGAGGCGGCGGTCACAATGCGATGGCGGGTTGCGTCGTATCGGTCGTCGTTAACGCCCATGACGACGTTCAAGACATCGGGGTGTTTTACCGGCGCCGTTACAACAACGCGGCGGACACCCTGTTCGAGGTAGTCGTTCAGCAGGGCGGTGTCGCGCATTTTGCCGGATGCTTCGATGACCACATCGCAACCTGACCAGTCGGTATCAGCAATGGTTTTGGACTGGCTCACTTCAATGCGCTGATCACCAATACTCATGAGTTCGCCATCGGAAGTGGCGTTGTGTTTCCAGATGCCATGCACGGAATCGAAATTCAGCAGGTGTGCATGAGTGGCAGCGTCACCCGCCGGGTCGTTGATTCTAACAAAGGCCACCTCGGGCCAATCGAAGGCTGCGCGCAAAGCCAGGCGGCCGATGCGACCGAAGCCGTTGATACCGATCTTAAGTGTCATGCCGTGTCTCCAGAATAAACGAACAGGGTAAGGTCAGGACGTTGCGGGTCGTGTTGCTGCGCGTCGGTCCATCCAGGGTTGGGTGCGGTTGGCGATGGCCACCAGTGACAACATAACCGGTACTTCAACCAGCACGCCCACCACCGTGGCCAGTGCCGCACCGGAATGCAGACCAAAGAGGGAGATGGCCACCGCGACGGCCAGCTCGAAAAAATTCGACGTTCCGATCAGACAGGCCGGTGCTGCGATGGCGTGCGGCAACCGCAGCCACCAGGCACCCATAAACGCGATGATAAAAATGCCGTATGTCTGGAGTGTTAATGGGATGGCAATCATGCCGATGGCCAGGGGTTTTTCCAGCAGCGTTTGAGCCTGCAAAGCAAACAACAGTGTTACCGTGGCCAGCAAACCCAGGATGGACCAGGGTTTGATCGCGGCGAGAAAGGCGTCGAGCTGGCCGGACTGGCCGCGCCGGTTCAGCCAGTGGCGGGTGAGAACGCCTGCAAGGAGCGGCAACACCACATAGAGCACAACAGACAACAGCAAGGTCTCCCAAGGCACTTCTATATCGGTAACACCGAGCAGAAAGGCGGCCAATGGTGCAAAGGCAATGATCATGATGACGTCGTTCAATGACACCTGTACGAGGGTGTAATTCGCATTGCCGCGCGTCAGCTGGCTCCAGACAAACACCATGGCGGTGCAGGGCGCTACGCCCAGCAACACCATGCCGGCAATGTATTCAGTGGCAGTGGCCGGATCGACCCAGGGTGCGAAGATTACCCGGAAAAACAGCCAGCCCATGCCCAGCATGGTGAACGGTTTTATCAACCAGTTGACGATCAGTGTCAGCACCAGCCCTTTGGGTTGATCGGTCACCTGACGCAGGGATGAAAAATCGATCTGCACCATCATCGGGTAGATCATCAGCCAGATGAAAACAGCGATGACCAGATTGACGTGTGCGAATTCGATGTGAGCGATGCTGGCAAAAGCGCCGGGAAACAACCAGCCAAGCGCGGCGCCAGCCAGAATGGCCAGAGCTACCCAGAGCGACATGAAGCGTTCAAAAATGCCCATTAGTGTTTGGTTTCCTTAGCGTCAATGGGTGTTGCCGAAGCAGGCGCACAGCATTTGGCCGTGCGTTCGGGCCGGTCGCCCATGCTGTTCAAACGTTGGGTGTCTTCCTCGATCCAGCCCGCATTGGCGGCCAGAGTTTCGTCGAGCACGGTCAGGCACCAGTCGGGCACGTTCGGGTTGATGGAGTAGAACACCCACTGGCTGTCGCGCCGGTCCTGCAGCAGGCCGCTTTTGCGCAGTTGCGCCAAGTGGCGTGAGATCTTCGGCTGGCTTTCCTGCAGCGCTTCGGTCAACTCGCAGACGCAGAGCTCCTGCTGGCTGTGAATCAACAGCAGGGCGCGCAAGCGGGTGTCTTCGGCCAGGTTTTTGTAGAACGCCAGCGGCGTCAGACTGTGATGACGATTCCGAAAGGGCTTGCCTTGAATCCACAGGAACATCTTAAGGCGTTCGCTCAGTTCGTTCAGGGTGGTTTCAAAGGGGCGCAGCCCGGCCCGGGTTACCGGGTCTTCAAAGTCCCAGGCCAGGGTTTGGCGGGTGCCCTGCACCGACTGACATTCCAGGGTGGCCTTGTTGCACAGAGTAATAACAATGTCGAATGGCTTGTCTAGCACATCACCCAGAGATTTGGAGCGCAGCCCTTCTGTCGAAATACCCGCGCCTTTCAAGGCTCGCAACGCTCGTAAGTCAGCCTGGCTGGGTTCGAACCCGGCGCTGAACACCTGGTAGCGGTCACCGGCCATATCCCGCATCAGGGCTTCAGCCATCAGTGAGCGGGCTGAGTTGGCGGTGCAAATGAAGAGAACGCGTTGTTTCTGGCTCATAACAGGGGCCTGTAAACCATGAATACGGGAGATCATATATATGGAAAAACATATGTCAATGGTCTGAGTGGGGACGAAACGCCGTGTTGCTCGCGGCAGACCCGGGTTCTGCGTATGATGGCGCACTTACTGAACTGAACCCACTCAGGTGCCCATGATTACCGACCCGATTTTTTACCTGCTCGCCATTCCCGCCACCCTGCTGTATGGCATTTCCAAGGGCGGCATGGGCGGTGGTCTGGGCATCGTCGCGGTACCGATGATGGCACTGGTGATCTCGCCCGGTCAGGCGGCGGCCATTATGTTGCCCATTCTGTGTGTGATGGATCTGTTTGCGGTCTGGGGCTTTCGCGGTGTGTACGACAAACCCAACCTGCGCATCATCCTGCCTGCGTCGATGCTCGGTATCGGGGTTGGTGCGGCGACTTATCAATACCTGTCAGACGATCATATCAAGCTGTTTGTGGGTGTTATTTCCCTGGTGTTCGCCCTGAACTGGGTGGCGCAGCAATGGCGGGGCCGGGTCCCGAAGGCTAAACCGGTCAGCCGAGTAGCGGGCTGGTTTTATGGTGGTCTGGCAGGGCTGACCAGTTTCAGCGTTCACGCCGGTGGCCCACCAATCAATATGTATCTGCTACCCCAGCAGATGAACAAGACGCTGTTTGTTGGCACGACGGTGGTGTTTTTTACAGTGGTCAATTACGTCAAACTGGTGCCTTACGCCTGGATGGGCATGCTCGACAGCAGCAACCTCAAAACCTCATTGGCCCTGGTGATACTGGCGCCGATCGGCATTCGTATGGGAATGTACATGCACCACAGAATCAATGAAACCTGGTTCTATTGGGTATGCTATGTGTTGCTGGTCGCGGCGGGTGGCAAACTGATGTTCGATGGGTTTATGGGGCTGATGCCGTAATCACGGGAAATGGACCGGCGACTTGATATTCAGCCGGAGCCACCTACCTTATGTGAAGACTGACTAACCGGGGCAAATGACCATGGCCAGCGGCTGGGCCGGTGACGGCGCTGTAAACGAGCAAATCGAATCGACAGTGAACGATGCCATTGAGCGCGTGCGCAGTCAGTTGCCCAAAGGTGACAGCGCCGAGTTCTGTGACGAATGCGATGCCCGCATCCCCGAAGCCCGCCGTAAGGCCATACCGGGCGTGCGCCACTGCGTGACCTGCCAGGCGGAGCTCGACCAGGACGCGGCCGGGCCCAGCTTGTATAACCGTCGGGGCAGTAAGGACAGCCAGTTGCGGTAAATTCTGTGCTGTGAGCCCGCCCCGGTCGCTGACACTCCGTCTGGTGGTTACTTCAGGTACAAAACCTTAATCAAGTGATAACCGAATTTCGTTTTTACCGGCCCAACCAGATCTCCCGGTTTGCCATTAAACACCGCTTTATCAAACGCAGGCACCATGGCCCCTCGTTTGAACTCGCCAAGGTCTCCCCCCCGCTTGCCTGACGGACAGGATGAGTGCTGGCGAGCCAGTTTGTCGAATTCAGCGCCTTTTTTGAGTTTGCCGAGCAGCTCCTGAGCTTTTTTCTCGTCTTTAACCAGAATGTGCAGGGCAGAGGCATGGGTTGCGCGGGTTTTTCCCCTGGCCGGTGAGGTCAGGGCTTCTTTGATGCTGTTTTTCATAACGGTGGCTCGATTGGCGGTCTGATGACGCTCAGTTTAACGGATACTGACCGAAATGAGGTTGTTGATCACCGGAGCGCGGGTTGAAACTTAGCCGTCCAGTCATATATTATGAATATCTAATATATTTCCGCCACTGCCGCAGGAGCTTTTATGATCTTCAGACAGCTTTATGACGCGACCTCATCGACCTACACCTATCTGCTGGGCGACGAAGAATCCCGCGAGGCGATGCTGATTGACCCGGTCTTCGAACAGGTGCAACGCGATTTGGCACTGGTTCGGGAGTTAAAGCTCGATCTGAAACTGGTGGTCGATACTCATGCCCACGCCGATCATATCACCGCTGCCTGGGTACTTAAGCAAAAGACAGGCTGTCTGATTGCCTCGGGAGAGGCGGTAGAAGCCGAGAACGTAGACATCCCGATTAAAGACGGCCAGTCCTTCGGCGTGACCAACCTATCGTTGCAGGCTCGCTCGACACCGGGCCATACCAGCGGTTGCATGACCTATGTGCTGGAAGACAAAAGCAAGGCTTTTACCGGCGACGCTCTGTTGATTCGCGGCTGTGGCCGCAGTGATTTTCAGCAGGGTGATCCCGCCAGGCTGTACCAGTCGATCAACGAGCAAATTTTCACCTTGCCCGACGACTGCACCATTTACCCGGCACACGACTACAACGGCCGGACCTGTACATCGGTCGCCGAGGAGAAAGAGTTTAACGCTCGCGTCGGCGGCAATTCGAATGAGCATGACTTTGTCGGCTATATGAACGCGATGCAGCTGCCACACCCGAAGAAAATCGACGAAGCCTTACCGAACAACCTGCGTTCCGGCAAACCGGAAGATGGCAAGCTCCCGGAAGAACAGGACTGGGCTGACCTGCGCATGACGCTCGCCGGTTTCCCCGAAGTGGAACCCGAATGGGTGATTCAGAACCAGCCCTCGGTCATGATTCTGGACGTACGAGACGAGAACGAATCCGTCGAGCCGGAGTTGAAGGCGCTGGATAATCTACTGCATATACCGCTCGATCAGTTGCGCGACCGCGTTGGTGAAGTGCCAACTGATAAACCTGTCGTCACTCTGTGCCGCTCCGGTAAACGGTCGTCTTTGGCGATTGGCATTTTAAAAGAAGCGGGTCACGACAAAGTGGCGAATGTTCGAGGGGGTATGTTGCAGTGGCCCACCACTCAGTAGTTGAAGTTCGGGTAATACCGGCGCCTGTGACTGGGCGCTGGGTGGTGCATCTGTTTAGTGAAACCTTTGTCGATGTACCACGGCACGCTCAGAATAAGTGGTTATCCCACGCCCAGGCAGAGATGCCCCGGGCACCGATCGCGTAGTCCGTATTCGGGTCCAGCCACACCCAGTCACCGGTACCACTGGTGACCAGGAACCCACCGTCGTCGGTGGGTTTAACGCCGGCCGCATCGTACAGGTCAATCCCGCGAATAACGCGCCCGCTGCGGCCATCCAGTACCACTACCAAACCACCGCGTGGTGCGGTAACCACAACGATGTCGGACGCGGGTTGCACGGCGATACTGGCGAGATAATGGTTCAGTCTGGATTGCAGGTCACCCGGTAACGTTATTTCTGTCCAGCCGCCGTTATGGTGTTTGCCGATCAGCGGCGGCTGTTGCCATTCGGGCCCCTGGTACTGGCACGCCACGTAGGTGACGGCGTTGTTCGAAACGGCCAGGTGTCGACAGCTCAGTTGTGAATCGGAAGGCCGATAGCGCGACCGTTCCTGCCCGGTGAGGCGGTCGAGAAACAGCAACGCCGGGTCCATTTTGTCGAGATTCAGTTTAACGCGATCGTAATCCGGATGGGTTCGTATGCCCCCGAGGGCAACGATCAGTTGAGTACCATCCGGGCTGAGTTCAAGTTGATGGGGGCCGATCCCGTCGAGTGCCCAGGTGTCTGTCCGCCGGTAATGTTGATGGGCGTCGAAAACAGCGATCCGGCCCTGGCCCGATGCATAATGACTGGCCGTTGCATACAGGAATCGGCCATCGGAGCTGAACACGCCATGGCCGTAAAAATGTTCTTCGGCGTCCGGTAAACACGACTGCTGAATCTCACCGGTCGCACTGTCGAGTACCTGAAAAGACCACCCCGGTCGTCTTTCAAACAACACCACGTCTTTGCCATCCGGTGAGGTGCAGCCACCGTGGCAGCGCGCAGCGAAAGGTGTGGTCCAGACGGTTTCTGCCTGGTGATTCACTGCCGCTAACGCGTAGCCGCCCTGCGGGAGGCGAACCGCACCCAGCGCCGCAATGGCGTCGGGCAAAGCAGTAGCCCAGCTCAGTGGCATCAGGCCAGATGCCAGCAGGCAATGAACACTGCCTGTCAGCAGTGCTCGCCGATGTAAACGTGTTGGTGAGGTCTTCTCCATTGAGCCATTAATCGCCATCGCTTGAATTGAAACCCTGGCGAATGCCCAGGGCAACTGCCGCCTGAAGAGTCAGCGTTTGCTCGAGTTGCTGCATAGAAATGTAGAGATTTTGCAGGCGTGCATAGCGTTGATCGTCTTCAAGGACAGACGCCAGGTCATCGGGCAAGGCGTCAAACCGTGCCAGCGTTGCTTGAAACTGGTCAGTCAGGTCGTTGGCGATGCCGCGCTGATCGGCGTATTCCAGCTCCCGGATCAGGCCCGGTAAAAAATAGCGTTGCAAGCCCAATAATGAGGCTTCTGCCGCAGCCAGCGACTGACCACTGCGCCAGGCATCGCCCGCGTAAACCAACCGTCGTTGTGAGGAGCCCAACCCCATGGGTTCGCCGAGCCGCTTCTGAACCAGAATGTCCAGTGCGGTCATGGCCGAACGGACGGTCGTGGCCGTGTAGCTGTCGGTTGCCTGGTAGTGTTCGGCCAGCGCCTGCCAGTCTGCAGACAGGTCAGTGGCGTTGTCTTTTACCACCGTTGCCGTGGTCTTTAGTAGGGCGCAACTACGATCACCGGGCAGTGCCTGTTCTGTCTGATTGAAAGGTGCATCAAACAGCAGGTACTCAAGCATCGGGAACCCTTCAGCGGCGACGCCAGAATCGGTAACACGCTGGCGATTTATCGGTGCATCGGCTGATAGCAATTGACGGGCTTTGGTGCCCACCAGGTTTTTTGGGTCTGGCCAGAATTGCAATTGCCAGGCTCGGCTGTCGAGTTCAATGGGCCCGAAGTCGACAAAGCGAACCGCTTGCCAGTTGGAAAAAGCCTCGCGCCACTGAGATTCAAGCGATTGTCTGGTGTGCTCGCTTGGTGCGTCGCAATAGAGAGTGGCCGTATCACTCAACGCTTGTGCCGATGTCGCTAAAGCCTGGTAGCCAATGGCAATGTTCTCATGCCAGAGCGCGCGAGCGTTTTGCTCTGCAGGCGAATCCTGTGGCTCGGCGATGGCGACCGATAGGGTCTGTGTGCTCAGCAAGGCGCTGAGAAAGACTGCCCGACGTAATGAGTGCCGCATTAGAGTGACTCCAGGAAGCGAATGAGGTCAGACCGGTCAGAAGACGGCCATGACGAATAGGCGTTGCGAGCCGGTTCGGCCTCGCCGCCATGCCATAAAATGGCTTCCTCCAGCGTGCGGGCCCGGCCATCGTGCAGGAACCCGGCCAGAGGATTAACGTGCTGTGCCAGGCCAATGCCCCACAAGGGTGGCGTGCGCCATTCCTGACCCGTGGCGAGAAACTCAGGCCGGTTGTCGGCCAATTCGGGACCCAGGTCATGCAGCAATAAATCCGAGTAGGGCCAGATAGACTGAATGCTTAGCTCGGGGCGCTGCTCAATCTGTGCCGTTTGATGGTTGGGCGTATGACAGGCGGCACAGCCAGCGTCGTTAAAGCGTTGCGCCCCACGCTGAACGGCCGGGTCGTCCATGGACCGTCGTTTGGGAACGGCCAGGCTGCTGGCATAGAACTCGATGAAGCGAGCGATGTCATCCGACACCTCGGGCGAGCCACCGTCAATAAAGCCCAGGCACCCCTGGGAAGGCGTGCAGTCGGTGTTGGGAAACAAAGTGGATGTCAGGCCCATATCACCCGCGAACGCCCCCATGCTTTGCTGAAGCACGCTGGGCTCGCCGGCTTTCCAACCAAAGCGGCCAACCCGGGTGCTTTGGTTGGCCCGGTCCCACACCTGGTTGAGACGCCCGGAAATGCCGTTTTGATCGCGGTCGTCCGGGTCGGCCAAGGCGCGCAGCCGGGCTTCCGGTATGGCCGCCAATAAACCCAGGCCGATCATCGGCGGGGCGACCCGCGGTGACGTCATCAGGTCGTCAGACAACTCACCATAGGCCAAATTGTCAATGTGATAGTGCGGCTGCCTCAGCGTTACGCGAGTGCCATCTTGCAAGGTAACCGTCTTTTCAGAGTGGGTGATGCGCAGATCAGCCTCCGGGGTCAGGCCAGGCAGGGAAGCGGTTTGAAGCTGGCCGCCATAGACCGGGTCTGGAATGAGCCCCTGAGTGATCAGCCGATCCTGATCGGTTGCCGGGTCTGCGGGAATCGACAACCGCAAAAATAGGGATACCGGAGTGTCGCCAGGCGGTGGTGGATGGCCACGCCCGTCTTTGATGTGACAGCCCTGGCAGCTGTTGGTGTTGAACAATGGCCCCAGCCCGTCCCGGGCCTCGGTGCTGGCCGGGGCCTGAACCCAGGGGTTGCGGAAAAAACTGTTGCCGACGCTGAAATCCAGACGACGCGTCATCGACATGGCGGCATTGGGCAACGAAAACGCATTGTGGTCGGTTTGTGCAACACTGCCGCTCCCACCTGAATCTGCATTGGTTTGTATCGGTGAATCACTGGCCACTGCAGGCATGGAGAGCAGGCTTGAAAGGAGCAGGCTGGTCAGGGTCTTGAATTGGAAGGTCACTGAAAAATCCCGGTTGTTACAAAACCACAAAAGGCCGGGGGTGTAACCACCCCCAGCCCCGCTAACACGACAGCTGTTTTTTTAGAAAGTGTGACCCGCATCATCGGGCTGCAAATCATTCACGCCGACTGACAGCGCGACCTGTTCGATAGAATAGGTTTGCGCAACCAACCCCTGAATGGCGGTATTGATCAGCGTGCTTCCGGCCTGGTTGCCGGGCTCAATCATCTGATCGAAAGCCATCGGGTTCGATGGGGCTTCAGCGGCCGATTTAATGGCACCCAATGCCGCCATGGATGTTTCAAGTTGTTGGCGCAATGTCGCATCCAGCTCAGGTTGATCGGCCGCGACCAGGTCTGACAATGACGGGCCTTCAACGAGCTTGCCATCGATCGTCTGATAGGTGCCGGTATAGACATTGACGACGCCCAGACCGTTGTAATAATGCGAGTTATGGGTGTTGTCACTGAAACAATCGTGCTCGTCTTCCGGTGAGTTCGCTTCGAGTGCCACCTTCATGCGCTCGCCCGCCAGTTCACCCAAAGACAGTGAGCCCATACCAAACAGCATTTTTTGCAGGCCGGTGGATGCCTCGTCCGCGACCAGCGAGGCGCGATAATTGCCGGCGATGTTCGGTGACCACTGGCCTGTCATCCATTCCAGGTCGTCGACCAACAAGTCTGTCGCGGCATCGAGATAGGCCCGACGGCGATCGCAATGGCCGTTCGTGCACTCGGCACCAGTGGCATAATCGGTGGCCGGGCGGTTGCCGTTACCAGCGTCGAACCCGTTAAGATCCTGACCCCAGAGCAAAAACTCGATGGCGTGGTAACCCGTGGCAACGTTCGCTTCAGAGCCACCAATTTCGTTCAGGTCGGCCAGCACCTGGGGGGTGAAGGTATTGACCGTCAGCGCCTCGCCACCGACCGTTAACCGGCTGTTGGCGACCAGGTTGGCGGATGCCCCTTCGTTGCCCAATTCATATTGGTAGTTCGTGGTGTCGACGTAGTCGATGAGGCCTTCGTCCAACGGCCAGGCGTTGAGTTGGCCTTCCCAGTCATCGACGACCGCATTGCCGAAACGGAACACTTCACTTTGCTGGTAGGGTATCCGCGAGGCAAGCCAGGCTTGTTTCGCGCTGGCCAGGGTTTGTTCGGTCGGGTTGTCGAGCAGGGCATCGACCGCTACATCCAACCGCTGTGCGGTGGTCAGCGCATCCTGATAGGTCGCCAGAGCGAGGTCCGCGTAATGGGCGACGACGGATTCGGGGGTTGCTGGGGTTTGTCTTGTCCCTGTTAGAGTGCTGCATCCTGCCAGAGAAAGACTGACAAGCGCCGTGGCAATGGCCAGAGGCTGAGTTAGGCTCATGCTGGGTTCCTTTTTGTGATCTTCAGAGTAATGGTGATGTAAATAAAAATGAGAACTGTTATTGATTCTATGCGCGTAAGGTTCTTTTCGCAAGTGGAGTAGGAGGAGAAAGCACAGGGAGTGATCCTGAGGGAGTCGATCTTGCCAGAAAGCCCAACTCTACCCATTCAGCGGAGGTTTTAGGGTGTTGTAGGCACACAAAAAAAGACCACCGATGGTGGTCTCTTAATTCAGGTAGGGCCGTGTTTACTGCCAAACATAAACGGCCCCCGCGAGGGCTGCGTTGTTGGTGGCCTCACCGCCCGCGGCGCTGCTGTCTTCAAGAGAAGCACCCACCACCAGTGTGTCCCCGTCTACTGCTACACTACGGCCAAATACATCTTCAGCTTCGGCATTGCTGGCTTTAAGGTAAGCTTGCTGAGCAAACTCACCGGCGGTGGGCCGGTAAATATAAAAGGCATATACCTCGGTGGTTTGATTGTCTTCAGCGGTTACGCTCACAGCAATCAGGTTGTCGCCCGCAGCAAGTGGCACGGCTACGGACGTTGCACCAGAAGTGACTGTTTTACCGCCAACCCGGATAGTGGCGGCACTATTGGTGGCCGTTGGTACAACGGTGATGCTGGTGGTCAAAAATGTCGCACTGCCGGTATAGGAGGCTTGTGTCGGCTGAAAGATTTGGTCGAGGTCGGCGCCAATCACGGTCAATGAGGTTAAAGTCGCGTCGGTGGCTGGGTCTGCAGAATCTGAATCGTTGGCACAGCCGACCAGCACAAGTGCGACTATTAACGGTGAGAAGGCAGAGCATAGGAGTGATCGCAGAGATTGCATAGGTAGGATGTCCTGTAGTTGAACTGTGATTCATCTTCAGTACTACAGGGCGCGTTAAGAATTTAAATCAGGCTTCCTATCCCTAAATCGGAGTACGTTATTTTTAACTTACTCTTAATTAAGTCATTTGTAATCAATAAAGTCAGGAAAAGCGCGCAATCGACCTATACTATTCTAACGACGTTATAGTTATGGTCCATGAGCTGTTGCCAATGGTTTTCTACATGCAGTACTGATTATGCAATCGATTTAACGTCTTCCATTGCATGCCTCTTTCTTACTCCAGCCTACACCCTGGTCGTAATACTCAAAGCTTTGCTTTAGTGGTTTGTGTTTTTGGTCAATGGTTCGACTGATCAATAGTTAACAGGATAGCTGCGATAGTCGACTAACATGGGAGGGTGTTGCTCGTTTCAGTTGGGCTGCTGTATTGTCATCAACCGGGAAGGGTTAGTCGGTATTTTTTATGTATTGCTGAATTTCGGGCAACCAAAAGCGATCTACCATGGCTGTAAAAGCACCGCTGGTCTCGCTGTTCGTCAATACAATTTTCCGAACAGATGTTTCGTTCAGGCGCATGATGGCCAGGGCGGCATCCGGATCCTGATAGATAATGGATTGAACCAATCCATCCGCATAGGCGCTATATAAGATTTCTTCCAATTGCTCTTTCAGAAACGGTTTGCAGGGGTTTACATACAATACTGTAGCCAGCGGATACACCATTATGACGTTGTTCAGCAACTGCAGGTTGTCGCCTCGCTGTCGGATTTCCAGTTGCGCTTCCTGCAAACCACGCTGAAACACATCAAACCTACCAATACCCAGCATGGCCCAAAGGTTTTCGTAGTTGGCTTCTGTCACCTTAAACCGGTTTTCCAGCATAATGCGGGTGTCTGGCCAGCCTCGGCCAGAGCCTATCAACCACGTTTCGGCGTTGTCTGTATCAGCTTCCAAGTCAATAACGCGATCGGTGGTGGTGACAAAACCGCGAACTCCTAGCAACCCCAGAGTGAGCGGGAAGTCGACCTGCAACAGTCGCTGTTCTCGCTCCGCGTCGTAGCCGCTGAAATACACATCAAAATCGGCGTCGCAGGACTCCAGCATACGCAGGGCACGGGGTTGATTCATGGCAGTGGTATCAACCCATTGCAGCTTGTTGCCTTCGCCATAGTGCGCAATGGATTGCTCCAGAATGGAGATGACCAGCTGAAAGGGTTCTGTATCGACGTGCTCCTGAGCGAAGCGGATATCCTGAGCCTGGGTAGTGAAGGCGAAGAACAGGGAAATGACGACAATCAGATCGATTATTGAGCCTGATACTTTTTTCTCTGGGCTGCTCAGGGTTGCCATTGACGGTTTGATTCAAGTGTATGGTTCCACTGTAAGCCTAGTTGAAAAGGCGTGCAATGGTAGGCTACGACAAGGCTATTGAGGACACGGATAAGCAGTTTAACCTCTCGGCTACGTGAAGCCGGTATCCGCAACTTTCTCGCGCTGAATCCTGATGGTGTGCAAAAGCGAACAGCATTGCAGGGAGCAGGGCAGGAGAGTGAAGCCTCCGCGAAGGGGGTACGCGATGACGGGCGATCATCCATAGAACCATGAGTATAGAGCGGTTCGGTTCTATTATTGCCACGCACAAAAAAGCCCGGCGTAAGCCAGGCTCTTTCGTTGAATCTAGATGGTGCCCAGAGGCGGAATCGAACCACCGACACGGGGATTTTCAGTCCCCTGCTCTACCGACTGAGCTATCTGGGCATGTTCGTGGTGCTCGGCGTGCCGTGCGTCTCGAACGAGGCGTATTAAACGAATTTTCCGTTTTGGCGTCAACCTTTTTTGGTTTAAATCTTTGATTTTTTTAAAGATTCCCGGGTTTTGGCTAGATTATGAACAGCGTGGCGCGAGCTGGCTGCGGGTCACTCTGGTACGTAGCCTTCGGCCTGGTCATAGTCTTGCCCGCTGAGGAATCGGTCCATCTGCTCCATCAGGTATTTGCGCGCGGCCGGGTCGGTCATGGTGAGGTGCTTTTCGTTGATCAGGCGAGTTTGGTGGGCTTGCCACTCTTCCCAGGCTCGTTTGGACACGTTGTCGTAGATGTCCTGGCCTTTGGGGCCGGGGTAGGGGGCTTTCTCCAGGCCTTCGAGTTCCTGATCGTATTTGCGGCAATGTACGGTACGGGTCATTGGGTGTCCTTCGTTCGAGGTTCGAGTTTCGAGGTTCGACGCTGAGTGTTGCTGGTTCAGAACAACCGACCCAGCAAGGCTTTCACCGGGGCGCTGAGGCCAACCTGGCTGGCGATGCCGGGATGGTACCAGAGGCCGGCATTGCTCGCAGCCTCGTGCACGCTATTCGGGATGCTGGTCAGGGGTACGAACAGTGGGTGAATGTTGAGGTGGTAGTGGCTGAAGGTGTGCCGAAAGGGTGCCCAGTCTTCGATATCCGGCGTCAGGCCGGCCAGCGCCAGGTGTTGCTCGGCCTGATCCCGGCTTTCGAACTGAGGGAAACTGTGCAAACCGCCCCAGATGCCGCTTTGGGGGCGTTTTTCCAGGTAGATCTCACCGTTGGGTGCGCTCAGAATTAGCAACCAGGTGTCTCGGGTGGGTTTGTCTTTCTTCGGCTTTTTGGCGGGCAGCTCGGCGGTGCGGCCTTGCTGGTAGGCTTTGCATTTCGCTTGCAGCGGGCAGGTATCGCAGGTCGGTTTGCTGCGGGTGCAGACCATGGCACCCAGGTCCATCATCACCTGGTTGAAGTCGGTGACGCGTGTTTCGGGGGTCAGTTGCTCGGCCCATTCCCACAGCTGTTTCAGGTTGGCGGTGGTGGCGGGCCAGCCTTCGAGGGCAAAGAAGCGGCTCAGTACCCGTTTGACATTGCCATCGAGTATGGGGGCGTAGGTGCCCCGGCTCAGGCTGAGAATCGCCCCCGCGGTGGATCGGCCAATGCCCGGCAGTTCGCTGACGCTCTCTACCGTTTCGGGAAACTGGCCATTGTGCTGTTTCACCAGTGTTTGTGCGGCTTTGTGCAGGTTGCGGGCACGGGCGTAGTAGCCGAGGCCGGTCCAGTGGTGCAGGACTTCGTCTTGTGGGGCATCGGCCAGGGCTTCGACGGTCGGAAAGCGTTCCATGAAACGTTCATAGTACGGGATGACGGTGGCCACCTGCGTTTGCTGCAGCATGATCTCGGAAATCCACACCCGATACGGCGTTTTGGCCTGTTGCCACGGCAGTGTTTTACGCCCGTAGTGGTCATACCAGTCGAGAACCTGGTGTTGAAACCAGCTCGCGTCGCAATGCATTCATTTACTCCGGTTCGGTGTCGAGTCGTGTTGCAGCCGTTCATGATACGCAGTTGATGGAATGTCGGTGTTTTGTTAAGCGTCTTTTCGTGGTTTTGGTGGTCGTTTAAGCAAAAAACGCCGGCAGAAGCGTTGCGCTTGCCGGCGTTTTTCAGGCTGCGGCTGAAAGTTTGCTAGTCTTCCAGCATGTCCAGGTTGCGCACCGCGCCTTTGTCGGCGCTGGTCGCCAGCATGGCGTAAGCTTTCAGGGCGGCGGTGACTTTGCGCTTGCGCGGTGCGGCCGGTTTCCAGGCCTGGGCTCCCTTGTTTGCCATCTCGGCGCGGCGTTCGGCCAGAACGGCATCGGACACGTCGACGTTGATGGAGCGGTTGGGAATGTCGATGACGATGTCGTCACCGTCCTGAATCAGCGCAATGGCGCCTCCAGCGGCGGCTTCGGGCGACGCGTGGCCAATCGACAGGCCGCTGGTGCCACCCGAGAAACGACCGTCTGTCAGCAAGGCGCAGTCTTTGCCCAACCCTTTGGATTTCAGATAACTGGTCGGATACAGCATTTCCTGCATGCCCGGGCCACCTTTGGGGCCTTCGTACCGGATGATCACGACGTCACCGGCCTTGATCTGGTCGTCAAGAATGCCAGCGACGGCTGAATCCTGGCTTTCGAAAATGCGGGCTTTGCCAGTGAAGGTCAGAATGCTTTCATCGACGCCTGCGGTTTTAACGACGCAACCATCTTCGGCGATGTTGCCGTACAACACGGCAAGGCCGCCTTCCTGGCTGTACGCGTTTTCCGCACTGCGAATGCAGCCCTTCTGGCGGTCGCCATCGAGCGTTGGCCAGCGGGTGGATTGGCTGAAGGCTTCCTGGGTGGGGATGCCCGCAGGGCCCGCGCGGAAGAACTGCTTAACCGCCGAATCGTCGGTGCGCATGATGTCCCACTGGTTCAGGGCATCGGCCATGGTTTTGGAATGGATGGTCGGCAACTGCGAGTGCAGTAAACCGGCACGGTCCAGCTCGCCGAGAATGCCGTAGACGCCACCCGCCCTGTGCACGTCTTCCATGTGGTAGTTCGGGTTGTTTGGCGCCACTTTGCACAGTTGAGGAATCTGACGCGAGAGCCGGTCGATGTCTTTCAGCGAGAAGTCGATCTCGCCTTCCTGAGCGGCTGCCAGCAGGTGCAAAATGGTGTTGGTTGAACCCCCCATGGCAATGTCGAGTGCCATGGCATTTTCGAACGCCTGAACGTTGGCGATGTTGCGGGGCAATACCGACTCGTCTTCGCCTTCGTAGTAGCGCTTGGCAATCTCGACGATGCGGTGGCCTGCCTCTTCAAACAGACGGCGGCGGTCGGAATGCGTGGCCAGGGTGCTGCCATTACCGGGCAGCGAAAGACCAATGGCTTCGGTCAGGCAGTTCATGGAGTTGGCGGTGAACATGCCGGAGCACGAGCCGCAGGTCGGGCAGGCGCTGCGTTCGTATTCGGCGACAGTCTCGTCGTCGGCGCTGTCGTCAGCGGCGATGACCATGGCGTCGACCAGATCCAGACCGTGATCGGCCAACTTGGTTTTACCGGCTTCCATTGGGCCGCCCGAGACAAAGATGACCGGAATGTTCAGACGCATGGCCGCGTTCAGCATTCCCGGGGTGATTTTGTCGCAGTTGGAAATACACACCAGGGCGTCGGCACAGTGGGCGTTGACCATGTACTCCACTGAATCGGCGATGATCTCGCGCGAGGGCAAGCTGTACAACATACCGTCGTGGCCCATAGCGATGCCGTCATCGACCGCGATGGTGTTGAATTCTTTGGCAACCCCGCCGGCTTTTTCGATTTCCCGCGCGACCAGCTGACCCATGTCTTTCAAGTGAACGTGGCCCGGTACGAACTGGGTGAAACTGTTGGCCACGGCGATGATGGGCTTCTGAAAGTCGTCGTCTTTCATACCGGTGGCGCGCCAGAGGGCGCGTGCGCCTGCCATGTTGCGGCCGGCGGTGGTGGTTCTGGAGCGATACTCGGGCATGGGTGTGTCCTGTGGTTCGTGGTGGTCACCGGGTGCGCTCATCCGGGGTCGGGCGGGATACCGCCCATTCAACCCATCCATGGGGCCTAGGCTTCGGCATCCAGGCTTCAGACTCCCACGGGGTAAGCGCAACCGGCAGCCACCACTGGTTATGTGGCGGAATATGATTCCTGAGATTGTAACCAAAGGAGCGGTTGTGGACAGTGCAATATTGCCAATGGATTGTTGCGTAAGCGTCACCCGGCCAGAGCCGGGTGTTTGATCACGGGTCAGTCGTGATAGTGACAGGCCACTTGATGCGTACCCTGTGCGTAAACCAGCTCCGGCTTATGCTCGGCGCACTTGGCGTCGGCTTTCGGGCAACGCGTGCGAAAAACGCAGCCTGAAGGCGGGTTGATCGGGCTGGGTAAGTCGCCCTCGATCAGAATCACTTCTTTGTTGCGCTCGATTTTCGGGTCTGGGATCGGGACCGCTGAAATCAGTGCCTGGGTGTAGGGGTGGCGTGGCTGCCGGTAAATGTCCGCTGAGTCGGCCACTTCCATGACATTGCCCAGGTAGAGCACCATGATGCGCGTGGAGATGTGCTTAACCACACTCAGGTCGTGGGCGATGAAGATCAGAGACAGTCCCATTTTTTTCTGCAGCGACATCAGCAGGTTAATAACCTGAGCCTGAATCGATACGTCGAGCGCGGAGACCGGTTCGTCGCAGATGATCATTTTGGGTTTGAGCACCAGTGCCCGGGCGATGCCGATGCGCTGACACTGGCCGCCCGAGAATTCATGCGGGTAACGGTTGATCTGGTTGGGCAACAAGCCGACGGTTTTCATCATCTCGGCGACGCGTTCTTTCACCTCCGCTTTGCCCAGTTCCGGATAGTGGGTTTGCAGAGGCTCGGCAATGATCTGGCCGATGGTCATGCGCGGGTTTAATGACGCCAGCGGATCCTGAAAGATCATCTGGATGTCTTTGCGATGATTGCGCATGGCTTTGTCTTTGAGCGGCGCCAGGTCCTGCCCCAGCCAGACGACTTCACCGCCTTCAACCGGCAGCATGCGGATGACCGCCCGCGCCAGGGTCGATTTGCCACAACCGGACTCGCCAACCACGCCCAGCGTTTCGCCTTCGTACAGATCAAAACTGACGCCGTTGACGGCTTTCAGCTTACGGGGCTTGGTCCACGGCATCGCCCCTTTGGGGAAGATGTCGAAATAGACTTTAAGGTCACGCACCGACAGCAGCTTTTTGCGCGAATCGTCAGTGGCAATGGTGTTTGGGTGGTCAGCTTGGGTGTGCTCGGTCATACCAGGGCCTCCGGATCGGCATGGCAGGCGCGTTCACGCTGCAGGCTGTTGTTGGTGGTGAGGGCCGGTTCCTCGGTAATGCAGCGATCATGGGCATAACTGCATCGTGGCTGGAACGGACAGCCTTGCGGCAACTTGAGCATGTTAGGCGGGTTGCCGGGGATGGTCAGCAACTCTTCGCCGTCCTGGTCGAGCCTTGGGATAGCGCGCAACAAGCCTTTGGTGTACGGGTGGCTCGGGTTCTCGAACAGGGCTTCGGTGCTGCCGTATTCCATGACCCGACCGCCATACATCACCAGTGTGTTTTCGCAGGACCCGGCGACCACACCCAGGTCGTGGGTGATCAGAATAATGGCGGTGTTGAACTCGGCTTGAAGGTCTCTGAGCAACGTCATGATCTGTGCCTGAACGGTGACATCCAGTGCCGTGGTCGGTTCATCGGCGATCAGTAATTGCGGGCGCAGCAGCAGCGACATGGCGATCATGACGCGCTGGCGCATGCCACCGGAGAATTCGTGCGGGTACATGTGAATGCGGTTTCGGGCTTCGGGAATGCGCACCGCATCGAGCATGTTAACGGATTCTTCGAGGGCATCTTTGCGGGACATGCCTTTATGATGCATCAGCACTTCGGTCATCTGGTTGCTGACTTTCATAAAGGGGTTCAGTGACGTCATCGGGTCCTGAAAGATCATGCCGATTTTATCGGCACGAATGCGATTCATGCCCTGTTCGGGCAGGTTCAGGATCTCAATGCCGTCGAATTTGACGCTGCCGCTGGCGTGGCCGTTGCGGGCCAGCAGGCCCATGATGGAAAACGCCGTCTGGCTTTTACCGGAACCGGACTCCCCGACAATGGCCAGGGTTTCGCCCTTGGCCAAATCGAAACTGACGCCGTTGACGGCGTTCACCTGGCCGTCGAGCGTGTCGAAGCTGACGCCCAGGTCATTGACTGATAATAAACTCATGATTCAGTGGCTCCTGTGTCTCAACGGTCTTTCGGGTCTAGCGCGTCGCGCAGGCCGTCACCGACAAAGAAAAAGCTTAATAGGGTGGCGATGAAGAAACCGAGTGGGAACATCAGTTGCCAGAGTGTGCCATAACGCATCGTACCGGCACCGTCATTGATCAGCGCGCCCCAGGAGGTTTGTGGCTCTTGCACACCCAGGCCGAGGAAGGAGATGAACGATTCGGTCAGAATCATCTGCGGAACCAGCAGTGTCGCGTACACAATGACCACGCCCAGCAAGTTGGGTACAACGTGGCGCAGAACAATCTTGAAGGGTCTTACCCCGGACGCAACGGCGGCTTCAATGTATTCCTTGTTTTTGATCGACAGGGTCTGGCCGCGAACGATCCGGGCCATCTCCAGCCAGGAAATGGCGCCAATGCCAATGAAGATCAGCAGTATGGAACGACCGAACATCACCAGCAGCAGAATCAGGAAGAGCATGTAAGGAATCGACATCAGAATGTCGACCGTGCGCATCATGATGCTGTCAATTCGGCCACCGAAGTAGCCGGCTGTAGCGCCGTAAAGCGTTCCAATAACCACGGCAATCAGAGCACCGATGGTGCCGACCAGCAGGGAAATCTGGCTGCCCTGAACGGTTCGGGCAAACAAGTCCCGGCCCAGGTCGTCTACACCGAAATAATGGCCGTTTTCAATGGAGGGCTGGCCAGCGCTGGCGGCGTTGCCCATCAGCCCCCAGTCGATATCCGAATAATGCCAGGCAGCGACAAACGGGCCGATGGCGGCGAACAGGACAATCAGCAGCATGACAACGAGGCCGGCCATGGCAGCCTTGTTCCGGGAAAAACGGTGCATGGCATCGCGCCAGAGGCTGCGCCCCACGGGGGTCTGATTGCCGAGGTTTTCAGCCAGTTCTTCTACGTTGGTTTTCTTGTGCGTCAGCATGATGGTGAACCTTAGTAACGAATCTTGGGGTCAATCCAGGCGTAAAGAATGTCGACCAGCATGTTAAAAACGATGGTCAGGGTGCCAAGCAGAATGGTGAACCCCATGATGACGGCGTAATCCCGGTTGAGGGCGCCGTTGATGAAATGCACGCCAATACCGCCGGTGGTGAAGTAGGAATCGATGATGACCGAGCCGGTGATCATGCCCACGAAAGCCGGGCCAAGATAGGACACGACGGGCAACATGGCCGGCTTCAGCGCATGACGCCAGACGATGTAGCGGAACGGCAGGCCTTTGGCGCGGGCGGTGCGAATGTAGTTCGAGTTCAGTACCTCGAGCATGCTGGATCGGGTGATCCGGGCAATGCTGGCCAGGAAGCTGGTGCCCAATGCAATGGCGGGCAAAATGATGTATTCGATCTGGCCACCCTGCCAACCGCCGCCCGGCAACCAACCGAGCCAGAGAACGAAGATAAGGACCAGTATCGGCGCCATGACAAAGTTGGGCAGTACCTGGCCGACAATGGCAACGCTGACGGCGGTGTAGTCAGCGGCGGTGTTGTGCTTCAGTGCGGCGATAACGCCGAGCCCAACACCAATGGTGACTGCAAACACAAAGGCCCAGAAACCGTAGGTCAGGGTGACCGGGAAGCCACTCTCAATCAGATCGAGAACGGTTCTGTCCTGGTACCGGAATGAGGGCCCAAAATCGAAATCGGTCACGATGTTCCAGATGTAGATCCCCAGTTGCTGGTAGACCGGTTTGTCGAGATTGTATTTGGCTTCAATGTTTTCCATGACGGCCTGTGGGATGGGGCGTTCAGAGGTGAACGGACCACCGGGGGCGGAAAACATCAAAAAGAATGAAATAGAGACCAGAATGAGCAGGGTCGGTATCGCGACAGCGATTCGGCGGAGCACGAAATTGAACATAGTGAAGATGCCTGCAAAAAGAAGACCGGCGATTCTACCCAACCTGACGGACAAGCCGGAACACAATCCGGACTTTATTCGGTAACAAACCGTAAACCTTTGAAAACAAAAGAGAAGCAGCGGATTGTTTCAGTGAACAGGAGGGTGTTCTCAATAGTCAGCGGCCCGAAGGCCGCTGTTTTTCTGTACGTTAGGTGCCGATTATTGCTCGACTTTGTACAGATTACGGCTGTAGATGTTCTGCTGAACATCTTCATAAGGCCAGCCTTTCAGGTCAGGTTTGACCATGATAATGCCGGTGTAGTGGTAAACCGGTGCATTAGGCATGTCTTCTGCGGCCAATTCTTCCATCTTGGTGTAGTTGGCGCTTGGGTCAGACATGGTTTGGGCTTCGGCAGCCAGGCGATCGTACTCGGCCGAGTTGTAGTTGGCATCGTTGTAGCCAGAGCCAGACTGCATCAGGTCGAGGAAGGTAGAGGCTTCGTTGTAGTCACCACACCAGGCGCCCCGGGCAATCTCGAAATCCCCTTCACCACGAGTGGTCAGGAAGGTTGTCCATTCCTGGTTTTCCAGTGTGGCTTCTACGCCAAGCTTTTGCTTCCACATGGCGGTGACGGCAATAGCGACTTTACGGTGAGCTTCATCGGTGTTGTACAGCAGGGTGGTGCGCAGTGGGTTGTCGGGGCCGTAACCCGCTTCAGCCAGCAGTTCCCGGGCGCGCTCGTCACGCTGGGCCTGAGTCCACTCGCCCCACTCAAGATCCGGCGTGGTGAAGCCTGCGGTCAGAGCCGGGGTAAAGGTGTAAGCCGGGAACTGGCCACCTTGCAGCACGTTGTCGACAACGACGTTGCGGTCGATGGCGTAGGACAACGCCTTGCGAACACGGGCATCGTCGAACGGAGCGACTTCGTTGTTGAACGAGTAGTAGTAGTTACACAGACGCGGGAAAACGTGGGCTTCATCCGGACGTTCGGCTTCCTGAGCGGGGTACTGGCCCGCAGGAATGTCGGTCTTGTCCAGCTCGCCGGCGTCGTAACGGTTCAGGGCCTGGTTTTCATCGTTGATGACCAGGGTGACCACCTTGTCCATCAGGTTGTTTTCGTTGTCCCAGTACATCTCGTTGCGTTCACGCACCAGACGCTCGTTGATGACGTGCTCGGTCAGCACGAAAGCACCGTTGCCGACCAGGTTGCCGGGCTTGGTCCAGTCGTCACCGTGCTCTTCAATCACCCATTGAGGTGATGGGAAGGTGGTGGCGTGGGTGACCATCTGGTCAAAGTAGGGCATGGGGCGGGTCAGGCTGACTTTCAGGGTATGGTCATCGATCGCTTCGACACCCAGGGTGGTGTCTTCCATCTCGCCTTCGAGCACGGCATCTACGTTTTCGAGTGCCATCAGGCTCATGTACCAGGCATAGGGAGAGGCCAGCTCAGGGTCTACGGCGCGACGCCAGGCGTAGACGAAGTCGTTCGCAGTGACCGGCTCGCCGTCGGACCATTTGGCGTCATCACGCAGGTAGAAGGTCCAGGTCTGGTTGTCGTCGGTTTCCCAGCGCTCGGCGACGCCCGGTACGATGTTGCCTTCAGAGTCGGAGTTCAGCAGGCCTTCAAAGAGGTCGCGAACAATGTAAGAGCCATCGACGTCTTCAACGACCTGCGGGTCCAGGGAGGAGGACTCGTCCAGTGCGCGGTAAGTGAATACTTGCTCATCGGCCAGTTGTTCACCGGTAACCGGGTGGGTGTCTTCAGCGAGTACGGGAGTGCCTGCCAGCGATGCTGAAACCAGCGCTGCTGCCAGCGTTTTGTGCAGAGTTTTCATGATTAACCCTCTTATGAATCATTCTATTTTTTAGTAGATGACATATGACAAGCCAGTGCCCGGGTAGGGATAGCTCACAACAGTGTCTGTTTCCAGGCCTTAGCCCAGGGAGGCTCTGCGTGAATTGTTCAGAGCCTCCCTAATGCGAAACAAGGCATGTAAACTTTCACATCCTGCAACAAACATCAATCAGTGCGCCAAAAAAAATGACTGTATGGTTCACTTTACTGGCGAATCTGTGACACAGCCTTGGGAATGACCGTTGTGAAGGGGGTTTATCGACGCTGGGTTATGCAGTTCCAGGCTGTTGAACGAAGTTAGAAACAGAGTTTGAAAAGGTAGAAAGCCGGGGCTGGGCCCCGGCGCGTAACCAGTTGGCGCGTTAGGGCTTAGTTGGCCACTTTATAGAGGTTGCGGCTATAGATGTTTTGCTGAATATCATCGAAGGGCCAGCCTTTGACATCCGGCTTGAGCATGATTACCTCGGTGTAGTGGTAAACCGGTGCGTTGGGCATGTCCGCGGCAATCAGTTCTTCCATGGCGGTATATTGAGCGCCCGGGTCCAGTTCGGTCTGGGCTTCGGCCGCTAACCGGTCGTATTCTTCCGATGCATAGGCCGCATCGTTGTAGCCCGAGTCCGATTGCATCAGGTCGAGGAAAGTGGACGCTTCGTTGTAATCGCCACACCAGGCGCCCCGGGCAATGTCGAAATCGCCTTCGCTGCGCGTGGTCAGGAAGGTGGTCCATTCCTGGTTTTCCAGAGTGGCGGTTACGCCCAGCTTTTCCTGCCACATGCTGCTGACGGCGATGGCCACTTTACGGTGGGCTTCATCGGTGTTGTACAGCAAGCTGGTTTCCAGCGGGTTTTCCGGGCCGTAACCGGCTTCTGCCAGCAACTCAACGGCACGGGCATCCCGCTCTTCCTGAGTCCACTGGCCCCACTCCACATCGGGCGTGGTAAAGCCAGCGGTCAGTGCCGGGGTAAAGGTGTAGGCCGGGTATTGGCCGCCCTGCAAGACATTGTTGACAATGACATTACGGTCGATGGCGTAAGACAGAGCCTGGCGCACGCGCGGATCATCGAACGGCTCCACTTCGTTATTGAATATGTAGTAGTAGTTGCACAGCTGCGGGAAGACGTGGGCTTCATCCGGGAGCTCGGACTCAAGACGCGGATACTGGCCTGCCGGCACGTCGGTTTTATCGAGCTCGCCTGCATCGTAGCGGTTCAGAGCCTGGTTTTCATCGTTGATGACCAGGGTGACGACGCGGTCCATCAGGTTGTTTTCGTTGTCCCAGTAGCGTTCGTTGCGTTCGCGCACCAGCCGCTCGTTGACCACATGCTCAGTCAGTACGAAGGCACCATTGCCGACCAGATTGCCGGGTTTGGTCCAGTCATCACCGTGTTCCTCGATGACCCATTGCGGGGCGGGAAAGGTCGTGCCGTGAACGACCATTTGTGCGAAATAGGGCAGAGGCCGGCTGAGACTGACCCGCAAGGTGTATTCGTCAATTGCTTCTACGCCCAGCTCAGAAGGGGGTAGCTCGCCTTCGAGAATGGCTTCAACGTTTTCCAGCGCCATCAGGCTCATGTACCAGGCATAGGGTGATGCCAGGTCCGGGTCGACAGCGCGACGCCAGGCATAGACGAAGTCGTTCGCGGTGACGGGCTCGCCGTCGGACCACTGTGCGTTATCGCGTAGGTGGAACGTCCAGGTCTGGTTGTCTTCGGTCTCGTAGCGTTCGGCAACACCCGGAATCAATTCGCCTTGCTCATTGGAGTTGAGCAGGCCCTCAAACAAATCCCGTACGATGTAAGAGCCATCCACATCTTCGACCAACTGAGGATCCAGAGATGATGATTCATCGAGCGCGCGGTAAGTAAACACTTGCTCCTCGGCCAGTGTTTCACCGGTAACCGGGTGGGCCTTACCGGAGGAAGCCTGGCTTTGCGACGATTCGGCCGGTTCACTGGATGACGATTGCGACGCCGTATCTTCCGGGCCCTGTGAACAACCGGCCAGCGTGACGCCAGTGATGAGAGTGGCGGCCAGAGTCAGGCGCCAGTCCATTGCGATGGGTTTTATCATGGGTATTCTCCCTGTGTGAGTAATGCCGTCTACATCTGATCGAACCACAGGTACCCTGCCAGCCAAGTTGGGTGGCAGGGTAATTAACCTGGCGTATTGGGATCAGACAGCGAGCGGCGCAGAAATTGTCACAGAGGCGAGCAAACTTCAACGAACGAAACGATAAATCGCTATACATTACGCAATGCTGTCAGTAGCGGGGCTAAAAACAGGGATCAGTTCACACTGTCAGCCGTGTTCGGCTTCCATCACTTCAATCAGATTGCTCAGTTCCCGCTGCAGGGCCGCATCGTCGCCCAGGTTGACTTCGACCAGCCGACGCAGGTGGGACGCAGTGTCGACATCCATTGACAGTATGTTCAAGCCACAGGCATGCCGTTCAGCGTGATAATAGGAAACTTCGACCTCCATGGTCAGCACAACGTCGCTCTGGTCCAGCTGGACGACAAGTTGCCCGGTGCCGTCAACGCCCGGAATATGGCCGGTATCGCCGAGCACCACCAGAGCCCCTTTCAGGCTGATGTCGCGTAAGATACCGGGGTAGAGGTCGGGTTGGGCGGGGTCACCCAGGCGCAATTCGATGCGGGCATTGAATTCAATGCGTTGAAAGCGTCTATGGTTGTCAGACATCAAAGTCTCCAGATGACAGGACCTTTCCGGTTATCGGCTGAGGCAGCTAAAAGTAAATGGGCGAACAGCCCCCATTGAATTCACTATAGTTGGCGCTCATTTAGGGTGCAATCATTAAGGAGAGCTCCATGGCCAGATCCACTGAACTGCCCGCCGCCAGCGCGGCGCTGCCCGGACGGGAAACGCCGTTGCCGGTCGACTTTCAACATGCCGTATTCGATATCGACATGCGTGACACGCCCGAAGGTTGCGAGGAAATCATACTCGCCATGGGGTGCTTCTGGGGGGCTGAACGCCATTTTTGGACTTTGCCCGGCGTCCGTAACACGGCCGTAGGTTACGCAGGCGGCCTCACGCCGAATCCAACCTATGAAGAAGTCTGCTCGGGCCTGACCGGTCATACCGAGGCGGTGCGGGTCGTGTACGACCCGGGCCAGGTATCGCTGGCTGCTTTGCTGAAGTCGTTCTGGGAGGCACACGACCCAACGCAGGGCATGCGCCAGGGCAACGACATCGGCACCCAGTACCGCTCAGCAATTTACGGCTCGAACGAGCAGCTCGCGGTGGCTGAACAAACACGCAACGTCTTTGAACAGGCGCTGCAAGCCCAGGGGAAAGGCGCTATTACCACCGAGATCGGCCCAAAACCGACGTTCTATTTTGCCGAGACCTACCACCAGCAGTACTTGCTGAAAAACCCGAACGGCTACTGTGGCCTCAAGGGCACCGGCGCAGTCTGCCCGCTGTAAAGGTGGGATAGACGGAACCCCTCAGAGCTGGCTCAGCCTGACACAAGCCTCCGTCAGTTGTGCTTCATCGTAAAAGGCGAAGCACAACCGCATGGCACTGGCCTGGTCGGGCGAGTCTGAAAATTTACTCCCGGGCTGATAGCCCACACCCGCTTTATGGGCCCGGGGCAGCATGGCGTCGGTATTGGCTCCGTTGCACCAGTGCGCCCAGATAAAATACCCCCCTTCAGGCGTCTTCCACGCCAGCCGATCTCCCAGATTGTCCTCAAGCCCCCGCACCAGTGTTGCCAGTCGCTTTCGATGAATCTCGGTTAGCCGTGCCAGGTGTTGATCGAATCGTCCGTCTTCCAGCAAAGGCCTGACCAGGCTGGACGTCACCGGCGCCAGGCCACCGCCGCTCGACAACAGCGCGCTGCCAATCAGGCGGGTCAGCATCTCCGGTTGCCCCTGAATCCAGCCGAGGCGCAGGCCCGGCGCCAGCAGTTTGGAAAAGGAGCCAATCGACAAAACCGGTGCCCGCTCGTCGAGGCTGGCCAGTGGGTCGGGCGGCGGCTTGGCGTAATACAGATACTGATAAACCTCATCGGCGACCACCGGGCAAGCGGTATCGCGCGCGAGCGCGACCAGTTGCGCTCTGCGCTCAGCGCTTTGGGTAGTCCCGGTTGGGTTGTGAAAGGTCGGAACCGTGTAAAAGAAGGCAGGCTTGTACTGTTCTATCAGTGCCGCCAGTTCCAAAATATCGACGCCGCCTTCATCCATGGGTACTGCAACAGCGGTGAGGCCGTGCTCGGCCAGTTGTTTGCGGGCGATGAAATAGGTTGGGTCTTCCACCAGAACGGTATCGCCGGGTTGGCTGAAGCGGGTGCAGATCATGTCGAGCGCGTTAGAGGAGCCCGTAGTCACCATGAGGTTATCGGGGCTCGCAGGCTGACTCTGGCGCTGGTTTAGCCAGGCAGCGAGTGCACGGCGAAACCGTTCGTCGCCCGCTTCGGTGCCATAGGCCAGAACGGGTGCGTCAATGCTGGTCTTGTTAAACAGGTCTGCCGGTAACAGGGCCGGGTCGGGTTGGCCAATGCCAAGATCAATGCGATCGACAGGGGGCGTCAGTTGTGCGGTTTGCCAGGTCATGAAGCGAACTCATCTGATTGCCAGGGGTACTGCCAGTCTGACGGCAATGGGCGAGGGCTTCAAATGGGTTTATCCGAGTTTAGGGCATACACAGTGTGAGTGGCAGCTACCAGTGACGCTTCTGTGGGGAAGTCCGCAGCAGGGACTAAAACGCCTGGAGCGTTTTAGCATGAGCGAAGCGAGCCCGGAGGGTGAATCCCATGGATGGGATTCATATCCTGCGGTCTAGGCCCGAAACGTCGGACCGCCATGGACAGATTCACGCCGACCCCACAGAAGCGTCACTGGTGGCTGCCGCGGGCCAAAGCCACAGAGCGAACCCAGAAATCCGAGTGTCAGGAGGCTTCGGGCTCGTCTGAATGGGCTGGGTGGTTGGCCAGTGACAGACCACTCAGGGTGGCCAGCAGGGAGCAGACGAACATGGCCAGGGCGATGCGCTGAATGGAGCCATCGACGATCCATGTAGAGGCAGTGCTGACGGTGCCGGCCACAATGAACTGGGAGGCGCCGATCAACGCGCTGGCGGTGCCGCTGAGCCGGCCAAAGTGTTCGAGATAGGCCGATTGGTTATTGGGGGCAATGGCGCCGATGGTGCCGCCGACCAGTATCATCATCGGCAGGAAAGCCCAGAGGCTCTGGCTGTTGATGCCCAGAAACAGATTCATCACCAACAAGGCACCGGCCTGAGTGATCAGCGCAATTTTCAACAGCAGCACCGGCGAATAGCTAAGCAACAGCCGCCGGTTCAGCGTGCCCAGTACGCCCATACAGACCACGCCCGACGCGAACGCAATGGAAAATTGCGCATTGTTCAGCCCAAACCAGGTCTGGTACATGAAGGAGGCGTGTGTCACGAACAGCATGACGGTGCTGAATGCCAGCGACTGAATCACCACGTGCCGCCAGGCCATGGGGTGGCGCAGCACCGCCAGGTAATTGGTCAGTAATTTCGACACCGGCTCTTTGGCTTCGGTCTTGCGTGGCTGATGGCGCAGCAGACGGAACCACATCAGCACCCCAACACCGACAGCATAGACCGACAAGAAATAGAAAATCAGCGGCCAACTGCCGATCCACAGCAGAATCGAACCGAGCGAGGGGGCAATGGCTGGCGCAATGAACATGATCAGCGCAATCAGCGAAAACAGCCGGGCCGCATCCCGCCCGCGGGCGGTATCCCGCACCAATGCGGGCACGCTGACGGCAATCCAGCCACCACCGAAGGCTTGAATCAGCCGCCAGACGATCATCCATTGCACGTCGGTACTTTGGCCAATGGCAATCGCGCTGATGGCATAGATGCCAAGCCCGGTCAGTAACACCGGCGCCCGGCCGTAACGGTCCGATAGCGGCCCGCCGATGATCAGGCCCAGCGCCAGGCCAAACACATACAAACTCAGCGTCAGTGACACCTGGTTCTGGCTAACGCCCAGATCATCGGCGATTACCGGAAAAGCCGGCAAATAGGCGTCAATGGCCAGCGGGCCCAACGCCATGGTGGCTGCCAGAAGAATGGAAAATTGAAGAGTGGATTTCATGCAAACCTGTCTGTTGGGCGGTGCAGCAGGCGTAGCGTTTGGCTCGCCTGCCGATAAAGATGACCGATCATACAGAATTTACCGGGCCATCGCCGGGGTTCGGGGACTTTCGATGTGGGTCGCAGTGTCCACAAGATGTGACAATAATCCGGTGTATTGCCTTTGCGTGCGAACGTTTTTCTCGACGTTACCTCTGATTGTTTTACGCCCAATGTCTAATGGGCCGGGGGCGTTAATCAGCGCATAGTTTTCGCAGGAAACCCGAACGCCAAAACCACACGGTGATCACATGTCCCAGACGCCCGCTGTTCTTGATTATTTTACTGAATACCAGGCCAGTGTGGCCGACCCGGATGCCTTCTGGCTGGCGCAAAGTAAACGCGTCGCCTGGTATAAAGAACCGACACAGGGTTCCAGCCTCGATAAAGAGGGGTTGTATCGCTGGTTTGCAGATGGCGAACTCAATACCGCCTATCTCGCGCTGGATGCGCAGATCGACGCAGGCCGGGGGGAGCAACTCGCCCTGATTTATGATTCACCGGTAACCGGGAGTGTTAACCGTTTTACCTACCTGGAGTTGCGCGATGCTACGGCTCGGGTAGCCGGGGTATTGCGTGGGTTGGGTGTTGGCAAGGGCGATCGCGTCGTGATTTATATGCCCATGGTGCCTGAAACGGTGATGGCCATGCTGGCCTGCGCCCGGCTTGGGGCTGTGCATTCTGTCGTATTCGGTGGTTTTGCCGCCCATGAACTGGCCGTGCGCATCGATGACGCCGAACCGACGGTGGTGATTTCCGCGTCGTGCGGCATTGAAGTCAACCGGGTGATCGAATACAAGCCGATTCTGGATGCCGCCCTCTCTGAAGCACACCACAAGCCAGCAGCAACGCTGATTCTGCAGCGTCCGCAAGCCGTCGCTCAGATGCAAACCGGGCGCGACCTCGACTGGGACGAAGCCCTGTCGATGGCTGAACCGGCGGAGCCGGTGCCGGTAAAAGCCACTGACCCGCTCTACGTCCTCTACACCTCCGGAACCACCGGTAAGCCAAAGGGCGTCGTGCGCGATAACGGCGGTCATGCCGTGGCCATGCATTACAGCATGGAAGTTGTCTACGGCATGACGCCGGGTGAGGTGTTCTGGGCGGCTTCCGATGTTGGCTGGGTAGTCGGACATTCCTACATCGTCTACGCGCCGCTGATATTCGGCTGCACCACGGTGCTGTATGAAGGCAAACCAGTAAAGACGCCGGATGCCGGAGCATTCTGGCGGGTGGTCGCAGACCATAAAGTGGCAGCACTGTTTACTGCCCCTACAGCCTTTAGGGCGGTCAGAAAAGAAGACCCCGAAGCCGCGTTGATGGCCCAGTACGACACCTCCAGTTTGCAAAAACTCTTTCTCGCGGGCGAGCGTCTCGACCCGCCTACTTATGACTGGCTGGTAGAGAAAACCGGCCTTCCGGTACTCGACCACTGGTGGCAAACCGAGACGGGTTGGGCCATTGCCTGCAACCCGGTGGGCATTGAACAGATGCCAGTTAAAGCCGGTTCGGCGACCTTGCCCACACCCGGCTTTCAGGTCGAAATACTCGATGCTTATGGTGATCCATCTGGCGCTAACCAGCAGGGAGCCGTGGCTATCCGATTGCCGATGCCGCCTGGTTGCCTGCCGACCATCTGGCGCGACAGCGACCGTTTTATTTCGGGCTACCTGGCCCAATACCCGGGTTACTACCTCTCAGGCGATGGCGGTTACCGCGATGAAGAGGGTTATCTGTTTGTCATGGGGCGTCTGGACGATGTAATCAACGTCGCCGGGCACCGGCTTTCCACCGGCGAGATGGAAGAGATTGTCGCCGCGCATCCGGCGGTTGCCGAATGCGCAGTTTTTGGTGTTCAGGATGAACTGAAAGGCGAATTGCCGCTGGCCATGGTGGTGCTGAAAGATGGTTTTGTCGGCGATGAAGACGCTCTGAAGGCGGAACTGGTCGCGGCGGTTCGCCAGCAGATTGGGGCGTTGGCCTGTTTTAACCAGTCATTGATCGTTGAACGATTGCCGAAAACCCGTTCCGGAAAAATTCTGCGCAAGACCCTGCGTCAGATGGTCAATGGCGAAGAGCTGCAAGTGCCTTCCACCATAGATGACCCGGCGATTCTGGACGAGATCAGAGGTCAGTTAGCCGACTGAGCCAGTGCTGTCAGCCAGCGTAAAGTGCAATCATCGGAGTAACGCCCCGGTGGCCGCAGAGCCGGGTGGCACATGCTTGACCTGAGTCAGTTGGCAGTTAACAGGCCTCTGCTATAGTGGGGGCTCTGCTACTCGAGGAGCACCAATGCGCTGGTTCAAATCCGGAGACGGGATTCTGCTGATACTGGGGCTTATCCCTGTGTTGTTTTTTTTATTGAATCACTGGCCTGCACCCTCAGCCGACCCCCTGTACTGGTTTCGCTGGTGTGGTCGTCTGATTGGGGTTTTCGGACTAACGCTATTGTTATTGGCGGCACTGATGAGCCTGCGGTTGCCTCGGTTCGATATCTACTTTGGGGGTCTGCCCCGGTTGTGGACCCTTCATCGACTGGTTGGCTTTCTCGGGTTTGTGGGCGTTCTGCTTCATGCCTGGTTGCTTGGATTTGCAACGGTCACCCAGGGACGTGCTTTGAGTCTGGCCGGCTTATTTCCTGAGGCATCGAACTGGCCAATTTGGGCTGGTTGGCTCGCTCTGGCGTTGATGGTGGTGTTTCTGGCACCGACCTTCCAGTTTTTTGGTCGGCTCAACTACCAGCGCTGGAAACGGCTGCATTTGTTGTCCGCCCCGGCGCTGATTCTGGCGCTGATTCATACCTTGCCATTGGCTGCTCAGCCTCTGGTCTGGTGGCTGTTGGGCGCATTGTCCATCGGGGCCATTGTTTGGCGCAAAGTCCTTTCACCTCATCTGGGCCGGTCGGCCTGGGAAGTCACCGAGGTGCATCAGCTGAAACACGACGTCGTGGAAATTTGTCTGAAGCCACTGGGCAAGCCGATGTGCTACATGGCCGGTCAGTTTGTCTACCTGACGCCAAACGTACCTGGTCTGAGTGCCGGCAATCGGGAGGAGCACCCTTACACCATTGCCTCGGCGCCGTCTGATCCGCTGCTGCGTCTGGGCATCAAAGACCTTGGTGATGCCAGCCATGCCTTGCAGCGTGTACCGCCGGGTAGTCGAATTGAAATTGAAGGCCCTTATGGTGATTTCTACCAGCGACATTACCCGGGGCGCAATCAGCTCTGGCTGGGGGGTGGCATTGGCATTACGCCCTTTGTCAGTGGTGCGCGCGCCATGCTCGATGACGAGACCGATACCTCGGTGCATTTGTTCTACCTGTCTCAGGATGAATATCGCTCCTACTACCTGGACGAGCTTCAGGACATTGCCGGCAAGCAGCCGCGTTTTGATATCACAGCCCATCACTTTTCCGTACAGGGGGCCGTAACCGAAGCCTTTCTGGAAACACACTGTCCGGATTTCCGCGAACGGGAGGTCTACCTGTGCGGGCCTCCGGGCATGATGAGACACCTGATTCCCCTGTTAAAACAAGCCGGACTATCTGGCGACGCCATTCACAGCGAGGTCTTTGATTTCCTATGAACAAATTTGCCTACTCTGCACTGGTCGCTTTCGTCAGCAGTCTGCTGACCCTGATCACCATCGTTTGGGTGGCCCCGACCGTAGCGGAAACCGAAGGGAAAGTGCGCGAAATCAGTCTGGACGAGCTGGCCAGTCATAACACCGCCGACAGTTGCTGGAAAGAGATAGAAGGGCTGGTGTATGACGTTACCGACTTCATCGACCGGCACCCAACGCCAGCGTCGGTGATGACCGAATGGTGTGGTCGGCCCTCTACCGAAGGTTGGGTCGACAAAGGCAATGGCCGACCTCACAGCGCCGGAGCTGAAGCCTTGCTGGATGATTTTCTGGTGGGCTATCTGGCTGGTGCCGATGTTGATCTGGACGCTCTGAATCAGCCGGCAACCGGGTCAGACACTGCTTCTGCTGAGCGGTCTGCCGCTGTTGCGGATGCCGGAACCGGGCGCTATCGCGATGGCAGCTACTATGCAGAAGCCGAACCCGGTAGCCGCGGTACCTTTGGAATCATCGAAATCACCGTCAAGGGCAACCGTATTGTTGGCGTGTATTATGATGAGCTGTCGCGCGATGAGGATGGCACTGTTAATTACCGCAAATCGGCCGACATGAATTATGCCGAACGCTGGCGCCGGGTCAGCGGTGGCGTAACGCAGCTGTCTACCTACCCGGCTTATGAACAGATGTTGATTGAACAGGGCGTACCCGAAGGGGTCGATGCCATCAGCGGGGCCACTGGCGCTTATGACGCCTTTGTCGGGCTGGCAACAGAAGCCCTGTCAACAGCCCGCTGAAATGAGCCGCCCGCTGAGAGGCGGGTGGCTGGTTTTGCCAGTTGTTAGAGTTTTACGATCAGCTTGCCATCGTTGCCACCGGTAAAGAACAGATTCAACCCGGTCATCGCTGATTCGAGCCCTTCCAGGGTGTGCGCCCGGTATTTGATCTTGCCCTGCTGAACGTAGGGCGTCAGTTTTTCAAGCAACTGTGGTGCCTGGTGCAGGTGATCCGGCATGGTGAAACCCTGAATCAGCAGGCGCTTCTTAATGATGTTCATCCAGTTCGGGCCCGGGCTGGGTTCGCGCGCGGTGTAATCGGCGATCATACCGCACACCATGATGCGCCCATGGGCGTTCATGCGTTCGAAGACCCGGTGCTGGATAGGACCGCCGGTATTTTCGAAATAGAGGTCGATGCCCTCTGGCGCCAGTTCATCGAGTTTTGCGCCCAGGTCATCCGTCTTGTAATTGACCGCTCCGTCGAAACCCAGGTCGTTGGTGATCCAGCTGGCCTTGTCTTCACTGCCCACCACACCAATCACCCTAAGGCCATCGGCTTTGGCCAACTGGCCGACGATCGACCCGACCGATCCCGCTGCACCGGATACCACGATGGTTTCACCGGCCTTGGGTTTGCCAATTCCGTACAGGCCCTGAGTGGCCGTCAAACCGGGCAGGGCAAATACCGACAGCAGCATGTCAGCCGGCAACGATGCATCAACCTTGTTGACGCCTTTGCCCGTGCTGATGGCCAGTTCCTGCCAGCCAAACATGCCCATGACCCGGTCGCCGACTGAGAAATCCGGGTGATTCGATTCGATGACCTCACCCAGACCGGAAGAACGCATCACACTGCCGAGTTCCACGGGGGGGATGTAGCTTTCGGTGTCGGGCGACATCCAGCCCAGCATGGCCGGGTCCAGTGACATGTGGGTCTGGCGAACCAGAAATTCGCCGTCACCGGTGCTTGGAACGGGTTTTTCAACCACCTCGAACAAATCGGGGCCAATGGGGCCAGAGGGACGTTTGATCAGGTTTATCGCGGTATAGGTGCTCATGATGTTGGCTCACTGAGTTGATGGAACAAAATCGAATGGTTTTTGGGTCTGATGTCTATTATTGCGACGGCTGAGATGACAAAAAGTGCCAAATGAGCGAATATTTGTTGTCTTAAAAGCAATAGTAAGGGCTTTTTGAAACCGTGGACCAGTTGAGAGCCATCAAGTACTTTGTGAAAGTAGCTGAAACCCGCAGTTTTTCGCGCGCAGCCGAGCATTTTCAGGTACCGCCGTCGTCACTGTCGCGGCGCGTGGCAGACCTTGAGGCGCATCTTGGTGCGACACTGCTGACTCGCTCAACCCGGGTGGTGCGGCTGACTGAAATCGGCCAGCGCTACTACCGGGATATTGTCGATGTGCTGGCACAACTGGATGCCACCCACGAGGCCGTCAGCCTTTACCAGGCCGAGCCGATGGGCCGGTTGCGCATCAGCGCCATGGTTGGCTTTGGGGAGCGCATCCTGTTACCGCTGATGGACCGCTTCAACCAGCGTTACCCGGATGTGCAGCTGGACATTACGCTCAGCGACGAGCTCAGTGTGCTGGACCGGGATGAGGTGGACATCGCCATTCGCGGTGGCTATGCGCCCGACGCCCGGGTTGTCGCCATTAAACTGATGAATAATGACTTTATCGCCGTAGCGTCACCGGCGTACCTGGCCCGATACGGCACACCCAGGCACCCGCAGGACCTCAAGCACCACAAAGGACTGTATTTTCGCACCCCGCAGGGGCCAACCCGCTGGATATGCGAGCTGGATGACCGCTGGCAGGATGTATCGGCGCCGGGTGTCGCCTACTCCAATGCCGGCCCCTGGCTGCTGGATCGGGCCGTTCGCGGCGATGGCATTCTGATGCTGCCGGGCTGGGTGCTAAAACCCTACCTGGAGAGCGGCGAGTTGGTGCCGGTTCTGGTGTCTCCCGGCTTGCAGGTGACGACACAGCCGGGTATGGCGATCTATCTGCTTTACCAAAAGACCCGGTATCAGGTGCCCAAAATACGGGCGGCCGTTGATTTTCTGGTGTCTGAGGTGCCCATGGTCTGACGTCAGGTTGGCGCCAGCAGGGTTGCTGTGTCGGCCACCCCTGTGGTTTGATCCGTAGGTCCTGGTGTTTCTTCATCTATTTCAAGGTAATCATGCTGCAAATTTCCAACGCCGTTTCTTTAGCTGACTGGGAGATCGATATTGTCCAGATTCGGGCCCAGGGAGCCGGGGGGCAGAACGTCAACAAAGTCGCCTCTGCCGTGCATCTGCGCTGCGATGTGCCCAAAACCGCCCTGCCGGATTTCTACAAGGAGCGGCTGCTGGCGTTATCGGACCACCGGATCACCAAAGACGGTGTGATTGTCATTAAGGCGCAGCGGTTTCGAACCTACGAAAAAAACAAGGACGATGCCCTGCAACGCCTGGCCGAGCTGATTCGCGGTGCGGTAAAACAGGAAAAAGCCCGGCGGCCCACCAAGCCTACCCGGGGCTCGCAGCGACGCCGGGTAGAGAAAAAGGTTCAGCGCGGCAAGACCAAGGCCATGCGAGGTAAGGTTGAGCCCTGAGGCAAACGTAATTGGTTTTGCGACCTGCCTGGGAAACGATCATACTGTGATTTAGTTCCCATATTGGCCGTGCCAGAAAACCTGCCCAGAGTGATGCCAGATGACATCGACCACCCCCATCGCTGACTCACCGAAAAGCCGTGTGCTGGCAGAGCGTCGCCGTCGCTTTGGCTTGCGTCGCCTCGTCCGCTGGTTACTGGGCCCCGATACCGATACGCTCAAACAACAGCAATTGATGCTGATTGTGTCCGGAATACTCTTTCTGTGGGTATCCGGGCTCTTTAATGGCCTGTTTGGTGTCACCCCTCTTTTGCTGGTCGGTGTGTATCTCGCGGCCATACCGGTTCTGATTTGCTTGTGGTGGCAGGGTCGCTGGCGCGACAAGACCCGGCGCGCAACGACCATTTCACTGATCATACTCGCGTTGATCGTTGCTCCGGCCACCTGGTTTCTCAATGCAGGCTCGCAGGGGCCGACGCTGATTCTTTATCTGATACTGGTGTGTTATGCGGTTGGTGTGCAAAGCGCCGAGAATCGCTGGCGCGTAGGCTTGCTGGCCTTGTTGCTGGTCTCGCCAATCATCTGGTTGATGGCAGAGCTGTGGGCGCCTCACTGGATAGTGCCCTATCCCGACACAAAGACACGTATTATCGACCTGATTTTCAGTTACTCGGCCGGTGCTCTGCTGCTGAGCATTGTCATTCTGGGTCATGTTCGCCGTTTCAGTCAGGAGTTGTACAAAGCCAATGTCTTGTCGAAACGCCTGACGGATATGGCGCGTAAAGACAGCCTGACCGGGTTGTTGAATCATAAGGTCATTCACCAGGGGGTGATGGCGGCACTGGCGCTGCAACGACCTTTCTCACTGGTCATGCTCGATCTGGATCACTTCAAAAAAGTGAACGACCGGCACGGCCACTTGTACGGCGATACCGTGCTGGTGCAATTTGCCCTGGTTATACGCGCCTGCTGTGAACCGTCCAAAGGCCAGGTCGGCCGGGCTGGCGGAGAAGAGTTTCTGGCCATCATTCCCGGCGACGATAATGCCGCCAATGCCTTTCTCGCCCGCCTGCGGTCCGAGTGGGCCATCTGTTATCTGGAACACGGTGCTGTCACCTTCAGCGCCGGAGCAGCCAGCTGGGTTCCGGGCGACAGCCTCAATAGCCTGATTCAACGGGCCGACGATGCGCTCTATGGCGCCAAAGATGCAGGCAGGGACCGCTGGGTGGTGGCTGCCGCATCCTCGGCCACAGGGCTGTGATACACTCTGTGCCAACCAACCTTCAGACCCGACGGGAATCCCATTTCTGATATGCAGCAGTACGATGGACTGATTATCGGTGGCGGTGCCGCCGGCCTGATGTGCGCCGCTGTGGCGGGTCAGCGTGGCAAGCGTATGCTGGTGCTTGAGCATACCAAGAAGGTCGGCAAGAAAATTTTAATGTCGGGTGGCGGACGCTGCAATTTCACCAACTACCAGGTAGAGCCTTCCCATTTTATTTCACAGAACCCGCATTTCTGCGTATCGGCGCTGAAGCGCTATACGCCCTACGACTTTTTGTCACTGGTGCAGAAACACGACCTCGAGTTCCATGAAAAAACGCTGGGGCAGTTGTTCTGTGACCGGTCGTCTAAGGATATTCTGGCGATATTAGTGGCCGAGTGTGAGGCCGCTGGCGTTGAAATTCGCACCCAATGCGACGTCGAATCCATTGATTACCAGAGTGAGCCGTCAGATACCCGTTTTCAACTGAGTACGTCAACCGGCCGGGTAGCGGCACCGTCACTGGTCGTGGCCACCGGCGGTCTGTCGATCCCGACCATGGGTGCGACGGGGTTTGGCTATCAGGTAGCCGGGCAATTTGGTTTGAAGGTGGTGCGGCGGGATGCTTCACTGGTGCCGTTCACGCTCTCGGGCGACTTGCTGGAGTTGGCGCAGTCGCTGGCAGGCGTTGCCGTGCCGGTCAGCGTCACCTGTGGTGATGCCCGCTTTCGCGAAGCCATGTTATTCACTCACAAAGGCCTGAGTGGCCCAGCGATGCTGCAGATCTCCAACTATTGGCAGCCGGGCGAACCGATCGAAGTCGACTTTCTGCCGGACGTTTCCATTGCCGATTGCCTGGCACAGTGGCGAACAGAGGGTCGCAAGGGCGAGCTTAAAAACGCCCTGGCGCAGTTGCTGCCCAAGCGCTTTGTGCAAGCCTGGCTGGAGCATCACCCATCGGTGAAGTCGCTGGGAAGCACTACCCTGGCCAACCTGAGCAAAGCCGATACCGAGGCACTCGGCCAGGTGCTGCACCGCTGGACGCTGGTGCCAGCGGGCACTGAAGGCTACCGCACGGCGGAAGTGACCCGAGGTGGCGTCAGTACTGACGAAGTATCGTCAAAGACATTTGAGGCAAAGTCGGTGCCTGGGCTCTACTTTATTGGCGAGGTGCTCGACGTAACCGGCTGGCTCGGCGGCTACAATTTTCAGTGGGCCTGGGCCAGCGGACATTGCGCGGCGCAGTATCTATGACTGCGCCATGCACACGAGCCCGGACTACCCATACCGGAATGGAAGAGGAACGTAACTGAATGAAAGCCCCTGCACGCCTGCAACCTCTGATTGAGGATGGCGTCATCGATGAAGTGATCAGTGCCCTGATGAGTGGCAAGGAAGCGGCGGTGTTTGTGGTCCGCTGTGGCGAGGAAATTCGCTGTGCCAAGGTGTACAAAGACGCCAAAAAACGCAGCTTTAAACAGGCGGCCACCTATACCGAAGGCCGCAAGGTACGCAGCACTCGCCGTGCCCGGGCCATGGAAAAAGGCTCGCGCTTTGGTCGCAAGCAACAGGAAGAAACCTGGCAGAACGCCGAAGTCGATGCGTTGTACCGGTTGGCCGCGGCAGGTGTTCGGGTACCGGAACCCTTTGGTTGCATCGACGGTGTCATGATCATGGAGCTGGTGACCGACGATGAGGGCGGTGTCGCCCCGCGGCTGGACGACGTTGTGCTGACGCCGGAGCAGGCGCGGGAAGACCATGCGTTGATGATGCATTACGTCAAACTGATGCTGAATGAAGGCCTGATTCACGGTGACCTGTCTGAATTCAACGTACTGGTCGATGCCTACGGGCCGGTGATCATCGACTTGCCACAAGCGGTCGATGCGGCGGCCAACAATAACGCCCAGGCCATGCTGAAGCGCGACGTCGATAACATGACCCGCTACTACGGTCAGTTTGCGCCCGAGCTGAACAAAACCCATTACGCCGAAGAACTCTGGGCGCTCTATGAAGCTGGCGATCTGACGGACGAGACCGAACTGACCGGTCACTTTGACGTTGATGAATCAGCCGCCGATGTCGATGGCGTACTGGGCGAAATCGCCGCCATTCTGGCCGAAGAGGAAGAGCGCAAAGGCTGGGAAAATGCCGAGGATCTGGACGACTAGGGTCCTGAGTGTTGAGTTTGGCTTTACATTGTTGCCATGAGTCCGTGTCAGGCACCGGGGGTATCTCTCCGGGGACGGCGTGATCCCGTCCATGGGGCCTAGACAGCAGCATCATGCTGCAGACTTCCCCGGATAGATACCCCCGGCACCTGACACTTAATTGGTTGCTAACGCTGAAATTTGAGTTATGACTTCAACGTGAGCGCTTGAACAATCGAGTCCGCTCATACAAGCCTTCTATTCGTTTCAGTCTCTCGCTGGTCTCTTCCCAGCGCCGGCCCTGAACGCCTGCCAGTAATGCTTCAACCAGTGCCATCAGTGGCGTCAGTGAATCCCAGGCTGAAGGGGCTTCAATGTGGCAGGGCATGGTGTGGCGCGCGTGAACGGCGGCGGGTGATACCCAGCGGTCGGTGATCAGCACAATGTCGACGCCCTGTTCCCGCGCCAGTTCGACCATTTGCACGACAGCCGGTTCGTAGCGACGTACATCGAAGGCGATCAGTACATCGCCCTCTTTCATATCCAGCAAGGCGGTCGGCCAGGTGTTGGGCATGGAGGATAGAACCACCACATCACCGCGCATCACCTTGAGGGCGGTGGCGAAATAGTCCGCGATGGAATGCGTCAGGCGTCCGCCCAGCGTATAGATACGCCGCTCGGGGTCGGAGAGCAGGCCGGTTGTGGCATCGAAACTGGCCTGGTCGATCTGGCTCAGGGTGGCGTTCAGGTTATCGACCAGCTTGTCGGCGAAGTGGTTCAGTATGTGGGCGCCAGGGTAGGCATCGGCCCACTTGTCGTGTTTGGCCAGCGGGGAGGCCAGCGTATCGCTGAGTTCTTCATGCAACCCTGCCTGAAAATCCGGATAGCCCTTGTAACCCAGTTTTTGCACCAGTCGCACCACGGTTGGGCTTGAAACCCCGGCTGCCCGGGCAACCGACGCCACCGAACCCAGAACCGTTACCGGAAAATTACCCAGCATGTAGGTGGCCACCTGACGTTCTGCCCGGGTCAGTTTGGGCAGCGCCGTGCGTAATTGGGTTTCGATGGTATGGGGTGGCACATTCATGCGGTCAGGTCTCAGCAGGCATGTGAAAAATAGGGGCGCAGACTGTCTCAAACCGGTGCGTCTTTGACCAGAACAACCCAAGTCAGTGCGTTTTTTCTCTGCACGAAGTTTAGCCATTTTGTTTGATTTGTAACAGTCGATGTAATTCTGAAAAGATATTGACAAGATGCGGAGAGCGTCAGAGACTGGTTTTATCGTTGAGTAGGAAAGGACTGTCCAATGCTGACTGCCGATGCCTGTACCGTGACCGGCACAGCCGGGGCCTCCGGGGTTCCCAATGCAACGACTGCCCTATATGACCCGGGAGTTCGGTCATGCCTCGTTTCCTGATCGTGTATGTGCGCTGGGTCGAACGTCTGAATTATGGCGTCGGCCGGCTGGCCATGTTCTCGCTGTTTGCGCTGATGGGCATTCTGTTGTGGGGCGCCATCGCACGAGCTGGCTGGCAACCCCAGATCTGGACCGATGAAATGGCCCAGTTTCTGTTAATGGGTTACTTCATGCTGGGTGGTGCCTATGCCCTGCAACTGGGCTCCGCTGTGCGGATGGATCTGTTGTACAGCCGTTGGTCCGATCGCACCAAGGCCGCCGTTGATGCCGTCACTATTTTAATGCTGGTGGTTTACCTCGGCATTCTGCTGTGGGGTGGTATTGAAAGCACCTTGTACGCCCTTGAATATTCCGAACGACGACGCGGACTTTGGCGCCCCTACATGGCACCCATAAAAATAGTCATGGTCATCGGTATCGTGCTGATGATTCTGCAATGCACTGCTTTTTTTATTCGTGATATCGCCCGGCTGAGAAAGGTGGAGTTCTGATGTCCTACGATCTTATTGCCGCGCTGATGTTTGGCTCTATGCTGGTGATGATGCTTACTGGCCAGCGTATGTTTGGTGTCATCGGCTTTGTGGCGGTCATCGCTGCGGTTTTTTTGTGGGGTGACCGGGGCGGCTATGATCTCGCCTTTGCCCAGACCATTAAAGTTATGAACTGGTACCCGCTGCTGACATTGCCGATGTTTATTTTCATGGGCTATGTCATGTCAGAATCGCGCCTCGCAGATGACCTGTATCGCATGTTCCATGTCTGGTTCGGCCCCGTGCCCGGTGGCCTGGCCATTGGCACGATTTTGCTGATGGTGCTTATTTCTGCGATGAACGGTTTGTCAGTAGCGGGTATGGCCATTGGTGCGACCATTGCGTTACCTGAGTTGCTGAAACGGTCTTACGATAAACGCATGGTCACCGGCGTTATACAGGCCGGTGCGAGTCTGGGAATTCTGGTGCCGCCGTCGGTGGTGATGGTGCTGTACGCCATGATCGCCCGCCAGCCCGTCGGCCAGCTCTGGCTGGCAGGGGTGTTGCCCGGGTTGTTGTTGGCGTCGCTGTTTATTATCTACATCTGGTTGCGTTGCAAGTTGAACCCGGAGCTGGGTCCGCCCATTTCCGATGAAGACCGAAAGAGCATCAGTCGGGGCGAGAAATACCGGTTACTGTTGGCTGGACTGATGCCACTGGGCATTTTCGCCGTCATGATGGTGCCCTTTGTGATGGGCTATACCCGTCTGGTGGAAAGCTCCGTTATTGGTGCCCTGGCGGCGACCGCAGTGTCTGTTTTCAAAGGCCGGATGAGCTGGCGGGTTCTGGAGGTCTGCAGCCGTAACACCCTCGCCATCAGTTGCATGTTCCTGTGGATTATTCTGGCCGCACTTGCCTTTGGTGCCGTTTTCGATGGGCTTAGAGCCGTCGATTTTGTTCGCAATCTGTTTATGGACAACCTGGGCTTGGGGCGCTGGGAAATTCTGATATTAATGCAACTCAGCTTTATTCTGATGGGCACCTTTCTCGACGATACCGCCATGCTGGTGATCGTTGCACCACTTTATGTACCCATCGTCAGCATGCTGGAATTCAACCTCATCTGGTACGGCGTGCTGTATACCATTACCTGCCAGATTGCCTATATGACACCGCCCTTTGGCTATAACCTGTTTTTAATGCGTGCCATGGCACCGAACGACGTAACGCTGAGTGACATCTATCGATCCATAATTCCGTTTGTGGGTGTAATGATTCTCGGATTAATCATAGTGATGGTGTTTCCCCAAATCGCACTCTGGTTGCCCGAGACCCTTTACAACCGCTGATAAGAGGCTGCGTTCGTGCAACCTTTGTTTCAACTGGAAAGAGGGAAATACCATGACATCAAGACGTACGTTCATCAAGGCCGGTGCAATGGCCGGCGCAGCTGCCATTACAGCGCCCAAGGTGCTGGCAGAATCGACCATCCGCTGGCGTTTGCAAACCTATGCCGGGTCTTCTCTGGGTGCTCAGGTGATCAAACCTGCCGTTGATATGTTCAACGCCATTGCGGGCGATGAAATGCAAATCGACTTGTTCTACGCCGACCAGCTGGTACCAACGTCCGAGCTGTTTCAGGCGATGCAGCGCGGTACCATCGATGCGGTGCAATCTGATGACGATTCAATGATGTCACCCACCGACGTGACGGTGTTTGGCGGTTATTTTCCCTTTGCCAGCCGTTATTCCCTGGATGTGCCGGCGCTGTTCAATGACTGGGGGCTGAATGAAATATGGGCCGAGCAATACGCCTCTGTGGGGGTGAAGCACATCTCCGCCGGTTCCTGGGACCCCTGTCACTTTATTACCACGTCACCCATTACCAGTCTGTCGCAACTGGAAGGCAAGCGGGTGTTTACCTTTCCGACGGCAGGCCGCTTCCTGAATCAGTTCGGTGTTGTGCCGGTTACGGTGCCCTGGGAAGACGTCGAAATCGCGTTGCAGACCGGTGAAATCGACGGCGTTGCCTGGTGCGGTATTACCGAAGCCTATGAAGTGGGTTGGGCTGATATCTGTTCGCATTTTCTGACCAACAACATATCCGGTGCCTGGATTGGCCATTTCTTTGCCAACATGGAACGCTGGAATGAATTGCCGACGCATTTGCAAACCCTGATGGCTGCCTGCTTCGAGCAATCGCATTACTATCGCCAGCACTGGTACTGGGCTGGCGAAGCCCGGTTGCGCACCCACGGCACCAAGCTGGAATTGACGTCGATTCCGGATGCAGAGTGGGCGCAGGTCGAGCAGGCAGCGCGGGTTTTCTGGGACGACATCGCCGAAGAATCGGAAACCGCTGCGCGCGTTGTGCAGATTTTCAAGGATTACAACGCGGCGATGGACCGGGCCGGACGCCCCTACCGTTACAGTTGATGGTTGTTCGCCCAACGGCGAACGGTCAGGTAATCCTGCAGTAGCCGGCCAGGCTCAAAATGCAGCCGGCCGGTTAGGGTCCGTGTCGGTTCAAATACAGCCTGCAACCGGCCGTCGCTGTTGATAAGAAACAGTGTTAACCCGTGTGTGACCTGCACCGAGCCCTGCTCATTCCGAGTCACGCTGGCATGGATGCCCAATGCCGATTCAAACGCTTCGGCATCCTGATCTGAAACTGCACGCCAACCGCTTAGCTGTTCATGAAACCAGGGCAGGTAGTCGGCCAGTTGCGCCAGTGAATCCCGACCCGGATCGACTGTATAAAAATGCAGTCTCAGATCGGTGAACTGTGATTGCCGGTCGAGTGCGCGTTTGAACTGGGCCATTTCCACCAGGGTTGTCGGGCAAATATCGGGGCAATGCGTGAACCCATAACTGATCAGGTGCCAGTTGCCGGGCAAGGTGTCTGGTGTAACCACGGGTCCGTTGTGTTGCTCCAGCCTGAATGCCGGCAGCGGCTGGGCGGGCATCAGCCAGGCGCCCTGTATCGCGGGAAGCGAGGGCACTGCCGGTGCTATTACCCACAGGGCAAAGCCAAAAAGCGCCATAAGAATAGCCGGTGGCGCTATGAAGGGGATCAGCCTGTTGCCCTGCACAATGGCCGCTACCCCGCCAGGAACATCAGTCGGCTGGTCATGGTGTAATTGCCTTCAATGGCCATAAAGGCAATAAAGATGGGAATTGCCAGAGTGGGTACCAGTAAAGCCACACGCAGGGTGATGGGCTCCCAGACGAAATGCATGAACACACTGAGAATCAGGCCGGCTTTGAGGAACATGAAAATCAGAATCAGGCTCCAGCGTAGCAGGCCCTGAAACTGCAAGTAATCGACCATATACGACAGGGCACTGAGCACGAACAATAACCCCCAGACTTTAAAGTACAGGCTTAACGGGTGCTGCTGACCCTGAGTGTCTGCGCTCATATTTCCTCCTGACGCGGGCCGGTTGTGACCGGCTTACCATAAATAGAAAAAGGCAAAAATAAACACCCAGACGAGATCGACAAAGTGCCAGTACAAGCCGGTGATCTCGACAATCTGGAACCCCTTTTTATCGTAGTGGCCAAGCTTTACCTTGATCGCAACGACGGTTAAATAAATCACCCCACCGGTAACGTGAAGGCCATGAAAACCGGTAATCATAAAGAAGGTGGAACCAAACTGGGCGGCACCCAGCGGATTACCCCAGGGGCGAATGCCTTCTTCGACAATCAATTTGCTCCACTCGTACGCCTGCATGCCCACGAAGCTGAAACCCAGTGCCGCTGTGGCAATCATTAACCAGAAGGTGGCGTTCTTGTTGCCCTGGTAGGCTGTGTTGACCGCCATCGCCATGGTGCCGCTGCTGGTAATCAGAATGAACGTCATGATGGCGATAAGCAGCAACGGAATGTGTTCACCGCCGACCACCAGGGCAAAAACCTCGCTGGTCAGTGGCCAGGCTTCGGTCGCCGAAATGCGCACGTTCATGTAGCCAATCAGGAACAGGCTGAAGATAAAGGTGTCGCTGACCAGAAACACCCACATCATGACCTTGCCCCAGTTGACCTTGAAGGCCTCCTTGTCGGCCGACCAGTCGATTACCAGGTGTTGCCAGTAACCCTGGGGCTTGCTGTTCATTTCCGTCATGGTGGTTACCCCAGGCCGCAAGCGGCGGCAAGTAAGGCGTAGGCTTCAGGCGTCCGGGTGAGTAAGAAAAACAGCACTAACCATAACGCCAGCAAATAATGCCAATAGGTGGTGCAGGCTTTAACGGCAACAGCGACCTGATCAATGCTGCACCCCTGACCAATGCGAATAAAAACTCGCACGACCGCGAGTACCCCTCCAAACAGATGCAGGGCATGCAAACCGGTAAACAGATAAAAGTAGGAGTTGGCCGGGTTGTCGCTGACGCCGTAGCCCAGGTTGGCAAGGTAATTCCAGGTGGTCCATTGCGCCATAATGAACACCAGCGCCAGGAATCCGCCAACGCTGATACCCAGCATAACGCCATCGGGTTTTTGTGATTTTACCGAATGCCAGGCCCAGTGCATGGCGGCACTGGCTGCAACCAGTACGGCCGTGGTGGCCCAAAGCCTGGGGCTTTGGTTGAACGGCAGCCACGGTTCGCCGGCCAGTGCCTGAAAATCCGGGTACTGGGACCGGGTCAGAAAGGTCACAAAGATCAGCACAAAGGCGATGCTGATCACCATCAGTAAAAACCGCAGGGCAATCTGGGCCAGGGGCGTACCGCCCGAGGCGTCATACGCGATTGCACTATCGGGCGTGGCCAGCCAGGGTTTTTCAGTTAGAGCGCTGAAGCCTTTCATGTGGATTCCCTCCCGGTTGCGGTGCGGTCATAGCCTGGTTCGTAGGTCACGTCACTGTCGGGTACATGCTGTGGTATGAAGTCGTTCACGACACCGGGCACGCTGTAATCGTAGGCCCAGCGATGGACGGTTGGCAGCTCTTTGCCCCAGTTGCCATGGCGTGGTGGTACGTCCGGCGTGTGCCATTCAAGCGAGGCGGCATCCCAGGGGTTGATGCGGGACTTGGGTTCCCGCTTGATCGTCCAGAACAGGTTGATGATGAAAATCAGTTGAAACAGCGCAACGATGATGACTGCAATGGTGATGTTCGCATTGAGCGCATGCGCCGAATCGGGAATGAAGCTGGTGTCACCCAGAGCGTAGTAACGCCGTGGAACCCCGAGGAACCCGATGTAGTGCATTGGCAGATAGATGGCGTAAGTACCGAGGAAGGTGCCCCAGAAGTGAATCATCCCCAAACGGGTATTGAGTTGTTTGCCGGTCACCAGCGGGAACCAGTGATAGATGGCGGCAAAGAGCACCATGATCGGTGAAACCCCCATCACCATGTGAAAGTGAGCAACCACAAAGAACGTGTCGGACAGCGGCAGGTCAATGACAACATTGCCCAGAAACAGGCCGCTTAAGCCGCCATGGGTAAAGGTAAAAATAAACCCGATGGCGAACAGCATGGGCACGGTCAGGTGAATGTTGCCTTGCCAGAGTGTCAGCACCCAGTTGTAGACCTTGATCGCCGTGGGTACCGCAATGATCAGCGTGGTCGTGGCGAAGAAAAATCCGAAATAGGGGTTCATGCCACTGACATACATGTGGTGTGCCCAGACCACAAAACTGAGTCCGCCAATAATAACGATGGCCCAGACCATCATCCGGTAGCCGAAGATGTTCTTGCGCGCATGCACGCTGAGTACATCGCTGACCATGCCAAACGCAGGCAGCGCCACGATGTACACTTCCGGGTGGCCGAAAAACCAGAACAGGTGCTGAAACAGAATCGGGCTGCCGCCTTCATAGTCGGTGGCCTCACCCAGCGATACGATGGCGGGCATGAAGAAGCTGGTGCCGAGCACGGAATCAAACAGCATCATGATGGCGCTGACCAGCAGGGCGGGGAAGGCAAACAGACCAAGAATGGTGGCCGTGAAAATGCCCCAAATGGTCAGTGGCATACGCATCAGCGTCATACCGCGCGTGCGCGCCTGCAGAATGGTCGACACATAGTTCAAGCCACCCATGGTAAAGGCGATGATAAAAATAGCTAGAGAGGCGAGCATCAGCACAATGCCCCAGCCGGAGCCCGGCGTTCCCTCAAGAATCGATTGGGGTGGGTAGAGTGTCCAACCAGCACCGGTTGGACCGCCAGGTGCGAAAAAGCTGGCGAGCAGCACCAGTACCGATAAAAAATAAAACCAGAAACTGAGCATGTTCAGATAAGGGAACACCATGTCGCGGGTGCCGACCATCAGCGGAATCAGGTAGTTGCCGAAACCGCCCAGCAACAGTGCCGTTAGCAAATAGATCACCATGATCATGCCGTGCATGGTCACGAATTGTAGGTACATGTTGGGATTAATGAAGTCGAACTGGTCGGGGAAGCCCAGTTGCAAGCGCATCACCACCGACAGCATCAGGGCCACCAGCCCGACAAAGATGGCAGTGCAGGCATACTGAATGGCAATGACCTTGTGATCCTGACTCCAGATGTACTTGCCGATAAAGGTTCGGGGGTGGTGCAGCTCGGGTTCCTGATCGGCAATGGCGATGTGTGTCATGGTAGATCCCTGTGCAAAAGTGCTTGTTGGTCTTGGTGCTTCCGGTCACAGTGTTGCAATGTAGGCCAGCAAGTCACGCAAACGTTCGGGGCTGTGAATGGTGCGTGTCATTAGCCGCATCTGTGTACCAAACTGATCTTCGGGGTGCTTGCCTCGCCAGCCCATGCTGAAATGCTCCAGCTGGCGTTTCAGGTAAAGGTCGCTCTGGCCCGCCAGTGCCGGCGCGCTCAGCAGTACCTTGCCCTCGCCGCCGGTACCGTGACAGGCTGCACAGGCGCCATAGAGGCGCTGGCCGTTGGCAATGTCGCCGACCAGCGTGCCGTCGACATCAACCGCGTCGAGCGTCTCGATGTAGGCCAGCAAGTCGGCTTCGGTGTTGGGGTCAATCCCCCGGGCTATGGCCACCATGGTCTGGCCCGGGGAGTCCTCCCGTGCAGTACCGCGTATGTTGTTCCGGTAATGCCGCAGCTGTCGCGCCATATAGCGGCTCTCGAGTCGAGTGAGATTGGGCGCATTCAGCGCCGGGTTACCCTGACCATTGGCGCCGTGACAGCCAGCACAGCTCTGATAGGCGGCTTCGCCGGCTGCCAGGTCTATTCCGTTGCCTGACTGCACGTCGTTAAAAGTTGGGTAGGTGGCCAGCCAGGTTTCGAAGTCCTGTTCGGGTTCCACCTGTACCTGGCCTTTCATGGTGTAGTGCGCCAGGCCGCATAACTCCTCGCACAATACATCGAAGGTGCCTTCGCGGGTCGGCGTAAACCACTGATAGGTTTGAGTGCCTGGCACAAGATCCATCTTGACCCGGAACTGGGGTACCGCGAAGTTGTGCAGCACATCATTGGAGCGCAGGACCAGCTTGACCGGTTGATCGACTGGCAGGTGCAGCCGGTGGTGTTCTACCAGAATGTCGTCGGCACCACTGGGGTCGCTCGGGTCGAGGCCGAACCGGTTGTCATTACTGACAAAGCGAGCATTGGCAGCACCGAGTACACCGTCGTCACCGGGAAAACGAAACGTCCATTGCCATTGCTGGCCATTGGCTTCAACTTCCATGGCATCGTCCGGCACATGGACGACCTTGGCCCAGACAATGAGGCCAGGTGTGAGCATGGCGACAACACCGACCGTCGTTAAGGCGGTTAGCCAGATTTCGAGTTTCTTGTTTTCGGGCTCGTAGTGGGAACGCCGGTTTTTATTGTGTCGGTAGCGCCAGACAGTCCAGGCAAGGAAGAGGTTAACCGCGATGAACACCGCGCCGGTGATCCAGAACGATATTTCGATGGTGGTATCGATGGATGACCAGTTCGACGCCAGGGGTGTCAGCCACCACGGGCTGGCAAAATGGAGTATCAGCGTAATCGCAACCAGACCGACAATGACGATGGCTATATACACAGTATCCCTCCTGAACACGACCGGCCCGGACCGATAGTTCGCGACCGAAGTGCAGCGACACAGCACAGTACACAACTGCGCGTTGCGCCAGGTAGCATGGTGTTGTTATAGGGTGCCACCAGGTCCTGCCGGTGGTTGTTTAGCGATTCTGGCGAAGACCGGGTCGGGCCCTTTTCTGTTCAGGTCCCCGAGTCGGTTATACGCGTTTAAGCTTTGAAAAAGGCGAGATGAAATGTCGGTCAACTGCTGCGAACTGCGCGTCAGCATGACGTTCTTCCATCACCTTTCTAACAGCGGCCTCCTGTTCTTTGGGCGTGTATATCAGGACCAGATATTTGCCAGCTTCGATATCATCGTGAAAGGGTTGCAGCTTCTTATTTTCAGTATCGACACCCCAGAGGCCGCCTTCCCAGATACCAAACAACGTTGTGACTGCGATGAAAATGACGTTTACCCACCAAGGCAGGTTTTCGCTGAAGATGCCGGTTAAATGAAAGAGAATGATCAGTAGCATGCCGGCACAGAAACCGATGAGACCTCCAAGTATGGAGCTGTGGTAGAGGTCCAGTGTTTCAATGTAGTTGGCTGATTGAATATGCTTTTGAGTGAGTCCGCTTTCATCTTTGCTGATGACGTGAATGTACCAGTCAGATATACCAACTTCGTGCAAATCTTCCGCGATATCGGCGCTCTCTTTCAGTGTCGGCGATAAATAGTATATGCACTTCATTGGCGTTCCTCTTTTTTTGACAAACCATGTCAAATAGCAGGGTTGAGTGGTCTGTCGTGGGGTTGGTTTTTATTATTTGGCTTAACGTTAATTCAAGGTTGCGTTTTTTCAACCGACTGAATAACACAACGATACGATAGTGACTGGGTAAGTATGAATGGGAAGCGGCCTGTCAAAATGGACGAATAGATTAAAACAGTCGGAATATCAGTCGGTTAATGCAGTGAACGTAATACTGTGGGCAAAAGTATCCTGCCATAACATGATTTATCGCTATTAGCAGATATTTTTTAACCCTAAATCAGTATAAAAACGCTGTCTGTTTCTCATTGTGGGTTGGTGAGTTCAGGCAATAGCGATTCCAGTTGCCGGGTCAGTGTCGGGTCGGTCCAGTCTGCATAGCCATCGAGCTGGTAACGAATCTGACCATGAGCATCGGCCAGAAAGGTTGCGGGCAATCCTGTGAGTGGTAGTTGCGCCGTGAACTGGGTTGTGAGATCCAGTAACACCGGCAACTCGATCTCTGTTCCAGTCATGAATTCCCTAACCGTTGCGAGGCTGTCACCGTAGTTCAGTGCGACCCAGTGAATATCCGCATGCGGATAGCGTGCTTTGAGCGCATTAAGCGCAGGAAGTTCATCAACGCAGGGCTTGCACCAGCTGGCCCAGATATTGATAAACAAAGGTCCGTCGGGCAGGGCGCTTACCCGATTGTTGAGGGTCAGCAAGGCGGGTGCCTCTGGCAGGTTGTTGACCTCAGTGACTGGTTTGAATGACTCGGCCAGTGTAACCGGGGCAATGACCAGGCAAGCCAGAACAGGTGTTATCGAACGGCGAGCAGATAAGGGCCGCTTGTGCATGGAACTGACCTCCAGCTATCGATGGGCGTGATTGGTGCAAACACAGGCCTTAAAAAACACAGTATGGCGCAGAGTGGTGCATTTGGCTGGTCAATCCGAGAGCCGCTTGTCGTGACCTTTACATGGGATCCACGATGTCTGCACATTTTGTCGATTATCATAAGCCCGTAATTTTTTATTCATAAATGAACTGAACAGGAAACCTTTCATGACGTTAAAACAACTGGGCGCAATCGCGTTGTTGTCGATGGGAATATCGGCCGCTGCCTATGCTGAAACTTGCCAGGATACGGCCCTCTATGAGGATATGCGTACCCTTGCACAGAATATGCGACCGATGACCCAGGCCATTCGCAGCAATGACATGGACACGGCCCGGGAACTGTTGCCGGCGATGAAAGCCGCGGCCGAGTCTGCCAGCCAGGAGATGCCTTTCCTGTTTCGTGACGGTGCGGCCGACAGTGATGTCGCTGCCTATGAAGCTGTGATGGCTGATTTTACCGCCGAATTCGCGGCCCTGGAGACGGCCCTGGCATCCGGTGATCAGGGTGCTGCGGCCCGCGCAATGCAGGCCTTGGGTGATGTGCGCCGTACCGGCCACGGTGACTTTAAAGACAGCAGCTGCGAAGACTGACACAGATGACAACGGTTAATCAGAACGGGCAGCTTCAGTCGGCAACGCCCGTCGAAAGTGATGTTTGGGACCTGCCGGTCCGGCTGGTGCACTGGTTGCTGGTGCTGTGTCTGGTGACGTTGTTTGTCAGCGTCAACAACGGCTGGATGAGCCTGCATTTTTACGCCGGTTATGCCTTGTCGGCCTTGCTGGTGTTTCGGCTGCTGTGGGCACTGGTCGGTACGACCTATGCCCGGTTCTCTGGTTTTGATTTGTCACTGAGGCGAGTTCTGCCAACCCTGCGAGATCTGGTTGCCGGTCGGCACCAGAGTCCTGCCGGTCATAATGCGGCGGGTTCCTGGATGGTGTTGCTGTTGCTGTTGGTGCTTGCCGCCCAGGTGCTCAGTGGCCTGGTGTATTCTGACGATGTGTTCTGGTACGGCCCCTGGTTTTTTGCGGCGCCAGAATGGGCCCAGGCACTTGCGGCGCGGCTACACCCGAGGTTGCCGGCGTTGATTCTGGCGCTGGCGGGTACTCACATTGTCGCGGTCTTGTATCATCGCATACGGCTAAAAGAACCGCTGATCGGTGCCATGGTGCACGGCCGTAAACCTCTGGCGGGTGCTGATCGCAGCGCCGTCAGTCGTGTGTGGCTCGTGTTGAGTTTGCTAGTGACTGCCGTTTGGGGCTTCTGGCTTGTCAGTCTGCCCATCTGAAGGCATGGCAAGACAAGGCGGAAGCCCTTTCAGGGCAGGGCCCCCGCCTCGCTCAGCAAGGCCAACACGGCCTCGGCAAATTGCTGGTAGCCTGCAGCGTTGAGATGCACCCGGTCCGACTTCAGACTCGCGTTGCCTTGCAGGTCAGCCATGGTGTTGTTGTCGATCGGAATGTCGTACTGATCGGCCAGCTCAGCGTAGAGTTTGGCTGAAGACAGAAAGATACCCGGCTCCGGCACGCCTATCAGCACAACCTGAATGCCCCGCGATTGCATCAGTTCGATCATGGCAGCCAGATTGGCTTTGGTGGCCGAGGTATCCTGGCGGCGCAGAAAATCGTTACCGCCATGGCACAGTATCACCAGGTCTGGCCGGTATTCGTCGAGTACCGCCGGTAGCCGCTGTCGGCCCTCGGCGCTGGTTTCTCCGGATACGCCGGCGTTTATCACCTCGATGCGGGTCATCCGTTGCAGAACGGCCGGGTAGGCGCTGTCGCCGCCGGTGCCCACGCCGACCGTCAGGCTGTCGCCAAACGCCAGAATACGATCACCCGGTGCAAGGGGGTCGAGCCGGGCGCCACCGCACGCCGACAGCAGCAGAAGGCTGGCGATCATCAGGTTTGCCAGCCAGTGCCTCCGTTTGGTATTCCGGTAATCAAGTAGCGCCTTCATGGTGTTGACTCTCTGGCTGTTTCAACTCTGGCGAGAACGTCCTTGCCATGGTCATAGCCCTGACGCACTGCCTGATCAAACCGGCGCCAGTCGAGCAAGCCAATCCGCTTCAGCGGCGGGTTAAAGTACAGGTCGGTCAGTTGTTCCGACTGGGTGCGGCGCGAGGTGCTGTAGAGAATGCTCACGTTCATTAAATAGGACGCCAGAGAGGGCAATTTGTACTTTCGTTTGTGTCGCTTGCGCAACCGGTCGCGCAGCAGCGTCCAGGGGCCCGGCACTTCATCGAACGTCAGTGGGCGACGGGCAGCGATGCTCAGGTCGATGCCAATCACCGTACCTACGCCGCGCGCCTTGCGCATGATGTCGACCGGAAAATTGTTCAGGGTGGCACCGTCACACAACAGGTCGCCCTTGTGCAGAATGGGGGGCAATGCGCCCGGTATTGCCGTGCTGGCGCGCAGGGCCTTGGCCAGCGAGCCGTGGCGCATAACGTGTTCTTCAGCCCGGGAATAATTGGTCGCCACGCAATAAAAGGGTTTCCACAGATCGTCGAGATTGGCCTTGTGGCCGAGCAAATCCTGAAACGCCTGAACGATGATACGGGCCAGACGTTGGCCGCGAATCAGCGACACGATGGGTAGCCAGTTGAAGTCGCCAGTCGGGTTGAGCTTGAACGACCGCCGGCAAATATCGAGCGTTCGATCCAGTGGCTGGTCGGCGGCTATCAGTGCTGCCATGACGGCGCCCATGCTGGTTCCGCCCACATAATCGACCTCAATGCCCGCTTCCTGCAATGCCTTGAACACGCCCAGGTGCGCGAAGCCACGCGCACCGCCACCGGCCAGAACGAGCCCAGTGGCGGTGCGGGTTTCTATGCGCGCCATCCGGGCCATGTCGCGTTCGAGATCCGGTCTTATGTGAACATGGTCCGTCACCGGTCGCCGGTTCAGCCAAGCCCGGGTGTTGCGCGGGCATTGGGTGTCGGCTGCGTGCAGCAACACCAGCACCTCGGCCGCTTCGGTGCGCATCGAGTCGCTGGCAAGGCATTCGGTTTCGATCGCATGCAGGGCCGGTGGTTGCGTTGCATCGGCCAGTAACAGTATTTCGTCGCTGTGGCGGCAGCAGCGTCGGGTCCAGTCAGATGGGGTATCGTCGGTGACCAGCAATACAAAATCGGATTCCGATTCAATCTGGTCCAGATAAAGCGTAATGCGCTGCTGCCGGTCGCGCGGGTCGGCTTGGGTGCCCGTGTCGGTCTCTGCCAGGTGGGCTTCCAGCCGCTTGGCGTCGATCAGGGTAACCGAACCCTGTTGCTCCAGTTGTGCCGCGAGGCGGTTTGCAAAGTCGCCAGGGTCTGTGCCTGGTGATATCGGCGCCAGCGTTATAGTAACCGGCAATGGCATGGGGTTGACGGTATGCTGGGTTTGCAGGCGTTGAATGATCTGTCGGGTCAGTGCCATCGACAGCCGGTGGCTAGTGGCCAGCAGTTCATCGAAATGGGCCTTGTCGAGCCGCACCAGAACCGAATCGCGAATCGCTATTACCGTGGCTGAGCGGGGTTCGCCCGTGTACAGGCTCATTTCGCCAAAGACCTGCCCCCGACCCATCTCGCGCACCGGCTTTGGCGTTCCCGACTCATCATTGATGTAAGCGCGTAAACGGCCACTGACCGACAAATAGAGGGCATCGCCGGCGTCTCCTTGCTCCATCAGCGTCTCGCCCCCGGCTATTTCCACCCAGCGCAGGCGTTTACGCAACAACGCCAGGGCTTCGGGCTCGATAGCGCCCAGAAACTCAGTGAGGTACTGGTCCAGTAAGGCCTGGTGGTGCGTCTGTATATCCGGAGTGTGCTCGTTCAACGATAAACCTCCCTGTCAGTCTTGTTCTGCTGTATCCGTCAGGCCGGATTGTGAACGTTCAGAATTACAGAGAAGTCACAACCAGTAAAGCAGGAATCCGCACCATACGGGTCCACTTGCGTGGCCCTGTGCACCGTTCGAAAGAATGTGCTAGGTTAAGTTCCGGTCCCGGCAAGGCAAGCCGACAGGGAACTTGATACCGCACAGGATGGTGCGACACATGGATTTCGGGCAGTGACGTCAGCCTTGCCCGAGCAGTCAGGACTCGACGATGAAAGAACATCAGCTCAACGCCATTCTCTTCAGCGATATCGTCGGCTATTCCAGCCAAATGGCGGCCGATGAGGCGTCCACACTCGAGGTACTGCAACGCAACCGCTTACGGCATCAGCGCATCGTAGCGCTCTATCATGGGCGCATAGTCGATACCATCGGCGACGGTCATCTGTGTCTGTTTTCCAGCAGTCTCGATGCGGTATATGCCGGTTTGGCGTTGCAACATGATTTGCAAGCCAACCAGGATGACACCCAATTGAGGGTTGGTATTCACGTCGGCGATACGGTGATAGAACGCGACGGTCTTAGGGGCTTGCGCGTGATCGGCGATGCCGTTAACACGGCTTCCCGCATAGAAAGCAACGCACCGGCCCCCGGGGTCTGGGTCTCGGCCAGGGTGGCGACAGATCTGCGCAGCAACGCGCAACTGACGTTCGAATCGGCCGGCCTGTTTTCACTGAAGAATTTGCCAGAGGCGATGGAGCTTTTTGAGGTTCGGTCGGTATCCGGTTCGGTACCGGTTGGCCTGTCCAGAGCGCGTTTTTCCTATCACCATCAACAGTTCAGCCGCACCCGCGTCGTGGCACTGGCTACTGTACTGTGTTTTAGCCTGGCGGCTGCCTTTGTGGCCTCTCAGGTGTTTGACAACCCAGATTCGCTGGCCGTTCTGCCACTTGAATATGTCGGAGCCGATGCCGAATACCAGTACCTGGCCTCAGCGCTTACCAGCCGATTGCAATCCCACCTGGCTCCCTTTAACAACATCAACCTGGCGTCCCAGGCCAATGCCCGGCGATTGACCGATGCCAGCGGGTATTTGGGAGACGAAGAAGTCGACTTTTTCATGGAGGGCAGCCTGCTATTGGTTGGGCAGCAGGTGACGATTGAAATAAGCATCGTGGAAGCCGACGAAGACAGCATTTTGTTCAGTGAGCAGTGGCAGGGCGACCTGGATCAGCTAGAGCACCTGGAAACCTCGGTGCTTGACTCGGTGGGTGACTATGTGTCGACGTCATTGTGAGCGTTACGGGAATTACAGGCGGTAAGGTAATGCCTGAACCGGTATCCATTCTGGAAGCCCTAACGGCCAGGTCGCGTGCGCAACTGATGCATCACGCAAGGCCGCGCCAATTTACCGCCGGATCTGCCTTGTTTTACAAGGGCGATGATGGCACTTGGCTGTACCTGATTGAGCAGGGTCTGGTTGAGATCAGTCTGATGTCGTTGCAGGGTAAAAAAGCCACGCTGAACCACCTGGGTCCGGGTGAGGTGATCGGCGAATTGTCGGCACTGGATCAGTTGCCACGCAGTGCCGATGCGCTGGCGCTGACCGATACCGGGGGTCTGGTGATTCCCAAGCAGCAACTCGCCGAGGTATTGCGCGATGACAGCGATGCCTGTTTGGAAGTTATTCGGCTGCTCTGCAGCCGGGTTCGGAATGCCTCGGATATGTTCGAGAACCGGGCCGTCGCGCCGGCGTCCGTGCGGCTCGCGCATTGTGTACTGACGCTGATTCGCAAATGGGGCGAAACGGACGAGCAAGGTATCCTGCACGTGTCGCAACAGCTTAGCCAGGCAGAGCTGGGCGAGTTTGCCGGGCTGGCCAGAGAAAACGTCAATCGGCTGTTAAAGGAATGGCAGGCGCTGGGGTGGCTGCAGTTTCATCGCGGTCAGATGTCTGTGCTGGATTTGGCAGCGCTGAACGCGATAGTGGATCAGAGCGAGTGATTTACATCACTGCGCTGGGTTAAGGCGCTTCGTAGCATGGGCTTGTCACTCAACCGGAGACAGGCTCATGACGACCACGTTAACGAACAAAACAACCGCTACTCCAAACCAAACCGATACCACGTCGGCGCAAGCGGCCACCCCCACACTGGCTGTGGATGAATTCATACTGCATACCAGCAAACGCCACCCGGCGGTTTGGGTTGCCCTGAGCGTGGCAGTGCTGGTCAGTCTGCTGGTCTCGACCTGGCTATTGTTGCCACTGCTTTTACTGGCTGTACAGCCATTGGGTTACTCGTTTTCCGTAACCAGTCGTCAGATTATTGAACACAAGGGTGTTTTTTGGCACAAAGCCCGCTGCATACCGCTGAATGAACTGGTCAGTATCGATCTGGTCAACCGGGATTTCGGGCTGTTTTTTCAGGTTGGCAAACTGACGGTGACAACGCGTTCAGGCAAGTCTGAGTCGTTCAGTTGGGTTGCTCAGCCTGAGCGACTGGTCCGGCTTCTGGATCATCAGCACGGTGGTTGCGATCTGGATACGACCTCCGAACCGGTCCGTCAGGTTCGACGCCTGCGCAACAGCTTGAGTCATCTGGTGTAATCACTCAGAGCAGGCTGAGTTCCCGTTTTACGGCGGTGTTGATATCGACGCCCGCGGTGCCATTCAGCACTTCACTGCGGATGGTCACACTCTGATTGGTAGGATCGGCCAGGTCCAGTTCATGAGGGGCCGGCAAGGGGTGTTGCCGGGCATCGGTCAGCACCCGGATGCGAGGCCGGGCAAAATCGTCCGGGTTGGGTTCCAGTACCATGGCGACTTGTCCTCCGCTCAGTTGAACAAGACTGCCCGTCGGGTAGAACCCGATACAGGTGATAAAAGCTTTCGACAAGTCTGAGTCGAAGTGCGTACCCCGCTCGCGCAAGATGCTTTTCAGTGCCTGCTCGGAGGTTTTAACCGTGCCATAGCAGCGCTCACTGGTCATGGCGTCATAGGCATCGGCCAGGGCCACAATTTTGGCGTAGTAGGAAATTTGTTGCTGGCGCAACCCGCGTGGATACCCCTTACCATCGATGCGCTCATGGTGCGAATGCGCAACATCAATGGCATGTTTGAATTCGGCCGAGGCGGACATCAGAATATTGCGGCCGTGGGTCGGGTGTTCGGCCATGATGTAGGCTTCTTCCCGTGTAAACCGGCCAGGTTTGTTCAGTATGTCGGCGGGAATTCGACTCTTGCCCACATCGTGCAACAAGCCACAGAGTGCAACGTCCCGTATTTCAGCTTCCATCAGCCCCAGGTGGCGAGCAAAGGTGGCGCTGAGTATGCAGACATTCATGCTGTGTTCGGCGGTGTAGCTGTCTTTGTGTTTGATCATCGACAGAAACCGCAGGGCATCTTTGTTGGCCAGAATGCTATCGACCACCTTATCGACGACGTCGCGGCATTCAGTCACTTCCAGGCTGCGTCCGACGCGCAAACCATCCATGATGGACGTGGCCATTGAGCGTGCCGAATCAAAGGTCAGTCGGGACGCTTCAACCGCCCGTTCAAAGCCAACCTGATTGATGTAGTTGACCCGTCGGGTACTGGCCGGCCCGGTTTTGGCTGGCCTGGGCGTGGGGGGCGCTGGGCCATGGCTGGCGGTTGTGCGTTGTTTCGACGCGGGAGATACGTCAATTTTGACTTGCACTGTCACGGTCTGGCACTGGCGCTGCAGTTCCCGTATGTCATCGGTGGATGCGATGACAAACCCCTGTAACAGGAAGGTAGTTTCTTCCCAGGGCCGGTCCAGCGCGACCACGCGCATGCCAATTTCCAGATCCTGGACGGAAACAGACAAATCCTGGTAATCGGCATGGCGCATGGTTGATGGAATTCCAAGATACAAGGCGTGAATCTCAGTGTAGCCCAAATGTTTATCTCGGGTCGACTTCGTTGCACGGGCTTGTCACCCTGGATTAACCATGAACGCGGGTGTTAATTGCTCTGCAAGGCTTTGGCGTGAAAGCGCAGATGATCTTCAATAAAGCTGGCAATGAAATAATAGCTGTGGTCATACCCCGGTTGAGTGCGGCTTTCAAACGGATGAGCACTGTGTTCAGCGGCCTTACTCAGTGCCTGGGGGTGCAGTTGCGCTTCCAGAAAGTTATCGGCATCGCCCTGATCCACCAGAATCGGAAACTGAGCGTCGCTGCTGGCCAGTAACAGGCTGGCATCATAGTCACGCCAGGTCGCCTGGTCGTCGCCGAGATAGGCGGAAAACGCCTTGTGACCCCAGGGTACCGCTGTTGGGTTACAAATGGGCGCAAAGGCCGAGACCGAGCTGTAACGATCGGGGTTGCGCAAACCAATCACCAGCGCACCGTGGCCACCCATGGAGTGACCGCTGATCGACCGTTGTTCTGTTACTGGAAAATGGGCCTCGATCAGGCTGGGCAATTCCGACACAATGTAATCGTACATCCGGTAGTGACGGTTCCAGGGCGCCTCAGTGGCATTGACGTAAAAGCCAGCGCCCAGGCCCAGATCGTATGCTCCCTCCGGGTCGTCAGCGACGCCGTCACCGCGTGGGCTGGTGTCGGGTGCGACGATGGCGATACCCAGTTCAGCCGCCATGCGCTGCGCGCCGGCCTTGTGCACGAAATTCTCGTCGGTACAGGTGAGGCCCGACAGCCAGTACAGCACCGGTACCGGGTGCTGGGCATCGGCACCGGGCGGCAGGTAGACGCTGAAACGCATGGTACAGTTTAAGGTGGCAGACGCGTGCTCATACTGTTTCTGCCAACCGTTGAAACACTTGTTGCTGTTCAGATGATTCAAACTCATGGAATCCTCAAGTCTTAACTTGAGTTTCGGAGGACAAATTGACTGCGTTGCCAAAACTCGCGACGGATAGCAGGGCTGCTCCTGCGGGGGCGCCGTAAATACATCCATGTAGGCTTAACTTCGGCATCCATGCCTCAGATACCCCCGCAAAAGCAGCCCTGCCACCCGCCGCTAGCTTTATGCGAACTCCGAAACTAGGGATCTTAAAAACGGATGTCTCTTTTGGGAGAATCCGTTCGGCCGGTATTCAGTAATGCACGACACTGCGAATGCTTTTACCTTCGTGCATCAAATCAAAGGCTTCGTTGATCTGTTCGAGCGACATGGTGTGGGTGATGAACTCTTTCAGAGGAATCTCACCTGCCAGGTATTGCTCAACATAGCCTGGCAATTCGGTGCGTCCTTTCACGCCACCAAAGGCACTGCCACGCCAGACGCGACCGGTGACCAGCTGGAACGGACGGGTGCTGATTTCCTGGCCTGCGCCGGCAACACCGATGATGACCGATTCACCCCAACCTTTGTGGCAGCATTCCAGCGCCGAGCGCATCACGTCTACATTGCCGATGCATTCGAACGAGTAGTCGACGCCACCATCGGTCAGGTCGACGATCACTTCCTGGATGGGCTTGTCGTAGTCTTTCGGGTTGATGCAATCGGTCGCGCCCAGCTTGCGCGCCAGATCGAACTTGCTGGTGTTGATGTCGATGGCAATGATGCGGCTGGCTTTGGCCATGACCGCGCCGATGACGGCTGACAGGCCGATGCCGCCGATGCCGAAAATGGCAACTGTTGACCCTTCCTCGACCTTGGCCGTGTTCATTACCGCACCGATGCCCGTGGTCACGCCACAGCCAAGCAAACACACTTCTTCCAAAGAGGCTTCCGGGTTTACCTTGGCCAAAGAGATTTCCGGCAACACGGTGTATTCGGAGAAGGTGGAGCACCCCATGTAATGGAAAATCGGCTTGCCGTCTTTGTAGAAACGGCTAGTGCCATCGGGCATCAGGCCCTGGCCCTGGGTCGCGCGGATTTTCTGGCATAGGTTGGTTTTGCCGGAGAGACAGAATTTGCACTCGCCGCATTCCGGTGTGTACAGCGGAATAACATGGTCACCGACTTTAACACTGGTGACGCCTTCGCCGACCTGTTCAACGATGCCCCCGCCTTCATGGCCGAGAATGGCTGGGAAGTTACCTTCTGGGTCGTCGCCCGAAAGAGTAAAGGCGTCGGTATGGCAAACGCCGGTCGCGACGATACGCACCAGCACTTCGCCCGCTTTGGGTGGCATGACGTCGATTTCTTCAATGCTCAGCGGCTGGCCGGGGCCCCAGGCAATGGCGGCTTTGGATTTGATCATGGTCGAACCTCGTTGGTCAGATGAGTTGGAACAGTAAAGTCGATTGTATTAGGGTTGGTCAGGTTAATAATGAGGCTCATGGGTAAATCATTTTTACCATAGAGCAATAATAGAGTAAGAGAGAGGCCGATGGCGCGTTGGGATGGTATTGAAGAATGTGTAGCAGTCGCTGAGACCCGCAGTTTTACCCGGGCTGCCGAACGATTGGGCAGTTCCGTTGCCAATATCAGTCGACAGATCAGCCGGCTGGAAGATCGGTTGGATGTTCAGTTGTTTCAGCGCACCACGCGCTCGGTCACGCTTACTGACGATGGCCGGATCTACTACAACCACTGCCGCGCCTTGCTCGATGGCCTGGTAGAGGCCGAACAGGCCATCGGCGAGCGGTTGTCCGAACCGACTGGTCGGTTGCGGATAACCGCACCGCTGTCTTATGGCGAGCGCTACATAGCCCCGTTGATTGCCGGGTTTACGATGCACTACCCGCGACTCGACATTGATCTGCAACTGACCAATCAGCGCCTAGATCTGATCGAATCCGGCATCGATCTGGCGATTCGGGTTGGCGTGCTGGAAGACGAACGCCTGGTCGCCCGGCCGCTGGCGCATAGAGCCCAGTTCGTCTGTGCCTCACCGGATTATCTGGCCCGGTTCGGGCAGCCACACACTCTGGCTGAGTTGAAGAACCACTCCTGCCTGTTAGGTACTTTGGACCACTGGCGTTTTACCGATCAGGGTGAGCGACGGGATATCCGCGTCACCGGCCGCCTGCGATGCAACAGCGGGCCTGCGCTGCGGGATGCGGCTTTGAAAGGTCTGGGCATTGTTCAATTGCCGGATTACTACGTTAAAGACGACATTCAAGCTGGACGGCTGGTGACGGTTCTGGATGCCTTTGCACCGGCGGAAGAGGGCGTTTGGGCGTTGTATCCGCCGAATCGGCATTTGTCGCCTAAGGTTCGGGCTTGTATTGAATGGTTGGGGCGGGGATTAAAGGGTGGCGTAGCCTGGAATCAATAATGAACCATTGTGTCATGCGTTAGAAACTCAAGTTTCGGATTTTGCACAGTAGACTAGTACCCGGTATCCGGTGCGGGCCAACGCCATTGAGGTGAACCGAACTCCGAAACTTGAATGTCTAACGCAGGGTTTTACCGCGTAATTGGGTGAGCCCACAGGTCATATTCATCGGCGTCTTCAACATGAACCCAGAGGCGGTCGCCGGGTTTCAGTTGGGTCTGGTTGTCGAGAAAGACCTGGCCGTCGATATCCGGTGCGTCGGCTTTCGAACGGGCAACAGCGCCCTCGGCGACCACTTCATCGACGATGACTTCGATGTCGGTGCCAACCTTGGCTTGCAGGCGGGCGGTGCTGATGCGTTGCTGCACTTCCATAAAGCGGTCGTAGCGTTCCTGCTTGACGGCTTCATCAACGTGGTTGGGCAGGGCGGCAGAGGCGGCGCCATCGACGTTGGAATACTGAAAGGCGCCAACGCGGTCGAGCTGGGCTTCTTCCAGAAAATCGAGCAACATCTGAAAATCAGCCTCGGTCTCACCCGGAAAGCCGACAATAAAAGTCGAGCGCAGGGTGATGTCCGGGCAGATTTCCCGCCATTTATGAATACGGTTTAACACCTTCTCAGCGTGGGCGGGGCGTTTCATCGCCTTGAGCACCATGGGGCTTGCGTGCTGAAACGGAATGTCCAGATATGGGAGAATGCGGTTTTCAGCCATCAACGGGATGATGTCGTCGACGTGCGGGTAGGGGTAGACGTAGTGCAGCCGCACCCAGGCATCCAGTTGACCCAGTTCTTCACACAGTTCCTTCATCCGGGTTTTCACCGGCTTGCCGTTCCAGAAATCGGTGCGGTATTTCATGTCGACACCGTAGGCGCTGGTGTCCTGGGAAATCACCAGCAGTTCTTTGGTGCCGTTGTTCACCAGGCGCTCGGCCTCGCTCAGCACCTGTCCAACCGGGCGGCTGACCAGATCCCCCCGGAACGAGGGAATGATGCAGAAGGTGCAGCGGTGGTTGCAGCCTTCGGAAATCTTCAGATAGGCATAATGCTTCGGCGTCAGCTTGACGCCGGTATCCGGAACAAGCGAGATGAAAGGGTCGTGACGCGGCGGCACCACATCATGCACCTGACGCACCACTTCTTCGTAGGCATGGGGCCCGGTAACGGCCAGCACGTTCGGGTGGACTTCCCGAATGTCGTTCTCCTTGGCACCCAGACAGCCAGTGACGAGCACTTTCCCGTTCTCGCGCAGCGCTTCGCCGATGGTATCGAGCGATTCCTTCACCGCTGAGTCAATAAAGCCGCAGGTATTCACAATCACCACATCCGCATCGTGGTAAGAGGGCACCACATCGTACCCTTCAGCCCGCAGCTGGGTCAGGATGCGTTCAGAGTCGACGGTGTTCTTCGGGCAGCCCAGGCTGACAAAACCGACGCGCCCCTGCTCGGTAACAGGCTTGCCTTCGCGGGGAGTGACGATATGGGTGGTCATGAAAACCTCAGGGCTGGTCAAAAAAGGAGCGGTATTGTAGCGCCTTCCAATCTGGCTTCAAGCGCCACGCACCTTATTCGCCGTGTTTCTTTGTGTTACCTGTTATTTGAGCCGGAGCTGGCTGGAAAGTACACGCTTGCAGCGGCCACCGGGTGAGCCTCTGTGGGGAAGTCCGCAGCAGGGATGCTGCGGCCTATGCTCCATGGACGGATTCACGCCGACCCCACAGAGGCTTACCCGGTGGCCGCTGCTTTACCACCATAGCAGCCTCTCCTACCAAAGCAGGAGGCCCGCCAGCGCCCGATTTCCGGTGGCCTGTAGCACCCTCCTACTAACGAACGAAAGCCACGCTCTAAGGCTCGGCCTAGCATTCAGTCACTGGCTTACACCCACGGGTCAAGCCAAGCCTCTCTTGGGATATCGGTGTTGCCAGTTTCAGGAAGCTCAGAGCCAGACCGTAGAGTTGGTAGAAAGCACTAAGACTCACTCCACAATTACAAAAACAGAGAGACAATGATCATGAAAAAAGCATTGCCCCTGGCCGTACTGGCCACCACCCTGGCCGCCGCGCCCTTTGCCGCTCAGGCCGAATTCAACCGGGTTCGCTGGCAGGTACCGATGGCGTTTTCATCCTCACTGACCGCACTGGGCGACACCATGCCGGTGGTTTCCGACATGGTGTCCACCATCAGTGATGGCCGGGTTACACTGCAAACGGTAGAGCCCGGGGCGTTGATTCCTGCTCTGTCAATTTTCGACAACGTCAGTGCTGGCAACATTTCTGCCGGTTATTCCTGGATGGGCTATGAATGGGGTCAGGTACCGGGTTCAGCCTTGTACGGCGCCACGCCATTCGGTCTGGAATCCCAGGAATTTCTGGCCTGGATGTATCACCACGGTGGTGATGATCTGCTGAAGGAAATGTTCGAGCCTTACAACGTCTACCCGATTCTGTGTGGCACCATCAGCCCTGAATCAGCCGGCTGGTTTACCGAGGAAATGAACTCGGTTGAAGATCTGCGTGGTCTGAAATTCCGTGCTGCGGGTCTTGGTGGCGAAATCATGGGCGAGTTTGGCATGTCCATTAACGTGTTGCCCGGTGGCGAGTTGTATCAGGCACTGGAAACCGGTGTATTGGATGCTACCGAATTCTCGTTGCCGACCGTCGACAAGCAGTTGGGCTTTTCACAGGTGGCCAAGTACTACTACCTGCCAGGCTGGCACCAGCCATCAACCAACCAGTTCCTGTACATCAATCTGGATGAGTGGAACAAGCTGAACGGTCAGACGCAAAGCCTGATCGAAACCTCCTGCATGGCTGGCAATGCAGTTGCACTGGCGAAAGCAGAAGCATTGCAGGGCGCTGTATTGAACGAGTTTGCCGAAGAAGGTGTGAACCTGCGTCAATACGATGCCGAGATGCTGGGGGCTTTTGAGGAGGCTACCGCTTCGGTCATGGAGAAATATTCCGAGCAGGACGAGATGTTTGATCGGATCTACAGCTCCATGAAGGAATTCCAGGCTGAACATGCGACCTGGAAGAAGTATGGCTACCTGTCACGTGACTGGCATGCACAGGATTGATCCATGTCTGACATAAAGCTCGATCTGGACAAGGTGGAGCAAGCGGTGGGGCATGGCCCCACCGCCGTTCCGTACCCGCCCACCTGGTTATCCGACAAGCTCGATGCCTTGCTTGAGGTCGTCGGGCGCTTTTTCTCGTGGAGCTGGCTGCTGCTGATGGTGCTGGTGGTGTTGAATGTCGTGCTGCGCTATTTCTTCAGTAACTCCTACGTTGCCCTTGAAGAGCTGCAGTGGCACATCTACTCCATCGGTTTCATGATTGGTCTGTCCTACTGCGTTTTGCACGACGGCCATGTTCGGGTGGATGTCCTCGCTGAAAAGCTGTCGCATCGCAAGCGAGCATGGCTCGAATTGCTGGGGCTGGCCCTGTTTTTAATGCCGTTTTGCCTGTTTGTCCTCTATTACGCCTATCCCTTTGTTGAACGGTCTTATGTGATGGGCGAGATTTCCGGGTCTCCGGGCGGCTTGCCCATGCGCTGGTTGATCAAGTCGGTGATTCTAATCGGATTCGGACTTCTGTTGATCGCGGCCTTCAGCCGGTTTATTCGGGCGCTGTCGTTTTTAACCGGCTTTCCCCGGGCACGGGTTACGGCTAATCGTTGAGCCAATGCCTGTTGTTATTGTGTTGTAACGGTCGAATAGCCGTGGAGACTTGTTGTGTTTGAAACCTACGAACTCATCGTCATGGCCATGCTGGGCAGTTTTATTCTGCTTATTTTTACCGGTTTTCCGGTGGCGTGGGTCCTGGCGGGCGTATCCGTCTTTTTCAGTATTGGCGCGGTACTGGCCTATAACTATCTGGATGCAGATACCTACTTTTTAACCGACTGGAATATATTCGGCATCGTTGTTCAGCGAATTTATGATCAGATGACCAAGTGGATCATGGTCGCCTTGCCCATGTTCATATTTATGGGGCTGATGCTGGAGCGCTCCGGCGTCGCCGAACGGCTTATGGTTAATTTTGTTAATCTGTTCGGGCGCTTTAACGGTGGCCTGGGCGTTGCTGTTATTCTGATTGGTATTCTGCTGGCGGCGTCCACCGGCATTGTCGGAGCGTCGGTCGTATTGCTGGCGATGCTGTCGCTGCCGGTGATGCTGGATCAGAAATATTCGCCGGCTTTCGCCAGTGGTATTGTCGCCTCGTCGGGTACGCTTGGCATCATGATTCCGCCGAGCATCATGCTGATTATCATGGCCGATCAGCTGTCGCTGTCGGTAGGCGATCTGTTTATGGGGGCGTTGATTCCGGGTGTTATGCTGGGAATACTCTACATTGCCTTTGTGGTGATCGCTGCCTGGCTCAAGCCATCGCTAGCGCCGCCAAAGGCCGATTTGCCACCCATTACCCGGGCGGTCGTCATTGAAACGCTGCGCTCGGTGTTGCCTCCACTGTCGCTGATTCTGGCCGTGTTGGGCTCCATCTTTTTTGGCATCGCCACACCGACGGAAGCCTCCGGTGTCGGCGCCCTGGGGGCGACCATTCTGGCGGCCATGAACGGTCGCCTGAGCTGGGATGTACTGCGCGATGTATCGCGTAAAACAACCATCACCACGGCTTTTGTGTTCGGTATTTTTTTGGGGGCCACGGCCTTCGCGGTTGTGCTTCGCTCACTCGGTGGTGATGAATTCATTGCCGGGCTGTTAACCAGTATTCCGCTGTCGCCGGGCGGCATTATTCTGGTGATTCTGTTCATCGCCTTTCTGGCCGGTTTTTTCCTGGACTGGCTGGAAATCAGTTTGATTTTGCTGCCGCTGGTCGGGCCGGTGGTGGTGCAATTGGGGTTTGACCTGACCTGGTTCGTGGTGTTGTTTGCGCTGACGTTGCAAACGTCGTTTCTGACGCCACCGGTCGGCTTCTCACTCTTCTATTTAAAAGGCGTGGCGCCGCCAGAGATAAAAACAACGGATATCTACAAGGGCGTTATGCCGTTTATTGCCTTGCAGGTATTGGCGGTGACGCTGGTCTTTTTCTGGGAGCCACTGGTGTTGTGGTTGCCCGAGGTCCGCTACGGCTAGAGAAGCGTTTGCGGCCATTCAGGGGCTGATGTTTCAGCCCCTTTCTTATGAGCCTCTGAACAACGCTTCAAGGGGTGCTGCTGAGAGACTGCGTGGGGTTCAGGTTACTGCGTGCCGCTCATGGTACTTGGGCTGATCCCAGGTGCGGTTGTCCATAATGTCTTTCAGGCAGTCGACGCTGTCCCATACATCGGTAAAACGCACATAGAGTGGCGCAAAACCGAAGCGCAGGATATCCGGCGCTCTAAAGTCTCCGATCACTCCGCGATCAATCAGCGCCTGCATAATGGCGTAACCTTCCGGGTGAGCGAAGGCTACCTGGCTGCCACGCTCGTTGGCATTGCGCGGCGAGACCAGTTCGAAGCCTGCATCGGGCAGCCGGGTTTCGACCAGTTCAATGAACAATTGGGTCAGTGCGACCGATTTGGCGCGCAACTCGGCCATGGTGGTGTCGGCAAAGGTATCCAGGCCAACGCTGAGCAATTGCGTGGCCACCACCGAAGGCGTGCCGGTCAGGGCGCGGCGGATGTCACCGGCTGGTGCAAAGTCGTCACGCATGGCAAACGGGGCTTCATGGCCAAACCAGCCACTGAGCGGCTGCTCAAAGGCCGCCAGATGGCGCTCTGCAACGAAAATGTACCCCGGTGCTCCCGGCCCGCCGTTCAGGTATTTGTAGCCGCAACCGATGGCGAAATCGGCATTGACGCCATTGAGGTCTACTTCAACCGCGCCGCCACTGTGGCTCAGATCCCAGACCACCAGGGCTCCCTGCTCGTGGGCACGTCGGGTAATGGCTGCCATGTCATGCAACTTGCCGGTTTTGTAGTGAACGTGGGTCAATACAACCACCGCCACATCAGTGTCGATACGCTCAAGCAGTGAATCGGCTGGCTGGGTTTCCAGCACCGGGCCGCCGGTCATGAATTGGCTGAGGCCTTGCAGCATATACAGATCGGTGGGGAAGTTGCCGGGCTCAGAGAGGATCACCCGCCGTGATGGATCTGTCGCCAGTTGCTGTTTCAGTGCCGCAGCAGCGACCTTGAACAGGTTGACTGAGGTGGAGTCGGTAACCACCACTTCTTCCGGTTTGGCACCGATCAGCGCGGCGATCTGGCCGCCGACCTGGCGTGGCAGGTCAATCCAGCCAGCCTGGTTCCAGCTGCGAATCAGGCCCTGGCCCCATTCCTGTTCGATCACCTGGCGCGCGCGTTCCGACGCGGCTTTGGGGCGGGCACCCAGAGAGTTGCCATCGAGATACAGAACATCGTCGGGAATCTCGAACTGGTCGCGCAGAGCGGCGAGGGGGTCTTGGGTATCCAGGGACAGACAGTGACTACGATCTAACGACATCAGGCAGGGCTCCATTGTTTTGCCGTTACCCTACTGTTTTGTGATCCGTAGTGGAAGATTCACCTGAGCAAAAGCACCGTTTCAGAGCGTTGATCAGGCGTTACGGAGACTGGCGCGGCGAACGCGCCAGCCTCCGCTGGTCGGGGCTAGAGACGTACGCGCATGACAACTTTAACGCTGTCGTTCAGGGCCTCTGAATCAGCATAGCCAATAGCCGAGGGGTCGGATGCGACGGCATTGATTACCGCTGTTGAACTGCTCAGTTCCTGCGGTGGCTGCTGACCGGTGGTGAACAACGCCTTGGACCAGTGGCGCCGGTATTTCACCGGTGTCTGATCAATGGCAGTGTTCAGAAAGGTCTCGCGAATGGCGTCGCCTGCTGGCAGATCGAGTGGTTCGGCACGGACACCGGTGCTGAATTGGCGGGTGTTGCCGAGGTACAGGTTTTTCAGAAAACTCTGATCGATCACCGCCGTGTTGCTGGGGTGAACCACGATCACGAGATCAGCCAGTGCGGCTGCAGACATCATCAGGGTTGTCAGCATCAGGCCGGTGAGGGTTCGTAGTGCAAAGTGCTTCATAAGTCAGTATCCAGCCTTAAAATACAACGTCGATGGCGAAGGAGAGCAGGTCAGCATCACCGACTGCACGTAGGGAATCCGGGTTGGTGTCTTCCCGGCGGGTGTATTCCACTTTCAGAGCGGCGGCGATGTCGAAATCCCAGCGCATGCCCAAAGTGGCAGACTGATATTCCCGGGGGTTCTGGTTGTACCCCGGATCGATGGAGTTGGTTTCTTCCTCGTATCGGGCGAAGGTGGCATGAGGCGTTAAAGTGCCGACGCGATAACCCAGCGAGACGTAGCTGTTGTAGCGGTTGTTGATCAGGTTGGTGTCGTTCAGCGTGCTGGTGTATTCGGCGATGGTGAACAAGGTACCGTTGTCGTATAGGGCAGCGGCCGAAATGAACTCGATAGGAAAATCGAAAGTCTGGCCAACAGTTGAAACAGTGTAGTTTGGCGGCGGTGCGACCTGTACTTCCCGGGTCAGAGTGGCATTGTCTGCTTTATTGTAAGAACCACGGAATGACAAATTGTTGATCGCCAGGTCCAGTGACCCACCCGCCAGGGTGTTGAAGTCCACCTCTGAACCCGATTCAGGGTCTGTGCCCTGGGTAGAGCCGGCATAACCAGATGCTTTTGCCGAAAAATCGCCGATATAAAAGTTGTAGTCGGCGCTGATGCCTTCCAGCGTTGTCACGAAAATATTGTAGGTCTCAACCGGTGGACGAACCCACTGATAGCCATAGCCCAGCTCCAGGAAGTTGGAGTAATAAAACAGCGGCATACGCAGACGGCCGCCTTTTACATCCAGGCTGTCGGTTGCTTCATAGGTCAGGTAGGCCCACTCGAACTGGGTGTTGAAGTCTTCACCGCCGCGGCCAACCATTTGTGCGGTAGCGGTCATGCGGTCGTTGACTTCAGCAATGGCCTGAATGGCCACCAGGCTGTCGGTCGCGAAGTTGAGGTCGTTGTCGTAGGCGGCAAGGTTGACCGGGTCGATGACCAGGGTCTGGTCATCGCCGAGGGTCATGCCGCCTGCAATGGACATAAAGCCGTTCAGTCGCATGTCAAAGGCAGAGGCGCCCAGGGGCATTGCCAGGGCGCCAATCAGGGCCCAGAGGGTTGGTTTCATAGGGTTCTCCAGCAGTGGTAAATGGGCGCGGCCCGTGTTGGGCCGGGCCAAAGGTCAGTTAATGGCGAATTCGTGTTGAATGGTCAGATCGGTTTCCGGCAGATCCAGTTCCGGTGGAATGGATTCGAACGGCGCAGCCCGGCTGATGGCATCTTCGAGGGCTTTGTTCAGAACGGCATGGCGGGAGCGTTCGGTAAACTCCATGCGTTCTACCTGGCCATCGGCGGTGATGTTCAGGCGCATCGCAACCAGTCCCTCCTGACCCAGGTTCTCAGCCCAGTAGGGGTATTCAACCTGGCTCAGAATCTGTTCTTGCAACCGGGTCTGGTAGGCTCGGAGTCGGTTCTGCCGGTCTTCCTCAGACAACTCACCCAGCAGTTCCCGGTAATCTTCGGGTGGCACTGGCCGAGGCGGCAAGGCGGCCTGGGGCTGGTTCAGCTGAAAGTGGTAGTCGAGAGTGGCGCGAAAGCGGTCGCTGTCGCCATTGCCTTCGTAGGCGTCCGGAACCGGCGGAAACGGCGCGGCGTTCTCAATGGCGGTGCGAAACGCCTGGCCGAGCAGTCCGGCGTTGGCAGGGCGGATGGAGGCAATTTCGACCAGTTCACCGCCCCGCGTAATCACAACTTCAGCCTGGACCCGACCCTCCTGGGATAGCTGTTGTGCCCAGTCCGGGTAGCTGACGCGTGGGTAAATGGTACGCAACAGTTCCCAGCGGTACTGATCCTGGTGATACTCGGCAACCTGCTGCTGCAAGCGAGCCAGACGCTCGGCCTCTGCCTCGGCTTCAGCGGCCGCTTGGGCCCGGGCCAGCTCTTCGGCTCTGCGCTCGGCATCAGCCTGGGCTCTGGCTTGTTCCAGTGCCTGGGCCTCGGCGCTGGCCCGCGCTCTGGCGCGCGCCAATTCTGCGGCTTCAGCCTCGGCCAGTGCCCGCGCTTCAGCCAGTTGCCGGGCTTGCTCCCGGGCCTCGGCCAGGCGCGCTGCATCGCGCTGGCGTTGCGCCTCCTGTTCGGCCTGAGCGGCCCGTTCCGCTTCCCGTTCGGCTGCTTCGGCAGCGCGCTGTTCAGCCTGGCGGCGCGCCACAACCGATTCACCGCTGAACGATGCGAGCAATTGCCGGCGGTTGGCCGCGTAGGTCAGGTCATTGTTCTCGGTTACCCATTGCGCGTGGGAGCGATGGTCTGAAAACGCGCCGCCGGCGAGCATGGCCTCCTGAAACCGGAGCGAGGTTGGAATCTCGCCAAGCCAGGCATTCGCCAGGGTACGAAACAGCGTGTCATCGCCGGATCGCAGCCAATCGGCATCGTTTAGCGTGATGCGGGTTCCCTGGCCGGGTGCATAGTCGATCACGATGGTATCGCCCCGGGTAAAGTCGTCGCTTGGCGTTTCGGTAAAGGCGGTGATGAGGTCAATAACCTCCGGATTCGCCCGCAGGTTGTTGTTGATCGCGATGTCCTGTTTCCACATCTGATTGAACTGGCGGGGGGACCATTTGTCGGTACTGACTTTGATCACCATGCGTTTGGCACCGGTGTCGGCCGCAAACTGCCCGGTGGATGTGATCGGCTGTTCAGCGTAAAAGCTGGCTAGATAGAAGGTTTTACTAAGGTATTGGTAAGGAGCCAGGCCGTTTAACATCAATTCGTTGGCCAGGGTTAGGCTGCTGCTTGCCAGACTGATGACGGCAGCGACCAAAATACGGTACCACATAGGATTTTCCTGTTTTACACCGGTTATCAGGCTCGTCCTGGTTCTGTCGGATCGTGATGATGACTGGACAGTCCGAAGAATTTTTACGGATTTTTTTACGATCACCTGAGCGGATTCGGATAGTAAAGCAGCGAGATTTAAAGGCGACTCTTTGTGTGTTTTTTGTCCGCACACTGTCATTTATGGCAAAAGTGTTACTGAATCCCTGGCTGAACCATCGAGTTTTTCAATAATACCGCCCGTCAGGGCAAATCGGTGTGACGGCGGTGCTAAGCCTCAAAGGGGCGTTCAGGTTAGTGCCTGTCGCACGTTCGTGAACGCCCCGCCCGGTGTGCTACTGATTCAAGGTATCAAACACATTGGCCGACAGGCTCTTGTCGGACCCGTTGCGCACCAGTCGCAGGGTGTCCCAATGCCACCAGCTCCAGTACTGGTCAATGGCAAAGTCGACGCCGAGCCCACCGACCGTGAAGTTGTTGATCACGGGCGCGTAATCGCCCGAGGTGGCCGAACCGATCACTTCAAAGTGATCGGTGCTGTCGCCCATCAGAACCGGGAAGTTGTTATAGCGCAGGCCGGTAGGTGATTTCGCCACCGCATCCAGTTCAGAGCCAATGGGCTGCGAGAATGTCGGATACCGGTTTTGTTCGCGATAGACATCAGCGACCTGAGTCAGCGACTGACGCAGGTTGGCGGGCAAGCTGACTTCATTGTCCAGCGGAACTGCGCCCGTTTCTGCATCGGGTATTTCCCCGGGAGACTTCAGCCGGGGCGCGGCTGGTGTGCGCGCAACACCGGTCCGGGGTGTGCTATACCCGGCGTCATGAGCCCCGTCGGCAATGGATGCGGGCGCAGTGGATTCCGGTGTTGACGTGGTTGACGAGCGGGCAGCTCCGGCCTGTGCTGATTCAAAGTCGGGTTTCAGCGCCGCCAGGCCACCCACAGTCGCTAGGGAGACCAGAGCCAGCCCGGCCAGTACCCATCGTTGTTTCATCGGTTCGCCTTTTTTGTTGTTATTAGGCTGTTTTACTGCGTGCTTCAAAGTAGGAGGCGCCGGGCAGGGGGTCTAGTGCCGGAGGATGATTTACCGACTTTGAGTAAAATGATTCACGATTGCCTCTTTACTGGCGGTATTGGTGAGGTAGCATCACGAGTCATCCCGATTATGTACCTCTCACGCTTTGCCTTTTAAGCCAAGGAAATAACTTTGCCTAACCCACTGTTCTCTCTATTGTTCTTGCTGGCGCTCTCGGGCTCTGTCTTGGCGGCCTCCCTAACCACTCCGGATGGTGGCATCTATGAAGGAGAGGTAAAAAACGGACTGATGCATGGTGATGGCCGCATCGATTGGCCCGATGGCACTTATTATGTTGGCAGCTTCCTTAACGGCCTGAAGCACGGAGAAGGAACGGAGCTCCTGCTGGATGGCCGAATTTACCGGGGACAGTATCGAAACGGTCAGTGGGATGACGGGGTGCTGCACTTCCCCAATGGTCAGACCTATAACGGTGAATTCGAACGGCAGCGCTTTGACGGTAAAGGCAAGCTCACCTTTGGTAACCGAACTGTATACGAGGGCGACTTTCAGGCCGGAAAGATGGAAGGCGAAGGGCAGATGACCACGGCGGATGGCACAGTGTACGAGGGTACTTTCAGCGGCGATCGTTTGATGCAAGGTACGCTTACATCCAGGGACGGCTCGGCCTATGAGGGCGAACTAAGAAACTGGCGCCCACACGGGGAAGGTCGCCTGGTACAGGCCGATGGCGAGGTACTGGAAGGCCAGTTCGCCTATGGCGAGTACATTGACGAGAGTGGTCTGTCCCGTTTTCAGGAAGAGCAGATCAGTCGGCAGACGCGACTGGAGCGGGCACTCTATTCCCAGCGCACTCTGGTTGACGCCCAGTTGAACCGCCTGCGCGACCAAACCCCGGGTGAACCCGAAGTCTTCACCGTGCTCGCTGCGCTCAGTAACACGGAAACCGTATTCCGGACTGAAGTTGAGACCATTGATGCTCAACTCACCGCCATGCCCCTCTTCGAAGGCCGCCTGGTCACCCTGGCCAATGAACTGCACGACCGCGACAATTACCCGCTCGCCACCGAGACCAGCCTGACGCACATGATTCGCACGCTTGGTAAACGGCTTGGCGAAGAAGACCTGATTTTCGTCTACCTCACCACCCACGGCAGCCCCGATCACGAACTCTCGGTCGATTTCAACAGTGACCAGACTTTGCCCGACATAGACCCGATCGAACTGGCTGAGATTCTCGACGAAGCCCCGCAACAGAAAGTAGTGGTGATCTCCGCCTGCTATTCCGGTGGTTTTATTCCCGAGCTCAGCGATGAAAATACGCTCGTCATCACGGCTGCAGCCGCCGACAAACCGTCTTTCGGGTGTTCCAACGAAGAGACCATGACGTATTTTGGCCGTGCCTTCTTTGAAACGGCCTTTTCACTGGAAAAGTCGCTGGATGATGTCTTCGAAGATGCCAAAACCGCTGTCACCGAGCGCGAACTTGCCCGGCAATACGACCCTTCCAACCCGCAGATCTGGGAGGCTGAATCGGTTGTTCAGGCTTGGGAAGCGTGGCGCACGCAGGTAAGCGGCCGTGTGAACTGACCTCTTGCCAATCACCTGCCTCTCTAAACTCTCTTGGCTGAATTGATCGGTTTCCAGATCGGGCGGGTGAACAGGGGTATCCGCCCAGCTGAAGCCAGAAAGTGCAGGGTTGGCTAATCTGGCAACTGTAGACTACTTCACATTCCTGACGAAAGGCGGCCTTCGCGCTTTGACCCCTCCGGGTATTCATCTAGTATAAAATCCTCTTGAACGAATTGCGCTATTGCGCCCTTGTCAGGGAAGCGGAACCATGAGATCGGGAAGTGAAGCACTTTCGGTCTGGATGGGAGCAGTAGGCACGGAACGGCGGTCATTCCCTCCATTAACAACGACGCTTGTTTATGATCGTGTCAGGCGATTGTTTTTTCGGCCTTTGATCAGGTGGGGTGCGTAATGCATAGCACCACCGATGAGGCCATGCATGGCATCGTAGGTAACTGCGACAGTCTGCTGCAAACCAAAACCATTGTTGGACGTTACCGAAGCTGCGACGCCTCCGTACTGATATTGGGAGAGAGTGGCACCGGCAAAGAGCTGGTGGCCAGAGCCATTCATTACATCAGTGACCGGGCCGAAGGCCCTTTTGTACCCGTTAACTGCGGCGCCCTGCCGGACGAATTACTCGAAAACGAACTCTTCGGCCATGAACAGGGTGCCTTCACCGGCGCGCGAGGCAGTGTCCCCGGGTTGATCGAACAGGCCGAAGGCGGCACCTTGTTTCTCGACGAAATCGGCACGCTCAGCCTTCGCGGTCAATGTGCCTTATTACGGTTTCTGCAAAGTAAGGAGTTTCGTCGCCTCGGCTCTCGTCGCCTGCAAAGCGCCAATGTGCGTGTATTTGCCGCCACCAACGCCGACCTGAATGACATGGTCGCCCTGGGGGGGTTTCGGCAAGACTTGCTGTATCGCCTCAATATACTGCGCATTGTGCTACCTCCGCTGAGAGATCGTGGAAACGATATTGACTTACTGGCCGGACATTTCATTGCCCGCTTTTGTCGCCAATACAATATGCCCGACAAGCAATTATCCGCCGCCGCCAGTCAATGGCTATACGCCCACGACTGGCCGGGCAACATTCGTGAACTGGAAAACCTGCTGCATCGCGCCATTCTTTCCTGCCCCGGCACCGTGATTCAACGGGAAGATCTAACCCCAGACCAAGACAGCTCACTAACACCATCGATGCCCTACACCCGTCTTAATATGGACCTGAGTTTTCAGGACGCTAAAGCTGAAGTGATCTCCCAATTCGAGCGACATTATCTCGAAGCTCTGATGAATCGGTGTAACGGGAATGTGAGCCAGGCTGCCCGGGTGGCGGGGAAAGAGCGGCGGGCGCTGGGGAAACTGTTAAAGAAGTATGGACTGAGTCGGTAGACGTGGCGTGACTCGAAGTCGACCGGTCATCGGCGGGTCTGTTTTAACCCACTTGGGTTAAACAGAACCCACCGTGATGCAGGCTCTCCAGAGCCATTCAGGCTCTTCAAGCTGGGGACAGTTTGACCCACCCCAAAACTGTGTAGAAATTTAAAACTCTATAAAACAAGAGTTTAGACACAGAAACGCTGTTGGCGTACTCCTTGCTCTTCCTCCCCAATCGCCCATGGCCGGAACCCACAATGAAACCCAGCGAAGCTGACACCGTGAGCGATGTTGCTTACCGGATCATTCAGTATCTGGAACAGCATCCGCAGGCGACGGATTCATTTCGCGGTATTTGCACTTGGTGGTTGCGACAAACCGAGTCTCCCTTGCCGGAGGCCGCAGTCGCCAGAGCGCTGGACCAGCTAGTCCTGGAAGGCTGTGTCGACTGCCATCAGGCACCGGGCGGGGAACGGCTGTACCGGCGTCGTATGCATTAGACCGGAGTATCCACACGCAGATTTCAAGGAATAAACAGAAGAGGAAGCACAGTCCATGGTACAGGTCAGTTATCCCGGCGTTTACATTCAAGAAGTGGCCAGCGGTGTACGCTCCATTTCCGGCGTTTCCACCTCTATTGCCGCTTTCATGGGGCGGGCCAGTAAAGGTCCCATTGACGATGCGGTACGTTTGTTGAGTTATGCCGATTACGAGCGCGCTTTTGGCGAGCCTCATCCCCAGAGCGATTTGGCCGACAGCGTCCGGCTCTTCTTCGCCAACGGCGGCTCCGATTGTTATGTCGTGCGTCTGGCTCCGGGGGCCGTACCGGCCGCCGTTACGCTGGAAGATCTGCGCGGTCAACAGGTGCTGGTGGTGACTGCCAAAGCGGCGGGGCTATGGGGCAATACAGTGCGGTTGGAAGTGGACTACAACACACCCAACCCCGATGAGAGTTTTAACCTTCAAGTCATTCACGAGGATGGCGGATCAGTTGTGCAAACTGAATCCTTCACCGGCCTTAGCATGAACCCGAACTCGACTCGCTTTGCCCCCAGCTTTGTGACCCAGAGTTCCAACCTGATTAATTTGGCCTTGTCTGGCCTGCTGGGCGACGCGACTGACAGTACTTCCTTCATCAACACCCTTGGCAACAGCTTCGCCGGTTATACCAGTTCACGGCGACCGCTGCGCAACCCGTTGAACAACCCGGGAGGTGCGACCGATGGCGGTGGCATTCAGGCAGCGCTGAACGCCTTGTTCGCCGGCGGGGAAACCCGTTTCGATATCTCGGTGAATGGCAGCAACTACGTCACGGTGGATCTGAGCATTGCTCCGGCTCTGCCCGCCACCATCGCCGGTATCGAAGGTAATTTGGCGGGCAAGATAAACGATATACTGGCTTCCCAGTCTCCGGCGCCGACGGTATCTGTTTCACTCAGTGGGGCTATTGCCGGTTTTGGCCGGTATCTGGATATCACCGCGACCAATGGCAATCAGTCTTCGGTTCGAATCCGCCGGGCGTCCTCGAACGACATCTCCGGAGCCCTGATGCTGGGGGTCGATCAGGGGGGCATCGAACAACCACGCTGGGGCAACTTTCGCCCGGCGCCAACGGCCAGTCTGGTTCGACTGGGCAACCCGGCGACGCCCGGTGCTATTGGCCATGCCAACAACATACTGAGTATTGCTCAAAACGCCATTACGCAGATATCGGTTAACGCGACCAACATCGCCTTGAACACGGCGGATTTCAGTTTGCAGACCACGGCAGCGGGAGCCGACCCCTGGTACATGAACGCGACCGGTAACAGTACGGTAACCGGTGACAATGATGGCGTGCGTGAAAAGCTGCGCATTATGGCGCAAGCGATCAACGCTGAGCCGGATCTTGGCTTTCAGGCTGAAGTCTGGGGTTACCAGCTCGCCATCATGGCGACTAACGGTGCCATCGGAAACGAACCTTCAGCGCTGACCACCGGTACAGCCGCGTTCGATAACAGCCTGGAAACCAACGTTCGCCAATACAGTTTGGGCCAAAACGTCGGTGGTTTCAGCGTCGCCAGCGTACCGGGTACCGACGGTGGTATACCCGATGCCGCCGCTTACCAGGGCAGTGAAGCCAACCAGACCGGATTGCATGCATTCGACCCGGTCGACCTGATTAATCTGATGGTATTACCCGGAGACAGCGATGTCGCAGCGGCGGTTTTAAACGCTGTCTGGGGCCCGGCCAGCGTTTATTGCCAGCGCCGCCGTGCCTTTCTGCTCGCAGACCCGCCCCCGTCCTGGACCAATAACCAGGGTCGCCCGGAGGTGGTGCAGGATACCGGCCTGATCAACCAGTTTCGTGCCACCATGGTCAAAGATTACTCGGCCGTTTTTTATCCTCGCTTGCGCTTCAATGCCAGGGGACTGATCAAAACCATAGGCCCCGCCGGCGCCATTGCCGGTTTGATGGCGCGTACTGATGGCAGCCGGGGAGTGTGGAAAGCCCCGGCCGGCATCGATGCCGGTATTCGCGATATCGTCGGTGTGAACCTGGAGCTTACCGATCTTGAAAACGGGGTGCTGAACAAAAAAGGCGTCAACTGCATTCGCGTGCTGCCCAACGGCATTGTCAATTGGGGTGCGCGCACCTTGGATGGCGATGACGACTTTGGCAGCGAATGGAAGTACATCCCGATTCGCCGTTTGGCGCTGATGATTGAGGAGTCTCTTTACCGTGGTACCCGTTGGGCCGTATTCGAACCGAACGACGAACCACTTTGGGCCAATCTGCGCTTGAACATCGGTGCCTTTATGAACTCTCTGTTTCGCCAGGGCGCCTTTCAGGGCAGCAGCCCGGCACAGGCGTACTATGTGCGTTGCGATGCATCCACCACAACTCAGAATGACCGCAATCTCGGCATAGTCAACGTCGAAGTCGGCTTCGCACCTTTAAAACCAGCCGAATTCGTGGTGATCAAAATTCAACAAATGGCAGGCCAGATCGAGGCATAGCAAGGTGTCGGTATTCGGGGCTCGGCTTTGTGCTAGGAACCCGCGACGGCTACCAGGGGTGCTCCTGCGGGGTCGCCGTGAACCCATCCATGGGGGCTTGGCCTCGGCATCCATGCCTCGCACATCCCCGCAGGAGCACCCCTGGCATCCGGCGCTAGCCGTTGGCGAATGTCGAAACTTGAGAAATTAAGGACTAAGGAGAGAAAGAATGGCTAATGGGTTTTCCGTAAATGCGCATCGCTACGACCCTTACAAGAATTTTAAATTTCGGATTCTTTGGGACAATAAGCCGGTGCTGGGGGTGAGCAAAATCAGCTCGCTGAAACGCACCACCGAGGTGGTTAAGTTTCGCAGCGGTGGTGAAAATGCCATCGATCACAAATCACCGGGCCGTACCAGTTACGAAGCGATTACCGTCGAGCGCGGCCTCACGCATGATCCTGAGTTCGAAGCCTGGGCCAGCAAAGTGCACACCTATGAAGGTGACTCTGTTATGGATCTGGCTAACTATAAAAAAGAGTTGAGCGTCGAGTTCATGAACGAAAAAGGGCAGGTTGCTTACCGGTATTACCTGCACAACTGTTGGGTCAGCGAATATACCGCTTTGCCTGATTTGGACGCCAATGCCAACGCCGTTTCGATTGAAAGTATGAAAATCGAACTCGAAGGGTGGGAGCGAGACCCCGACACCCAAGAACCTAACGAAGGCGCCTGATCATGGTGACGGCCGCAAAGGAAAGCGCCGCCTGGAGAGCCATGCCGTTTGGATCGGACAGGGCGCATGTTGACGTTGATTTTAACGTACCACCCCCCTATGCCGTGACCTCCGTCCTGGCCGCCTGCCTGCGCGGACCTGGGGATGCCAGGCTTGCGGAACAACAGGCCTGGGGCTGGTCTGTTGCCAGTCGGCTGCAGGGCCTACTGGCTGTGGCGCGGGCTACCCATCCGGCGGACCTGGATATCAGCACCCGGTGCCAGCGCTGCCACGAAACCCTCAGTTTCAGCCTGCCGCTGGAGAACTTCGTGCATGCGCCCGTTTCCAGCCCGTTAACCTGTGAACCCGAAGGCCGGGAAGCCTTCGAAGTTCGGTTGCCCACCGGAAAAGACCAGCAACGATGGCTGGAAAGCGCCGGAGCAAACCCGATTACCATGGCACAGGAACTGGTCATGAACGAGTCCGTGCTCGCCGCTTGGGATGACGACCTGTTTGCTGCCTTGGAACTCAAACTGGAACAGGCAGACCCCTATACGGCTCTTAATCTGGAATCTGAATGCCCTCATTGCGCAGCGGCCGTAAGCCAACCTTTAAACTTGGAAGGCGCTTTGTTACAGCGGCTTCAATCGGCACTGACCGAACGCCTGAGGGATGTGCATCGTCTGGCCCGCGTTTACCACTGGAGTGAGGCGGAAATCCTCGCCCTGCCATCGGGTCGGCGTGACTTTTATCTGGCCTGCGTGTCGCGGGAGAGCGTTCAATGAGTGGTTATTTTCAACGGTTGGGGCAACGCAGTGGTCTGGGTGAACAACCCGTAATGACCGCCTTGGCGAAGCCCGAAAAACACCCGACTACCGAGGTGGAAACGGTTCGGGAAGTGTTGCAACCAAGGGTCGCGACGAACCCTAATACACACAAACCACGTGAACCTGACGAACCACTGGAACCCCACGAGCCGGTGTCGCCGTCGAGGCGTGCCGACCATTCTGTGCCCCGCGATAAAAACGCCAAAGATCGCGGCGAAGAAACTGTTCCTCAAAGTGAGCAAACAGCGTCTTCCGAGCCAGTTCCGCCTCGACAAGCTGATGATATCGGTGTCGAGTTTCCCACTATCGACACGGCCATCGAACAGGTAGATGTGCCTGCGTTTATTCGATCTGAAATGGCTTCGGAAGTCCGCTTGCCAGACACTAATCAGGTTGAAAAGCGGACGCCAGCCGACGACAAAGACGTGCGGGAACAGGGTGTTGTTAAGGGTGCCGGCAGCGCTCAACCGGCCGTAACCATTCCCGGCTTTATTCGCAATGTTGAAACGATTAAAGAGCATGAACAGGTGTTGGTGCGTTCTGATGACGCACCGGTTATTGAGCCAAAAGGGAATCATCCTGAGCCCGCAACGACCCCTGAGTTCACGCAATCGACGGTAAGCGTAGAGGCTGCGCCACGTGAAAACACGACGCCGGTCGAGCAATTCAGCCAGCTGGAACAAGAGAGTGGCCCTCGCATCCACATCGGTCACATTCAGATTGAGGTTTATGCAGCCCCCAGTCCAGTGGCGCTGCAAGCGGTGCCTAAACCGGCACCACGCCCGTCGCGTTCCGCCAAGGCCTCCACGCGCAGTCCGGATCTGCGTCGTTATTACCTGAGGGAGTTCTAGTATGCCGCTGGAGCAAAGCCGCACCGCCATCGGCGCCGTTGGGGAATTGCTGCGCACCCGCCTTACTGCCCGCACGTCGGCGGGCGCGGTGGATGTCGGCCGACCCGAGGCTGCCGCCGGTTCGGCAGGCCCCAAGTTCAATCTGTTTTTGTATCAGATCGATATCGATGGTCACATGCGCAATCTGGCGCTGGACCAGGGGCAGGATGCACCACTCTGGCTGGTGTTGCGTTATTTGATCACCGCCTACGACGATGGTCAGGAAAGCGATTCGGTGGCGGCGCATGAACTGTTGGGCGAGGGCCTGTTGGCCCTACAGGAATTAAACTTCATGCAGCCCACCATGCCCCCGCTGATGGACAATCCCCAGTCGTTAAAAATCACCCTCGACAGTGCCGATGTCGATCTGCTGTCGAAGGTGATGCAGGGCACGGACGAACGCTATCGCATCTCCGCCGCCTTCCAGGTTCGCCCGGTGATGATCGCGCCTTCCGAACCGCCTGCCTATGCGCCGCTGGTGCTAACCGTTGGCCCGCCAGGAAACGAAGGGGTGGAGGTGATTCCAAGCATGGGACCAACGCTTACCCGCCTGGAGCCGGAACAATTCGAAGCGGGCAGTACTCTTACGGTTCATGGCATAGAGCTGACCAGCGCCGTTCAGGAATTGCTGGTGGGTGACCAGCGTTACGGCATCACCGCAGCGCCCGCCAACCGGGTACAGGCAGTGATTCCCGCGACCACGACGCTGTCGCCAGGCCCGCACGCCATCATCGCCGTCAGCCTTTCTGCCAGTGGTCGCCAGATTCACAGTAACGCCATTACGGGCACACTGATGCCGACCCTGGTCACCGCCGCACCCAGTGCTCTGGTACCGGACGGTGGCGGCAATCTCTCCGGCTCACTGACGTTGACCGGCGAACGGTTGGGGGGGGCGAACGACGCCATTTTCGTCGCCTTCTATCGGGATGGCGCTGTGCAACTCATGGTCGAGGCCACCGGCGGCGTCGCCCAAAACACCGTGACGGCGACCGTCGGTGTGGACGAACCGCTGCCGCCCGGGCGCTACCGAATCATGTTACGAGCTAACGGCGCCCAGGCGCTAAACATGCCGGAGGTCGACTGGTCATGACGGTTTCGGAACGAGACGCCTTAGCCCAAATCACCCCTGGGCTGGTAGTGGAAGACCCGGTGATGGGCTATTGGCTGGCACAGGTCAACTTGCGCTTGCGGCGCGAACTGGCGTGGTGCTGGCTGCAACGTACCGGCCAAAGCGACCCGAACACCGGCGCACTGCCGCCCTTTACCGGCGTGGCGGACGACATGCTGGCCTGGTCGCGCAGCGATGGCCAACGGAAGCACTTTTTTCGGGAAGACGGCACCGCGGCTTATCTCACCGAATTGATCGAGACCCCGGCGCCTGAACCCTACAGCCAGACGCGGGGCGATTGGTCCTGGCTTGCGACAGAGCTGAACCTGGTCGAGGCTGATCAATTCGTGCTGGCACTCGCCGTTGCTTATCGGTTGGATGCGGGCCTTGGGCCGGTGTGTGCCGCCTGCCTGAACGACATCAACAAAGCTTATCCAACCCTGGCGCTGGCGCAACGTCTGTGGGGCTGGCCCGAAGCCGTGTTGGACCTTGCATCCTCTTTTCATGCCTTACGCCGCTGTGCGCTGCTCGGTGCACAGAGCACAGACTGGTTTCAACCCCTGGCCGTGCCCGCCTGGGCCGTAGCCAGTCTGAGCGGCGGCTATGAGCGCCTGGATGGCGTCGAAGCCATTACCCCACGTCCGTCCAAACTGCCGGACAATTGGGTCGTGCCGTTGCACGGCCTGAGTGAACCGCTGAAGAGTCTCAGGCGCATCCCGTTATTGGGCGAACGCGATGAAGATTTCTTGGGCATCTGCGCGGCGATCGCCGAGCGCTTGTCCGTCACCATTGTGACCGTCAGCCCGGCCACCTGGCAGCGCGCCGACCCGGCCCAATTGCTGAGTTGGGCCTGGTTATGCGGCGTTGAGCCCTTGTTGCCCTGGGGCGTAAAAGTGTCACCCGAAACCTGGTCTTTGGGTACGCCGTTGCGGGTTTGGCAACCCATGTCAACCCACCAGTATCAGGCCGAGGAAGTCACCGCCGGTGCGCAGGCACCCCTCACATTGCCCACCATCGACTTTCATCGCCGACTCGATGTCCTGCATGAATCGCTCGGTAACAATGCTGCCCGGTACCGCCATGAGGTCGAAGAATGCGCCCGGCGTTTTCGCTTTTCCGAACCGGCCCTGCGCCGCATTGCTTTAACGCTCAACCACCAGGGCGTGTGGCAGGGTGAGGACTTGATCGAAGCCTGCCGCGCCGAAACCCGGGGTGAACTGGCGCAATTGACACAAAAAGTCGAGCCCCGCTTCGAACCCGAAGAGCTGGTTTTGGCGGCCGAACAGGAAGAGCAGTTCCAGGAAGTATCCCGCGCCATGGACGCCCTCACCCGTGTGCACTTCCACTGGGGCACGGCCCGCGCCTGGAATGAAAGCGGCCTCTCCGTATTGTTCTGCGGCCCGCCCGGTACTGGTAAAACCATGGCCGCCGAAGCGCTTGCCTGTCGGCTGAAGCTCGACATGTTTCGAGTCGACCTGGCGCAGGTGGTGAGCAAGTACGTTGGCGAAACCGAGAAAAACCTGCGCCGTATTTTCGACGCCGCTGAAGCCAGTGATTGTCTGTTGTTTTTCGACGAGGCCGATGCTTTGTTCGGCAAGCGAACCGACGTTAAAGACGCCCACGATCGGTACGCCAACATCGAAGTGTCGTACTTGCTGGAACGGATGGAACGCTTCAAGGGTCTTGCCATCCTCGCCAGCAACCGCCGCAAGGATATGGACGAAGCCTTTATGCGTCGGCTGCGCTACGTCATCGAATTTCCGGTGCCTGGTGTCGATGAACGCGAACGTATCTGGAAGCAGGGCTTCCCGGAACAGGTCGATACCAGCGATTTGGATTTCCGCTTTTTAGCACGGCAATTTGCGTTCTCTGGCGGCCATATCCGCTCCGTTATATTCAACAGCTGTTTGCAAGCGGCGGCCCAACCAGAAAGTTCACCCGCGAAAGCCAAGGTCGGTAAGCCTTCCATGCGCCAGGTACTGGTGCAAGTCCGTCGTGAGTTGCAAAAACTCAACCGCGCCACCGACGACGAACTCTTTGGTCGCTACGCCGCCCTGCTGAAGGAGAACGCCGCATGAGCGCATTGACGATCGACCTCGAGCGCATTCAGATCCGCCTGAAGGGCGTCTCGAGCAACACGGTACAGGAAGCGCTGTCGGGGTTGGAAGAGGAACTCGCCCGCCGACTGCAGGGGATGAAAACCACCCATAGCGATATTTTCGCCAATGGCATGCGTTTGACTCCCCTGGAAGTGTCTCCTCATATTCGAGCGAGAGACATGCGGGCGCTCCTCGTCGACCACATTGTCGCGGCCATTGAACAGGCCGAGCGCGGAGGGCAGACCGCATGAGTTTTTACTTGCGAGGCGTACTGGTCGAATACGGCACCGATATGCTGGGTCCGTTGCCGAATGTGGTTGTCTTTCAGTTCAACCCCGAGCAATTGCAGCGCGGCTTGGAACTGCCGCCGAGCACCAGTGCCGAAGATCAGGAAAACCGGGGCCAGCGCGAGCCCGGCCAACGCAGCTCTTCTCCGACCGAAACCATTCAGCTAACGGCTCACTTCGATGCTTCGGATGATCTCGGCCAGAACGATGGGCTCTCGGCCATCCCCCGGGTATTCGGCATTGGCCCGCAACTGGCCGCGCTCGAAGCCATGGTCAACCCCAGCCCGGGGTTGATCAGTGGCGCGATCGGGGCGGCTATCGATGCCATCGGCGGTGCCCTGGGGGGTGACAGTGAGCCCAGTCGGCCGATCCCCCGCGAGCAGGCCCCACGTATTTTGTTCATCTGGGGTCCCAGCCGTGTACTGCCGGTGGAGATTCGTTCAATGAGCATCACCGAGAAGAAATTTGACCCCTTTTTAAACCCGGTGCAGGCCGAAGTGCAAATTGGCCTCGCCGTTGCCAGCTTCCCGGCAAACAGCGACGACATTATTGGCAAAGGGGCGTTGGCCTACACCAGCACGGTTAAGGAGGCCCAGGTGGCATTGAATTTGGTCAAATCCGTAGAGCTGGCAATTGAAACCATACCGTTTTAGAACGGGGAGGGGGTTGGGCATATGTTTACTAAAAATTCTCGATACAACAATTCGCCAACCATCACCGTCACTTCTGACGAAGGCGAAAGCGTCGCTGCCGTCAAATTACGGCTGTTGGGTCAACCGCTTAGCCGCCCTGCAGTGGTTACCCAGGGAGACCAGCTGGATGTGATCAGCCAGCGGCGTTTTAGAGATGGCACTCGCTACTGGCACATTTCAGACGCCAATACCGAACTGGAAGCCAACGCCCTGACTGAAGAGCCGGGCCGCACCATTAAAACGCCGGAACAAGGCTGAATGAGTTTGGGAGTGTGGGTTTATGCCAACTGAACTGCGCATCTATTTAAACAACGAAGCCGCCGATGAGGAATTGCTCGGACGGTTTCGTCGGGTGCGTGTCGATTTGGCCATGGGCATTGCCGCTGAAGCTGAGTTGCAACTCGAAATCGGCGCCGACGACAACGGCCAGTGGGAAAGCATAGAAGATGACTTTACCCAAGCGTTCTCACGGGTGCGTGTCGAAGTGAGGCCACCCAACGGCGACGCGTTTATCGCCCTGATTGATGGCCCCATCATTGGCCAGCGGTTCGAATTGGATGCCAGCCCGAACCAAAGCCAACTGGTGTTGATTGTGCACGATGACAGTGTGTTGATGAACCGCAGCGAAGAAGTCGTGCTTTACGAAGAACTCACCGCTTCGGATATCGCAAGCCAATTGTTCAGCGAATTTGGTTTAACCCCCGAGGTCGATTCAGTACCCGCCGCCGGTGCCAGCCTGGAACGTTATGTGGTGCAGCGCGGCACCGCCGCTCAACTGCTGAAAGAACTGGCAAAACGCCATGGGGTTTGTTTTTACGTGAAACCCGGTGGCGAACCTGGCACCAGCGTGGGTGTGTTTAAAGCCGTCGATTTGAACCCGACAGACTACCCCGAATTACTGCTGATGGGCGCCGACCGGAACATCAATAAATTCAGCGCCGAATACGACGCTCTACGCCCCATGACGGCCCGTGCTGCCACCATTAACCTGGCGGATAAATCCGTTGTCGAGTCAGAAACCACCGTGACGGCCGTCTCTGCTCTCGGCAATACCCCAGTGCACGACATCGCCGAACCCGGCAGCAGCTTTTTGAGTCTTTCCCGCGAGGACAGCGGTGATTTGGATGCCGGCGTCAATGCCGTTACCGATTTTTCAAGCTGGGCCTACCGCGCTGAAGCCGAAGTCGCAGCTGATATGTACCCGGCCGTGCTCAGACCCTACAGCGTAATCTCAGTCGCTGGCCCCGGTGGCTATCTCGGAGGACTTTACCTGATCAGCCGCGTCGTCCATACGCTGACCGACGACGGCTATCAACAGCACATTACCCTGCGCCGCAACGCCCGCTCCGCCGGAAGTTCGGGTGGCGGCCTACTGCCCGGAGGTGTTTTTTAATGGACGGAGGTGGAATGGAGCGCGCCCTTGTTGAACTCGCCGAACAGATGCGTCACCGGTATTACGGTAAATACCGTGGCACCGTGGAAGACAACGAAGACCCGGAAAACATGGGCCGCCTGCGCGCACGCGTGCCCAAGGTACTGGGGGATGTGGTTTCCCCCTGGGCGCTGCCATGCACGCCCTACGCGGGCGACGGCAGTGGCCAGTACAGCATCCCCCCGGTCGGCGCCGGGTTGTGGATCGAGTTCGAGGCCGGTGACCCAAGCCAACCAATCTGGTCCGGCTGCTGGTGGTCGCCCGACCAGGTACCGACTAATCAGGATGGCGACGGCAAGGTGCCAGGCATGAAAGTGATTCGCAGCGACCAAGGCATGATGGTGAGCTTCGACGACGACGGCCAGACCCTCAGTGTCAGTGATAGCGATGGCAGCAATATTCTGAAAATCGAGGTGCAGAACGGGCAGGTGCTGTTGAAGGGCGTCAGCAAAGTCGTGGTCGAAGCGCCGCAAATCGAACTGGTGGAAAACGCCAGCCACCCGGTGGTGTTCGGTGATCAGTTGATGAACTACCTGACGCAGCTGGTAACCATGCTGCAAACCCATACGCATCCGGGACAATTGGCGGCTGGTATTTTTCCGGTTACGCCGATGATACCAACGCCGACCTTTCCGACGCCAACCTCTTCTTTGTTATCCCAAAAAGTAAAGGCGGGTTGATATGCCGATTAAAGCGGGAACCGTAGACGATTTCGCCGGCAGCATGGCCGAGGCAATGGAGCGCGCACTGATGGAGGAGTATCAGGCGGTAAAAAGCGAGGCGATGCCGGGCATTGGGGAAGAGGATCGGCGGATGCTGCTCTGCGCGATCTCACAAGGCGTGGTGCGATATTTAAAGGACAATTTGGATGCCTTCGTGCTCAGTTCGGACGTCACCCAAGTAACCGGCGAAGCCGATGCACCACTGATTCAAAGCACGAACCCGAATGCAATCAGTGTGTCCGGCGGCGGTGCCGGTGGCAGTATTTCGGTAAACGACGCGGACGTTACGCAGATAAACAGCGCCTCTAATCGTGTGCGCAGTCGCGGTACGGCAACGATTGACCAAATGAACACATCGGGGACTTTGTACACATGAGTGGTCGACACATGTCATTCCCGTTCCGCATCGGTTCAGACGGCCGAACCCGGACACCGGAAAACCTGGAAGAACACATTAAGGGCGAGGTTATTCAGTTGCTGCTAACCAACCCGGGCGAGCGCCCCTTGCAACCACTCATTGGTGCCGGTCTGCGTCGTCTGGTATTCGAGGGCAACAGTGATGCGACGGCCGCCGTGGCCAAGGCAACAATCAATCGTGCCCTGAACGATTACCTGGGTCATCGCATAGAGGTAATGGCGCTGGAAGTCGAAAACAACGATGCAACCTTGCTGGTCGGCTTGCAGTACCGAATTATCGCCACGGGTGAGGAACAGCGGCTCCGGTTTGAGCACAGTCGTTAGGTTGGGTGCCGATTTTTTACGGTGGCGATGATTTATTCGGTGGTTGGGGAGAGGTGGGCGTAGTCCTTTTCTGGGATCGCCGTGAATACTTCCATGTAGGCTCGACCGCAGCATCCATGCTGCGGACGTCCCTGAAAAGGACTACGCCCACCTCTCCCTTGGAATGTATGCCGCTAAGGCAGGTTAAAAAAAGAAGTGCCACACCTTGTTGGGTTTGGAGTGGGATTTTTTCGTAAGCCGGGACTGACTAGCAGCGGCTGCCGGGTGTGCCTATTTGAGGGTATCTGAGGCATGGATGCCGAAGTTAAGCCCCCATGGATGGGTTAACGGCGCCCTCAAATAGGCACAGCCGGTATCCGATGCGGGTTAAGCCACAGTAAAAAGAAGCCAGGGTAAAGGAAGATGAAGCAGGCGAGGAAATAAACCATGAGCTATCGCTTCGATGAGGAAGTGTTGGCAGACCGGGCCCGGGACCTTGAAGATGAAGGGTTGAATGGGGTTGAGCTGGTGTTTGTTGAGCTGGATCTGGCTTCGCCTCCGGCCTTTGCCGAGCTGCGTCTGGAGTTTCATAACGGACTGCATTTGGCGGCGATTGATACTGCTATTAATACGGATGGGAATGATCCGACATCTATATTGTCCATCAGCGGCGGTAGCCGCCTGATAGGTGGTAACGGGCCTGGAGAGGTTCAGGTTACCCAGTTGTTGGGGGTGAGTGGGAATGCGTTGACGCTGCGTGTTTCTCCTGTAGGCGATTACTCCACCTATCGACTGGGGGTTCGCTTTCAGAATGCCGCCGGAGACGACTTGATTGATCCGCTGTTTGCCGGGGTGCCCTTTAAATTCCGGCCCGGCTGTTTCAACCTCAATTGTGCGCCAACCTGGGAAAAAGGGCGAAAAAAAGCCCCCAAACCTGTGATTGATTATTTGGCCAAAGACTTTGATTCCTTCAAGCATGTACTCATTAACGCCATGCGCGATCGCGTGCCAGGTTGGGAACCGACCAGCGAAGTCGATCTGGATCAGGTTATTCTGGATCTGATTGCCGCCGATGGCGATTTCCTCTGCGATTTTCAAGATCGTGTCATGCAGGAACGCTATTGGGGGCTGGCGCGCAAACGAGTCTCGATGGCGCGCCATGCCCGGCTGATGGACTATCACATACACCAGGGCAACCAAGCCAGTACCGATTTGGTGCTGTCCGTCGACAGCGAACAAACCCTGGGCAATGAATTCGCCGTTTGGAATGGCGGAAGCTGGAAAGACCCCGGTTCGCAGATTTTTGTTACCGCTCACGAACAAGGGTGTCACCCCTGGCTGAACCAAATCAGCTTTTACAGCTGGAACGATGCCCTGACCGCTCTGGATGCTGGCGCAATGTATGCCGACCTGGCATTGCCCGCCGCACTGAACCCCGGCAACGAAGGCGAAGCCGATCAGTTTCGGGATGTATTGCAGCGCGAGGCAGTGGGTTATCTCATTATCGAAGAACGCCTCAACCCCCAAACCGGCACCGTGAATGGCCGCGACACGGGCAAGCGTCAGAAGCTGACATTGCTGACGGGTAACGATGCCGCCGAAACCCGGTTTGATCCGTTCACCAATCAGCATTACGTGCGGGTGCACTGGCAGCCGGATGATCGGTTGCGTCGCCGGTACTGTGTGACGACCCGGTGCGAAGGTGCGCCGGTAAACGACGTTTCCGTCCTGTTCGGCAACATTGTTCATGCCCGTCATGGCCGACCACACGTGACTGTCTTTCGCCCGCCGGGTGCAATTATTGGGGTGGCCGATGCCTCGGTTTTACTTCACAGCGACGAAGCCTATTGGGAACCGGGGCGTTGGGGTGCTTTGTGTGCCCTGCCGGGTAAACCCCTGGCCTATCGTGATACACCGCCCGGTGGCGATGTACCGCCGCAGTCCTCGTGCGAGGTTGAGGTTGCAGGTTTCTTAACTCCCTGGGAAGAACAAATCGATCTGATTGAAAGCCAGGGTGACGATCAGCACTACCTGGTCGAAACCGATGAGCTCAGCCGCAGTCAACTCCGTTTTGGTTTTGGTGAGGGAATGAGCGCCAACGGGCGGGCCCTGTCTGATGATGCTGTGGTGACTGTGCGGTATCAGGTGGGACGGGGCAGTGCCGGGAATATTGGCCCCGATAAATTAACCGGGTTTGAAGGCCCGCCCTGGTTGTCGGCGGTGCGTAATCCCTTTGATGTGACCAACGGTCGCGACCCCGAACCGCGTGATGTGTTTTTGCGCCGCGTGCCCATCGCCTACCGCGCCAAACAGAAGCGCGCCGTTACTCTCGCCGACTATGTTGCCCGTGCCGAAGCGCTGCCTGAAGTATCACACGCCTATGCCCGTTATGGCTGGACCGGCAGTTGGCGCACCGTGCGGGTGTCCATTGACCCGACCGGCACCACCGAGCTGGATAACGAAACGCGGGAACGTATTCGCCGCCACCTCGATGCGGTGCGTCTGATCGGGGAGGATTTGGAAATCCGCCTCGCCCGTTACGTGCCATTGGACATCAAGCTGCGGCTGTGCGCCCACCCGGATTACTGGCCGGAAGACCTCGCCGCGATGTTGGAGCAGGAATTTTCCGATGCGTTAACACCCGATGGCCGTCCCGGGTTTTTCCATCCAGACGATTGGACATTCGGCCAGCCGTTGCACGCTAGCCAGATCATCGGTCGGGCTTTGGCGGTCACCGGAGTAGGGCGCGTTTTGAGTGTGAGCATGCGCCGGTGGAACCAGGGGTTTGGCCCTTCTACCAGCACCGTCACCATCGAACCGGAAGATCTGCCGTTGGCAGAGATTGATGTATTGGAGGTGCAGCCGTTCGAAGTCATTCAGGTCGCCAATAACCCCGATCACCTGGAGCAGGGCCGTATCACATTCACTATCGAAGGAGGCCGCCGATGACGTGCATTCACGATTGCGAAACCCCGCCGGTTTTTCCGTTGAAAATCGACAACCGGCGCGGCCTGCCGTCTGTTCACTATCGCATTGGCGATTACGGCAGCTTCCGCGAACACATGCTCGACCGATTGGATAAATCCAACACCCTGTCGGGCTGGACTCATCGCGGCAGCGACGACCCCGGCATTGCGCTGATTGAGGGCACAGCCATCGTCGCGGAGATATTGAGTTTTTATCAATCGCTCTACGCCAATGAAACCCTGATCCGTACGGCGAGCTGGCAGGAAAGCGTCAGTCGCCTGGTGCAACTGAGCGGTTACCGCATGGCGCCGGGTGTAGCCGGAGAAGCAACGTTTGCGATTACCGTTGCCGGTGAAGAGGGGGTGACTGTGCCGCAAGGCTTTGGTTTCAAGGTCGATGTCGAAGGCATCGATGAAGCGGTCATTTTTGAAACCATCGACACCAACACAGCCTATTCAACGCAAAACGAATTCAGGTTGTACCGGCCGCGCAAAGGGTTGCAGCCAGTAATCGACGGGTTGAAATCGCTGGAACTTCAGGCGGTGGCAGGGGCTTCCGATCTGGCAAGTCTGACGACGGTTTCTTTCAAACCCGGCGACCGCATCATGCTGTTGCCTGAGCTGGCACCCTTCGCACCTGGCGGGGGGAGCTACAACAGTGGCAGCCCTCAGGCGCGGCCGGAAATCGTGATCGTGAAATCGGTCGAGCAGGTGCTGAATCGAATAACACTGCATTTCGAAGGCTCGCTGACGATTCCCCGCGATGCCATCGTCGAGGCTTACGTGATCGACCGCAGTTTTCGGCATTTCGGTCATAACGCCCCGGTACGCATTGGTCGGCTGAATGCAAACACCGGCTACATGGCGATGGAAGCAACGAATTTCGAGCGGCGGATATACACCAGCGACAGCGGCGATGGCGAGTTTTACAGCACTCTGCCCATGCTGGAATTGCCCCTTGATCAGGATGTGGATGACCTGCCCGTAGGCAGCAAAATCATTTGCCAGGGTCTGGCGGAATTCGATGGCAGCGGTGGTGTGGTGTCGTTCACGGTGGTGCGCACCGTTGAAGAAGTGCGCAGCGATACCCTGATATGGGGTGGCGTTAGCGGCGCCTGCGCAGTGGTCACGATGGAAGCGCGAATGATCGCTAATTTATCCATATTGAATGAAACCGCCGACATCCGACGCCTGCAAATTCACGAAGCCGTCAGCCCTGCGCTTCAGCTTCGCGCCCCAAGCGACTGGCACAGTGGCGCCTTTCCGGAGTCCACAAGCGGTTACGAAATACAGTATTACGGCTTATTGAAACACGCCGAGCAACTGGTGGGCCGCCAGCTCATGCTCGCCGGTGACGACGGTCGTTTGCAAACGCTTAAGGTCCTCAGGGAAACCAGTTTCAACGCAGCCGGGAAGGATATCGCCCAGCCCTGGCTATGGCCCTTGATGCTCGACCAACAGCCCATTTTCGAACGCCAGTGGTTTAGCGAGCAGAATAATCGGGTGACGGTGTACGGCAACCTGGTCCATACCGACCAGGGCGAAACCCAACCGATGGCAGTGCTTGGCTCCGGCGATGCGCGGCGCACCTTTCTGACCCTGCCCTTGCCGAAAAATCCCCTGACTTACCAGTTGGTGTCTGAATCGACACCGCCTCACATTCCCGTGATTGAACTTTATGTCGATGGCGTGCGCTGGAAGCGGGTGGAGACCTTTTTCAGCATGGGCCCGAAGGATAGGGTCTACATCGTCCGCGAGGACGAAGCAGGCAAGGCCTACGTCCAGTGCGGCGATGGTGTAACCGGCGCGGTGTTCCCCTCCGGCCGCAACAACATCCAGGTAGCCTTCCGCAAGGGCGTTGGAGCACGTGGCGTGGCCGCCGACAAGGCGAAACCGACCGGCAAGCTGAAACCCCTAAAAGAAGTGCGCATGCTCGGCCCGGCCGTAGGCGGTGGGGACCCGGAATCCATCGAAAGCGCCCGCGAAGCGGCGCCGGCAAGAATGCAAAGTCTGGGGCGCCTGGTCGGCCTGGCTGACTACGAAGCCGAAACCCTGGCGCTCCCCGGCGTTCTGAAAGCCCGGGCGGATTGGGTTGCGCCCAGCGGCACGCCGCGCATCCGCATTACGGTGCTGTCGGAAAACGGTGAACCGGCGGCGGTCGACAAGGTGCGACACAGTCTGCAAGCCGCCAACCGCTGCCGGGGTGCCTCGCGTCACCCGATCCAGGTGGTGAACGGAAAACGCCAGTTTGTGCTGGTCGATTTGAGTGCCGGATTTGACCCCGACCGGCGCAGTGATGATATCCATGCACTGATTCTGGACACACTTGGCGCCTGGGGCGAAGAAGGCGACTCGCTGGACGTCACCGGCTTGTTCGGCCTCGCCGAGCGACGTTTTGGCCAGGGAGCACACGTCTCCCAGGTCCTGGCGGCGGTGCAAAACATTGAGGGCGTTAACTGGGTTCGCGTGGATGCGTTTCAACTCATTCCGCTGGGCAGCCCACCGGAAACCGACCCGAAGGAGCTGGCGCTACCCGCCAGCCCGGTGCGGGAAAAACGAATCGACTGCAACGGCGACACCTTGCTCTCGCTCTACCAGGACCATTTGGTGATCAACCTGAGTGCCGACAGCGTCGCGGAGGCCTGTGACCCATGAGTACGCCCCGTCAGCCCCTGTACCAGCAATTGCCCGAAGTCTATCGCATCAAGGATGGCGAACAGCGCCCGGCCGATCAACTCGAGGCCTATTTGGGCATTCTCGATGACGTGATGTCCGGCGTGCGCGACAATATCGAGGCCTTGTACCACGATTTCTTTATCGAAACCTGTGACGACTGGCTGATACCCTACCTCGCCGATCTGCTTGGCGTCTCCCATCTTGCGGGCGACCCCTGGACATTGCGGGCCGACGTCGCCCGCACCGTCTTCCACCGACGGCGCAAGGGTACGCTGGGCGCGGTCGAATCCCTCAGTTTCACCTTAACCGGCTGGGCCTCCCACGCGGTTGAATCGCGCGAGCGCCTCGCCTGGAACCAACACCCGAACCACCAGCGACCCGATGCCGGTGGCCCATCCCCGCTGAGGCAGCATACCGACATCGTCTCCCAGGTGCGCGGCGGCATGGCCAACCTGCGCGACCCCGCGCAACTGAGCTTCCTGAACGGGCCGTTTGACCCCTTTGCCCACGTCGTCGACGTCAAGCCTGGCCAAACCGGCTCGCCGCGCTACAACCTGCCCAACCTGGGTGTCTATCTCTGGCGATTGAAAGACTATCAGGTGCCGGTGGTGGACCCAGGCATGATCGAAACTGCCGCCGTCGTCCCGGTTAACCCTGGCGATGCCAGTGCTGTCGTCCGTGCCATTGTCCATCCCCAGGCGGACCCGATGACGCTGTTCAACACCCACCGCTACGAGGCCGATGACGACCCGCCCAACCTCAGTCACGCCGATTCCGTACCCGGCCCCATGCCCTGGGCGCGGCTCAGCACCGACACACCCACCGGCAACCCTCTGGCCTACGTCGCCGTCGAACCCTACGCAGGCACGCCAGAGCAACCGAGCGCCGGTGCCGTCGGGTTGATCCTGCACATTCCCGATCCCCTGCCCGGCACCGATGGCTGGACCTTCCGGGGTGCCAACCTCTGCGCCTGGGAAGCGGGCCTCAGCCCGCCTATACGGGAAGACGAGATCGCCATCGACCCCGAGCGGGGCAAGGTGCTGTTCGGGGTGTCCAGCCTGGCCGCGCAAGCCACTCCTCTGGCCGAGGGGCTGTTAATTTCCCACACCTATGGCTTTTCCGGTCCGACTGGGGCACAGCCCGTGGTGCGCGCGGCCACCCCAGCCGAGTGGCAGGAGCAGGCCGTGGTACTGCGCTCGGTAAGCGGTGGTGGCGATATTGCCCTGCGCAATGCGTTGGCCGATCTGGATGCACAGACCCAGCCCGTGGTCGTCGAGATCCAGGACAGCCGAACCTACACCCTCGATATCGACACGGTACTCGGCCATGGCAGCGAAGGCGGCAACCCAGCGCTGACACTTGCCACCTCACTCTGGGTGCGCGCCGCCAGCGGCCAGCGGCCCGTTATCCGCCTGGTTAATCCGCTGCGCTTTCGCCCCGCCGACGTGCTTGGCCCGGGCGCGGCCGATGCCATCGCCAGCCTCGCCGTCCGTCTCGAAGGCCTGTACATAAGTTGGGATAGAACCGCTCCAGCCTTTGCCGCTGACGCAGCCCTAATCCAGCAAGCCGCCCTCAACCGGCTTGAACTGCTGGGCACCACCCTCGACCCCGGCGGCGCCTGGCAACTTGACCCGCTGTCGCCCGGCGCTCGCCAGGCCATGCGGCCGTCTTTCAACCTCGACAACGCCTTCGGCTTCATCGACGACCCGAATGAAGCCGATGCCTTCGACCAGCAACCCGTCATCCACATTGAGCGTTCCATCATCGGCCGGGTTCTGGCCGACGACGAATACGACCTCAACGTTATCGACAGCATCCTCGACGGCGGCAGCCCCGAAGGCGACCCCGCGCCCCAATTCGCCGTCCGCGCCGCCACCGGTGACCCGCTGGTCAATTGGGGCCCGGAACTCACCGTTTCCGGCATGACCGCCTTCGGCCGCATGAGGGTTCACCGCGTCACCGGCCAGGGCGGCATTTGGCTGCATCGCCTCGAAGCGCACGACAACCAACACGGCTGTGTCAAATTCAGCTACTTCAGCGGCGACAGCGACCGCCTGCCACCCCACCACGGCTGCGTGTTCGGCACCGCCACCGACATCAGCTTCGTCGCCACCTGGTTCGGCCTGCCAGGCTACGGCCAGCTCCGCCTGCGCAGCGACCCGCGCCTGCTCGACCAGGGCCCGAACAACGACGCCATGGGCTGCTTCGGCTATTTGCTGAACAGTCACAAATGGAAAAACCTGAACATCCGATACCGCGAGTACATGCCCGTTGGAATTCGACCGATATTGGTGCCAGTGACATGAACACAGTCAACACACACTTCGCCACCGTTCGGGTTACCTCTGTAGCGATGGTCCGCGTCGGATGCCACGGGTGCCTCCGTGAGGTCGGCGTGGACCCTTCCGTGGGGCCTAGACCGCAGCATCCCTGGTGCGGACTTCCTCACGGAGGCACCCGTGGCACCCGCCGCTCGATGATCGACAGAATTCAAATTCAAAGTTCAAACCGCATCCAATTTCGACTCCACAGAAGGCTAGTGCTGGCAGCCCAGCCATCCACTCGTACCCAATGCCACAAAAGACCAGTGCCGGCTGCCGGGGGTGCTTATCCGGGGAAGTCCACGGCATGGATGCCGTGGTCTAGGCCCCATGGATGGGTTCACGCCGACCCCGGAGAAGCACCCCCGGTAGCTGGCACGGGTTCCAGGCAAGGAACAGCCAGCGCGGGTTCCAGACACCGTAATACAACTGTCACCAAACCAGAGGGATACCCACTATGAAAGGGGACTTCTCGAAACTCAGTTTTCGACCGGCCAACAACTTCACCGGTGTATGGCACCAGCAGGGCCGAGTCCTGCTCGATCAGGACTGGAACGCCGACACCCAAATCAGTCGCCACCTGCGAGAACTGCTCGGTCAGGATGTCATCGGCCTCGACCTCATTGGCATTCCCGCTGCCGAACCGGACAGTTGGCTGATCATTCAGGCCGAATCCGATGGTGCCAGTGTGGAAATCACCCTCGAACCCGGCCGCGGCTGGGTCGATGGCCTGCCTCTCTATCTGCCGGGCGAAGGCGCTCTCGTCTTGCCAGCTACCTGGTACGGCCCACCCATCGATGACCCCGAGCCCGATGCGGGCAGTATCGGTATCGGCATTCGCGACGCCGTTGTCCTCGAAGTCTGGGAAGACGCCTTCAACGCCTTTCAGGACCCGGTCAACCTGCTCGAACCGGCGCTCGGCGGTCCAGACACCACCGAGCGTACCAAGCTCTTCTACCGTCTGCGCCTACTGCGTCTGCAAGACGGTGAAGACTGCGGCAACCTCAACCGCCTGCAAGACGACCCCGATCTGCAAGGCCACCTCAGCGTCACCCCCGCGCCGACCCTCGCCATCGGCGGCGACTGCCCGGTGCAGGCCGGAGGCGGTTACACCGGCTTCGAACATTACCTCTACCGCATCGAAGTTGCCCGACCCACGGCGGCCGACGAAGCCCGCTTTAAATACTCCCGCTTCAACGGTGGCCTGGTCGGTCGCGGCATTTTCGATAATGCGCTCGACCAAATCACCGTCCTCGCCAACGACCAGATGATCAACCACTGCGGGCTCGACACCTTCTTCCTCGAAGTGCTCGCCCCCACCGCCTCCGGCACCCACTGGGACGTAGTCATGGAAGCCGATGCCTCCAGCGTTGGCGACGGCGTACTCTCGCTTACCAACATTGTGGGCGCCTGGCCCGGTGCGGGCACCGACGAAGCCTTCTTCCGGCTCTGGGACGGCACCGCCCTGGTTGCCAGCTTCGCCACCGGCACGCCGGTCGATTTCGAATTGGGCCTGCGTCTTGAATTCGATGCGCCCACCGCCAACAACAGCAACTATCGACCGGGCGATTTCTGGACCTTCCAGCTGCGCACTGCCGGGACCGATTTCGACCCTTCTGTCTGGCCTAACGATGCCCCCCCCCAGGGGGTCGTTTACCACCGCGCCCCGCTCGGTATCCTCAACTGGAACGGCGGCCCGGTGATCACCCTCGACGGCCCGCCTAACATTCACGATTGCCGCCGCGTCTTCCAGCCGCTGACCAAAATCCAGAGCTGCTGCACCTTCAAGGTCGGCGACGGCCTGCACAGCTTTGGTGATTTTGAATCCATTCAGGACGCCGTCGATCACTTGCCAGACAGCGGAGGTGAGATCTGCGTGCTGGCTGGCACTTACCGTGAAACCGTGGTGATCGATAAAGACAATGTTCGCATTCATGGCTGCGGTCCGCGCAGTCGGGTCATCGGGGACCCGGCGGCTGATGATGAGGGCACTCCCGCTCCGGTTTTTTACGCCGAAGGACGACGGAATGTCCACATCGAAACCCTCAGAGTCGATGCCGCGCCCAGAGGCATCGGTATCCTCATCGAAACGGATGATCAGGGCGTGGAAAGTCAGCACATCGAGTTGCGAGGCTTGCTGGTGATCGCCACCACCGACAGCGCCATAAAAATCGTCGGCGCCCGCGAGGTGGGCATTCGCGATTGCGAACTCATCGCCGAGGATGCTGCCGGCGGCTGGTCGCCACTCTTTCTGCTGGGCGACGATATGCTGGTCGAACATAATCGAGTGCGGGTCATACCCTCCAAAGCCGCCAACACCCTGGCGGCTGTTCAGGCAGGGCGGGGCGGTATTCACCTGGCCGGAACCTGTGAACGCATCCGGTTAATCGATAACGACATCGTCGGCGGTATTGGGCACGGCATCACCCTGGGCACGGTTGAAGCCATCGATGAAGATGGCAACCCGGTTCCCGGCCTCATCGGCTGGGTCGTCAATCTGTTCGACCCCTGCGACCCCTGTTCACCGGGCACCGTTTATGTGCCACCCGGAAGAGACCCGGAAACCGGCGTTACCTATCAGTCCGCCGGGGCACTTTACGACATTCGGATCGAACGCAATCGCATCAGCGGTATGGGTTTGTGCGGCATCGGTGTGGTTGCCTTTTTCAACCTCGATGAGGAAGACGAATTCATCAGCGTGTTCGGGCTCGATATCCTCGGTAACGACATTCACGATAACCTCTGGCGCGACCTTGAAGTCATGCCCCGGGATGCCCGTCAGCACATGGGTTACGGTGCCATCGCCCTGGCCGATGTTGAAGCCCTGCGAATTTACGACAATCGGCTCGAAGACAACGGGCCGGATTACCTGCAACCCGTCTGCGGTATTTTTGTGCTGCACGTCGAAGGGCTGGATATCTGCCGCAACCGCATTCGCAACAACGGCCAACAGATCGAGGGCGATCGCGAAGATGCCGCCGAAGGCCGACGCGGTGGCATCGTCGTCCCCTATGCACTGCCGGGCATTGATGCCATGGAAGGGCGCGGCGGTTTCGTGCCACGCCAGAACGGTGTACCGGCCGCGCGCATTCACGACAATATCGTCTCCCAGCCGCTCGGTCAGGCGCTGGCCCTGGGCGGCCTGGGGCCGATGAGCATTTTGAACAACCAACTGACGTCTCAGGCGTTCGTGCAGCGTATCGGTGATCCAAGTTGGTGGGCGACCACAGTATTTATCGTGAATTACGGCCTGTCCAACGAGTTTTATTTGCAAACAGTATTGTTTCGCGGCGTTGTGGCCGACCCGATTGATGCGGGTGACATTCCCGTCAGCAATAATGGTTTCATACCCAGAGCCAGTCGCGGGTTGGACGATCAGGGCATTGGCCGCTATCTCGCCAACGGCAACATCATGTTCGCCAATAACCAGGTGTTTCTGGACCTCTCTGAGCCCGAAGTCGAGTTTGCCTTGTCGCAGGCCGCCATCATTAGCCTTGATGACGTGACGGTGCAGAACAATCAGTTCGACTGCGATTTCCTGGTCGACATCCTGTTTACCAATTTGCTCACCGTAGGTATGACCACCCGGGTTCAGGACAACCGATTCAAAGAGTCGCTCATGATTGCCTTGTTTTCCTCAGTCAACCTTGGGCTTATTTTCAACAACACCAGCGACAACCAGGCGACGCACTGCATCCTTAACCTGGCGTCGCCGGTCGGCGGGCTGCCATTCATAACCACCAGCATTCGTGCGCACGACAACCAGGTGTTGTTTAACGCGTTCAGCTTTCTCGATTTCTGGTGCGAGGCGTTCAGTGCCTGGGAAAACATTCTGGTGCCAAACGATTCAGCCAGTGACAGCGCGGCGGGCGGAATCAACACCGGTCTGAACCAATTATGGAGAGGGTAATGCCATGCAAAAGCGACGAAATACCAAGCCAGGTGCAAAAAAAGAGCGCCAGCGTACTGATCCGGGTTCAAACATCTCCATAGAGCAGATTGAAGGCATTCTCAAACAATCGCCGGAGCGGATGGACCAGGAGCGCAGCGCGGGGTTGGCTCAACTCACCTCGGTTAAACGGGCCAAGCTGGTACAGGCGCGGCGTGAGCGGGCGCGTATGGAGCAACGTTATGGGGCGGACCATCAGCGTGTGGCGGCCGCCGATGCCCGCATGAAAACGGAACACGGCATGCTGGTAAACACCCGGGCCGAGCGGGACAGGGCCGAAGCGCCTGTGTTCGAAACAGAACAGGACGTTTGGGTGGTGCATGGGTATGTGCGCAATCAGGAAGGCATTGGCATCAGCAAGGCAAAAGTAGCGCTGTTTCCCGACCAGGACGGTCATAAGGATGCGCTGACGGAAACCATTACTGATCGCCAGGGGTATTACAAGGTGACTTGGGCGCCACAGATAAAGGACAGGAAAATCGACGGTGAAACCGAAGGCAAAGCGGAATCCGCACTGGGAGGCACAGACACGACCCATCACATCAATACCAACCCAAGTGCCTACCGCCTGCGCGTGGCCGCTTCAGCCATTAAAAACCCGGTCTATCTCGGTGCCAGCTACCAGGGTAGTCAAAAGGTAGACCGTCGCAGCCTCTACCCCACACCCGGCAGCAGCAGTTATCGGGACATCGAGCTGGACAGTGCAAGCAGCGGAGATTGCCAGCTAAGAACCCGTTACCTCGGCAACAGCAACACCCGTGAACTGCACAACCTGAACAACGAAAAACCCGGCTGCGGTATCGCACGGATGCGGCCGGACCACAGGGTTTATTTTACCGGGGAAAAACAGGCTGAAAAACTTGGCTACGACTATTGCGCGCATTGTTATGGATCGGATCGCTCTAAACGCTAAAGGTCGCTCGACCAATAACCGAGCGGTAGGCGAGAACGACCGGCGCTCGGCCACCGAGTTGCCCACTGGGCGAGTCCCGTTGTCACAGCCGTTGTTGTTCTCTCGTCCCGGGGTGGGTGCGATCGACGACGTGGTCGAAACCGAGGCTGACCGGGTCGGGAATGCGCTGGTGGATAATCGGGCTGCACCATTGGCAAACGGGGCTATGTCAGGCTCCAGACTCAGCCAAGCGCCTTCGGGGCGTGGAGGCGGTGACTCCTTGCCCGCTGATTTGGCCCAGAGTTGGGGGCGGCAGCTCAACACCGACCTGAGCGCCATTCATGTTCACCCTGAGGATAAGTCGGCGCTGGACATTGGTGCCAAGGCATATACGGAAGGAGCCCATGTGCATTTCGCTCCTGGAGAATATCGACCCTATCAACACGAGGGGCGACGTTTACTGGCGCATGAAGTAGCCCACACTCTGCAAACGGAAGATGGTCTCATACGCAGGGAACCCCTCGTCCGGCGTATTGAAGTGATTCGGGAAGGCGATGTGATTCGGTTGTATGTCGGGGAGCGTGTGATCAGCTTGAATGACTCTGGTACCGAACTCAGCGTAGCCAATGGGGAATATCAATTGATACCCACCCAGGTGGGTAGTGGTTACCGGCTTTACTTTGATTCGTCGAACCAAGAGGAGTACCTCTTCGCGACTGGAAATTATGCGCAGTATTTTTCCACAGAGCAAAGCGTAACGGTTGTCGTGGTTAATAGTGAGGAAGGACTCGCCGGGAGTACCGACACCGAAACCCAGGAAACAGACACAGAAAGCCAGGAAGAAGGCTTGGGCGGCAGCGGTTCCAGCGAGGACGACGAGGATCATGAGCAGCAGGGCGAAGGTGATCGACAGGGCGAAGAGAGCAACACAGAGCAGGGCGAGGGTGGTAATCCCCCTGCGGAAAGTAGTGACGGGGGGCTGACCATCAGCTCCCAGGCGACCGAGGCGGATCGCGTCCTGGTACTGAGAGTATTGCGCGAACTGCATGGCGATGCCGAAGCCGGTGAAGTACAAGCGTTAAGTCGATTTGTCACCCTGCGCGAGGTTATGGCACTGAGACTGTTGGACCAGCATCCGCGCCGTATAGAACTTATGCGAATGATGCAGTCCGGTCGTGCGGCACCTGGAGAGTCGCCCCCTCAGGGTTATGACGACATGATCGAAACCGTCGTCGCCCAACTGGACCTTCAGGAGTACGGAAATCAATTCGACTTCCAGTTCGACACTGACGAGGACGCCCGTGGTGCCCTGGTGCCTCGGCCAGTTCGGGGAAGCATTGTCTGGGTCGGCGGAGAACAGGAAGAAGGTCAGGCGGTGCCGGGCAAGGAGGTGATGTTCGAGTTCCAAGTACTGGACAATGTCGACCGCTTCGCCGTTCCCCATGTATATATTCGCTGGTTTGCGGCGCGGCGCCGTGCCGAAGGCATGGATGCATCGAATGTCGATGTTCTCGAAGAGGAAACAGTTAATTATTCAGAATTGGACCCGGACAGCCTGCTAAATGATCGCCGATTTGAGATGACCTTTGATGACGCGGGTACCTACGAAATTCACGCCTTTGTTAATCATTCTTTTTTCCGTCCCGCACATTTTTCCAAAGTCGTTGAGGTACGCACCAGTGCGCAGCGTCTTGATGACATGGAAAGCGACACTGAAGAGTCCTTCGGCGAAGCGGGTGATGCGAGCGAGTATCAATTTGAAAGCGTGGAACAAGAAAGTTTCTTAGTGCGCTTAGGTTTAGGAGTGACGTCCCCGACGCTAAGCATTCCCGCGCTGATCGCCGAGGATTCTGATGCCCAAGGCCTGCGTCGTACCGGTTTGCTTGACCCTTCTGTCTTGAACGAGGCGGGTTTCGCTAACAGCACGGCCCATATTGAAGGTCAGTTGGAGCAGGTACGGAATCTGGTGCGTCACTATGAACGCACCGATCAGGAAGACATGCTGGAATGGGCTCAACAACGAGAAACTGAGTTAGAGAACTTGTTGGCACGCATCCATAGACTGCGCGCCACCGATGAAGATACGTCAGCCGGTTCGGTCACCCATCCCATAGCAGCGCGTGGCTACTACGTCAGCCGACGCTCAGGGGTACCCTCTGGTCAACTTTATCTGGTGTGTTGGTTCACCTATAACGAAAGCGAAGGGGTCTACTATGGCCATCTACTGGATCACTCTGAAATCGTGCGCCCCGAGAATTTTCACTTCGAAGCCGAAGATTCCGATTTCGAAGCCATGATGGAAGAGCTTTTTTTTGAATTGACCAGTACTTACCCTAACGGACGAATGCGTTTCTCTTTCCAGAGTTTCGAAGGAACCCTGCCTACCCAGAGATTTATTCAATATGAACGGAAGACCGACACTCTGCTTAATGACATACAGGAATCGGTCTTTTCCAGCGAGGCCAGTCTGGTAGTCAACGTTGTTGCCACGGTACTCAGTGTTTTTCCACCCACCGCGCCGGTGGGCATCGGCCTGAGCATAGTTTACAACGGTGCTGACGCCGGGCTGAATTTTGCCGATGCCCACCGCTCCGGTACGGTCAGGGCCAGCAATTACGTCGACCTGGGGCTGGTCGCCCTGGACATTCTTCCCGTCATTGGACGGGCCGACGATGCGGCCCGCCTGATTCGTGTTGGTGAAGGTATCTCACGGCAACGCTCTTTAGGCCAACGGGCACTGGACATTACCACTGGACTGACTCAATACGCGGGCAATTTTTACGTCTTTACCGATCAGGCGTGGGAACAAATCGGTAACGTTCGCAGTCAATACATCGACCAGTTGAGCCAGTTGCGCGAAGAAATAAACGTCATGCGCGAAGATCGCTCGGTTGACCCGCAACTGCTTGCCAGAAAACGGCAGGAGATGGCGAGGCTGGAACAACGGGCCCGCGACGCTGCAATTTCCGTGTTCAGCGAGATGGCTGGTCAGCAAATGTTGCAAATGGGTTCCCAGCATTTCGCCGGTCGGCTGGCTCATGGTCTGGCGACTCGGCGCGCAGGAGGCGCCGAGATTGATGTTCCCGGTGACGGAGCGACTGAGGGGCAAAGCGGTCCCCCCAATACCGACCCAAATCTCGTTATTGTTGAGGAAGCGCGACGGCATGAAACCGAAGCCGATCCGGATGCCCAGATGCGTCGTCGACCCGCCGAAGCCCCTTTAGAAATAGCCGGAACCGATACTGCCCTGGCTGAGGGGTTGCCGCCCTCGCTTCGTACTGAAATTCCTGTGGTTCGTATTAGCGAAGGAGGCGGCACGGTTAAGGTCCGATATGATCGCAATGCTGGTGGCGGCGTAGGCCGAATCTGGATAGAGGCCGGGCCGAACGCCACCGTGGACCTTGTGCGAAGTCACTTGCCAGCGGTTCAAGTTCTACAGCGTTATCAAGGGATGATTGGGACGGCCCGCACCTTGTTGTTGCGGGCCCGAGGTCTGCTGGGCGGCCGTTTTTCTTCCTGGCAACGAGCGATTGAGCTGGAAGGTGAATTGGCCAAGCTGCCAGGCCTGATTGCTGATCAAGCTACCTTGTTGAATGAGCGTCGTGCCAGTTTGAGCGAGGCAGAAATCGTTGCTCATGAGGAGAGGATTCGTAGCTTCGAGCAACAGCTCGAGCAACATCGTCTCGAATGGAGCATGTTGGATGGTAGTCAGGAAGCTAGAGGTTTCATTGCTGCTAAAGATCAGATCTTTCAGGGCATGCGGCAGGAAATTTCCGGTTCTACGCGCTCGCCAGAGACTCGGCACAGAGCCCAGGGACGACGAATTTTTGCCGAGTCTGCTATTGTCGATGCTTTTCTGAGACTTCGTCGCAGTTTGCGCCGTGAAGCCGTGGCAGAGGGCGACACTCACATCCCCACCGAAGACCTGCGTGCCGCCCGTTCGGAAATAGCTGATATGGTGTACGACGATACGTTCGGCGACGCCGCCCTGGAACAGGCCCGGCGGGAAGTAGCCGCCCTTGAACGGGAGGGTCGAGTGCGCCATAGAGATCGCACCACCATCTCAATGGCCGATTATTTCCAGCGCTTGCTGGGTCTACTCCGTCGGGCAAACCAAAGACGCCGGGAACGGCAGCACAGTGCCGACCTGCATGACGCCATTGCCGCGCATCGCGAGCGTACCGGCATAGAGCGGGGTGTGAATGAAGAAGGAGACGTGACCGGAGGCACGGTAGCGGCCGGAGTTCTGGTGATGGAAGGTGAGTCCCGTTCATCGCGTGGAATTGAGGAAGTGTTTACCGGCGGCTCCAGCCGGGCCAGGGCTGAAGGCGAATCCGCCGACCCCAGTTATCGTCCGTTGACGAGGGAGGGGCAGCCTATCAGCGACCCACAGTTCGCGGGCCACGCCGAGCAGAGCGTCGTTGGCGGCGCTGCCCGGGCACTTCGTGAGCAGTTTCCCAATACCGATCCGGTCGAACTGCGCGGTGAACTGCGTATGCATGTGGAGCAGATTCCCTGCAGTACCTGCCAGCGGGGCCTGATTGACCAGCGCGGTACAGATGCTGCGTCGGCGGCTCTGGGGCCATTGGCCCGATTTTCCCGAGACTTTCCGAACATCACACTGGTCATTACCTATAATGACCGGACAACCCAGCAACCAACCCGAGGGGTTTTGACCATTCGCAATGGTGAAATCATTTCCAACACAGGCCGATAGTCTCTTGGATGCCTTGCCGGCTGATCAGGCGGTTGAATTTACCTGCCAGTTGTTGACGGGACTCGAAGCCTTGCTGCCCGACAGTGCCCGAGTGTTCGCCCGGAAGCTGAACGAGGAATTCAGCCGCTGGCGTTCGGATCGCCACAAAGGCTCCCAAGCCTTTTATCAGCAAGACTTTGTACCGTTAACGGATCTTTTTTTCGACTTTCACGGTACCGACTACGCAGTACCCGTTAACGCTGTGTGCCGGCTGTCGGCCTATACGATCAAGAGAATTAACGCCTTCGAGCGTAAGCGGGATGAGCACACACCCACTATGCCGGATGATGTCCGAGAGGTCGGGGGGCGTGAGGTGATGGAAATGCTGGAAACACTGTCTGCCCAGTTGGGAGGCTGCTATGACCAGGCTGCTGATTATTTGGTCACTGCCAATCAACGAAATACCAATTAAAAGAAGTTGGCACAGTCTGCCTGAATCGGCGGCGTCAATGGTGCGAATAATTTTCCAGTGGCGTGACAGTGGTTAACAGAGTCCATTGAAAAGATGCACCAGGCGAACCTAAACAGCTGCTTTCTTCTCAGTCGGTCCTGGTCGATAGCGGGGCAACTCAACTGGGAAGGTGAGGCATTCGTTGAACCCGAGAAAGTCAACGGCGATACGTTTTGCCTGGAATGTCATGACCAGCCTGCTCAAGGGCCAATTAGCCAAGATCAGTCGCATCGACCCAATAATAATGAATCCCCTGGGACAAACCGTTTAGCCAGTCTCCATTGGTCCATGCGATAGATGCATGCGCTAGAATTGTGGGCTAGTGAACAACAGCGCTCTAAAGTTGGATGTTCTGGCGGAAACGCCCAGCTTCCGCGATGCTTTACGGTCTTTGCTTAAAAGGATTCACGATTACCCCTTTACTGGCGGCAATGGTGAGGTAGCATCGACAGACATCTTTTCAATGACTTTGAAGGCGGGAGTGAACAGCATGCACATTAACCAGCGTTTTGATGGCGGCAATATTGTTTGTTTGGATGCCTCCGACCCCGGTGCTGTGGAGTTGCAGATTCGCTCCGATGTCGGCGATGAGCACAAGCAGTGGTTCTATTTCCAGGTGCTGGATGCGCGCGATCAGCCATGCCGGTTCGACATTACCAATGCTGGACAGGTGTCTTTCCCCCGAGCCTTTCACGACTACCAGGCGGTGGCGTCCTACGACCGTGAATTCTGGTTTCGGGTGCCGACCCGGTACGATGGTCAAACTTTGACCATCGAGCACAGCCCCGAGACCGACAGTATCTATTATGCCTATTTTGCGCCCTACAGCTTTGAACGGCATCAGCAATTGATCGCCGCGACACTGGCCTCGCCCCAGGTTCAGGCCGATACGCTGTGCATTACGCCGGACGGCCATCCACTAACCCGTCTGACCATCGGCGAACCGGCCTCCGACAAGAAAGTCTGCTGGATCATTGGCCGCCAGCACCCGGGTGAGACCATGGCGGAATGGTGGATGGAAGGCTTTTTGGAGCGACTGCTCGATGAGCAGGACAGCCTGAGCCGCCAACTGTTGGAACATTGTGTCTTTCACGTCGTCCCCAACATGAACCCCGATGGCAGTGTGCGCGGGCATCTGCGCTGCAACGCTCATGGTCGTAACCTGAACCGTGAATGGCTGGAGCCGAGTAAGGAGTTTTCACCGGAAGTCTATTTTGTGCGCGAAGCCATGGCTAAAACCGGTGTTGATTTTTGCCTGGACGTACACGGTGATGAGGAATTGCCCTACAACTTTATTGCCGGGGCCGAGGGTATACCGGCCTGGAACAAGCACATGGCCTTGCAGCTGAGCACCTTCAAGTCGGTGTTGCAGACCGCCTGCCCGGACTTTCAGACGGATGTCGGTTACCCCATCGCTGAACCCGGCAAAGCGAATCTGACGCTGTGCACCGCTTATGTGGCCGAGCATCACAAGTGCCTGGCGATGACGCTGGAAATGCCGTTCAAGGACACTACCGCCACGCCCATGCCGTCTACTGGCTGGTCACCGGACCGGTGCCAGCGATTGGGCGCGGCCAACATCGATGCGATTTGGCAGGTGTTGCCATTATTGTGAAGTGAACGGCGGCCTTGGCCGCGAATTGAACATCCCGGATGTGAGTTTCACCTGATTGTTAAGGCGACCATTAACGACTATGAACACGTATCGAGCCAAAGAGTTCACCGCAGAGAAAGCCTGGGGCGCTCAGGATATTGCCCTGATGAACGGCATTTCGACGCGTCTGCACTGGACCGACCAGCCCTATAAATGGCACATCAACGACGGGCAGGAAGTCTTTGCCGTGCTGGATGGACGGGTTGAAATGTTTTACCGCGAAGCCGGCGTCGAGCACTCCGTTGTTCTGGAAACCGGTGATGTGTTTTACGCGGCGGTTGGCACCGAGCACGTCGCTCATCCATTGGGTGAAGCCCGGATACTGGTGGTCGAACAGGCCGGCAGTGTCTGACACGCCTTTTTAATGACCAGGCAGGGAACACTATGACAACGACAAACGCCATCGCACTGGTAACCGGCGCTGGCCGGGGCATCGGCGCGGCGACTGCCCGGTTATTGGCAAAAGAAGGGTATTTTGTGTGCATCAACTACCGGTCCGATGCCGCATCGGCCCGGGCGTTGGCGATGAGCATTGGCGAAACCGGCGGAAAGTGTCAGGTTATCCAGGCTGATGTATCGCAGGAAACCGAGGTGACGAGGTTGTTCCAGGTGATCGACCAGCTGCCCGGAACACTCCGTGTGCTGGTTAACAATGCCGGCCTATTGAAGACCCAGATGCGTCTGGAAGACATGACCGCCGAGCGCATCAACCAGATTTTGGCGACCAATGTGACCGGACCCTTTATCTGTTGCCGTGAAGCCGTGAAACGCATGTCGACACGCCATGGCGGGCCCGGTGGCACCATTGTGAATGTCTCTTCGGCGGCGGCGAGAACCGGCTCACCGAATGAATATGTCGACTATGCAGCCTCCAAAGGCGCACTGGATACGATGACCCGGGGGTTGTCACTGGAGGTGGCGGCCGAGGGCATCCGCGTGAACGGTGTCCGGCCAGGGCTGATTCATACTGGTATTCATGCCGATGGCGGCGAACCGGGCCGGGTAGCGCGTTTGCGCGAGCGCATCCCAATGCAGAGGGGCGGCGAGCCGGAGGAAATTGCTGAGGCTATTCTGTGGCTGGTGTCGGATCGGTCGTCATACTGCACCGGCAGTGTGATTGATCTGGCCGGTGGGTTGTAAGGTAACACCGGTGAACGACATTGATTGCCCGGAGCGGAGCCGATAATCTCTGGTGCCGGTAATTTCATTTTTGCGTGAGCGAGGTACTCCCATGTCTACCCAATCCCAGGCGTTGTCGCCGTTTCATCTGGCCTTTCCGGTTCACGACCTGGACGCCGCCCGGCAGTTTTACGGTGAGGTACTGGGCTGTGCCGAAGGGCGCAGTTCCGACCACTGGATCGACTTCGACTTCTTCGGGCATCAGATTGTCGCTCATCTATCCGAGAACGCAGAGGCGGCGAAGCCTATATCCAATGCGGTTGACGGTCATGAGGTGCCAGTGCCCCATTTCGGCGTCGTGCTGTCGATGGACGAATGGCAGGCCATGGCCGACCGGCTGACGGCCATGAACTTTGAGTTCGTGATCGACCCTTACATTCGCTTTAAAGGCCAGCCGGGAGAGCAGGGCACGCTGTTTTTCCGGGACCCCAGCGGCAATGCCATTGAAATGAAAGGCTTTGTCGACCGCAGCAGTTTATTTGCGCGTTGATGGTAGTGGTTCTCAAACGGCTGACTTACGATCTGTATGAGTCGGCCACCTCCTTGTTAGTAGCCCCAGAGCAACTGAAATTTACCGGCACCGTCGCAGACGCACTGGCTGGGATTGATGAGGCGTGTCACCCGCACGGCATCTGGCTTGACAGGTCAATGGTCGGTTTCTTTATTGTCGATACCCAATTTGATCGTGAGTTCGATTTTTGCGAGGCGGGGTCACTGGGCATCAGAACCTTCTTAATCGATGGCCAGCGACAAGGCCAGGGTCTTGGCAAGGCAGCCGCAAAAGCGGTGGGGCCTTATCTGGCAGAGGCGTACCCTGCATCGACTGTGGTTTGGCTAACGGTTAATTGCAGGAACCTGGCAGCCTACCGTTGCTATGAACAGGGTGGTTTTACCGACACTGGAGACTTGTATCTGGGCGGTGCGGCAGGGCCTCAGCATGTCATGCGCCAGCTCCTGACCCAGTGAGGTTTCGGGCAAAAAAAAGACGGGCAAAGCCCGTCTTTTTTGAAGATGAATCCATTAACGCTTAGCGCAGTGTTTTCATCGCGGCCGTCCAGGGAACCAGCTGGTCCAGCATGGCGGTCAGGCTTTCCTGATGCATGTCGGCAGGTTTGAACTCGCTGAAGTTTTCAAAATCGGTGAACAGCGACAATTGAACCTGGTTGCGCACGTGGGCCAGTTGCAGCTCTGATGCGATCTGGCGCAGGTGTTCAACGGCACGCACACCGCCAGCGGAACCGTAGCCGACAAAACCGGCGGCTTTGTTGTTCCATTCGACACTGATGTAATCCAGTGCGTTCTTCAGTGAACCGGAAATGCTGTGGTTGTATTCCGGTGTCACGAAGATGTAGCCATCGTACTGGGCAATGGTCTGTGCCCATTTTTTAGTGTGCTCGTTGGCGTACTGCTGGAAGCCAGCGGGCATGCCTTCGTCCAGAACCGGCAGGTCGAAGTCGGCAATGTCTACCAGCTCGAATTGAGCGTCACTGCGCTTTTGAGCGTTTTCGAGAACCCATTTTGCCACGGCAATGTTGTTACGGCCCGGGCGGGTTGTACCTGTTACGACAGCGATCTTGTTCATAGTAATCTCCTCTGGGGTGACCGAATGGCCGCCCGAATTCTGTATCACTGCGACAGTATGAAGACTACCCAGCGGCAATCAATGGGGCTATTATTGACAGGTCGTTTCTCAATAGGAAACCATGAGCTATGGATACATTGCTTAGCATGAAAGTGCTGGTGGCCGTGGTCGACCACGCCAGTTTTGTTCAGGCGGCCGAGCATCTGGGCCTTTCCAAGGCGATGGTCAGCAAACACGTCATGCACCTGGAAAACCGCCTGGGCGCCCGCCTGCTGAACCGGAACAGTCGTCATTTGAGTGTGACCGAGTCTGGCCGGGTCTATCTGGAACGGTGTCGGGCCATGCTTGAAGAGCTCGATGAAGTCGAAGCCACGGTCAGTCGTGCGACGGTAACACCACGTGGCACCATTCGCTTTACCGCCCCCATGTGGCTGGCAACAGACTATTTCACCCAGTTACTGCGGGAGTTTCGTGAACACTACCCGGATGTTACCTTCGACATCGACATCAGCGGGCGTTTTGTCGACATCGTAGAAGAAGGGTTCGACCTGGCACTTAGGGCCAGCCGCACGCTGCACCCCAACCTGATTGCCCGACCGCTGATGACGATCCCTTTTTACATCGTTGCCTCGCCAGGCTACCTGGAGCGCCATGGTACACCCGAGCAGGGCAGTGATCTGGCGCGGCACAGCATGCTGGCGTACTCACTGATTCGTAGCAATGAATTTACCCTGTCCGGGCCGGAAGGCGAGGTGAAAATTACCATCAATTCCGTGTTGCAGTCGAACAACGAATCGCTGTTACTGTCGGCTGCGGTCAATGACATGGGCATTGCTATTTTGCCGGGTGGTCTGGTTGAGCGGGAATTGGGGCAGGGTCATCTGACCCAGATACTGCCGGGCTACACACCGCTCAACAGCCAGCTGTATGCGGTTTATACCAGCCGGCGTTATCTGTCTGCTAAAGTGCGAACATTCATCGATTTTTTGTCGGATCGGATGGAGTGTCCGGAGCACCTCCGGAGCTGAGTTTCATTGCCGGATAGCGTCTCAAGCGGATTTTTCATGTCTGAACCTGCATCGCCAAGCATAGCCGTAACGCCACCGCCAGAGCCCACGCAGGCGAAACGGGTCCGTGACAGCCTGACGGTGTCGATGAAAGACAGCGTGGCGTCTTCAGTGATGACCGGGACGGTGGATCAGTTTCTCAACGCCTTCGCGATTTTCTTGCGGGCAAGCAGCGTGCAGATCGGGTGGCTGACCGGCATACCGCAGCTACTGGGCGGCCTGTTTCAGATACTGTCGGTCTGGCTTGGCGGCTATTGGCCGCGTCGCAGTCTGATCGTGGTTGGCGCTGCCGTGCAAACCCTCTCACTGATGGGGCTGTGTGCTCTCGCGCTGCCATTACCCTGGCCCGAGGGTGCCCGGGTGCCTCTGTTGATCGGCTGTGCCATTGTCTATCACGGCGCGTCTAACCTGGCGCAACCGCAATGGAAAGCCCTGATGGGCAACCTGGTGCCCTCCCGGTTGCGCGGGCGCTACTTTGGTGTTCGTTCCCGGCTGGCCATGGCGACGTCTTTCTTCGCCTTTCTGTCGGGAGGCCTGTTGCTGAACGGCTCGGCCTCGCTGGGTGTTGAATCACTGGGCTTTGCGGCTTTGTTTCTCATTGCCGTAGTTGGCCGCGGTCTGTCCACCCGTTACCTGCACCGGATGTACGACCCTTACCGGCCAGATCACTCCCGTGGCCGCGGCCTGGTACATACGCTGCGCAGCATGAAACGCGCCTTTGCCGACCAGCGATTTCGGCGCTTCACGTTGTTTCTGGCCGGCATGCAATGCATGGTGGCCTTGTCGGCACCGTTTTTTGCCGTTTATATGCTGCGCGACCTGCAATTCACCTACCTGCAATTTACGCTGAACACGGCGGCTTCCATTCTGGTTCAGTTCGTGTTGTTGCGGTATTGGGGGCGCATTGCCGACCGCAAGGGTAACCGCTATGTCATGGCTCTGGGTGCCACGGTCATACCGGTGTTGCCGGTGCTCTGGCTGTTTTCCGATAACCTGGTGTATCTGATGGGTGTGCAAATGCTGGGCGGTGCCGCCTGGGCCGGGTTTACGCTGGCAACATCAAATTATCTCTATGATCTGAAACCCGACGACAGCGAATTCGCAGGCTACGCCGCCATGCAGTCCACCATTGGCGCGGCTGCTGTGTTTGTCGGTGCCATCAGCGGCGGTTATCTGATCAGTTGGGTGCCGGATGCCCTCGTTATAGGCAATTGGTCATGGCCTATTGAGCGTCCCATCTGGGTCATATTTGTGATCTCTGCGGTGCTTAGGGCTGTTGTTGCTTTGTGGTACTTGCCGAAAGCGCCGGAGTTGCGGGTGAAGCAACGCGGTCGCGTGCGTGATCTGGTTTTTCGAGTGTCACGTTTCACACCCATTTCCGGTGTGGTTTTTGACGTGGTCAGTGGCAAGCGCAAAAAGCAGCGTCCTCCGCAGTAGCGTTTTTGCCAGCCAATCTGAATGGATGGATGGGATTCCGCCACTTTCGGGCTATCTTTGGGTGGATTTCTACCCGTCATCTAATGCATCTTCGCGTCGTCACGGCCTTGTGGGGGTGGCGCCATTCTTGCTAACCATTTAGGTTGGCGCTGCGGCGACCTACCATTACAACAATTCGAATCACAGGAATCATTCATGACGCTGCTCTCTTTCCGCTGGTTGCGACTCGCATTGCCTTGCGTGCTGGTTGCCGGGTTTGCCTCGGCCGAACCCCAGACCCTGATTTTTTCTCACGTTGTCAGTGAGAACACACCCAAGGGCAAAATGGCACTGATGTTCAAATCGATGATTGAGCGTCGGCTGGGGGATCAGTTTCAGATTGAGATTTATCCCAACACCGAACTGATGGACGACGACGAAGCCGTAGTCGCCATTGCTGAAGGTCGCATCCACTTCGCGGCCCCGTCACTGTCTAAGTTTGAAGCCTATACCGGGCAGTTGATGGTGTATGACCTGCCTTTTTTGTTCGCCAACATGGAGGCGGTCGAACGCTTTCAGAACAGCCCGACCGGTCTGAACCTGCTGACCCATATGCAGTCCGACGGCATTCTGGGGCTGGGCTATCTGCATAACGGTCTTAAACAGTTGACCGCGAACCGGGATTTTACCCGGCCGGATGACCTGGCGGGCCTGCGCTTTAGGACCATGACCTCTGAAGTGCTGCAAAAGCAGTTTGAATTGCTCGATGCCGAAGCGGTGCCCATGGCCTTTGGTCGAGTCTACCAGGCACTGGCCGATAATGAGATTCAGGGGCAGGAGAACACCTGGTCAAACATCTATTCGCAAGCCTTCTATGAGCACCAACCGTTCATGATGCAATCGAATCATGGCGTACTGGATTATATGGTGATCACCAATACCGATTTCTGGAACAGCCTGACGGAAGAGCAACGTCAGGAGTTCAGATTTGCCATGGAAATGTCGGTGAAATACGGCAATGCCGTGGCGCTGGCGAAAAACCACAATGACCGAGCCGCCATTGCGTCCATGTCTGGCGTGACCTTGCATGAGCCGACGTTGGAGCAATTGGTCCAATGGCAGAATGCCATGAAGCCCTTGTGGCAGGAGTACGAACCACAAATCGGCGCTGACGTTATTGAAGCGGCACTCGATGCCAACCAGACACCCTGAGCACAGACCCGGATTCACGGGTTGGAACGCAGGTTCCCGCTGCCTGGCCCGGTAATTCTACCCGGAGGTGGCGGGAACAGGGTGCTGTATTGATGCTAAAATACGTCCATTAGTGACCGATAAATTCGATTAATGACATGGAACAGACCAACCCATTATGAGTAATTCTGAAAAACGCCCGCTTTATATCCCTTACGCCGGACCAACCCTGCTGGAACTGCCGCTGTTGAACAAAGGCAGTGCCTTCACCCAGGAAGAGCGCGTTTCATTCAATTTGATCGGGTTGTTGCCACAAAACGTGGAGACCATTGAAGAGCAGGCCGAGCGGGCTTACCGCCAGTACCAGTTGTGCCAGAGTGATCTGGACCGCCACATCGCCCTGCGTTCGATTCAGGACGACAACGAAACCCTGTTTTTCCGCTTGCTCGAAGATCATCTCGAGGAAATGCTGCCGATCATCTACACCCCGACGGTGGGTGAGGCTTGTCAGGAGTTCTCCAATATTTATCGCAACCACCGGGGACTGTTCATCAGCTACCCGGACCGCGACCACATGGATGACATGCTGCGCAGTGCCACCAAAGATAACGTGAAAGTCATTGTGGTGACTGATGGCGAGCGCATTCTGGGCCTGGGTGATCAGGGCATTGGGGGCATGGGCATTCCCATCGGCAAGTTGTCGTTGTACACCGCTTGTGGTGGCATCAGCCCGGCCAACACGCTGCCGATCATGCTGGATGTGGGCACCAACAATCAGACGTTGTTGAACGACCCTATGTACATGGGCTGGCGCCATAACCGCATCAGCCAGGACGAGTACGATGCGTTTATCGAGCAGTTCATTCAGGCCGTAAAACGCCGCTGGCCCGATGCCCTGTTGCAGTTCGAAGATTTTGCCCAGACCAACGCCATGCCGTTGCTGGAACGCTACCGCGAAGAACTGTGCTGCTTTAATGATGACATTCAGGGCACGGCATCGGTCTGCGTGGCAACGCTGTTGGCGGCTTGTAAAGCCAAGGGCGAACCGGTCAGCGAACAGCGCGTTGCGTTCGTGGGTGCCGGTTCCGCCGGCTGCGGTATTGCCGAGCAGATCATCGTGGCGATGCAGGATGAAGGCCTGTCGGAAGCCGAAGCCCGCAAGCGCGTCTTTATGGTCGACCGCTTTGGGTTGCTGACCAGCGATATGGTGGACCTTTACGACTTTCAGGCGCGGCTGGCCCAGCCAGCCGACACGGTTGCCGACTGGTCTGGTACCGACTTGCTGGATGTCGTGAAACACGCGAACCCAACTATTCTGATTGGTGTTTCCGGGCAGCGTGGTTTGTTCACTGAGGACGTCATTAAGGCGTTGCATGCCGGCTGTGCACGGCCTGTGGTCATGCCATTGTCGAACCCGACGTCCAAAGTCGAGGCCACCCCGGCCGACGTGCTGGCCTGGACCGATGGTCAGGCGCTGGTGGCAACAGGCTCTCCGTTTGGGCCGGTAACGGTCAATGGCCAGACGTACCCCATCGCCCAGTGCAACAATGCCTACATCTTCCCGGGCATTGGGCTTGGTGCGCTGGCGGTCGGTGCCGAGCGCATCACCGACACCATGCTGATGGCCGCTTCAAAGGCGCTGGCCAATCAGGCACCCATGGTGCAAACCGGTGAGGGCGCCTTGCTACCACCGCTGGCCGACATTCGCGAAACCAGCAAGCTGATTGCTTTTGAAGTAGCACGTCAGGCCCAGGCCGATGGCGTAGCCCTGATGAGCAGCGAAGAACAGGTCCGCGAAACCATCGAGGCGAACTTCTGGACACCTCGTTATCGTCAGTATCGTCGTCGGGCGGTGTGAGTCGGGTGTTAACCGGTTGAATCCGGCATTAGAAATAGGCCCTGCCAGACAAGCAGGGCGATTGGTTGCCTGACTTAATTGGTTTGAGCGAACGTATCGTTTGTTACCGCGATGTCGATGCTCATTCCCGCTTCATAGTGGCCGGGTAAGTTGCATGCGGCCTCAAAGGTACCCGCATCGGTGAACGTCCAGATCAACTCACTGGTCTCACCGGGTGCGACGGCTACCGCATTAGGGTCATCGTGAGCCATCATGTCACCGTTGGCCATGGTTTCCATCATGGATTTACGGTGAACGGCATTTCCCTGAGCGGTATCAATTACAAACTCATGCGGGAGCTGCCCGGTGTTGGTAACCACAAATCGAACCGTCTCACCGGGTTGAACAGCCCAGTCATCGGAAATAAATCGCATTTGGTCTGAGGCTTCTACGTCGATGATCCGGTCAACGTAGTGCTCTCTTCCGGGCTGACCTGCGTTAAAGCTGGGTTCTTGATCGCTGTCATGATCGTCTGAGTGACCCGGACCTGCGAATGCCAGCGAGGAAAGACTAAAAGTAAGCGTGGTGAGTGTCGTTTTTAAAAACATGGTCAGTATATACCTTAATAAGAGTGTAATAGTGCTTGATTATCAGCACAGAGTGCTACTGATGCTAATTCAGGAATACACAATTCACCAAATGGACTGAGGGATCTGAACGCCATTGTTCATTCCGGATTAGGAGCGTGCTTGATAGGGCCTGAGATTGACACCAGTAGTCGGTCGGAAAATCGACAAATGCCTGATTATTCGGGGGCATATCACACGGCGGAAGTGTCAATGATGTTGCTTTTAAAAAGTGGCAAGGCACTGCCTAACGTGCGTCAAACGTATGAGTTAAGGTCTTGTGATCCAAACCCTGATCGGCATGTCCGTCACCGTTGGCCAGACTGTTGCACACCGGTATGAGGATCAACAACAGGCCGATCATCACAATCCAGTGGCGGCTTGTCGCTGACGTTAACCACAGCGTCTGTGTATTGACGAGTCTCACCGAATCATAAGCCTTTTGGGCGTCAGCTGGGTTTTCGCCGAATCTGTACTGCGTTTGTTAATGTCAGGAGTGCAATTCACTTAGCCTGGGTGTTGATAAATGCCTACTGTCCTCCTGTTTTAAATGATTTGGTCAATTCACTAAACAGACAAAACAGCCTTGCTGAGCAGGTCTCGTACTTGGCCGGCAACCGCTTTCAGCTCATCGTTATCGATGGCGTACATTGAAGCCACAGGGTCGACGGCGCTCACTTCGACGCCATCTTTGACCGTTCGAAGAATGACGTTGCAGGGCAGCATAGCACCTACACGAGGCTCAAGACCAATGGCTTCAAACGCCATCGTTGGGTTGCAAGCCCCAAGTATTCGATAGGGGTCCATCTGTTTATCCAGTTTCTTTTTCATCGTCGCCTGAACATCGATTTCCGTTAGTACGCCAAACCCGTGGTCTGCCAGGGCTTTACGGGTACGAGCGTCGACAGTATCGAAATCGGCATTCTGGATCAGTCGGTTGATGGTGTAACTCATGATGTCTTGTTCCTCATTCAGATTTTCGAGCTGGTACATTAATCTGTCTGCATATAGTGAAGGTTATCTGTACCGCATTAAAGGTTTGTATTTGTAAATACTAATATTTATTCCTTTTCCGACGAAACCTTAGCTCGATATCTTTGCCGACCTGTTAAACGATCCTTATTCCCCCGGGTGGGTGCTCAACATCGTAAGGTTTCATTGGGCAATAGTTTAATGTTCATTGGCGGTGATGATGAGTACCAGCGGTTTTCTTTTCTGATTGCGCAGATTCTGGTGATTTCTTCAGGAAGATCTGTTCCGCTGCGGCGATCACTATCATGGTGACGACCGCTACACCAATTACAAATGGATCGGTGTTTAACTTCACCCAGATAAAGCCACCTAGAACGAGTAGGTCCAGAACAATGGCCACCAAGGGCACCCAAGCTTGTGCTTTAACATCAGCTTTCAGGTAGCGAAGAACGCCCCAGTGGATAGCAATATCCATAATCAAGTAAAACACAATACCCAGTGCGGCAATTCGGGATAGATCAAAAAATGCTGTCAGCATCAGCCCCAACACTACGGTATAGACTAACGTGTGCTTTTGAATGCTCCCTGGCATGCCAAAGTGGCGGTGAGGCACCAACTTCATTTCTGTCAGCATGGCCAGCATTCGCGAAACCGCGAAAATACTGGCCAGAATGCCACCGGCGGTGGCCATCATGGCAATAGCCACGGTGAACCAAACCCCGTAATCGCCCAATGCCGGTCGTGCCGCCGCCGCCAGGGAGTAGTCCTGTGTCTCGATGATTTCAGGCAGTGAGAGATTGCTGGCAACGGCGAAGCCGACCAAGGTATAGATCACCACACACGCCGCGATGGAAATCACAATAGCGCGGCCAACGTTTCGATGGGGGTCTTGCACCTCTGAACCGCTGTTAGTGATTGTTGTAAAGCCCTTGAACGCCAGTATCCCCAGAGCTGTCGCTCCCAGGAAATTACCCAGGGTTCCAGTCTCTCCAGGGGAGGAAAAATCGACGGAAATGCTGTCGGAAATCCAGACCCCCACCAGCCCGAAAATCACAATGCCCGTGATCTTCAAGATACCGATAAAGGAGGCCACCCCCTGAATCATTCGATTGCCAAGCAGGTTGATCAGGAAGGCGGCGAGCATGAGCGACACCCCGAGAATGGGCACCATGCGACCACCGTCATCGCCACCAAAGAGCTGCATGGTGTACGCGCCGAAGGTGCGGGCCAGAAAGCTCTGCGCGATTACCATCGAAAAGTACATCAACAAGGCGTTAAACGCCGTAGGCAGGCGATTCCCGTAGGCTTTGTGCAAATACATGCCAATGCCCCCGGCGGACGGATACGCATTGGAGATTATTATATAGGAGTATGCACTAAAGCCGACAACCACCGCTGCGGCCAGAAACGCCAAAGGGAACAGGGCGCCGGTCATCTCTGCCATTTGCCCGGTAAGCGCAAAGATACCGGCACCGATCATGACGCCCGTCCCCAGCATTACGGTTCCAGCTAGCGTCAGGCTTCCTTCCCGGTAATGTGTTGTTCTGTCTTTCTCGCTTTCCATTCACCCTCCGACTTTTAATCCTCGAGTTTTGAAGTATGGCTTCTCTATAGACTACTGACTGCCACGCCTGGACTGTTCACGCTCTAGCCAGCTCTGGTAAACGTTATCTGGCCAGTAGCTTTGAAAGCTGGCGATGACATCTATGATTTGGCGGTCGCTTAATTTGTCGCCCCAGGCTGGCATCACGCCGCCCACCGGTTCTCCACCCTGTTCAATAACCATTTTGAGGACATCCAAGGGGTGGTGCCAGGCATGGGCTGTGCCATTTAACGGGGGAGGCGGGTACTGGCCGTTTGCCGCCACTGTTTTCCAATTGGGTGTGGATTCAGCATTTTGTCCATGGCAACCGGCGCAGTTTTCTCCAAAAATCTCTTTTCCACGTGTTACCTCCACTGGTGTGTACCAACGTTCCGTACCCGCTTTTGGTTCGAGTGAGATACTTGTAGTATCGATGGTTTCGCCCGCATTCTGCGCAGCCCCTTGATTTCCTGTGCAGGCAGCGAGTCCCATTACTGCTGCTGTTACCCAAATAAACTTCATGGCATTACCCTTTACCTTATTCTGTTTGGACCGCTACTTTTGTTAAACAACTTCAAACCAGGTGATCATCCCGGTCGCCTGGTGGTCTATCATGTGGCAATGAATAAGCCATTTACCGGGATTTCCGGCTATCAATCGGACAGCCTTTTGCTGACCTCTTAACAGCGTTAGGCTGTCATGCCACCGCCCATTCGCCCAGACATGATGACCGTGCCAGTGCACGGTGTGTGGAAAGGCTGTTCGATTGTCGAGCAGCAGTTCAACCGACTCTCCTTGCCGGGCACGAAAGAGCGGAGTTTCAGGCATGCCCGTTTGCCCACTGATCGCCCAGAACTGGCCATTTCTAGCCAGTTCTCTAAAAGTATGAGGCTCGCCCTGGTATTGGGCCGACTGCAACCGCCCCATCGCTCCGCCTTCGAGGGTCACCGGTACGCGTTGGCTTACACCAGCTGGCAAGTGAGGCATGGGGTTGGCCGGTAACGCCATTGCATCCGGGAAAGCAGGTACCTCTGTGCCGTCAGACGGATTCAGGTCAACCTGAGCAACGAGGAGGGGCTCATCGCCACTGACTTCCAGTAATTGGCCGGCGTCACGGGCAATCCACCCAATATCCCAGCGTTCACCCGGCCCCAGGATAATCACCTCGGGAACCGGTTCGGGGATGGCGAGCGGCTGGCCATCTTTGGCGAGCCACAAAGCCCCCGGGAATGCGGCATGTAACTGCAGAATCCTATTGGTGGCGGTGTTGATCAGCCGCAGCCTGACTCGTTCGCCCGCGTTTGCCTCACTCCGCCAGGGACCAGCCTGGTGATTGATGGTCAGAAAGTTACCCATTCGACCCGCGTGTGACTGGTTGTGAGGGTTAGCAAACGCCGGGTCTATACGACCGTTCCTGCTCAGACTCCAGTCATCCATCAATAACGGCCAATCCCGCTCGAAGCGAGGCTCGTTATTACCGGTGACGACCAGTGCGCCGTAAAGCCCCCGAGCCAACTGTTCAATGGTATTGTGGTGACTGTGAAACCAGAAGGTGCCTGCATCCGGTGACATGATGTGATAGTCAAAAGAGGTCCCCGGTTCTATGGGCGCTTGGGTCAAGCCAGATACGCCGTCCATGGCATTGTCAACTCGCACTCCGTGCCAGTGGATGGTCGTTGGCTCTGGCAAGAGATTGGTCACGCGCACGGTTTGCATGACGCCTTGTTGTAATGTCAACTTTGGCTGGTTGTAGGCCCAGATCGGGGTTGGTGCGGCGAGCCAGGAAGCCGTCGTTTCCCGGGCCTGAATGTTGATGTGTGGAACTTGTGGCTGGTCAGCCCAGAGTGACCAGGGCAGCATTGAGGCAGCGGACAATTGTGCCCCTGCCTTAATACACTGCCGTCGTGTCAGATTCATGATTACCGTCCTCGTTTAACCCAAGCTACCGGCTGCGGGGAACAGCCTCAATGTCCAGAAGGCGATGCGACGCCCCACGCCCGTCGTCAGCTCAATGTTTCGACCCACTCACAGGCGAGAATCATTTTTGCCTTGAGGCGGTTCACTGAACGCAAGAAAGTACAGCAACCCCAGGTTCAGTATGGGAACCAGTGCCAGAACACTGAGAACTCCGGGAAATCCAAGCTTTTCGCAGATTCGCCATAAAGGAATGACCACCAGTGCAGCGACCAGTGGCCACCAGAACAGGTGAAAACCCCAGCTCATGTCCATCATCATTATGTGTCTCCTGGTTTTGCGACCGAGATCGCGAGTGCATCGGTTAATTCAGCCAGAGTGCTTTCGAGCTGAACCTTTTATTCAATGCCATTGATCGCTTGCGCCTCACGAATAAAGGCGAGTATGAACGTCATCTGAGTAAACCCAACGGTGGGTTGCGGCGGCATGTCACCAAACGACCAATGATGTTGACGTGACCCTTCTGTCACTGCCCGGTAGAAGGCTTTGTTGGAGTGGTGACCGGGGTTGTAAATGGAATGGATCAACGGTGGTCCTGCTTCTGATCCTTCTCCGTTTAATCCGTGACAGGCAGCGCACGTTTGATTAAACATTCGTTGCCCGGTTCGAGCTTTCTCCGACAGACCCTCAACCACGACATCAACATGGTTCGGCAGGTCATCAGCCGCGATTGCGGGCACGGTGAGCTTGGATAAAGTGAGCAAAACGAGCAGTGCTGTGAGCGGAAACGCGCAGGCCGCAGCTCCAGATATCATGATGGAATGAAAGTTGGGGCGTGCAAACAGTGATCTCATGAGTGTCCTCAATGGCTACATTAATCCGAAAGAAAGTGACGGTCAGAGCATCAAACGACAGGGGTACGCTGTCAGGTGACGGTGAGAAGCGTTGTATTAGCTACTCGTCTGAGCGAAACGGTAATCAGTGTTGAGGATCAGAGACTGGGTGGGCGATCGAGCGAGCTGTGATAGCCCGAGTGCAGGGAGTGACTGAGTGGCTGAGTATAACGCTCTGTTGCCTGTGTCGCAGCGTCGATCAGACCTGCATCGGCCTGCGCTACCACGGGTAGGGTACATGCCATACCACTGCAGTGTGTTCGAAACTGAGCGGAATGGTCGGCCATGCCACAGTGTTCAACATCATGATGATCGGCGCACAGCGACACTGTTTGAGCCTGGCCGTCGGTTGTGGTTTCTGCCCAAGCCAATACACTCCCAGTTCCCTGGAAGATAACCAGGAAGAGAACAAGGATGTAATTGAGTTTGGCGGTCGTCATCGCGGGTGTCGCTGGCTTGAACGAATTTAGAGAATACTCGCTGGGCTACCGGATTTCCAGTCGAAGACCTCTTTTTTACCAGTAGAACCCGCCTACGATCGGGCAGCGCTTACCATGTGATCTAACGTGCCTAATCGCTTTTGTATGGAACATCCGTGTCCCGTTAGCCTGCGTGCTGCTTAAACCCCGTAAACGGTTCGCTCAAAAACCCACCAGCCGGCCATCAAGGCGATCGCGATAGAAGCAGGGTTCGTGATGTAGCTCCGGTACCACGCTTTATTCCTGAACCAGACGCCGACCGCCAAAAAGCAAAGGGCAATGACGGTCAGTTGCCCAAGCTCGACCCCGATATTGAATCCGATTAGGCCTGTAATAAAGTGATTCGGACTTAGTCCTATTTCCGTCAGGACGCTGGCAAAACCAAGGCCATGCAAAAGGCCAAATCCGAAAATGACGGCGGGTCGCCATTTGCTGAGGTTACGAGACCAGAGGTTCTCGACGCAAACGTAGACGATGGAGAGCGCAATCAATGGCTCCACAATAGCCGCAGGTATTGTCACGATACCCAGCATTCCCAGAGCAAGGGTTACGGTGTGCGCCAGGGTGAAGCTGCTCACTTGCCAGATTAATGGCTTTAATTTCGAGCTAAGCAGGAACAGGCCGACGACGAACAAGATGTGATCGAGCCCCTTGGGTAGGATGTGTTCAAAGCCAATAACGATGTAGTTTGCAAAAATTGAGAAGCCACTTTGTTTCACGGCACCCGTGATATCAAAAGGTCCGGTCGGCACGCCGGGCTGAAGATATTCTGTATAAATTTCTTCTCCGGTTGCGGTGCTGACTCTCAGGGCGGATTCGCCAAACTGTTCATCCCACTGCCAACCCAGGCTTGAACTTCCGGTGGGCAGCGTGCCGGTAAAGGTAATGACGGCCTCTCTGGCCAGCTCCAGATCCGGTTCACTGGTTAAGGTCAGGTTCGGCTCGGCCAGGTTGATATCGAGGCCGTCGGCTTGAAACTGGATGCCACTGATGAGGTCGGGCGCAAACGCCTTGAAAACAGGCATCAGCTCTTGCTCTGACATAGCCCGGTACCGATCATACTCAGCAGCCTGAGGCGCATCATTTGTGTCGGTTACGTCCGGTCCGATACCCACCAGGTAGGTCTCGACGCTGGTTTGAATGTCAATGCTGTAGGTGCCGTTCTCGTTGAGAGTCAGATCGATGATGGCAGGGCGAATTTCGTGCGCCGTTGACAATGTGCTGAGGGCCAGTAAAACGACAAAAAGGCCAGAATGGGCCAGTTTGGTGGTAGAAATCATGTGTTAGAGTCCAATGCAGTTATTATTTGAGCGCTACAGGAGCAGTGTTAACGGAAAAAGGCGGTTCACCGTTCAGTGTATACGAAGCAAATTGGACTGCCGATGCATTTATCGGGAACTAGAGGGAGGAGGCTGGTGACATGACTGGGTCGTCAGCAGCCTGGATGAGGCAGGTCACTTCCTTGTGATCCTGTTCTGAGGGTTCTTGCGGATCAGGCGAACTGCTCTTCTTCAGTAGACCCGGTCAGTGCGGTAACCGAAGAGGTGCCGCCCTGGATAACCGTGGTCATGTCATCGAAGTAGCCGGTGCCCACTTCCTGCTGGTGTGCCACAAAGGTGTAGCCCTTGTTGGCGTCTTTGAATTCCTGCTCCTGGAGTTCAACGTAGGCCGACATGTCTTTGCGGGCATAGGCGTGGGCCAGGTTGAACATGCCGTGCCACATGTTGTGAATGCCGGCCAGTGTGATGAACTGGAATTTGTAGCCCATGGCTGACAATTCAGTCTGGAACTTCGCAATGGTCGCGTCGTCCAGATTCTTGCGCCAGTTGAAGGACGGTGAACAGTTGTAAGCCAGCAGCTGATCCGGGAACTCCTTGCGGATGGCTTCGGCGAATTTGCGGGCCTCGTCCAGATCCGGCTTGGCAGTCTCGCACCACAGCAGGTCGGCGTAAGGTGCATAGGCCAGGCCGCGGGCGATGGCCTGATCGATACCGGCTTTAACGCGGTAGAAACCTTCTGCAGTGCGATCGCCGACGATGAAGGGGGCATCGTAGGGGTCGCAGTCTGACGTGATCAGATCCGCTGCATTGGCGTCGGTACGGGCCAGCAAAATCGTCGGTACGCCTTCAACATCGGCCGCCAGACGGGCTGCTGCCAGCTTTTGAACTGCTTCCTGGGTCGGCACCAGAACCTTGCCGCCCATGTGACCGCACTTCTTGACCGAGGCCAACTGATCCTCAAAATGAACACCGGAGGCGCCAGCGCGAATCATGTTCTTCATCAGTTCATAGGCGTTCAGCACACCACCGAAACCGGCTTCGGCATCGGCCACGATGGGCGCGAAGTAGTCGATGTAGCCCTCATCACCCGGGTTCTTGCCGGTTTTCCACTGAATCTGGTCGGCACGTTCAAAAGCGTTATTGATACGACGAACAACCGTAGGCACGGAATCAACCGCATACAACGACTGGTCCGGGTACATGGTTTCTGACGAGTTGGCGTCGGCGGCAACCTGCCAGCCTGAGAGGTAAATGGCCTGAATACCGGCTTTCACCTGCTGCACCGCCTGGCCACCGGTCAGCGCGCCCATGGCATTAACGAAGTCTTTTTCGGGGCGGAAGGCCGGGCGACCGCCTTCGTTGATCAGTTGCCAGAGCTTCTCGGCACCGCGAGTGGCCACGGTATTGTCACGCTTCAGCGAACCGCGCAGACGCACGACGTCTTCAGCGCTGTAGGTGCGCTTTACGTTCTGCCAGCGGGGGTTGATGTCCCAGTCTTTCTGGATGGCTTCGATCTCAGCTTGGCGGTTGTAGTTTCCAGTGGTCATGGTCGTGTCCTCTCGGTGTTGCGGTCTAGTTGTATTAGTCTGTTGTCGTTGTCGCTGCTGCAACGGTGTGTCTCTGCTGCGACCTTGACTTCACAGTAAAATCGACAGGGTGATTTGGCCAATTTATAGTTATTATTTTCAGTATTCACGGTATGAATGATTGGCAGGCATTGGGTATAATTTGGATCAAAGACGATTTTTAGACGAACTGGCGAACGGAAGGAGAAAAGGATGCAACTTAGCCGCATCGATATGAACCTGCTGGTGTATCTGGATGTGCTGCTGCGTGAGCGCAGCGTGACCCGGGCGGCCGACAAACTGGGCATCAGCCAGCCAGCTATGAGCAACGGCCTGCGACGGCTACGCACCCTGTTCGACGACCCCCTGCTGATTCGTACCAGTGAAGGCATGACCCCCACCGAGCGTGCCGGGCAACTGGAGCCGATGCTGCGTACCGTGCTGCAGGATATCGAACGCGCCATTCAGCCACGCTCCGATTTCGATGCCGAAAACAGCCAGCGGGTGTTTCGAATCATGGTCAGTGACTACGCCGAATCGACCCTGGTGCCCCCACTGCTGCGGCGTTTGCGCGAAGAAGCACCGAACGTCATTCTGGACCTGATGACCCCCAGTGACGTCAGCTTTCTGGATGTCGAGCAGGGCAAGGTCGATATGGTGATTAACCGCTTTGACGACATTCCCCAGTCGTTTCATCAGACCATTGTCTGGCGCGACGAGTTCTGCTGCATGGTCAGTTCCGAGAACCCCATTCTGGAAAATTTCAGCCTGAAGAACTACCTGCAAGCCCAGCACGTCTGGGTCAGTAAAACGGGCTATGGCGTGGGCGTCGGGGTTGACCCGGCCGATGTGCAGCGCCTGGGCTGGGTCGATGAAGTGCTCGGTCAACTGGGCAGCAAGCGTAATATCACCGTCTTCACCCGTCATTACCAGGCCGCCATGCTGCTGGCTGAGCAGAACGACCTGGTGGTGACCTTGCCAGCCCGGGCCGCGCTGCTGCAGGCCCACAACGACCGCTTGCGGGTAATGGCGCCGCCTTTTGTGATACCCGGCATTCAGCTGAAACTGGTTTGGAGCCCGTTGCTGCACCACGACCCGGCGCATCGCTGGATGCGGCGTCTCATCAATGAAGTGGCCGAGCAGGTACCAAGCCCGGAGTTTTAGTGGCATGTTGAATGGTCGGGCTGTTAAAACGCGCGGTGGTCAAAATCCCATTCATACTGTGAATGGTGACTATAAAGGTTATAAATTAGTCGTATCCGGCTTGGCTCCCTAGACTCGAATAAAAAGCAAACAGCGAAAGGCCAGACACATGACAGATCGAATTCAACACGGCGGTCTTCAGATCGCGACCGAACTCTACAACCTGATCGACCAGGAGATCGCCCCGGGCACCGGGGTTGAGCCAGCTCATTTCTGGGATCAGTTCGAGGCCATACTCGATGAATTCGGCCCGCGCAACGAAGCGCTGTTGCGCCAACGGGATACCTTGCAGGCGAAAATTGACCAATACCATGCCGAGCGCTCCGGCGAACCTCACGACGCGGATGACTACAAAGCTTTTTTGCAGGACATTGGCTACTTGCTGCCCCCGGTCGATGTCAAGCCTATCACCACCGCTAACGTCGATACCGAAATTGCCGAACAAGCGGGTCCGCAGTTGGTGGTACCGGTCAAGAACGCCCGGTTCGCACTGAATGCCGCCAACGCTCGCTGGGGCAGCCTGTACGATGCCCTTTATGGCACCGATGCCATTTCAGAAGACGGCGGAGCTGAAAAAGGTACGGGCTACAACCCGGTACGCGGCGCCAGAGTTATCGCCTTTGCCCGGGCACATCTGGACCAGGCCACGCCACTGGCCAAAGGCTCCCATGCTGACGCTGTGGCCTACCGGATTGAACACGGCGCACTGTCAGTCGAACTGAATGACGGCACCCAAACCGGCCTGGCTAACCCGGCTCAATGCCTGGGGTACCAGGGCGATGAAGCCGCACCCACGGCTATTCTGTTGAAAAACAACGGACTGCACATTGAAATCCAGGTCGATGCGACCAGCCCGGTCGGCAAAACCGATGCGGCGGGCGTGAAAGATCTGCTGGTCGAGGCCGCGCTGACCACTATCATGGATTGCGAAGATTCGGTCGCAGCCGTCGATGCGGAAGATAAAACCGAGGTTTACCGCAACTGGACGGGCCTGATGAAAGGCACGCTGAGCGAGTCGTTTGAAAAAGGCGGGCAGACCATTACCCGCTCGTTGAACAGCGACCGGGCCTACCAGGGCCTGAACGGCCGCCCGCTGGTCTTGCATGGCCGCAGCCTCATGTTCGTGCGCAACGTCGGCCACCTGATGACCATCAATGCGGTGCTCGATCGCGACGGTCGCGAAGTGCCGGAAGGCATTCTTGATGGCATGGTCACGGCCCTGGCGGCCAAACACGATCTGCTGAACAACACTGAACGGCGCAACAGCCGCACCGGCAGCGTTTACATCGTTAAACCCAAGATGCACGGCCCGGAAGAAGTAACCTTTGCGGTCGACCTGTTCGCCCGCATTGAACAGGCGCTCGATCTTGCACCGAAAACGCTGAAAATTGGCATCATGGACGAAGAGCGCCGCACGACAGTTAACCTTGCCGCCTGCATCCAGGCCGCCAGTGACCGCACCGTCTTCATCAACACGGGCTTTCTCGACCGCACCGGCGATGAGATCCACACCAGCATGCTGGCTGGCCCGATGATTCCCAAGGCCCAGATGAAACAGCAAGCCTGGATCAGCGCCTACGAAGACAACAACGTTGATGCCGGCCTCGCGGCAGGTTTGCCCGGTAAAGCCCAGATCGGTAAGGGCATGTGGGCGATGCCCGACGAAATGGCCGCCATGCTCGAGCAGAAGCAGGGCCACCCAATGGCCGGCGCAAACACGGCCTGGGTACCGTCACCCAACGGCGCCACTCTCCACTCGGTCCACTATCACCGCATCAGCGTGGCCGAGCGCCAGGAAACCCTGCGCCAACGCGAGCCAGCCTCGCTGGATGCCATTCTGCAAATCCCATTGCTGGCTGACCCCGGTTCACTGACCGCAGAAGCCATTCAGGCAGAACTCGACAATAACGCCCAGGGCATTCTCGGCTACGTCGTCCGCTGGATCGACCACGGCGTCGGCTGTTCCAAAGTCCCCGACATCAACAACGTCGGCCTGATGGAAGACCGCGCCACCCTACGCATCTCCAGCCAGCACATGGCCAACTGGTTGCATCACGGTATCTGCACCGAAGCCCAGGTCATCGAAACCATGAAACGCATGGCCGCCATAGTCGACAAGCAAAACGCCCACGACCCAAGCTACACACCCATGGCCAAAGACCCGGACAACAACATCGCCTTCCAGGCGGCCCTCGCCCTGGTGCTCGAAGGCAAACAACAACCCAACGGCTACACCGAGCCTTTGTTGCACGCGTTCCGAATTAAGGTCAAGGAAGCACACCGCGCCTGACGGCGCTTTTGAGGGCACGGTTGGCTTTGTTGCCTTGAGTTCGTGCTGGCCACCGGGTAGGCCTCTCCGGGGTCGGCGTGAACCCGTCCATGGGGCCTAGACTGCAGCATCCATGCTGCAGACTTCCCCGGAGAGGCCTACCCGGTGGCCCGATCGGCACCAAACTCCAGTCAAACTCCCAACCCTATTCGCCACCGAACTTCTAACTCAGTACTCATGCCACAGAACGAATCACTGTCGTCACAGCAAACCTGAATGCTAGAATTGCCGCGTTTTTAGGCCTTTTCCACTTCCCTGTTGAGACCATCATGCCGAAAGCTCCCGAGATTAAACCCGGCCACGTGATTGAATTGGACGGTAACCAGTACAAGATCAGCAAAGTTGATGTGCATAGCCCCAGTGCACGCGGCGCGGCGACGTTGTACAAGATGACCATGAATGAACTGGTCAGTAAGCGTAAGCGAGAAGAAGCCTTCAAAGGGGATGACTTTCTGACCCTGGCGGACGCTGCTACTTGCTCCATGCAGTATTTGTTTTCCGAGGGTGACATGCATACCTTTATGGATGTCGACGATTACGCCCAGCATATGCTGTCGACCGATGATCTGGGTGATCAGCTGGCCTGGTTGCACGATGGCATGGAAGGGTTGACGGGGCTGGTGGTTAACGAAGTGCTGGTTGCCATTGAATTGCCGCAGTCGCTGGTCAAGCAGATTGTTGAAACGGCACCGGGTATCAAGGGGGCCTCGGCTTCTGCACGCACCAAGCCCGCCTTGCTGGAAGGGGGCATTACCGTTCAAGTGCCCGAGTACATCGAGCAGGGCGAGCGGATTAAGGTGAACACCGAATCCAGGAAGTTCATGTCCCGGGCGTAATGCGCGCGCCGCCGCCAGCCTCAATCGGGAGGTTGGCGGCGAATTCATGTTACTGGCTCAGCAGTATCGCCAGCCAGCGGCTTTTTGGGTAAACCTCCAGTCCGATCTTGACGACGACCGTAAGCGGCACCGCCAGCAGAGTGCCGACCGGCCCTAGAACCCAGCCCCAGAAAATCAGCGATAGAAACACCACCAGGGTCGACAGATCAAGCGACCGGCCCATCATCCGCGGTTCCAGAAGATTCCCGATGAGGGCGTTAATGACGCCAAAGCCAATCAAACTGATGGCGAACCCGCTAAAGCCCTGTTGCACGGTGGCCAGAAAAACCGCGGGAATGGCCGCGATGAGAGAACCGATATTGGGGATGAAGTTCATGACAAAGGCCAGGGTACCCCAAAGAATGGGGTAATCGACCTGGAGCAGTTTGAGAAACCCCCAAACCAGCAAACCGGTGATGACGCTGATGAACGATTTGATCACCAGATAGCGTTGCACCATGGACGTGAAGCGACGGGCATATTCGGCAGAACGATCGTCGCCCAGCGCCCGGTTCAGTTTGGCGTGGGCTCCCTGGGCTTCGTCGAGCATGAAAATCAGGATAAACACCGTCAGCACCAGGGCCAGCAGGATACCGCCCAGGCCTGAAAATAGCGCGCTGACAACACCCAGCAGGTTGTCCGAATCCGGCGCGATGCTTTGCAGGCTGGTGCGCAGATCACCCGATAGCCAGGGAAGCCGCTCGCGCAGCAGTTGCAGCCAGCCTTCGAGCTTCTCTTCGTATTCCGGCATGCGTGTGAAAAACTCTTCAGTGGACGAGATGACCAGGCTGCTGATGCCGTAGAGCACGATAAATACCAAAAGCACCACCGCGCCTATGGCAAGTGGGGTAGGTACCCGGTAGTGCACCAGCCAACGCACAGCAGGGGTGGTGAGAACAGCCAGAAACAGCGCGAGCAGGAAGGGCACCAGTATGGGTTGTGCGATGCGCATGCCGGCGATGATGACAATCACGGCAGCAACAGTGATCAGCGCGCGGGTGAGGGGTGCATCGAATGGGTTCGGTGAGGCTCTTCGGGTCATAGGGGGTGGGTCTGCCTGTCTCAGTCGTCGTCAGTGTAGTGGATCGCGTTCTCTGGGGTTCAAACACAGTGCGGTCAGCTTCTCGCTTTATCAGCGGCGATTCAAGCGACAATGGTCATATGCGGGCATTTAGCGTTCAAATATGAGGGGTAATGCAAAAAACCCGGCCAAAGCCGGGTTTGAATGTATTGCCGTAGACAAAACCGCTAGCCAACGCAGGCCTCGTTCGCCTGATGCTTCTGGTGCTTGTAGTCTTCGTATTTGGCCAGACCAAATTTGGCGCCCAGTGTGCCGACGACGTAGGCGGTGAAGATGGTCAGAATGCTGCCATCGACAAAGCTGAGTGAGGTGATCATTGGGCCCGGGCAGTAGCCGGCCAGGCCCCAGCCAGCGCCGAACAGCACGCCGCCGATGACAATACGCCGGTCTACCTGGCTCTTCGCGGGTACCCGGAAGAATTCGGCCAGAATCGGTCTGCCGCGTTTGAGAATCAGCGGCGTCGCGATGGCATTCACCAGCAAACCGCCCCCCATGACGAAAGCCAGCGAGGGATCCCAGCTGCCGAAAATATCCAAGAAGTTCACCACCTTGGCCGGGTCGATCATTTGTGCGACCGACAGGCCAAAGCCGAACAGAATGCCGGCAAACAAGGCGGCCGACAGGCTTTTAGCGTTACTCATGATCAGGCTCCTCCGGTAAACAGGTGGCGGACGATGTACACCGTGACAAAGGCGGTGGCCATGAAGGTTACCGTAGCGACCAGTGAGCGCGGGCTGCGCCGGGCCAAACCGCAGATGCCATGACCACTGGTGCAGCCGGTGCCGATGGTGGTACCAACGCCGACCAGCAGGCCAGCGGCGATCAACCAGGGCGTACCGACCACGGCTTCAATGTGGTCGACGCCGGCACCGGCCCCCAGCCACTGGTAGATAAATCCGCCAATGATCAGCCCGGCGATGAATAAAATGCGCCAGCTGACGTCGCCTTTTTCCGGGTAGACGATGCCGCCGAAAATACCGGATATACCGGCGACCCGGCCTTTTACCAGCAGCAGAAAAGCCGCCGACAGGCCAATCAGGGCGCCGCCGAGTGTTGCTGACAAGGGTGTGAAATTGATGATTTCCATCATAACCTCGAATAAGTGTTAGCTAATGTACGGGTGCCTTAGTTAGGGAGCCGGGTGGCCTTTGCAAGGGCTTAGGCCACCGGGTTACCCACTTTTTCAGACAGCGCGCTGCATTTTCAGGTTGAGCGGTATTTTCAGGTACCGCTGATTGTTGCTTTCCATTTTGGGCAGGTGGCCTGCGTCGATGTTCACCAGAATGCTCTGGTAGATCAGCTTTGGTGCGGCCAGTCCGGAGTCTCTCTGCTCACGGAAAGTGACGAAATCGTCTTCGGTGGTGTCCGCTTTCAACTGGATATTGTTGGCTTTCTCGTCACCGATCGTGCTTTCCCAGGCAACGTCACGGCCACCCGGCTGATAGTCGTGACCGACAAAGACGCGAGTCTCATCCGGCAAGCTGTATAGGTTGTCGGTTACACAGCGGTACAGTGTGCGTGCATCACCCGCAGGGAAGTCACAGCGTCCGGTCCCGTAATCGGGCATGAACAGGGCGTCGCCGGTAAAGACCGCATCACCGATCAGGAACGACAAACAGGCGGGTGTATGCCCTGGGGTTGGCAACGCCTTGATGCGCAGCGTTCCGGCTTCGAGTGTTTCGAAGTCTTCAATCAGCGTGTCGAACTGGTTGCCGTCGGTAACGAAGGATTCTTCGAGGTTGTAGACTGACTTGAAGACCGTCTGCACGCCGGTGATGCGCCCGCTGATCGCCACTTTGATGCCCGGGTACTCGTCGCGGAACAGCTGGCTGGAACTCAGATGGTCGGCGTGGGCATGGGTTTCAAGCACGTAGTGCAGTTTCAGGTCGTTTTCCGCAACGAAATCGACAACTTGCTGGAAGGACTCGTCAGAGACGATGCTGCCAATGGGGTTGTAGTCCAGCACTGGGTCAATGACGACGGCGTCGCGGCTGTCTTCGTCGTAGACCACATAGGTCAGGGTAAAGGTGGCCGGGTCGTAGAAGGTTTTAATGGCTTGTTTCATGGTCATTCTCCAATCTGATGTGAGTCGCAAGCCGGAGGCAGTATGTCCGGTGTTGCTGTCTGTATTGCCAGTACTGTGCCAACTTAAAGGCCGCATGATACGGGCGTTTCAGAGAATATTAGATAAATCTGTATTAATGGGTTGCAACACGCGTTGCAGCATGTTGCAACCAGTGAACTAGCGGTAGGCGTAGGCCCGGGCTGCCTGGACTGCGGCATCCGTTGTCAGGAAGAAGTGATCTTCACCGAGTGTCTGGGCAAAACCACTGCGCTGCATCACGTCCATAACCGGCCCTTTTACGTGGGCGAAAAACAGGTCCACGTTGCGCAAGCGATAGTCCCTGAGCAGTTCATGCAGAGCGGTATCGGCCGAAGAATCGAGCTGGTTGACGGCACTGGCGTCGAGTACCAGGGCTTTCATTGGGCTGTCCATCCGGGCTTCTTCGCGTTTGACGGTGTCTTTCAGGAAGCTGACGTTGCCGTAGTAAAACTGGGCATCGAAGCGCAGGGCGAGCACTCCGGGCGTGGTTTCAGCTTGATCATGACGTTTCACGTTACGGTACTGATCGGTTTCCGGCAGCTTGCCCAGTACGGCGTAGTGGGGCCGGGTGGTTTTTATCACGAACCAGACCATGCTCAGACCCACCGACAGGAAGATCCCGTATTTGACGCCGAGCACCAGGGTGGCGGCGAAGGTGAAGATGAGCAAACCCAGATCGTCGCGTTTTACCTTCCAAAGATGCTTCACCTCGTGCACATCGATCAGGCCGAACACGGCCACCATGATCACAGACGCCAGAATGGCATTCGGGATGTAGTAAAACAGCGGCGTCAGGAATACGAGGGCAATGGCGATCAGAACCGCCGTGATGATGGCCGCCAAGCCAGTATTAGCGCCGGCGTTCTTGTTGACAGCTGTGCGGCTGAAGCCACCGGTGACCGGCATGGCTTTGAACAGTGAGCCGACAATGTTGGCCAGACCCAGGCCAACCAGCTCCTTGTTGGCGTCGATTTCATAGCGTTTTTCCGAGGCGATCTTTTTGGCTACGGCAATGCTTTCCATAAAACCCACGATCGAGATGGTCAGGGCGATGGGCAGCAGGCTGACAATACTGGTCCAGCTGAGTGTCGGGATTGAAAACTCCGGAAAGCCCGCTGGTACCTGACCGACGATGCTGACGCCGGCTGTTTCATCGAGATTGAAACCCCAGACAACCAGGGTGGCGATCACAACGGCGATCATGGCACCCGGTAACAGCGAACTGATGCGTTTAAGGCCCAGCAGCAGCGCGATGCCGCCGACGCCGATGGCCAGTGCAACCGGGTCCATGGCATTGACCTGGGTAACGGTCAGCCACAGGGTTTCGGCAATGTTCTCGGTGCGTGGCAGCGGCAGGCCAACAATGTGTTTGAGCTGACTGAAACCGATGATCAGCGCGGCGGCACTGGTAAAACCTGAAATAACCGGGTGCGACATGAAATTGGTAACAAAACCAAGCCGGAATGCCCCCATCAGGAACTGAATGACGCCCACCATCAGCGCCAGCAAAATGGCCATGGCAATGTAGTCATCGGAACCTATGGGTGCCAGAACGCCAACACCGCTTGAAACCAGCAGGGCCACCATGGCAACCGGGCCAACGGCGAGCTGGCGAGACGTGCCAAACAGGGCATACACCAGCAGTGGCATAACGGAGGCGTACAAACCAATATAGGGCGGCAGGCCCGCGAGCATGGCATAGGACATGGCCTGCGGAATCAGCATCATGGTGACGGTGATGCCGGCGATCAGGTCGCCACGCAGGTCGCCACGCTGGTAGTTGCGTATCCAGTCCAGCGCCGGGATCCATTGAACCACCCGGCGGTTAAAGGTTGCTTGTGTCATCGTTAGGGTCTCCAGTTACAGTCGAATGTGGTCGACCGGAAGCTCCGGCGCAAGTTGGTTGAGGGTGGTTTCAGCCGCCGTGTTGTGCGTACGGATCAGGTCTGACCATTGTGATGGGTCGAGCCCCGGCAAACCGGCCTGGTCGATGGCCCTGAGAAAACGCTCGGCCAGAGCTTGTTTGAGCGGGCGGTGGCAGAAGAACTGATCCTGATCCATAGGCTCGGCCAGCAGCAGTGCCGATTCGCTGTCCAGGTTCTTGCTGAATTGTTCTTCAAGCAGCAGCACGCTCTCCTCCTGGTGGCGTCCGGCGAGGACATCGAACATCAGGTTGGCGGTGCCCGCGAAATACAGGCGAAAAAAGGCCTTGATCGCCCGGGTGACCAGGGTGGGTGGCACCTGGTAAATCAGCTCGTTTTGCATGATCAGCTTGATATGGCCACACCCCTGGAATTCCGGGGTGGTGGCCAGCTCGCAGAACGAACGTTGCTGGCTTTCAGTCAGGTGTTTTAGCCGCGTATCGCTTTCCAGCCCCATGCGAGCGAAAATCCGGTCGAGGGTATGCTGGTCGCTGTGCAGATACACCGGGCCTACGTCGTCGGCAAAGAGTCGCATGTATTGATCCACGCTTTCCTGTTGCAGGCAGCGCCCGAGAGTGCGTTGCAACCTCGCCAGAACATGCAGGAACAGCCCAAAGCTGCCGCCGGCTACGCTGTAGCGAATGCCCTGGGTGCGGCCGTCAATGCAGGTGCAGGGAACTTTCTTTAAAATTTCGTCGGTTGGCATCCAAACCAGTCGATGGGCCATGACAGTATCCTCTTGGTGATCATGAGCGGGAGGCTGGAATCCGCCAGCCGCTCAGTGAGTTCGCTTTGCTTACCTATATCAAGTGTCGTGCCACTTATTAACCTATTGATATTAAAGGAATTTTTTGGGGTGAGCCGAATGGTGTGTATTAACGTGTTGCAACCGATGTTTCGCCTTGCAACATTCATTGGCATCCTGTCTCTGGTCGGGTGCGCGCAACAGGGTGACGACTTGCTCGCCGATTACGTCAAACGGGTCAGCCGTGTGCTGGATGCCGATATCCCTGCTGTGACACCGGTTAACCTTCCGGCTTATCCACAGACACGAGCCCTGCGACAGTCGCCTCCGGAGGTGCAGATCGATGTCCTCGACGCCTGGTCGCTGCGAGGGTGCGAAGTGTTCACCCTGATGGGCGAACGCAACAGCATATTGGGCCGGGTGGCTGATCCACTGATCCGCCTGGATTACGAACGTCGGCTGTTAACCCTGCTGCCGGAATGCCTGGCAACGGAAGCCGGTCTGGAAGACGATCTGATCACTGAGCTGGAAGACATTCTGGAGCTGAAACGCCAGATGTTTCCCCAGCACCTGTTCAACGCCACCCTGGCCAACCCTGACTACCAAAGCTACTGGACGGGCGGCAGCGAGGGTTTTGCGGCGGAAGACGAGGTCGATTTCGAAGGCTACCGGGCAGCGCAGCAAGCACTGGCCGGTTATGCAGAGCAGCCGCTGACGGTTACCCAGTCGCAATGGTTGAGGAGCATGGAGCGAATAGCGGGATACCCGATGGGTGGGCGCAGCCTCACCGCCATGCGCTGGGCCATTCAGGCACTGGAGCAAAGCGAGCAGATGTTGCAGGCCGCCGCTAAAGACACTCGACTGTGCCCGATGGGACCACCCCTGCAGGAACTGGGCTTTGCTCGCAATGTGATGGGCAATGTGTTCGCCCGGGAGGTACAGCCCTGGCTGGTCAGCGTCGACCAGCGCTTTTTGGCGGGCTACGACGCCCTGTCAGCAATGACCGAAACCATAGACGTGGATAACCCGGCCATCGACGAATATAAAATAGCGCTGACGCACTATCACGATCGCTACCGGGCTCAGATTCGACAACAGGTAGAAGCCTGGCAAGCCCTGTTTGATGCCTGCGGCGAGCAGGCTACAGATTCCTAACTGCCTGCCACCGCCTTCTGTTATGCCAGCAAGTCGGGCACACTGCGACCTGATTAAAACGACTTAAACAGGAAAGACCCATGGCCATGACCCTGGACGATTTCGAAGACACCTACCCCGTTCGAATTGAAATACCCGTGCAATGGGGTGAGATGGACGCATTCAATCACGTCAACAACGTCACTTATTTTCGCTACTTCGAGAGCGCCCGCATCGCCTATTTTGAAGCCTGCGGCCTGTTCGGCCGCAAGGAAGCCTCAGGCATTGGCCCGATTCTGGCTTCGACCGAATGCAAGTACCGCCGACCGGTCAACTACCCGGACAAGCTTTGGGTAGGCGCCCGAATAGGTGAGTTGCAGCGATTTGGGTTTGTTCAGCACTACGGCATTTTCAGCCAGACCCAGCAGGCACTGACCACAGAAGGACACGGTCGCATCGTGTTGCTCGACTACAACACCAACGCCAAGGTAGAACCCGATGCTGAGCTGCTGGCAAGGATTGCGGAGTTGGAAGGGCGTTAGCGGGTTATTGCTTACTTAGAAACTGATCCAGGCTTTTGTGGTTGACCTAAAAAAGCGGGAACGGAGGTTAGGTTTGCAGCGGTGCCTTTAGGCCGTGCCAGGCACTGGGTATACCTATCCGGGGTCGGCGTAAATCCGTCCATGGAGCCTAGGCCGCAGCATCCATGCTGCGGACTACCCCGGATAGGTATACCCAGCACCTGTCACTCAGTTCTGCGGTCACCTTTAAAAAATAAGACCAGCATTAATGTTGATGCCTACAAGTGAAGTTGCTTTAAAAATTGCCGGGCTTCTTCATTGTTCAATTTCCAATGGAATCAACGCATCCCGATCCCACCCGAGCCGTCCGGTAGTAACCGCCTTGCGCCGAATCCCCACCACCGGTTTGATATAAAACAAGTCGCCATTTTGCCCGGTTAACTGACGGGTGACACCCGCACCTCTCGCCAGTTTGGCATTCGCCGCCATATGGTCGGGTTCGCCGTGAACCGGAATGGCCAGCTCTGGCTTGACCCACTGGTACATCTGCGTCAGTTCGTCGGCTGCCGGGTGGCCGGAAGCGTGAATCGGCAAGCCCGCTTCTTCGGCGGTGATGACAATGATGTCACGCGCTTTTAGTGCTCTGATTAGGGCGTCGACCAGTAATTCATTACCCGGAATGATGCGTGCGCTGAACACCACCGTGTCGCCCGCCTCCAGCGTCAGATCCGGGTGTGTGTCTTTCGCCAGCCGTGACAGTGCCGCCCGAGGTTCGCCCTGGCTGCCGGTGGCGATGGCCATAAAGTGCTCGCGCGGGAAGAAGCCCAGGTCGAAGGGGTCGATGAAACGGTGCTTGCTGTCCCAGTAACCGGTGGCTTTGGCCGCTGACACCATGTTTTTCAGTGAGCGGCCCAGCAGTGCGACCCGACGGCCGGTTTGATCGGCGGCCTGCATCAGGGTGACCAGTCGGGCGACGTTGCTGGCAAAACAGCTAACCACCACCCGGCCACGTGAGTTTTCGATGATTTTGCGCAACCCTGGAATCAGTTCTGATTCGGATACCGAATGACCATCGACCAGCGCATTGGTGGAATCACACACCATGGCCGAAGGAGATTCATCCGCCAGTGCTTGGAAAATTTTTGGAGCAATGGGCGGGCCTATGACCGGGGCCGGGTCGAGCTTCCAGTCCGCAGTGTGAAAAACATTGCCGACGGGCGTGCGAATCATCAAGGCTTGGGGCTCGGGAATGGAATGGGTGATGTTGAGCCATTCAACATTGAACGGGCCTATCTGGCGCCGGTCGCCTGGCTTGACGACATCAATTGAAATTTGCCCGGCCAGATTGAACTCGACCAGTTTGCGGCGCAGCACTTCGGCGGTGAACGCCGTGGTATAGACCCGGCCTTTAAAGCGACGCCACAGATAGGGAAGGGCGCCTAAATGGTCTTCATGGGCGTGGGTAATGACAATACCGGCCAGATGATCGGCACGTTCGGCAATAAAGGCCGGGTCGGGCATTTGCACATGCGGCTGATGGGCCTGATCGGGGTCGGCAAAAGTGACGCCGCAGTCGACCATGAGCCATTGGTCGTCGTGGCCATACAAATTGAGGTTCATACCGATTTCGCCGCAGCCACCCAGCGGCAGAAACCAGAGATCAGTGTGATCGGGGGACATGCATTCTGCAGTTAATTAAAAATGTAACGGTAGTTTACCGAATACCGGAAGTGACTGTTGGGAAAGTCGGCTCTGGAATGAAAATTCTTCGCAAAAGGATTTCGTTCTGCAAGAGTTGGAACTAGGTGAAATGACGAGCGGTGGCTGCCTGGGATGCGTCTGTGGGGAAGTCTGAGGCATGGACTAAAACGCCAGGAGCGTTTTAGCATGAGCGCAGCGAGCCCGAAGGGTGAATCCCACGGATGGGATTCATATCCCGAAGCCTAGGCTCCAGGGACGGATCCACGCCGACCCCACAGAGGCATCCCAGGTGGCCGCCGCGGACCAAAGCCACAGAGCCGACCACAACGAAGAAGCCCGGGTTACATCAGCTGCAGGGATTTCATTTTTCTCCAGAGGGTCGCGCGTGAAATGCCCATAGCATCCGCGACGGCTTGCTTGTGGCCTTTGTGCTGTTGCATCAGTGCGAGAATCCGGTCCCGTTCATTTTGTTCGATGCTGATCTCGGACTCATCTGGCGGGGCTTCGCCGCGCAGTTCGGGCGGCAGGTCTTGTAGCTGAATGGTCGGGCCTTCGCCGATGGCGTGGGCGTAGGTGATGACATTGATCAGTTCACGGATGTTGCCGGGCCAGTCGTAGGCCAGCAGCGCATCGTAGGCCGACGCCGTGATGCTGTCGATGTGGCGTTCGTTTTCCTGGTTCAGGCTGTGAATGAACTGCCAGCTGAGCATAGCGACGTCGCCGACGCGGCTTTTCAGTGGTGGCAGATACAGCGGCACGACGCGTACCCGGTACATCAGGTCTTCGCGGAAATCGCCGTCTGCGGCCAGTTTGCGCAACGATTTGTGCGTGGCGCTGACCAGGCGGATGTCGGTATGCAGTACTTCGCTTGAGCCCAGTGGCGTAAAGCAGCGATCTTGCAGTACCCGCAGCAAACCCGCCTGAATATCCAGCGGCATTTCCGCGATTTCATCCAGAAACAGGGTGCCGCCGTCGGTCAGTTCAAACAGACCCGTGCGGTCGTGTGTGGCACCAGTGAAGGCGCCTCGTTTGTGACCAAAGAGTTCCGAGGCCATCAACTCGCGTGACAGGGCCGCGCAGTTGATGGCGCTGAATGGCTGAGCGGCACGGCGTGACTGGTCGTGAATGTAGCGCGCCACCAGTTCTTTGCCCGACCCGGTTTGTCCGCGCACCAGAATAGACGCCTGGGTGCGGGCGACCCGTTCGGCCTGAGCCATAAACTCCAGCATGTTGGGGGCGACGGTCAGCAGGCCACCAAAATTATGCGGGCGCTGGTCGTCGGGCCGGTAAAGGTCAGTCATCGTCTGACTCCGGTTCACTGATGCGCTGGGCCATGATCCGGTCGCACCAGGGCAGGCGAATGCCGAGCGTGCTGGACAGCTGCACCAGCGCCGGGGTATGGCCGCAAATCTGAATCTCGATGCCTTGCGTCTGGGCATGGGCCACAAACTGTTGCAGAGCCTGAAGGGCCGCGACGCGAATGTGATGTGTATGGGTCAGGTCGATGGTCAGCAGCGTTGTTTTCGGCGCCAGCATGGCCGTGAGCCGTTCCGGGAGCTGACGCGCCGCGGCGAAATAGAGACTGCCCGAGATCTGGATCAGCGTATGGTGGCTATCGAGTTTGATGGTGTCGCGCAACCAGCCGTCATCGTCCACCGCGTAGCGCCGCAGCAGGGGTACGCTGGCCTGAAACAGAAAGATGCCGAGCCCCAGCGCCGCGCCGAGCAGAATGGCCTCGTGGAAATTGAGTACCAGGGTGCTGATCAGGGTGACCAGAAACAGGGTTCGGGTCTGGGAATTGGCTTTGAGAATGGTACGAATCTGGTCGGGCTTGAGCATCGACAGGGCGGTGGCGACCAGCAAACCGGCGATAACCGCCTGTGGAATGGCGCGAATCAGCTCGGCGCCGAACAGAATGATGGGCAGAATGACCAGGGCGGCGATAAAGGGCGCCCAGCGGGTCACCGCACCACCAATGTCGAGCAATACAGACCGGGTCAGGGACGTGCTGGAGGGAAAGGCGCCGGTCACACTGCCGACCAGGTTGGCAATGCCCTGGCTGCCGAGCTCGCGCCGCAGCCAGCGCTGTTCCGCGCGGTTGCGCAGGGTCACAATCAGCTCCAGCGAGCCGATAAAGGAGACCGCAAACCCTGGGATAATCAGTGCCTGAACCATGCTCCAGCTGGGCCAGTGGGTGGCCATTTGCGGCCAGCCATCAGCAATAACGGTGGTTTGTTCCAGGGTTATCCAGCGTTCGATGAAGGACCAGGGTGCCCAGACGACCAGAGCCGTGCTGATCACCAGGGTCATCAACGGAATGGGCCAGCGGGGCAGGTAGCGCCGGCCGAGCACGACCGACGCCAGCGCAAAGACTGACAAGCCTACTGCGGCCCATTCAATATCAGGCAGCCTCAATCCCGATAACAGCACCAGTTCATCCACCACATTGCGCACATCGGAAAAGGGGGTGCCGATGAACTCGTCGAGCTGCATCAGCGCAATGATGACGGCCGCCCCGGTGGCGAAACCCACCATAACGGCCTCAGGCACGAAATCGAAGACGCGTTCCGCTCGCAGCGCAACGATCAGCAGGCGCGACAGGCCGGCCAGAACCGTCAAGGTGGCCATGGCGGTTAATAGCAGCTCGGGTTGGTCGGCCCAGGGGGTCAGGCTGGCAAGAATGATCAGGCCGGTGGTATTGGTTGGGCCAACCGTAACATGGGCACTGCGACCAAACAGGGCGGCCACCATGCCCGGCAGGGCGGCGGTAACCAGCCCGTACATCGGGGGTAGCCCTGACAACATGGCATAGGCAAGGCATTGCGGAATGCCGACCAGTGCCACCAGTAAGCCGGCGTTGATGTCGCCGGCACGGGGCAATGAGAAGGCGATGGCTTTCGGCAAGACTCAGTTGGACCCTTGAGTGGCGTTGTACAAAATGCTGCTGCGATTGCCGGTGCGACAATAGGCAAGAATGTTGCTGCCGTCGTCGATCAGGGATTTCAGGGTGCTTACCTGCTCGGGCGAGTAGTTGGGCCCGTTCATTGGCAACTCGACGAATTTGATGCCGGCCGCGTCGCAGGCTCGACGGATGTCGGCCGCTGGGATCTGGTCGGCACTTTCACCATCGGGCCGATTGCAGACGATGACACCAATCCCCTGCTCTTTGGCTTCGGCAACGTCGTCGGTCGTAATTTGCGGGCTGACCCGGAAGGTGGGGGATAGCTGGGTTACGTTCATTGAACCTCTCCTGCTTTGGATGTCGAATTATGCTGGATGCTACCACCTGCTTAACCACGGTGCGATACCGTCGGCAGGATTGCAGCGTTCAGCGGTTACATTAGTAAAGAATAATATAATGATATGGATCACAGTTTCCAGAGATTGGTCGTGGTGGAGCATTAATTTTCCATGTCAGGCCTCCCGGCATGCTTGCAGTCTGCGCCAATTCCTCTATGTTATCAGTCAGCATCCGGCCACTTTTACGTAGCCTCTGAACGGTTGCAAACAGGCCTTGTTCCAGCCTGGTAGAATCCGCTCAGGTGACCGTCAACAACAATAACCCGTACCGGCCGGACCGACCCTTTGGAGAGCATTATGATTCTGGATCACACCCTTGGTATTTTCACTCACCCCGGTAGTGAGTGGTCACTCATTCGTAAACAGCGACGCAGCAAGACGATGGAGTTTCTGACTCACGTCCCAATTCTGGCGCTGATTCCTGCGGTGTGTTTCTATTTCGGCGTGGCAGAGGTTGGCTGGCGCCTGGGTGACGGGCCGCTGACGGTGCTTACGTCGCAAAGTGCGTTGGTTTTGTGCGTCCTGAGTTATCTGGCGGCGCTGGTCGGTGTCTGGGCATTCGGTGAGTTTATTACCTGGATGACAACAACCTATTCCGATGAGCCAGTTGATCCGCACCATGGCATGGCCCTGGCAGTCTATACCACTGCGCCGATTTTCCTGGCCGGTATCGTGGGTGCCTGGCCAGTACTCTGGCTCAACGCCGTGGTGTTCGCCATCGCGGCCGCCTACGCGGTCTATCTGATCTACGAAGGCCTGCCCATCGTGATGAACATTCCGAAAGAGCGTGCTTTTATGTACGCCACTTCGGTCATCACCGTAGCACTGGTGCTGCTGGTCACCCTGCGAGTCGGCACCGTCATCGTCTGGTCAGCCGGCTTCGGCCCCGAATACCTGGTATTGGAGTAAGGTAGTTAGCCGGTGCCATGAGTTCGTGAGTGCCACCGGGTAGACCTCTCCGGGGTCGGCGTGAACCCATCCATGGGGCCTAGGCTTCGGCATCCATGCCTCAGACTTCCCCGGATAGGCCTACCCGGCAGCTCTCACTTGATTCGGTGGGAACCTACTATTCGCATTGAAAAGCCGACTTTAGAGTCGGCTTTTTTTGTGGTTGTGTAGGTTAGAGCAAACTCGACCAGGAAATACTGTCCCGATAACCATTGCTGTCGGAACGAGTCACGCCATAGTCCGAAAACTCCAGATCCACCCAGCCCCGATAAGCCGTCAGCCGAACCTTGCCCGCGTGTGGCCGGGTGTCGTTCTGATACCAGTGCACGCCACGTGTCGTCTGCAGACTGGCCGAGTTGGTGCGCCAGCCATCGTCTAGCCAGACGCTGGCGCTGGCTTCAATGCGAAAGTCGGTTGAAGTCAGTTCGACGATCTCAGTGTTGATATTAGTGTAGTTCAGGTCACTGCGTTCAGCGCGCATGCGCAGCCGGCCGGTCATGCTGCCTTCGAGGGATTCTATGCGGTCGTCATAGTCGTCGTACCAGCCCATGACATCAAAATCGAGCCGGCTGTTCAGGGTGACATAGCCCTGCCAGTTGCGGGTATCGCAGTCTACAGCTTCGGCGGTTACGTCCATGGTGATGAACGTCATGCTGTCAGAGTAGGTTTCGGTCTCACCATAGGCGTCGATGCTGGTGTAGCCGCCAAAGTCGCAGGCTCCGCTGTCAAACAGATAGGTCAACGTCGTTTCAACCGGAATATGACTGCGGCTGGCCATGCGGGCCGAGGGGGTTAGAAACGCCTCGCGGTCCGCGATCATCTCGATGCTGGTGGCGCTCAGGGCGTAAGGTACCAGTGCGCTGCGCACCAGAAACTCGGTGTCGTAGCGCGCCAGTGTTGGAGTGACTTCCGTGTCGTAACCGGCCTCATGCTCATGTACATCGGTGACGCTTACGTGGCAACCCGTCAGCAGCAGGCCTGTCATTATGGAAAAGGTGGTCATGGTGGCCAGGCGGCGCAGCTGAGCGGGTGAATGCTGGTTTGGCTCGATCGGTTCGAACCGTTGATGCAAGCTGTTCTGAGTCATGGGTAAGGCTCCTTGTTCAATGGAGCCAGTATCGCAAGGCAGGCTGAACCCGATCTGAACTGATCGGGCTGGACACTGTGGTTGTTAATATTGGGTTAAGGTAACTAATCAGCGCGCTATGGCGTTAATAGGCTGGAGTCGTTCAGCCAGTTTGCCGGTGCTGACCAGGTCGTTGAATTCGTCGGCCAGGGCCCGGTTCGTGTCGATCACGGTGTTCCAATAGCGCAGGCGGGTTTCGTCATCGAGGGTTTCGAAGTCTTTGCGATCCGGGATTTTGCCGTAAGGCAGCTTGTCGATGAACGCCTGGCTCGGGCAGACAACCAGGGTGTGGCTGTAGTGGCTCGCGGTGACTTTGCGCCAGGGCAGGGGTTTATCGAACCAGCCGGGTTTCAGCACAGGGGAGAAATGCGGGTAGAGCACCAGGCCGTTGTCCGGTTTGATGGGCAGGTCGAAATGGTAGTCGACCATGCCGCCGTCGCGGTAAACCCCCGGCGGGGCGCCGGCGGGGTTGGTAACACCGTGAATGACTACCGGAATGGCGCCACTGGCTTGCAGCGCCTGGCGCAGGTTGTCGGGTGTCAGTGGCACCTGGTAGGTGGTGAACTGGTCCCAGTCGGTCAGGGGGAGCTGGCCACCGGGGCTGCGAAACACCACTCGGTCGAAGTAGCGGGGCAGCGTGGCCCGGGAGATCATGTTGCTGGCGGCGACGCCGGTGAATACCCAGGCCTGTTTGCGCGTGGAGTGCGCGGCGGTGACGCCCCGGCAGCGGGCGGTAACAAGATGCAGCAAACGGTTTGGGTGCAGGTCATCGAAGGGGTTATCGCCCATGGTTTCGTCGATGAACTCGTTGACCTTGCCGGTAATTTCGTCGGCATCGGCGTTGTCTGAATAGCGCTGGTTCAGATAGCCGTGTTCGAGCCGGTCGAGTGCTGCCGCCGGGTTTTTGTTGGCATAAGCCGTCATGCGCCAGGCGCCAATGGAACTGCCGATCAGGTTCAGGGGGTGATCGATGTCGGGGAGCCACTCACTGGCCAGGTAACGGTCCAGATGACTCAGTACAAACCATTTGGGGCCGCCCGATGCGCCCATAATGACGCGGATCGACCGGGGTGACAGCCCTTCGTTGTGAATGGTCCGGTAGGCGTGCTCGCCAGCGAAGAAATTGAGCGCTTGGGTCAAACGGCTGTCCCTGTAGTTGCGGATAGTTGCTGAAATCGTAGTTGCAGAAAACATAGGTGCGAAAAACGCGCACTATACCCCGTGATAGGCTCTGCCCCAAGGCGTAGCGGGTAAAACGGCGGATCTGCAGTGTGGAACCGGAAAGGAAGTCACAAAATGGCACCTCCAACAGCGAACTGTTGGAGGCAACGGGGCAAATGGCGCTTAGCTGCGGCTGAACAGCTGCTTGAACAGGCGCGGTGACGCGGCCAGCAACTCACCTTTACGGGCACTGACCGGGCCGCCATTGCGGTCGCCACTGAGGGCACCGGCTTCCTGTAACAGCAGGCTGGCAGCCGGGAAGTCGACATCGTTCAGATCGTCGGCGAAGGCCAGTTGTACTCTGCCAGCTACCAATTGGGCGATGTTCATCAAACCACAACCGCTGACGCGAATGCCGGCGACACGCTCCGACCAGCGGCCGATCTCGGCCGGATCGCTGCTGTCGATGGCGGCCAGGGCCAGGTCCAGGGTGGAGGCGTCTACCCGAACGCGACGTTCGTTCAGCTGTACACCGCGGCCGCGCATGCTGGTCCACTCGTCACCGGTGATCGGGTCGAGCAGAGCGGCGGCTTCGATTCGGTCTTTGACGAAAAAGGTGACGACGATCAGAAAGCCCGGGTAACCGGAGCGGTAGTTGGATTCACCGGCCAGCACGTTGATTTTCCAGCAGGACTGGCCGTCGTAGTCGCGGCTTTCGTCCATGCCGATGTGCAGGCTGTCGATGTGGTGGCGCGGGTGGCCTTTGCGAATGGCTTTGCGGGCACGCCAGGCGGCGTCTTCTATGGCCTGGTCAAACACGTCTTTGCGGGTGGCGCCTTCGGCGGTCAGTGAATCGATGTTCGACAAGGTGTAGGTCAGTTTGTCGGCTGCGTTGCGCGCGGCGCGCAGGGCAATGGTCAGAATCGGTTGCATGGTCGGTTCACACTCACATCAAAAGGGTTAAACCGCACCGGTACAGGCATGGGCGCCAGCCTTTCCATCGGGTGTGTGACAGCACAGCCAGACAGAACGGACCGGAGGAGCCTGGTCAGGTACGTCGGTTTTATCCGCAAAAACGGGTTTGTTAAACAGCGGTTCGGGCGCTTTCCCGAACGAGGGCGCGTATAATACACACCTTTGATGCACTCTTTAAGCCATGGTGTGCAGTTTTTGAACGATAAGAGGTGAAATAAAGCATGTCGCAGTCACAGGACGCCGCTGGCGAAACGGGTATCCGGCTGGATGATATTAAAGTGGTGCTGGTGCACACCAGCCACCCCGGCAATATCGGTGCCGCCGCCCGGGCCATGAAAACCATGGGCCTGACCCGGCTGGTGCTGGTGTCTCCCAAGGATTATCCGTCCGGTGAAGCCTTTGCCTTGTCTTCCGGTGCCCACGATGTGCTCGACCGGGCTGAAATTGTTGAGGATATCGACACCGCCATTGCCGACTGCACGCTGGTGGTGGGCGCATCGGCTCGTTCTCGCTCCTTGCCCTGGCCGCTGCTCAACCCGCGTGAAATGGCCGATAAAGTGGCCGTTCACCCGGCCGGGTCAACGGTGGCCCTGCTGTTTGGGCGTGAGCGCAGTGGCCTGACCAATGATGAGCTGGCAAAATGCCATTACCATGTGAACATTCCGTCGAATCCGGACTACAGTTCGCTTAACGTGGCTCAGGCGGTTCAGGTGCTCTGCTATGAATTGCGTATGCGCCAGGAGTTGGCCGTACCCCAGACCCGAACCGACTGGGGTGTCGACTGGGACCAGCCACCGGCCCGGGCCGAGCAGCTTGAAGGCCTGTTCGAGCACTGGGAAAAAACCCTGGTTGAGATCGATTTTCTCGACCCCACTAACCCCCGAACTCTGATCAGTAAATTACGCCGCCTGATTCTGCGCGCACAGCCCGATGAAGTTGAAGCCAACATTTTACGTGGCATGCTGACGCAGGTAGACAAGTCGATAAGGAAACCCTGATATGTTCCGCAATCTGAAAGAAGACATCCAAAGCGTCTTTGACCGCGACCCTGCGGCGCGAAGCTGGTTTGAGGTGCTCCTGAACTATCCGGGTTTGCATGCCATTCTGATCCATCGCTTCAGTCACAAGCTGTGGCAATGGAATCTGAAAACACTGGCTCGCTGGGTTTCCCAACTGGCTCGCTGGTTCACCGGTATCGAGATTCACCCGGGCGCCAAGCTCGGCCGACGGTTCTTTATCGACCATGGCATGGGTGTGGTGATTGGTGAAACCGCTGAAATTGGCGATGACGTGACCATTTACCAGGGCGTTACCCTGGGCGGCACCAGCTGGGAAAAAGGCAAGCGCCACCCAACGCTGGAAGATGGCGTGATTGTCGGTGCCGGTGCCAAGGTGCTGGGCCCCTTTACCGTCGGCAAGAATGCGCGGGTAGGGTCCAATGCGGTTGTCACCAAGGCCGTGCCGGAGAACGCTACCGTGGTCGGTATTCCCGGGCGCATCGTTAAACAGCAGGGTGAAAAAGTGCTGCCGTTCAGCGATAAACAAAAGGCCATGGCTGATAAAGTCGGTTTCGATGCTTACGGTGTGTCGCAAATGCCCGACCCGACAGCTCACGCCATTATGGCCTTGCTGGAACACATTCACGCTCAGGATCAGCGCATTGATGTAATGTGCAAGGCACTTAAGCGAATCGACTCCACCTACACCAACACGGAATCGCCCGAACTGAGTGATGAAGACTTCGCCCCCATTGAAGATTCCGACCGGTCAGCCAATGCCGGTGGCTAATCGGCCGGATGTTTAAGTGTCAGGCGTTGGCGGTTCTTGGCCGGAAGGTGCTTTTGGGGCGGGTCGGAATTAACTGGTTTAATTCCCGAACGGCGTAAAAGGTATCCCGTGAGTGGCAGACCTGATCGTACAGGGTACGACCGAACAGGTGGTGGCGACGCGGGAAGCGCAATTGGGGTGGAATCAGCGCAAAACGCCGACTCTGTCCCAGCGGCTGGGCAATAATAACGTCCAGAAAGGGCGCCAGGAAGGCAAGGTAGCTATCAATGTCGGTGCCCTCAAGCGCGGAGATCAATTCGAGTTCATGGGTGCGGGACAGCAAGGCGTCTTTGATATCGAGCGCACTGCAGTAACGACCCTTGTTCAGAATAATGGCATCGTATTGGGCATCGACCCAGACCCAGGTGTTTTCCTCACTCAGAAATACCTCTAACCCCGTGTAAGAGCCTCCGAGCGGCCGCCAGTGGCTATCGCGAGTGTGCAGCTCAACCAGGCGAGCGGAAATACCGACAGCCTGAAGGGCGTGACCAAGTACGGTGACGAAGTCGCTGCGACCAAACTGTTCCCCCTGGCTGACCCGGGCCAGAATATCGAGCGGGTTATGCGACGCCGATCGACGTCCATTCTCAGGTTCCCAGCGATTGAGTGTCCAGCGCTGCAGGGCATCGAGCCGTTCGCTGTCGAGATGGGCATGCTTGATGATGGTTTCCAGTTCGTAACGTTGTGCCAGAACGGCCATCAGTTGCGTGCGCTTTGGATCGGGAAGCGGCATTTCCGACCCCGGGCTGTAGCGAAAGGGGCGCGAGCGGGGGTAATGGTTCAAAGACCAGTAGCAAATGCCAAAAACCATGAGAAACAGACTGAGTATTACGAGCAGTGCCAGCATGGAACCTCCCGGGAATCCGTTCCGACCGTGAATCCGAAGACTGCTGGTTAGCCTTGGTTTAAGAACCCGGGAGCTGCAACGGTGAGGGTTGCTTGCGGTGCACCGGGACTCAATGGCTCCTTTACATCGGCGAATGGAGTACCCCTATACTTTGGCCCTTAATCGCAAACAGTACAACGTGCTACCGCAGCGTTTGTGATTCAATTGACACTGCAAGCGTAATTATTTCGTAGAGAAACGTAAGTAAAGGTTTCAATGAGCCTGGCTGTGTAATGCAGTCGCCTGCTTGGGTGACATGGCCGGGTGCAATCGCATGCCGGGCTGGGTGGCCGCGTGCGGCACCTGAAGAAGTTCCAGGCTGCCATCCTGGTGTTCCAGCAGGGCCGTGCAGCTCTCAACCCAGTCGCCATCGTTGGCATAGACAAAACCATTGCAAATGCGCAGCGTGCCCTGATGGATGTGGCCGCAGATCACCCCCTGAACTCCCTGGCTACGCGCGTAATCAATCACCTTGGTTTCAAAACTCTCGATGTAGGCCCGGGCTTTTTTGCTGCGCACTTTCAACGCACCCGGCAACGACCAGTAAGGTCTGCCAAAGAGCGCGCGTACCCGGTTTAGATGGCGGTTGAGCGTTACGATGGACTCATAGGCCCACTCACCCAGATGCCACCAGAAATGCCCGCAATAAATGTCGTCATCGAACCGGTCGCCGTGCAGCAACAAATAGCGCTCACCGGTTGCGGAGGTATGGATCGCCTCGTGCTCCACGCTGATCGGCCCCAGCGTAGTATCGGCGAAATGACGAAAGAAGGGGTCATGATTACCCGGTACATAAACCACTTTGGTGCCGTTATGGGCCTTGGCCAGAATCAACTTCAAAATGGCTTCGTGCTGGCGGGACCAGCGGCCTTTGCGGGTGCTCAGTTTCCACAGGTCAACAATATCGCCGAGCAGATAAAGCGTTTCCATTTCAGTGTTGCGCAGAAATTCTTCGAGCAGTGCGACCTGGCTGTTGGGGTTGGCCAGATGAATATCGGAAATAAACACAGCACGTACGGATCGATTCGTCATAACGGCAGGCTCCGGTCATAGCAGACAGGTTCAGACTATTGCCGGGAAATGACAGTTGGACGACAGTACCGTGATGATTTGATGAACAGGGATTATTAACTAAACCAATCGGTGCTCAGCAACGAGAGTGGGGTCTTTTTCGGAGGTGGCACCAAGCTAAGTGTCGGGTACCGGGTGTACCTATCCGGGGAAGTCCGCAGCAAGGAATAAAACGCCAGGAGCGTTTTAGCATGAGCGCAGCGAGCCCGAGGGGTGAATCCCACGGATGGGATTCATATCATGCGGTCTAGGCTCCATGGATGGATCTACGCCGACACCGGATAGGTATACCCGGTAGCCGGCGCGGATCTATGGCAACAACCTCAACGAGGCAGCGTCTGGGTCAGACTGCTGGTCGCGCCATCGTTATCGGTAACGGTGAGGGTAACCTCACGCACCTTGTTACGCTTGAGCAGGTACCTCGGAATTACATTCCAGTCACCTGAGAAGGTGAATGACCCTGCCTGCCATTCATGGTCGACGACATAACCGTCATCATCGTTGCTGTCGCTGATAAAGATGTACCAGAACAGGAACTTGAACACACTGAACGAAGCGTTCGGTGGCGTGTTCAGGTTGAAGTCGACGATGACCGGATCATGGTCGGAAGACCGGTAAGGCGTTGGCGCATACAAGAGCTCAACGTGATTGTCGCTCTTGAACTCGGTGTTGTAATCCAGCACCAGCGGCTCATCGGTATTGATGTGCCAGTCCTGAACCTTGATCACCTTGGCCTGCAAGCTGGCAGAGGCCAGTGCATGGTCCAGGTTGCCGGATTCGCCATCGAAGACGTAAGAGTATTCACCTTCGCCTTTCAGATTGGCATAGCCAGCATCGGCGAGCACCTGCAGCGGGTCTTCCATCGAATAGGCGTTCAGGTCACCGATGATCATGACATCGGCATCATCAACACCGGTCGGGTTGGTGCTCAGCCATTCGGCCATGGCCATCGCTGCTGCCGTACGAACCCCATTGCAGTTGCCCTGCAAGTTCGGGTCGGTCGGGTCGCCAACATCGTCACAGGAAGAGCCCTTGGACTTCAGGTGATTGACCACAACCGTGAAGCGATCACCACTGCCCAGATGCTCGAAGCTCTGCGTCAGCGCCGGGCGATTCTTCTCATCGTTGAACAGCGGTTCGCCTTGATCGTCCAATGGCGAATTATCACTCGACAACACCTGGGCACTGTTGACCGGTGCCACCACATCGGGACGGTAGATTAAGCCCACCGCGATCGAATCGGTGCCCACACCTGCACCACCGGTTGAGATGTAATCGTAAATCTTATCCACTGGCTGAGTCACGTTCAGGGCATCGACCAATTGGGCAATGGCACTGTTTTCGTCAAAGCCGTCGTTCTCGATTTCCATCAGACCGATCACATCGGCGTCCAGTGCCGACAACGCAGCAACCAGTTTGGCTTCCTGACGCTCCAGTTCAAGCGGTGTATCGGCACCACGGTCGGTCGGGAAACCACCGCCCAGGCCATCACCATTGTAGTAGTTCAGCACGTTGAAACTGGCCACGCGCATGTCGCGATCCAGAGTGTCCTCCGGTGCGGCGGTGCGCGGGTTGGTGCCCTGCAGTTGCAAATCACTCGTTGGAATCAGCTTGTAAGCGCCGAACGAATAGTTCAGAACCCCACTCAGATTGGTGATGGTTTCACCAATGCGCAAGGTGTTGTAGGCCGACAACTCAGGCGCCGGGAAGCGCATTGGATCCGGGTTTTGCGTGCGAATGCCGTCTTCAACAACCAGCTTGTTCAGGTCGTTGGCAGCGTTCACGGCGAAGGCATCGGGGCCTGGTGCCGCAACTTCGGTCGGAATGTAACGACGACCCTCGCTGACAGTGAATTCGCCATAGCGGCCCAGCTGATACACCTCATTGACCGTTAGGGTCTGGTTACTGGCGACGCTCATACCTTCAAAGGCTTCGAGGTCGTCGGCATCATCCAGAGGGAGTGAGACCAGTGCCGGTGTCGGCAACAGCTGGTTGCTGGCACAGACGCTGATGCCGTCGACATCATTGATCTGAGTCAGGCCAAAGTACTCGTCCACCGAACCGTTGACGACAACGCGGTCGCCGACGGCAACGTCGGTACCGGAGTAGAAGACAAAGAGGCCTTCGGAGGTAGTTGCATCACCATCTTGATCGGCATCTTCTTCTTGCAGGAAGAAACCGCTGAGCTGGTTTCCGGCCTGGTAATTGCCAACCACAATGGCTTCAACCGACACACTCTGGCCGAGCAGGGGAGATTCGTCACCGCTGCCCTGTACGGCCGAGATCAATGTCATCGGGTCGCCGCATTGCGCCAATACCGGATCGTCCGGGTCATCGTCACCACCTGTCCCACCGTTACCCAGATACGCAAAGGTATTACTCGGGTAGGAATCCCATTGGGCGGTTGGGTCGAAGGTGGCCGTAAAGTCAGGATCACCCTCGGTAATGTCAGTTTTGCGCACCAGGGTGACATTGGCACCGAAGGAATCGCCATTACCCAGTTGGCCAATTCGGTCGACGACGGTGTCGACTTCGCGCAACAGGACAACATCGTTACCGTTGAAGTTGGCAACGCCTGAGGTTATGTCGGTGACGTCCAAAATGTCCTGTGCAGCCTGACTGTTGGCGATGACATAGACATCGCCAGCCGCCAGGGTACCGCTCAGGGTCAGGGAGGTATTCAGGCTAGTGTTGCCATTGGAGTACAGTTCGACCGCGTATTGACTGAGGTCGAGCGTGGCGTCGCCGGTATTTTGCAATTCAATGGCTTTATTGAAGGAGGAGCCTTCAATGTATTCGGAGAAGATCAGATCGGCCTGGGCACCGCCGGCAGAGGCCGCGGCAATCATCAGGGCCAGGGTAGTTCGTCTGGCGTTCATGGTATCCCTCTCATTGACTGCGGGGCTCACTGACATCCGTGTGGGTTGCCGACCACAGAGTCCCGTTATTGTTTTTTTTGTGAGTGCAGCGTATCGACTGCTGAGCTGCGTTCTAAGTAGCATGGTTTTTATAACGCACCCGAAAGTACGATGCAGCATCATTAGTTGAACATCTGGTCAAAAAATGATCCTACCCACATTACCCGAAAAATGTGACCGATTGGTAACATTTTTATGGGAATCCAATTGCAAAGTACGAATTATTAGGATTCAAACAATGCAGATGCCGCAATAGGTCGTCGTGACACTAGTCGCCTTTACCCTTCATGAGCTTCAACTTTCGATGCAGGGTTGTGCGGTCAATATTCAGTTCACGGGCCGCTGCTGAAACGTTCCCCTGGTGGTTTGTCAGAGCCGCGTTGATGGCATGGTGCTCCCAATCGGCCAGGGCGGGGCCGCTCCGTCCCATTGGCGTTGCAGCCCGGGCTTCGGCGAGAAAGTCAGCCGGCAGGTGCTCGGGTTCGATCGGCTGGTCCGGTTCGCACAGAATGCGGGCGGTCCTGAGCACGGAGTGCAGCTGTCGCAGGTTGCCGGGCCATGGGTGGTGCTCGAGCAGTTTGCAACTGGCCGGGCTTAGCGCGCCGCCGCCAAGGTCAGCCAGAACCGTGTCGATCAGGCTTCTGATGTCCTCCCGTTCGCGCAAGGGTGGCAGATTGAGTGTCAGGCCATTAATCCGGTAATACAGATCCTGTCGAAACAGACTCTGGCTAACGGCTTCGCCCAGTTGGGTGTGGGTGGCGCAGATCAGGTCGAAGTCGACCGGAATGGGCTGACCGCCACCGACCGGAATCACCTGCCGTTCTTGCAGCACGCGCAGCAACCGCGGTTGCAGGGCGGGTGGCATATCGCCGATTTCATCGAGAAACAGGGTGCCTTTGTCGGCTTCCAGTATCCGGCCCCGCGAGCCTGCCTTGTCAGCCCCGGTAAAAGCGCCCGGGCGATAACCAAACAGTTCGGCTTCGATCAGGCTTTCGGGAATGGCAGCGCAGTTGACCGCTACCATGGCGCCGTTGCGGGGACCAGCCTGGTGGAGTGCTCTGGCCCAGACATCCTTACCGACCCCGGTTTCGCCTTGCAGCAGGATGGGAATGCCCTGGCCGACGATGCGCCTTGCCTGTTTTATCAGTTTGGCGATGCCCGGGTCGGTACTGTCCAGTGCCAGCAGCGGATCGGGTGCTGTGGTTGGACGCGAAACCCGTGTTGTTTTGGTCAGGCTCGACGGTGCTCTGTAGGCCTTGTGTCGGGCGTGCAGGGTCTGGCCACTGTGCGTCACCAGGCTGGCCTGGGCTCCGGGCTCGGTCAATCTTGGAAACAGGGTGTGCAGGTTGAGGGGGTGTTCACTGCGGTCAGGAAGATTCAGGTGCTGCCGCGCCCAGCGATTGGCACCAATGATGTGGCCGCTATCGTCGTAAGCCAGAATACCCTCATACAAGCCCCCCAGCAGGTGAGCATGAGGGTGCAGGTACATTAAATGTGCCCGTTCGCAGGTGCGTTCGAGCAGGCTGTTCTCAATCATCGATACCGCCAGATTGACCAGCGCCATGGTGTGCCGCTGTGACTGCCGTGCATCGCTGGAAATATCGAGTACACCAATCACCTGGCCATTGGGATCAAATACCGGCACAGCAGCACAGGTTAAAAAGCCGTTCTGGTCGAGAAAATGCTCCTGGCCATGCACCACCACCGAAAGCCCCTCGCTGGCGGCGGTACCAATGGCATTGGTGCCCCGAGCGCCTTCACTCCAGACACCGCCCGGCATCAATTCTACGCGTCGAGCTTCCGGTACAAAGCCCGCATCGCCCACACCATGCAGAATTGTGCCTGTCTGGTCAGCCAGTAAGACGGCGCACTGGGTGTCCTGAATTTGCTCGTACAGACTTTCCAGTTGCGGACGGGCGATGGCGAGCAGGGTGTGGTTGCGTTCGCGAATGTCGCGAAATTCAGGTTGCGACAGCCGCGCTTCCCGGCTGCAGTGCTCCGGTGTCAGGCCTGCCTTGAGGCTGCGCTGCCAGGAACGCTCGATCAACGGCGATATCAGCGAGCCGGGCGTCTGGCGCTGTTCAAAAAACTGATGCCTGGCGGCAGCCAGTGCCTCGGCACTGGGGTGAGTCGAAGAAGCCATCTGTGATCTCCCGGGTGAGGCATTTTGCAACACCTGATGCACCCTGCAACACCCTGTTCGGGTGATCGCCGATACCCGACCGGCGTTTGAGTTTTTATTCTTGTAGTCGATGTGCGTGCTGAGTGGCCCATAATTACTGGGGTTGCGGCGATATTCAGAGGGGCGCAAAGCCCCGGCTGGCACGCCTTGCAGGTCTGGTTCACCTTGCTGTTCAGCTCCTTTGTTTTAGCCCCTTCCCGGCATCAATGCAAGCGCTGGCACGGCTGTTGCGATTACCTATGTGGATTCACACAAAACAACAACAGCAAGAGGTAACAACCATGCTCTATTCGCACCCCGGCCAGCCCGATTCTCCCGTCTCCGTAAAAACGCGATATGGCAACTTTATTGGCGGACAATGGGTCGAACCCGTTAAGGGCCAATACTTTGATAATGTGTCGCCAGTGACGGGCGATATCTTCTGCCAGATTCCGCGCTCCAGTGCCGAAGACATCGACCTGGCACTCGATGCCGCCCATGCCGCCAAGGCCGCCTGGGGGGCAATGTCGGTCACCGCGCGCTCCAACCTCCTGCTGAAGATTGCCGACCGGCTTGAACAAAACCTGGAAATGATTGCCATCGCCGAAACCTGGGATAACGGCAAGGCCGTGCGGGAAACCCTGAATGCCGATGTACCACTGGCGGTTGACCACTTTCGTTATTTTGCCGGGGCGATTCGTGCGCAGGAAGGCTCCATCGGTGAGATCGACGGGCACACCGTTGCCTATCATTTTCACGAACCGCTGGGCGTGGTCGGGCAGATCATTCCCTGGAATTTTCCGCTGTTAATGGCCGCCTGGAAGCTGGCTCCGGCACTGGCCAGCGGCAACTGCATCGTATTGAAGCCCGCCGAGCAGACGCCCTGGTCCATTCTGAAATTCATTGAACTGATTGAAGATCTGCTGCCAGCGGGTGTGTTGAATGTTGTGAACGGCTACGGCGCTGAAGCCGGCCAGGCACTGGCGACCAGCAAGCGTATTGCTAAAATTGCCTTCACCGGCTCCACGCCAGTCGGCTCGCACATTCTCAAATGTGCCGCTGAAAACATCATTCCCTCTACTGTAGAACTCGGTGGCAAGTCACCCAACATCTACTTCGAAGACGTGATGCAACATGAAGACAGCTATCTGAGCAAGTGCATCGAGGGGGTGGTATTGGCGTTCTTTAACCAGGGCGAAGTCTGTACTTGCCCGTCCCGTTTACTGGTGCATGAATCGATTTACGACGAGTTCATGAAGAAAGTGATTGAACGCACCAACCAGATCAAACGCGGTAACCCGCTGGATACCGACGTGATGGTCGGCGCTCAGGCATCACAGGAGCAATTCGACAAGATCATGGGCTACTTTGCCATCGGCAGGGAAGAGGGCGCAGAGTTCCTGCTGGGCGGTGATCAGCTGGGCACAACGGAAGGCAAGTACGAGTCCGGCTTCTACATTCAGCCAACGCTGATTAAAGGCCACAACAAGATGCGCGTCTTCCAGGAAGAAATCTTTGGCCCGGTGGTGTCGGTCACCACCTTTAAAGATGAGGCCGAAGCGCTGGAAATCGCCAACGATACCGAGTTCGGCCTGGGCGCCGGTTTGTGGACACGGGATATGAATCGGGCCTACCGCATGGGCCGCGGCATCGAAGCCGGCCGCGTCTGGACCAACTGCTACCACCATTACCCGGCACACGCGGCCTTCGGTGGCTACAAGAAATCCGGTGTCGGCCGCGAAAACCACAAAATGATGCTCGATCACTACCAGCAGACCAAGAACCTGCTGGTCAGCTACGACGTGAACCCTATGGGCTTCTTCTAGTTGGTGCCTATAGTCCGTGCCAGACACCGGGTGTACCTATCTGGGGTCGGCGTGAACCCATCCATGGGGCCTAGGCTGCAGCATCCATGCTGCAGACTACCCCAGATAGGTACACCCGGCGCCTGACACTCGGTTTGTTGCTCAGTTTACATTTGACCCCTTTTCTCCAAGGTTTGGAACTTGCAGCAGGTGAGCGAAGGGTGGTGGGGCTGCACTTGCGGGGGTATCTGAGGCATGGATGCCGAAGTTAAGCCTACATGGAAGTATTCACGGCGCCCCCGCAAGAGCAGCCCTACCACCCTTCGCGGGTTCAAGGCGATGCAGCTGCTTGAACTCCGGAACTTGGTTTCCGGGGGTTGTTATCTACTCCCCAGCCGCTATTATGCGCGTCCCTTTACCGACTGAGCCTGCAGCACCCATTGTGATTCTTACGCCACCCTAGCGCACCATCCCATCTCTGCAGACGCCTATGTCTGACCTAATCTGTTCATCCAGGACACGCATCCTGTATGGCTCGCCGATACGCGGCACTTAATCGTTAACTCGTACCCTCTGAGGTCCCTATGTTGTTATCTTCTACCCGAAAAGACTGGTTCGGGAATGTTCGTGGCGATGTGCTCGCCGGTTTGGTTGTTGCTCTCGCGTTGATCCCCGAAGCCATTGCCTTTTCCATCATTGCAGGCGTTGACCCAAAGGTTGGTTTGTACGCGTCCTTCTGCATCGCCGTTGTCGTCGCCTTTACCGGCGGCCGGCCGGGTATGATTTCGGCCGCCACCGGCGCCATGGCATTGTTGATGGTGACGCTGGTGAAAGAGCATGGGCTCGAATATCTGCTGGCGGCAACGCTGTTGACCGGTGTTCTGCAGATTGTGATTGGTTATTTGCGAATGGGCGAGCTGATGCGTTTTGTATCCCGCTCGGTGGTTACCGGTTTTGTGAATGCGCTGGCGATCCTGATTTTTATGGCCCAACTGCCTGAACTGACCAATGTCACCTGGCACGTCTATGCGATGACGGTAGCTGGCCTGGGCATCATTTATCTGTTTCCACTGATCAACAAAACCATCCCCTCGCCGCTGGTGACCATTGTTGTACTCACGGGCGTAAGCATGGTTCTGGGGCTTGAAATCAGAACGGTGGGCGATTTGGGCGAACTGCCGGATACCCTGCCGATGTTCCTGTGGCCTGATGTGCCGCTGACCCTTGAAACCCTGCAAATCATTTTCCCCTATGCGTTTGCGCTGGCCATGGTCGGGATTCTCGAATCTCTAATGACAGCGACCATTGTCGATGATCTGACCGACACCCCCAGCGATAAAAATCGCGAGTGTAAGGCCCAGGGCGTTGCCAACATCGGTTCTGGCTTGATGGGTGGCATGGCCGGTTGCGCCATGATCGGACAGTCGGTCATCAACGTTAAATCGGGCGGTCGTGGGCGTTTGTCGACGCTGATTGCCGGAGTCGTGCTGCTGATCATGGTGGTCTTTCTGAACCCCTGGGTGTCGCAGATACCGATGGCCGCCCTGGTGGCGGTGATGATCATGGTCTCTATCGGTACCTTCAACTGGGGCTCGTTCAAAGACCTTAAGACGTACCCACTGTCGACCAATATTGTGATGGTCGTTACCGTTGTCGTTGTGGTCTGGACGCACAACCTGGCCTACGGTGTCTTTGCGGGCGTGCTGCTGGCGGCATTGTTCTTTGCCAACAAGGTGGGGCACTTTATGTATGTCACCAGTGAGCTGGATGAACACACCGATACCCGTCGTTACAGCGTCATCGGCCAGGTCTTCTTTACGTCATCCGAGAAGTTTTTGGCGTCATTCGACTTCAAAGAAGCCGTCGATCATGTTGTTATTGACCTGACCCGTGCTCATTTCTGGGACATCACCGCCGTGGGCGCACTCGACAAGGCCGTGATCAAGTTCCGCCGTGAAGGGGCACAGGTTGAGATCATTGGCCTGAACGAAGCCAGTGAAACCATCGTTGACCGCTTTGGGGTGCACGATAAACCCGAAGAGATCGACAAAGTGTTAGGAGGTCACTGATGTTTAACAACGACAATAAAATACTGGCCTGTATCGATGGTTCCAAATACAGCCAGTCGGTCTGTGACTATGCCGCCTGGATCAGCCAGCGCACGGGTGCACCCTTGCAGTTATTACACAACCTGGAGCATCCGGTGGGTGCTTCTACGGCTGACCTGTCCGGTGCCATTGGGCTGGGCAGCCGCGATACGCTGCTGCAGGAACTGACCGAGGTCGAAGAGCAGCGTAACCGGCTGATGATGGAGCAGGGTAAGCTGATGCTGGCGGCTGCCAAAGAGCGGATCGGGCAGGGCGGTACTGAAGCCTCGACCAAACAGCGCCACGGTAGCCTTACAGAATCCCTGATCGAGATGGAAGACGACATTCGCGTTCTGGTGCTGGGTATTCGTGGCGAAGAGCACGAGCAGAACACCACACACCTGGGCGCCCACTTGGAAGCGACCATACGCGCCCTGCACCGACCCATTTTGGTGGTAAACACCGAATTTAGGGTGCCCGAGAAAGTCATGCTGGCCTACGATGGCAGCGATGCCTCCAGCAAGGCACTCGACATGCTGGCGCAAAGCCCGCTGTTTAAAGGCATCCCGGTGCACCTGGTCACGGTAGGGGAAGACCCGGCTGACTCAAACACCTTGCAGCACAAGGCAACAGAGGTGTTGCAGGCCGCGGGTCATAACGTTACTGCGGTCACCCTGGACGGTAAGCCGAGTGAAACGCTGGTGAGCTACCAGGCCGAGCACGATATTGATCTGACGCTGATGGGCGCCTTCAGCCATACCCGTTTGCGCGAGCTGGTGCTGGGCAGTCTGACCGCCAAGGTGCTGTTGAAGTCCAACAAGCCGTTGTTGTTGTTGAGGTAACGCCTGGCTCTGCAAATCAGGGGTCGTCCGATGTATCGGCTTCCCCGCTATCCTGCTCCACTTCCTTCCGCCAGACCTTCAGCACATAGATGTACAGCATGACCACCAGTGCAGCGGCCAGGCCTGAGGCCAGTATCGACGGTTGTTCAACCGCATCCGGGTTCATGGTCAGCCCCAGGCCGCCAATGGTGAAGACTTGCTGCGGCATAAGCCAGCGTTTGCGCGGGCGCCCGGTTAGAGTGGCGCGCAGGGTGAAATGCAGGGCCATGGGTGCGACCGCCAGCAGAACCCCCCACCAGGGCGCAGGTTCTGCCCCGTTCAGCAGGGCGAGAAGGGCTACTGTGGCGGCCACACCCAGCAAACCGGTGTAGGCGCGCATGAAAAAAGCGATGTTCATTGGGGCCGGGCCTGGCTTTCCAGGGTGGTCAGCAGGCTGTCGACCGTCGATTCGATGATCAGTGTGGTCGTGAGGTCGGCCCAGGCGAAGCCCTGCTCGGTCATTCGGGTGATCATGGTGAGCAGCGGATCGTAGTAACCCCTGTGATTCAGAATGGCCACCGGCTTGTTGTGGTAGCCCAGCATCTGCCAGGTCCAGACTTCAAACAGCTCCTCCATGGTGCCTGGCCCGCCGGGCAGCGCGACAAAGGCATCGGCTGGGTCGGCCATGCCGGCCTTGCGTTCATGCATGGTGTCGACGACCTGCAATTCCGTGATACCCGGATGAGCGACTTCCCGGTCGACCAGGGCTTTGGGCATCACACCCAGCACCTGGCGGCCACCGGCCAGCACGGCATCGGCCACCGCGCCCATCAGGCCAATGTTGGCGCCGCCGTAAATCAGATCATGCTGTCGCCGGGCCATTTGTTGGCCCAGGTTCGTGGCCAGATCGATGTATTCCGTACTATGACCGCTTTTTGAGCCGCAATAGACTGCTATTTGCATGACGTTCCCCTAATGAATGGCGCCGCAAGAATGCCACCTTCAGCGCCCAATCTCAAAGTGCCTGGCAGGCTTCAGTCATGATGGTGCTGTCTTGATCAAGGGTGCGGATGTCATTGACCTGGGCCTCTCCGGCTTCGGTCATGGGTACCAGCTCGGTCGTGGTGCAGTTGAGCAGATAGGTTTGATAGGTCACCTGGTCGATGTGTTGTTTTTCAAAGCGATACATCACGAAGCGGACAATGGTGTCGCCATCTTGTTCGCGCTGAACTCTGTTGTTCACATCAAGCACGGTAAAGGCATTGATCATGGGGTAAACCATGGTCCAGGGGCGCCAGACCTGGTTGGGGGACTCGGTCGAAACCACCACGGAACCCTCGGGGAGCTGCGCCTGTTTCAACTCGAACCAGCTGTACTCAAAGTTGATCTGGTAAGCCAGCATGCCCGCACCGGCAAAAACCGGGATGATCCATCGGGGGAGTTTTTTTCGGCTGAGAAAACGGAGAAAAAGGCCGATGCCAGCGGCACCCAGGCCCGATACTGCAATTGCGATTAAATGCCATAACATGAACGGTTAACCCTGAAATAAAACGGGCCTCCAAGTGGAAGCCCGTGAGAGAAACTGTGATCCTGTCAGTGTACCTGTGCCGACTCCCGGGAGCGAGAGTCAGCGGCTGTACACCGGATCAATCAGTGACTGAGGTGACTCGCTGCGCCAGCGCCTTTCGGATAGCGAACGCTTTCAACCAGTTCCTGAATTTCTTTCGGTGGTGCATCGGTCGCGTTGGAGACGAGGAAGGCAACGCCGAAGTTGATCATAGCACCGACAGCCCCGAAGGACAGTGGTGAAATACCAAACAGCCAGTTGTCAGCCGTGTTGGCCAGCATGTTGGTGTCTGGAATGAAGAACCAGCCGAGGTAGGTGAAGATGTACAGCAGCGTGGACAACAGACCTGCCAGCATACCGGCGATCGCACCCTTGTCGTTCATGCGGGTTGAGAAAATCCCCATCATGATCGCCGGGAAGATCGAAGCAGCCGCAATACCAAACGCCAGAGCCACCGTCTGCGCTGCGAACCCGGGTGGGTTGAGGCCCAGATAGGTTGCCAGCAGAATGGCACCGCCCATGGAGATACGGGCAGCCAGCATTTCACCTTTTTCACTGATGTCTGGTTTGAGGGTTTTCTTGATTAAATCGTGACTGATGGCCGAAGAAATGGCCAGCAACAAGCCTGCTGCTGTCGACAGGGCCGCTGCGATACCGCCCGCTGCAATCAAACCGATAACCCAGCCTGGCAGGTTGGCAATTTCAGGGTTGGCCAATACCAGGATGTCGTTGTTAACGGTCAGTTCATTGCCTGCCCAGCCACGAGATTCTGCGGTGTCTTCAAACGAAGGTACGGCATTGTAGAACTGGATGCGACCGTCGTTGTTCTTGTCGTCGAAGTTCACCAGACCGGTTTCTTCCCAGCTGCGAATCCACTGCGGCCGCTCGTCATAGGCCAGCGCAGGGGCTTCGGCACCATCCGGGAAGACGGTGGTCAGCAGGTTCAGACGAGCCATTGAAGCAACGGCAGGGGCTGTCAGGTACAGCAGGGCGATGAACACCAGTGCCCAGCCGGCAGACCAGCGTGCGTCAGCCACTTTAGGTACGGTGAAGAAACGGATGATCACGTGGGGCAGACCCGCAGTACCGATCATCAGTGACAGGGTAAACAGCACCATGTTCAGCTTGTTGGACACGTCAGCCGTGTAGTCCCGGAAGCCCAGCTCACGGACCACTTCATCCAGTTTGGCCAGCAATGGCATGCCGGAGTCAGTATGCTCGCTGAACAGACCGAACATCGGAATCGGGTTGCCCGTCAGTTGCAGTGAAATAAAGATCGCCGGAATGGTGTAGGCGATGATCAGCACGACATACTGGGCTACCTGAGTATAGGTAATGCCTTTCATGCCGCCGAATACCGCGTAAAAGAACACAATGACCGCCGCAATCCAGATACCTGCTGTGCTGCTGACTTCCAGGAAACGAGAGAAGGCAACGCCGGCACCGGTCATCTGACCGATTACGTAGGTTACCGATGCTACGATCAGACAGACAACGGCAACCAGACGCGCCTTGCTGCTGTAGAACCGGTCACCAATGAAGTCAGGCACCGTGAACTTGCCGAACTTGCGCAGGTAAGGAGCCAGCAGCATGGCCAGCAGTACGTAACCACCCGTCCAACCCATCAGGAAGGTTGAGTTGGCGTAACCACCGGCGGCAATCAGGCCCGCCATTGAGATGAACGATGCAGCTGACATCCAGTCGGCCGCTGTTGCCATGCCGTTGGTCACCGGGTTGATGCCGCCGCCGGCGACGTAGAACTCTTTGGTAGAGGATGCCCGGGCCCATATCGCGATACCGATATAGAGCGCAAAGGAGCCGCCTACAAAGATCAGGTTAATTGCAAATTGACTCATCTGCCTTACTCCCCGAGGTCGAATTTCTTATCGAGTTTGTTCATCTTCCAGGCGTAGAAGAAGATCAAACCGATAAAGGTGAGAATTGAACCCTGTTGAGCAAACCAGAAGCCGAGGTCGGTACCACCGAATTGAATTCCGGCCAGTAACGGACGAAACAGAATGGCGCAACCGTATGACACAAAAGCCCAGACAATCAGACAACCCAGAATCAATCTCAGGTTGGCCGACCAATACTGCGCCGCTGGGGATTTTTCATCACTCATGATGTGTTCTCCGTCTTATTGTTGTTGAACGAGCTAGAGAGTGCGCGGTGTTCTTAAGAATACCCAACGCTATGGTGCATAATTGCAGTGTCCATTGAAAAGCCAGACTTTAGTCGCATGGGGGAAGGGCAAGCTGTTAGCTGCGAGCTTTGAGCTGTTAGATAAGAGCAGGGATAGGCCGTGCCTGGTTGGGCTTTTTCGGTACAATGGCGGCACATTCCCGGCCCAAGTTGATCATGCCTGTTACCGCTTTACACCACCTCGTCTGTCCATTGGACGGCCAGCCACTTACGCGCCAGAACACTGCCTGGCAGTGCCCGCAGGGGCATAGCTTCGATATTGCCCGCCAGGGCTATGTGCATTTGTTGCCGGTTCAAAAAAAGCGGTCGAAAGACCCGGGCGACAGTAAAGCCATGGTGGCGGCCCGGCAACGGTTTCTGAATGCAGGTTATTACCGGTCTATAGCCGATGCGCTTAACAAGGCTGTGATGCCTGGTTTACCAACTGATGCAGCTTGTTTGGACGCTGGCTGTGGCGAGGGCTATTACCTGCGGCAGCTTGGCCAGGCGGTGCCGGAAGGTATTGAAATGCAGGTGCTGGGGCTGGATGTGTCCAAATGGGCCGTGCTGTCGGCCGCCAAACAGGACCCGGCTCCCGCCTGGGTGGTGGGCACCAATGCCCATATCCCGGTCCCGGACAACAGCCTCGATCGCGTGCTCTGTGTGTTCGGCTTTCCGGTATTCAACGAGTTTACCCGGGTATTGAAGCCAGCAGGGCGGCTGATCATGGTCGACCCGGGGCCGGACCATCTGCGTGAACTACGAGACATTATTTACCCCAGTGTCACCGAGCGACCTGAAGGGGAACGTGTTGTGCCCGAATCGTTTCAGGAGGTGAGCCGGGAAACTGTTCGCGAAACGATTGTGCTGGAGGGCGGATCAAACATTGCGGACCTGTTAGCGATGACACCGCATCTTTACCGGGCGCCCGCTGAAGGTCTGGCCAGAGCCGCCGAACTGACCCGGCTGCAACTGACACTCGATGTGCGGATTCAGGTGTTGGAAGTGACTTAACTCAAGTTTCGGAGTTCGCTAGCAAAGGATTAGCAACGGATGCCAGGTAGAGCCATCGAGGGTGGTCCGCAGCAGGGACTAAAACGCCAGGAGCGTTTTAGCATGAGCGTAGCGAGCCCGAAGGGTGAATCCCATGGATGGGATTCATAACATGCGGTCTAGGCCCCATGGAAGGGTTTACACCGACCCCACAAGGGTTCATCCGGTACCCGTTGCGGGCTATTGCTGCCCAGCCAACCCGAACTCCGGAATTTGACATAAAAAACCCGGCCTGAGCCGGGTTGATTGAATCGCCATAAGGGGCTTTTTACAGCACCAGTCTGCGAATGTCGCTCAGTACCTCGGTCAGGTAGGTCGCGAACTTGGCCGCATCGGCCCCGTTTACGGCCCGGTGATCGTAGGACAGCGACAGCGGTGTGAAGGTACGCGGCACGAATTCCTTGCCGGTCCAGTGCGGTTTCACCTGGTTCTTGGAGACACCGAGGATGGCCACTTCAGGCGCGTTCACAATGGGCGTGAACGCAGTACCGCCGAGGCCACCGAGGCTGGAGACGGTAAAGCAGCCACCGCGCATCTCGTCAGACTTCACCTTGCCATCCCGACCGCGCTTGGCGTAGTCGATGATCTCTTCGGCAATCTGCCAGATCGACTTCTTGTCGGCATCGCGAATCACCGGAACAATCAGACCGTTTGGCGTGTCGACCGCTATGCCGATGTGCACGTAGTGCTTCTGGACGATGCGCTTGCCATCGGCCATCAGCGACACGTTGAAGTTCGGGAACTCCAGTAACGCCGAAGCACAGGCTTTAACGATGAACGCCAGCGGGCTGATCTTGATGCCACGCTTCTCCATTTCGCCTTTCAGCGATTGGCGGAAGGCCTCGGTATCGGTCACATCGGCTTCGTCGAACTGAGTCACATGCGGAATGTTCAGCCAGTTACGCGCCATGTTCTGGGCGGTGATCTGCTGAATCCGGGTCAGGTCTTTCACCTCGACGTCACCGAACTTGCTGAAGTCCTGATCCGGCACGCTTGGAATGCCGGCACCGCCAGCAACCTGGGCAGGTTCCTGAACGCGCTTCTTGACCCAGGCGGCTACGTCGTCTTTTACGATGCGGCCTTTCGGGCCGGAACCAGGCACCAGCGCCAGGTCGACGCCGAACTCACGGGCCAGCTTGCGCACCGCAGGGCCGGCATGCACGGTCTTGGACGGACGCACCGGAGCGTCGTCGTGGGCCGTTGCCAGGGTCGCCGGTTGTTCTTCGGCGGCGGCTTTGGGGGCCGGGGCACTGGACTTGGCTGGCGTGTCGTCAGGCTTGGCAGAAGACGCTTCACCACCGCTGACTTTCAGTTTCAGCAGCGGCGTGCCTTCACTGACCTTGTCGCCGGTCTTGACCAGCACTTCAACCACTTCACCGGCTTCCAGGGCCGGGACTTCCATGCTGGCCTTGTCGGTTTCCAGAACGACCATGGGGTCATCGATCGCCAGGGTGTCGCCAGGCTTAACCGAGACTTCGATGACATCCACTTCGGACGCATCGCCAAGGTCTGGCGTATTGACCGTGATTACGCTGTCTTTGCCACCACCTGATGACGCAGGCGCGTCCGATTGTTTGGCGTTGTCGTCGCTTTCCTGGCTGTTATCCGCCGACGATTCCGCACCGCCCGCCGATTTCACTTCTACCAGAACGCTGCCTTCTTTAACCTGGTCGCCTTCCTTGATCTTGATCGAGACCACTTCACCGGCGACATCAGATGGCACTTCCATGCTCGCCTTGTCGGATTCGAGCACCACGATGGGGTCGTCGACCTCAATGGTATCGCCGACCTTGACGTTGATTTCAATCACGCCGGCTTCGTCCATGCCGATGTCAGGCACCTTGACGGACACGACTTCGCCACCGCTTTTTGGGGCTTCTTTTTGGGCCGGTTTTTCGGCCTTTTCTGCAGACGGCTTGTCAGCTTTCTCATCCGATTTTTCATCAGACGCTGCACTGTCGTCGCTGTCGGAGTCGCCTTCAATTTCCAGGTACAGAATTTCGTCGCCTTCTTTGAGGCTATCGCCTTCTTTTACTTTCACCTGGGTGACTTTCCCGGCTTTGGGCGACGGGACATCCATGGAGGCCTTGTCCGACTCCAGCACAATCAGGGTATCGTCTTCGCTGACGGTATCCCCGGCTTTGACGCTGACCTCAATAACCGAGGCCTCGTCCATTCCCAGATCGGGAACCTTAATGATTTCAGTTGCCATGTATGACTCCTAAATCCGCTCGTATCCTGTACCCGATCAAGACAGCGCCGGGTTGGGTTTGTTGGGGTCGAGGTTGAACTGTTTCAGCGCCTTGGTGACGTCTTTCGCATCAACAGTGCCTTCTTCCGCGAGGGCGTTCAGAGCGGCGACAACGATCCAGTAACGGTCGACTTCAAAGAAGTGACGCAATTTCTCGCGCGAGTCGCTGCGGCCAAAGCCGTCGGTACCCAGCACGTGGTAGTTGTGCGGAACCCACTTACGGATCTGGTTGGCGTAGTTTTTCATGTAATCGCTGGCGGCAATCACCGGACCACGGCGGCTTTCCAGCATCTCGGTCACGTACGACTTCTTCTTGTCGCGTTCCGGGTTCAACAGGTTGTCGCGGTCGGTGTTCAGGCCATCGCGGGTCAGTTCGTTGTAGCTGGTGACGGCCCAGACATCGGCCTGCACGCCAAAGTCATCGCGCAGCAGGGTGGCAGCGGCCCGTACTTCCTGAAGGATGGAGCCGGAACCAAACAACTGAACCGCCTTCTTGCCTTTCTTGACGCCGTCTTCAAGCAGGTACATGCCGCGCTTGATGCCATCGACCATCGCCTCATCGAGACCCGGGTTGTGGTAGTTCTCGTTCAGCGTCGTGATGTAGTAGAAGACGTTTTCCTGGTCTTCAACCATGCGCTTCATGCCTTCCTGAACGATGGTGACCAGTTCGTAGCCATAGGTGCAGTCGTAGGTGACGCAGTTCGGAATGGTGCCGGCCAGTACGTGGCTGTGGCCATCCTGGTGCTGCAGGCCTTCGCCGTTCAGGGTGGTGCGGCCCGAGGTGGCACCGATCAGGAAGCCACGCGCCTGGAGGTCACCGGCGGCCCAGGACAAATCGCCCACGCGCTGGAAGCCGAACATTGAATAGTAGATGTAGAACGGAATCAGCTGGCGGTTGTAGGTGCTGTAAGCCGTTGCGGCCGCCAGCCAGGAGCTGAATGCGCCACTTTCGTTAATGCCTTCCTGCAGGATTTGACCTTTAACGTCTTCCTTGTACCACATCACCTGGCCTTTATCCTGAGGGATGTACAGCTGGCCATTGGGTGAATAGATACCGAACTGACGGAACAGGCCTTCCATACCGAAGGTACGGGCTTCGTCCGGAACGATTGGCACGATGCGGTCGCCGATGTTCTTGTCTTTCATCAGCGTTGAAATCAAGCGCACAAAAGTCATGGTGGTCGAGATTTCACGATCACCGCTGTCTTTGGTCAGCGCTTCAAACGATTCCAGCGACGGCACCTTCAACTGCTCTTTGGCGGTCTGGCGACGCATTGGAATGTATCCGCCGAGGTCATTGCGGTGCTTGCGGATGTACTGCATTTCCGGGCTGTTTTCGTCCGGGCGGTAGAACGGAATCTTGCCTGCTTCCAACTCTTCATCGGAAATCGGCACACCACAGCGGTCGCGGAAGGTTTTCAGATCGTCAACGCTCAACTTTTTCAGCGAGTGCGTGGCGTTCTTGCCTTCACCGGCTTCAATGCCGTAACCCTTGACGGTGTGCGCCAGAATGACCGTCGGCTGACCGTTGTTGTCGTTCACAGCGCGATCGAAGGCCGCATAGACCTTATAGGGGTCGTGGCCACCGCGGTTCATGCGGTAGATGTCTTCGTCGCTCATATCCTTGACCATCTCGGCCAGTTCCGGGTACTTGCCGAAGAAATGTTCGCGGGTGTAGGCACCACCGTGCGATTTAAACGCCTGCAGTTCGCCATCGACGACTTCGTCCATGCGCTTCTGCAGTAGGCCCTTGCTGTCTTTGGCGAACAGCTTGTCCCACTGACGACCCCATACAACCTTGATGACGTTCCAGCCGGCACCGCGGAACATGCCTTCCAGTTCCTGGATGATTTTGCCGTTACCGCGAACCGGCCCATCGAGGCGCTGCAGGTTGCAGTTAATGACGAAGTTGAGGTTGTCGAGGTGTTCACGACCGGCCAGTGAAATGGCACCCAGTGATTCCGGCTCGTCGGTTTCGCCATCGCCGAGGAAAGCCCAAACCTTGCCGCCCTTGTCGATTTCGCCACGGTTTTCCAGGTAACGCATGACGTGCGCCTGGTAAATCGCCTGAATCGGGCCAAGCCCCATCGAAACAGTCGGGAATTGCCAGTAATCGGGCATCAGCCAGGGGTGGGGGTAGGAAGACAGACCCTTGCCGTCGACTTCACGGCGGAAGTTGTCGAGCTGCTCTTCCGACAGCCGGCCTTCAACGAAGGACCGCGCATAAATGCCCGGCGAAATGTGGCCCTGGAAATACACCATGTCACCCGGGTGGGTATCGGTCGGGGCGCGCCAGAAATGGTTGAAACCCATGTCGTACAGAGTGGCCGAGGACTGAAAGCTGGAAATGTGACCGCCCAGTTCATCACCGCTCTTGTTGGCACGAATCACCATGGCCACGGCGTTCCAGCGAATCATGGCGCGGATCTTACGCTCCATGTCGTTGTCGCCCGGGTACTTGGGTTCTTCGTCCAGGGTAATGGTGTTGCGGAACGGTGTGTTCAGCGCAAAGGGAACATCCGGACCGCCCTTGGTGATGTTGTCGGACAAACGCTTGAGCAGGAACTGCGCGCGGTCGTTGCCTTCTTCACGCATAACCGATGCCAGGGCATCAAGCCATTCCTGCGTTTCAATCGGATCGATATCGTGTTCCATAAAGTTCAGACCTCTTCCCCTATGGGTTGAATCATCAGAGTAGATTCACAAGTTGCGAGCCGGTGTGATAAGCACTGGCCCGTTTGAAATAATGGTGTAACTCTAGCCTACTATTGTCAGCTTGTGGCCGGGTTAGCGTGATTTCGCATTCTGGCGAAATTTCGCTTTTTGCTAACCCTGAAACAACAAACGGCAGCCACAGGGCTGCCGTTTTGAATTGTCGCTTTAGATGGTCATCGCGATCGTGGCCGCCCTTTTTACAGGATATTCCCAACGCTGACAATCTTAAGAGTATTGGTGCCACCATGCACACCCTGGTGATCGCCGTAGCTGAGCAGCACCAGATCACCGTCCTTGACAATGCCGCGATGCTTGAGTTCATCCACCGCGCGCTTGTTAACCTGTTCGATCGGGCCGGCGGAGACGTCAAAGGCGATGGCTTCCACACCCCGATACAACGCGCACTTGCGCTGAGTCAGCTCCTGACGGGTCATGGCGTAGATCGGCATGCCAGAGCTGATGCGCGACATCCAGCGTGGCGTCGAGCCCGATTCTGTCATACAGACAATGGCTTTCACGCCCTTCAGGTGGTTGGCGGTGTACATCACCGACATCGCAATGGCTTCATCGATGCGGTGGAACTCTGTGTTCACCCGGTGGCGCGACTGCGTTGTCAGCGGGTGCTTCTCGGCACCCAGGCAGACATCGTTCATCGCTTTCACGGTTTCCACCGGGTAGTCGCCAGCGGCGGTCTCAGCAGAACACATCACGGCATCGGTGCCATCGAGTACTGCGTTCGCCACGTCGAACACTTCCGCCCGGGTTGGGAACGGGTTGTCGATCATCGACTCCATCATCTGGGTGGCGGTAATCACAACACGGTCGAGTGTCCGGGCCCGCTTGATGATGTGCTTCTGCACGCTGATCAGCGCCGGGTCGCCAATTTCAACGCCCAGGTCGCCACGCGCGACCATGACGACATCGGACGCGAGGATAATGCGATCGAGGTTGTCGTGGTCCAGCACCGCTTCGGCACGTTCCAGCTTAGCCACGATCTCTGCTGTTGAACCGGCTTCGGCCAGCAGCTGACGGGCTTCGTTCATGTCTTCGGCATTGCGCGGAAATGACACGGCGATGTAGTCAACACCAATGGCCGCTGCGGTCTTGATGTCTGCCTTGTCTTTCTCGGTCAGTGCCTTGGCCGACAAGCCACCGCCCAGCTTGTTGATGCCCTTGTTGTTCGACAGCGGGCCGCCCTGGGTCACGGTCGTGTGAACGGCGTTGCCTTCCACTTTATCGACCTGAACCTTTACCCGGCCATCATCCAGCAAGTAGATGTCGCCGGGCTTGCTGTCGGCGGCCAGTTCCGGGTAGTCGATGCCAACCCGGGTGGCATCACCGGCGTTTTTGTCGAAGTCGACATCGAGTATGAATGCCTGGCCGTCTTCGAGCTGGACTTTGGTGTCCTTAAAGCGGGCAATGCGGATTTTCGGGCCTTGCAGGTCGCCGAGTATACCGACGTGAAGACCGTGCTTTTTCGCAATGGCGTGAACTTCATCGGCACGACGCTGATGATCTTCCGGGCTGCCGTGCGAAAAGTTCAGGCGAACGACGTTGGCGCCTGCAAGAATCAGTTTTTCAAGCACGCCATCGCGATCGGTGGCTGGGCCCAGGGTGGTGACGATTTTGGTACGTCTCATGGTATCTCTGATCTCTTGTTGTCGGGTCTGGCTGTGACACTCAGATCTTTACTCGCAGAAAAGCCCGGGTCAACCGGGCTTTTCTGGGGGACTTACTTGGCGTTCATCAGGGCAACGGTGCTGTCCAGCATACGGTTGGAGAAGCCCCATTCGTTGTCATACCAGGACATAACCTTGACCAGACGACCCTGAACGCGGGTTTGAGTCGCGTCAAAGATCGAGCTGAAGCTGTTGTGGTTATAGTCGGAAGACACCAGCGGTTCCACGTTGACGTCGAGTACCTTGGCCAGGTTCTTGTCGGCTGCAATGGCATCGGAGATGGCTTTGTTGATGCCCTCGACAGTGACGTCCTTGCTGGCTGTGAAGGTCAGGTCAACCAGCGATACGTTGGCGGTCGGAACACGCACGGCCATGCCGTCGAACTTGCCTTCCAGTGCCGGAACAATCTTGCCAACCAGAGCGGCGGCGCCGGTCTTGGTCGGGATCATGTTCAACGCAGCGGCGCGGGCGCGGTACAGGTCTGAGTGATAGACATCGCTCAGACGCTGGTCGTTGGTGTAGGAGTGAATTGTGGTCATCAGACCGCTTTCAATGCCAACGGCGTCGCTCAATACTTTGGCAACGGGTGCCAGGCAGTTGGTGGTGCATGAAGCGTTGGAAATGACCGTCATGTCACTGGTCAGGATGCTGTCGTTGACGCCGAAAACCACGGTGGCGTCCACTTCCTTGCCTGGAGCAGAGATGATGACTTTCTTGGCGCCGGCGGCAATGTGCTTGCTGGCGCTGGTCTTGTCGGCGAACAGGCCGGTGCACTCGTACACCACATCCACGTTCAGCTTGCCCCAGGGCAGGTCGGCCGGGTTGCGCTCGGAGAAAATGCTGATTTTGTCGCCGTTGACGTACAGCGCTTCGTTGTCGGAGGTCACCTCAAAGCCGAAACGACCGTGAACGGTGTCGTACTTGGTCAGGTGAGCGTTGGTTTTGGAATCACCCAGGTCGTTGATGGCAACGATCTCGATCGGGTAGTCCTTGCCAGCCTGGTTGGCTTCATACAAGGCGCGCAGGACATTGCGGCCGATACGGCCATAACCGTTAATAGCAACGCGGATCTTGGACATGGTGTGCTCCTTAGCGTTAATGAGGCGGTGTTTGAGCCACCGCCGGATTGTTTTAAATAAGCTCGTCTGGTCGCAACCCGGTGTCACCGGGACGTCTGACCAGATCAGCCGCCCGCAGGCGCCTGATGAAATTCGTTGTCGGTTTTGCTAGCCCTGCCGTAACGGCACCGTCCCCGATTGATCTCGCCAGTGGGTGTGGTTACCCAGTCTAGTGGGCGAGTTGCGGTGTAGCTAACTTTCATAGTTATACAACAAAACGGGCGCATTCTGCCAGCTTCAGGACAGATTTCACAGTTATTTGTAGTTTTATTACATCTTTGTGTGTTTACACCGCTGATACGTAGCAACAGACCTGAGGGCTCAGGCCTGCAAGAGAGCGGGGTCGTTGCGGGCCAGCTGTTATTCGCTGTCGGGTGATTTAAACCGGGTATCGGCCAGGGCGGCCTTGATGCGCTTCAGGTGGCTCTGAAACTCGGGGCCGTGCTTGAGGATGACGCCGGTGGCGAGCACATCAATGATGGTCAGGTGCACGATACGCGAGGTCATGGGCGTGTAGATGTCGGTGTTTTCCGGGCTGTCGACGCCGAGCAGAATATGGCTTTCTTCCGACAGGGGCGTGTGCGGCTGGGTGATGGTGATCACCGTCGCGCCGGACTCGCGGGCAATGCGAGCGGTCTCGACCAGCGCTATGGTACGTCCAGTATTGGAGATAATGATGACCACATCGCCGGGCTTGGTGGCCGCAGCCGCCATGCGCTGTTGCAGCACATCAATATAGGCAACGCAGGGCGTGTTAAGGCGAAACAGCTTGTGCTGGGCGTCCATGGCGACACTGCCGGAAGCGCCCAGACCGTAAATTTCAATGCGCCGCGCCTGGGCCAGGGCGTCGACTGTGCGGCTCAGCGCATTGGGGTCGATGGAGCGCTTGGCGTCGCTGATGGCGCTCATCGTCGCCTCGAATATTTTGCTGCTGTATTCCTCGACGTTGTCGCTCGATTCCACATTGCGGTTAACGTAGGGCGTGCCGGTGGCCAGGCACTGGGCCAGTTTCAGCTTGAAATCGGGGAAGCCGGTGCAATCGAGGCTGCGGCAGAAGCGGTTTACGGTGGGTTCTGACACGTTGGCCGCTTTGGCCAGGCTGGCAATGCTGGAGCGAATCGCCTTGTTCGGATCCTCAAGAATGACGTTGGCCACCTTGCGCTCACTTTTGCTCAGGCAACTGGGGTTGGACTTGAGACGCTCCAGAATGTTCACAGACATGGACTGACAATCCTTGGTTGATTGCATGGGGTGCTGCAAACGCGCCAACCCCCCGGGTTGAGTGTTCGCGATTGTAGGGAATTCAACCCGCTGGCGAAAGCACACTGTGTGACTATCTTTTCCCTCAGACCTAATAACGACATGATTGACACCCAGTATGGTCGCCGTTCACATTGTTGTAAAATTACAAATATGGGCGACATAGGGCTTTCTTTGCCGTAAAATTGAAAATAAATTACAACACGGCGTGCCTGCCCGGCCAACCAGCCAGGCTCATTCAGCCCGCCGGAACCGCATTTGACCTGGAGTGATCTATGCAACACAACACGACCTGTTTCCCTTGTAACGTCGTTATTTTCGGCGGCAATGGCGATCTGGCCATACGCAAACTGCTGCCTGCGCTGTACAACCTCGATCGGGGCGGTTATTTGTGCGAGGGCACTCAGGTCATCGGCGCTTCCCGGACCGACATCGGCCGCGATGGCTACATCGAAATGGTTCGCCAGGGTATCGACGAGTTCGGCGACCCGGATTGCTGGGACGAAGCCGTCTGGGAACGGTTTAAGGATCGCCTGAACTACGTCGCCGTTGACGCCCGCAATCTCGACAGCTTCAAACTGTTAAAGAAGGCGCTGGGCAAATCCTTCACTCAGAACGACACCGTTTACTATATGTCGACCGCGCCCGACTTCTTTGGCGATATCACTGACAATCTGGCCGCTGCCGGTCTGGTCAGCGACCGCACCCGGGTGGTAATGGAAAAGCCCATCGGCAAAAGCCTGGAATCGTCCAAAACCATCAATGATGCCGTTGCCCGTTCGTTCCCCGAGAAGAACATCTATCGCATCGACCATTACCTCGGCAAGGAAACCGTGCAGAACCTGCTCGCGGTTCGCTTTGCCAATGCGCTGTTCGAACCGGTCTGGACCAATGCCCACATCGACAACGTGCAGATCACCGTGGCCGAAACCGTCGGTGTGGAAGGCCGCTGGGGTTACTACGATGACTCCGGCGCCCTGCGCGACATGATTCAGAACCACTTGCTGCAATTGCTCAGCCTGGTGGCCATGGGCGTGCCCGTTTCGCTGGATGCCGAAGCGGTCCGGGCGGAAAAACTCAAAGTCCTGAAATCACTGAAGAAGATGTCGGTTGACCGGGTGCGGCGCAACACCGTGCGGGCCCAATACACGGCGGGCAATATGGATGGCCGCAAGGTGCCGGGCTACAAGGAAGAGGAAGGCGGCGTGCCCGACTCGCAAACCGAAACGTTTGTTGCCATTCGCGCCGATATTCACAACTGGCGCTGGCGCGGTGTGCCGTTTTATCTGCGTACCGGCAAACGCCTGCCCGCTCGCTACAGTGAAATTGTGATTCAGTTTAAAGACGTGCCGCATTCCATTTTCCCCGGCACCGCCAACATGAGCCCGAACAAGCTGGTAATCCGTTTGCAGCCCGAAGAATCCATTCAGCTGTACATGATGAACAAGCTGCCCGGCCTGGGCGAAGGCATGGAAGTCACTCCGGTGACCTTGAACCTGACGCTGCCCGACCGCATCGCGGATTCACGCGTGCCTGAAGCCTATGAACGGTTGATTCTCGATGTAATACGCGGCAACTCGACTCTCTTTGTGCATCGCGATGAAGTTGAAGCTGCCTGGGTTTGGGCTGACGCCATACTGGACAGCTGGGCGACCGCTACGGTTGATCCGCACGTGTATCCGGCAGGAAGCTGGGGCCCGCAAGCGGCGTTTGAACTGGTGGCGCGCGATGGCCGCAGCTGGCACGAAACCAATTAAGGAGCCTGCACCATGACCATGACACAACACGATTTCGACAGCCGTGATGCGCTGACCGACGCCCTGGCCGGTGACATACTGACCCGCCTCAAGGCCGACATTGAAGCCAAAGGTGAGGCCGGGCTGGCGGTATCAGGCGGGCGCACCCCGGTGGCCCTGTTTCAGGCACTGAGCCAGGCGGATCTCGACTGGAGCAAGGTGACCGTTACCCTGGTGGATGAACGCTGGGTCTCGCCTGACCACGACGACAGCAATGAAAAACTGGTGCGCACCCACTTGCTGCAAAACAAGGCCGCCGTCGCGCGTTTTATTCCGCACAAAACGGCGGCTGAGTCGCCCTTTGAAGCCGAGTCGGAATTGAACAAGGCACTGGCCGCCTTGCCCGATCGGCTAACCGTATCGATTCTGGGCATGGGAGAAGACGGCCACACCGCGTCGTTTTTCCCGGGTGCCGATACCCTGGCAAAAGCGCTCGATGCCGATCTGCACAGCGACTGTTGTGCGGTGGTGCCCAAGACCGCACCACACCCGCGCATGACGCTGACGCTGCAACGCATTCTGCGCAGCGACTGGATCGTATTGCACCTGACCGGTGCCGGTAAGAAACCGGTGCTTGAAAATGCGCTGGGTGATGGTCCGGTCACCGAGCTACCGGTGCGCAGCGTGCTGAAGCAAGACCAGACACCGGTGTCTGTGTACTGGGCCGAATAAGCGTTTTCGGCAGTGGCGTCACTGTCCAAACAGGAGTGAATAATGAACACCGAATTGATTCGCGTCACCGAACGCATTGTTGAACGCAGCCGGGCTTCGCGTCAGTTGTACCTGACGCGCATGAAGGACGCGGGCGATAACATTCCGGACCGCAAGCAGCTCAGCTGTGGCAACCTGGCACACGGCTTTGCCGCCTGTAACGAAACGGAAAAGAACACCATCAAGATGATGAACGCTGCCAACCTCGGCATCGTCACAGCCTACAACGACATGCTCAGCGCGCACCATCCGTATGAGCGTTTTCCCGGCATCATCAAGGCAGCTGCCCGCGACATGGGCTGCACCGCTCAGGTTGCGGGTGGAACGCCTGCCATGTGCGACGGCGTGACTCAGGGTCAGCCGGGCATGGAACTGAGTCTGTTCAGCCGAGACAACATCGCCATGTCGGCGGGCATTGGTCTGTCGCACAACATGTTCGACGCGGCACTTTACCTGGGTGTGTGCGATAAAATCGTACCCGGACTCGTCATGGGCGCGTTGCGCTTTGGTTATCTGCCCACCGTCTTTGTACCGGCTGGCCCGATGCCATCCGGCTTGCCCAACAGTGAGAAAGCCCGCGTCCGGCAGGAGTATGCTCAGGGCAAGGTTGGGCGCGATGCGTTGTTGCAAGCCGAATCGGATTCCTATCACAGCGCGGGCACCTGTACCTTTTACGGCACCGCCAACACCAACCAGATGCTGATGGAATTCATGGGCCTGCACCTGCCGGGCAGCAGTTTTGTGAATCCGGAAAACAGCATGCGCGATGCACTGACCCGCGAGGCCACGCAGCAGGCAGTGCGCATCACCAAGCAAAACGGTCAGTACACTCCGTTGTATGAAGTGCTCACTGAAAAAGCCTTTGTGAATGGCCTGGTCGGTCTGCTCAGCACGGGCGGTTCCACCAACCTGACCATTCACCTGATTGCCATGGCGCGTGCCGCTGGCATTGTGCTGACCTGGGAAGACTTTTCCGACCTGTCCCGCGTGGTTCCCTCGCTGGCCAAGGTGTACCCGAATGGCATGGCCGACGTGAACCACTTTCACGCCGCCGGCGGGCTTGGCTACCTGATCGGTGAATTGCTCGATGGCGGTCTGTTGCATGACGACGTCAAGACCATCATGGGCAACGGTCTGCGCAAGTACACCGAAGAGCCATTCCTCGAAGGCGATGACATTGTGTTCAAGCCGGGCGCTGGCAAATCGCTTAATGAAGACATCGTTCGCCCGGTCAGCAACCCGTTCAGCCCTGAAGGGGGCTTGCATGTGATCAAGGGCAACCTGGGCACGGGCGTTATTAAAGTGTCTGCCGTTAAGGCTGAACACCAGCACATTGAAGCACCGGCGGTGATATTCGAAAGCCAGCACGATTTGCAGGCCGCCTTTGAAGCGGGCGACCTGAACAAGGATTGCATTGTCGTGGTCCGCTTTCAGGGCCCGAAAGCCAATGGCATGCCTGAATTGCATAAGCTGACGCCGCCTCTGGGTGTCCTGCAAGATAAAGGCTACAAGGTCGCCCTGGTAACGGACGGTCGCATGAGCGGTGCCTCTGGCAAGGTGCCGGCAGCGATTCACCTGTCGCCGGAAGCCAGTGAAGGCGGACCGCTCGCTCGCGTACAGGCCGGTGACATGATCAAGCTCGACGCCCACACCGGTGAGCTGCACATCCAGGTCGACCCGGCTGAATTTGCGGCGCGCACCCCGGTTATTGGTGATTTGAAAGCCAATCAGTTTGGTGTTGGTCGCGAACTGTTTGGGCATATGCGCAGCGCAGTTAGCACGGCTGAAGAAGGCGCAACGGTATTCCGGTTTGAAGATTCCGAGGTGAACAATGGCTGAATACGGACTGGTCGCCGATATTGGCGGCACCAACGCGCGCTTCGCGCTGGCGCCGATCAAACACTTTGATCCGCTGGCCGGCTTGCCACTGACCGAACAGGATCTGGTCGCCGTCGCCGCGCTGAACGGGGCTGAGTACGAGACCATTGCGGACGCCGTTCTGGCGTATCTTGCCGGGCCGGCTGCCGACTACGAACGGCCGCATCATTCTGTGATGGCGATCGCCTGTCCGACCGACCAGGACCAGATCACCATGACCAACCACACCTGGTCCTTTAAAGTCAGCGAGCTGAAGGCCACGCTCGGCTTTGAAACCCTGGTGTTCGTGAACGATTACAACGCTCTGGCCAACTCGATTCCGCAGCTCGACAGCGACGGGCTGGTTAAGGTGGGGCGTGGTGACGCGGTACCTGGTTTGCCAATGGCCGTGACCGGTCCGGGAACGGGCTTGGGGCTGGCGGGACTGGCCTTTGGTGAAGCCGGCCCGGTAACCCTGCAGACCGAAGGGGGGCACGCGCATTTCGCCCCTACCGACGAGGTCGAGATCGGCATTTTGCAATTTCTGCTCAACAAGTATGAGCGTGTGTCGATCGAGCGACTGGTGTCGGGCATGGGTATTGAAAACATTTATCAGGCGCTGTGCCATCTGCGCGGTGTGGCTGCAGAGAGCCTGAAAGCCCCGGATATTTCGACCCGGGCGTTGGATAAGGCCGACCCACTGTGCGAAGAAACCCTGGCCCGTTTCTGCGCCATTCTGGGCAGCTATGCCGGTGATGTCGCGTTGACGCTGGGTGCCAAGGGCGGGGTTTACATCAGCGGCGGCATCGTACCGCGTTTCCTGCCTTATTTTCAGAACAGCCAGTTCCGCTCCCGGTTCGAGGCCAAAGGACGTTTAAGCAGCTTTAACCAGCCGATACCCACGTACGTTGTCGTCGCCAGACAGCCCGGTTTGCTCGGGTCGGCGGCGGTGCTGAATCATCGACTGAATACAGTAACCGCCTGACGGGTGTGCATCACCCAGCCGCGGTTACTCACGTTTACGCAGAGAGAAGAATATGAGCTATCAAGTCCAGGATATCCTTGAACACGCCTTTCCGGTTATGCCGGTGTTGGCGGTCAGCCGCGTCGAAGACGCCCAGCCACTGGCCCGTGCCCTTAAAGCGGGCGGCCTGACGGTGCTGGAAGTGACGCTGCGCACCAGTGCGGCGATCGACGTGATTGCCGAGATGAAAAAAGTGGAAGGCATCATTGTGGGTGCCGGCACCGTAACCCGGGTTGAACAACTGAAACAACTGGAAGCCGTCGGTGCCGATTTTGCCATCAGCCCCGGCGCAACACCGCGCCTGCTCGAAGCCGGCCAGCAAACTTCAATGCCGTTTCTGCCAGCCATCGCCAGCGTGTCGGAAATGATGCAGGGGCTGGAGATGGGTTACGAACATTTCAAATTTTTCCCGGCTGCTGCCTCGGGCGGTGTTTCGGCGCTGAAGGCCTTTGCCGGGCCCTTCCCGGATGTGAAGTTCTGCCCCACCGGCGGTATTTCGGTGAATGACTTCACCCAGTATCTGGCGCTGCCCAATGTGGTGTGCGTTGGAGGCTCCTGGGTGGTGCCGGCCGATGCGCTGAATCAGGGCGACTGGGCACGCATTGAGCAGCTCGCCCGTGAAGCCTGTGAGTTGGCGAAGCAGGCCTGAAGCTCAAGGTACTTGGTTGCCAGTGGTACGTGCCAGTTGCCGGGTATACCTATCCGGGGTCGGGCGGAATGCCGCCCACTCAACCCTTCCGTGGGGCCTAGACCGCAGCCGAGGCGTCGGACCGATCCTTACTGCGGACTACCCCGGACAGGTATACCCGGCACTTGCTTGGGTGCTGGCTCTGAAACTTTTTCCGATATCCGTTTTACAACGCCTGAGTCATAAGGCACAAAGGTTGCAGCTTATATTGCAGTCCTGCCCTTTCTGGAGTGTCAAACAATGACCGATAACACTGACCATCTGAACGCTCCCGGACGTCTTGATCAGTATTTCGACGAAGTGTACGCCACCATTTTAAGCCGTCAGGATGCCAAAACCGGTCTGTTTCCGGCCAGTACTGACGTAAACGGTCACGGTGACTACACCGATGCCTGGGTGCGCGACAACGTCTATTCCGTTCAGGCGGTCTGGGGCCTTTGGCTGGGTTACCGGCGCACCAACCATAACCCGGGGCGTACCGAATACCTGGGCGACTGTGTTACCCGGTTGATGCGCGGTCTGTTGTCGGCCATGTTGCGTCAGTCGCACAAAGTCGAGCGGTTCAAATACACCCAGAACCCGATGGATGCACTGCACGCCAAGTACGGCACCCAGAGTGGCGACGTCGTGGTCGACGACGACAAATGGGGCCATCTGCAACTCGATGCGACCTCGATATTTCTGTTGATGCTGGCGCAGATGACACGCTCCGGGTTGCGCCTGATTCACAGCGTTGATGAAGTGAATTTTGTGCAGAACCTGGTCTGGTATATCGGCCGTGGTTACCGCACACCGGATTACGGCATCTGGGAGCGGGGCAACAAGATCAACAACGGTCACGTTGAAATCAATGCTTCATCGGTTGGCATGGTAAAGGCTGCACTGCAGGCGATGCGCGGCCTGAACCTGTTGCACGACGCTCACAGCTACCGCGGTGTCATTCATGTGGTACCGGATGAAATCGCCCGTTGCCGGACGACGCTCGAAAACCTGTTGCCGCGCGAATCCCTGTCGAAGGAAGTGGATGCCGCCTGTCTGTCGGTCATCGGTTACCCGGCGTTTGCCGTGGAAAAGAAAAGCCTGGTTAATACCACCCGCGACCACATACTCGACAAACTGGCTGGCCGTTATGGCTGCAAGCGTTTTCTGCTCGATGGCCATCAGACCGTGCTGGAAGACCACGACCGGTTGCATTATGAACCAGAAGAACTGCGGAATTTCGAAAACATAGAATCCGAATGGCCGCTGTTTTTCGCGTTTCTGTATCTCGATGCTTTGTTCGCCGGAGACCATGAACGCAGCGACGAATACCGGCTTAAACTGGATGAGTTGCGTGTCGAAAAAGACGGCCTGTGGCTGCTGCCAGAGCTGTATTACGTCGATCAGGAACACATCGATGCCGAACGGGCAGACCCGGGCAGCCAGCCACGCGTGGCCAATGCCAACGTACCTCTGGTGTGGACTCAGTCGCTTTATGTACTAGGTTGCCTGGTGCACGAAGGCCTGGTCACCACCGATGAACTTGACCCGGTTGCCGCGCACAAACGCATCGGCCGCAAGCAGCGGTCGTCGGTACTGGTGGGACTGCTCGCCGAGAACGAAGTGGTCAAAGAGCGGCTTGCGGCACGGGGTCTCTGGTCGGAAACGGTCGACCAGCTGGACCCGGTGCGGGTGTTGCCGCCACTGGAACTGGCGCGGGTGTTCAATGTGGTTGGTCAGAACCGAACGCTCGGCCTGACCGGTCGCCCACAACGCCGGCCGCGCTCGCTGGCAACAGCACAGCTTTATCAACTGGGTGGCGAGAGCTGTGTGTTTCTGCCCCAGTTCCAGAATCGGGATACCTTTTATCTGGCGTCCGATAACCAGCTGCTGTGTGAAAAAATCCAGGCAGAGCTGAAGTACGTCAGCCGTCACTGGAATCAGGACAAACAACCGCTGATGATGCTCTATCTGACGGACACCATGACGACCGCCCGGGACGCCGGGGCGGTATTCGATTTGGTTGCCGAACTGAGCACCGGTAGCTGCAACGGTGTCACCGTGCGTACCGGCCCCTTGCTTGAACTGCTGAACGACGTCGGCACAGAACGCATTGATGATTTGAACGATTATTACGTGCCAGACGCACTGAGCCTGGTTCGACTGCGCCGAAAGAACTGGTTGCCCGAGGCTGATCAGTGCCAGCCGGTTCAGCCTTCCGTACTGTCGTTGCTGGAGCCGAGCGAAAACCTCGATCAGCAACGCGACCGCCTGCAAAACAGCACCAACCTGCGCGAACAGATGGACATCATTACCGACTGGGCCCAGGTGCATGGGCTGGATTTCGAACCCGGCATTGCGCCGCGGGTTACGGTCAAGGTACTGCTGGAAGAGGTCTATCGCAAAGCCAGTTGTCGCCATGAATGGAGTGTGTTGCGCAAGGCCGCCGGTGTGCTTGGCAAATACTGGGGTGGCCTGGAAGATTCGGTGGCCGAAATACTGGCGCGCCAGCGCATTATCAATGTTGGCCGTGCCTATTCCGACCAGGGGCTGATTCGCATGCCGCTGAGCAACCGGGAAACGCTGGCGCTGATTCGTCAGAACTGCGGTGGCGACGTGCGCGAAGCCATACTGAACCAGGAGATTCTCGTCATTCTGTCGGTCATTATGCGCGGTGAGCCCGAGCTGTTCGACGGCATGATGACCATACGACCGGGCCATCTGGCCCAGCTGATGATGGGCCGATTTGCCCAGGAAGCCTCACTGGAGCCTGACCAGGCTTTTGAGCGCCTGGCGGCGATGAGTCCGTTCGACATCCAGAGCCGGATTCGCGACATTCTGGAAAGCTATACCGAGGAAGTGGGTCGGTTGTTTTCCACCGAAGCGCTGCATTTGCGCAGTCTGCCCGGTGTTTTGCACCGGGCCGATTCGGTTGCAGAGGGTTTGCCAGGCGCTACGACCGAGAACGAGGTAGCTGACTGGCAGAACTGGCGTGAAGAGCAGGGTGTGATGCCGCGTTTCCCTGAAGCTTTCCATCAACGGCTCTGGTCGGTTTTGCAGCAATGCCGGGGCGTTGTCGTGGGAGACCGGTTTGATCCGCGCAGCCGACTGCAAAGTGATCTGGTCACCAGTCACATGACCGGGGGCGAACCCCAGTTTGCGCAACTGGTCGAGCGATTGCTCAGCCAGATAGAAAGCGCGGAGTATCGCCAGATGTCGGTCGAAGCGCTGGCAGCACTGATGGCCTTTGCCGAAGCGAACCCGCTGCTGGAGCTAGACGACTTTGTGATTCTCGATGTGGTGATCTCCCATGCCGTGCGCTTAAGCTGGCAGCACCATCATGCCAGCCAGGCAGATGCCTACAACCAGTTCCGCGGAGAAGCCTGGCAGCAGTTTTACCAGGCACCGCCCGAGACCGTACGCTACTGGCTGCTGGAATCGCTCGCCTATTTGGTAGAGAACGCACCGGAAATGGCCTGATAAGGCGCTTAGCACTGCTTCATCCTGCCGGGGGGAATCCTCCCGGCGATAAATCCGTCCGGCCCGGTGCATACGAACCGCGAAAACCGGGCCAAGGCTCGCTACACTGGCTAGACGGGTGACTGGCCCCGGAGCCTGGTGCGATACCAACGACTCAACACATCGTCGCATGCAGCGTCCGCAGCCGGTCAGGATTGAACCGCACTTTGACTGAGGTTTCTATGGCGACTGGGGTTTCTATGACGACTGGGGAGCTGGTCAGCAAGCTTGCTCACTTGCGCAACATTTCCTCTACCTTTCAGGACTATCGCGGGGTCGCTACGCAAGTCGATGCGGCCAACATTGAACGCATACTCGCCGCCATGGGCTATGACCTCGACGATGACGCCGGGCTGGCACAGCGCGCCATGCAGCTGGATCAGCAGCAATGGCAGCAACGTCTTGAGCCGGTGGTGGTGCTCAACCCGCTGCGCGGTCACGACCTGAACCTCTACCTGACCCGTGATGAATGCCATCAGACCGGCCATTGGCGTATTGAATTTGAACAGAACGTGCCTGCACGCGAAGGGCAGTTTGATCCGTCTGAACTGACGCAAACCGGCGACTACTGGATTGGGGATACCGAACACCTGCGGCTGGCACTGCCGCTGCCTTTAGATTTGCCCGAAGGCTACCATCGCATCTATTTGACCCTGGCCGGTCAAACCGATGAAACAGCCCTGATTGCGACCCCGGCCACCAGTTTTCAGCCTGAGCCGATGGCGCGGGGTGATCGCGTCTGGGGGTCGGCCATTCAGTTGTATACACTGCGCTCGTCGAACAATTGGGGCATCGGCGATTTTGGGGATCTGGCCGAACTGGTCGATACCCTGGCCGATCAGGGGGCGGATGTGATCGGCCTGAACCCGATTCACTCGCTCTATCCGATCAATCCCGACCATGCCAGCCCCTATAGCCCGTCGAACCGCAGCTATGTTAATCCGCTGTACGTGGTCATTGAGCAGGTGCCCGAATTCCAGTCAGCCACTGAGCTGCAACAGACATTGGCGGGTGCTGAGATGCAAGCTCAACTCAGTCGTCTGCGCGATCAGCCCATGGTCGATTACCGTGGCGTCAGTGCTCTCAAATACCAGGCACTGACTGAACTCTACCGGGTATTTCGACGAGACCATTTGGGCCAGAGTACCGATCGGGACCGTGCCTTTCAGGCGTTTGTCGAGCAGCAGGGTGATCCTCTGCGAGAGCATGCCACTTTCGAAGCCCTGCTGGCGCATTTTCGCCAGCAAGATCCCATGGCCTGGGGCTGGCCGTGCTGGCCAGAGGCGTACCAGGATCACCACAGCGATGCGGTACAGGCGTTTGCCGCCGAGCATGACGACGACATTACCTACTTTCAGTACCTGCAGTTTGTGGCTGACGAACAGCTTCAGGCCATTGACCGGCAAACCAAAGCGCGCGGCATGCGAATCGGCTTGTACCGTGATCTCGCGGTAGGTGCCGACCGGGGCGGGGCGGAAGTCTGGGGCAACCGCGAGAGTTTTTGCCTGAATGCCGCAGTCGGAGCCCCGCCGGATGCCCTGGGGCCCAACGGTCAGAACTGGGGCCTGCCGCCGTTTGATCCGATTAAACTGAAAGCCCAGGGCTACCAGTCTTTTATTACCTTGTTGCGCAATAACATGCGCGCCTGCGGTGCCCTGCGTATCGACCATGCCATGGCGCTGTTGCGGCTCTGGTGGTGCCCGCCCGGTGAGTCGGCGGCCTATGGCGCCTATGTGTATTACGACCTGTACGATTTGCTCGGCATTCTGAATCTGGAATCGCAGCGCAACCAGTGCATGGTCATCGCTGAAGATCTGGGTACCGTGCCGGACGAAGTGATCGACACCTTTCCGCGTGCCCAGCTGTATTCAAACAAGGTCTTTTACTTTGAAATGGCCGATGGCGTCTGCACACCGCCGGAAGACTACGCCCAGCGAGCCCTGGCCATCGTCTGCAATCACGACATGCCGACGGTGCATGCATTCTGGGCCATGTCGGATCTGGATCTGCGCCAGCAGTTGGGCATGTTCGCCACCGAGGCGGATTTTCAGGGCGAACGCGTCGCGAGGTCGAAGGCCAAACAGGCGATCATCGATGCCCTTGCTGCCTATAACCGACTACCGGACGGTATCTCCAGCGATGCCGGGAAGGTGCCTGACATGACGTTGCCGCTGTGTCTGGCAATCCATCGGCATCTGGCTGCCTGCCACTCGCAAATTGTGGCGGTGCAACTGGAGGATCTGATGCTGATCAACGCGCCGGTCAATATCCCCGGAACCAGCGATGAATACCCCAACTGGCGTCGGAAACTGACTGAAACCCTGCCGGAGTTGTTCTCAAAACCGGCGATAAAGGCCTTTTGCCAGCAGCTGAACACCCTGAGAGGTGACGGCTAAGGCTCATTCCAGAGCGGTTTGGAAGGAAATTACAGCGTTAGGTCCGGATTCGAGCTTGCAATTGGTAGTATTATTACGGCTATAATGGAGCCATTCGTCGGATGAGTCGAAAATGCCTGTAAGAAAACTACAAAGGCACTTGAAACATCCTTTGCCCCGGCACTGGGTTCGTATAACGACAAAAATGAGTGGAAGCTGATGGCTAGCATAAAATTTGACAACGTAGTGAAGAGCTACGGCGACGTAGACATCATCAAGGGTCTCGATCTGGAGATCCGCGACAAGGAATTTATGGTTCTGGTTGGCCCGTCTGGTTGTGGTAAATCAACCACGCTGCGGATGATTGCCGGCCTGGAAGAGATCACCGATGGCAAGCTGTACATCGGCGACCGGGTGGTGAACAACGTCCACCCGAAAGACCGCGACGTTGCCATGGTGTTTCAGAGCTACGCCCTCTATCCGCACATGTCGGTCTATGAAAACATTGCCTTTGGCCTGCGCTTGCGCAAACTGCCCAAAGACGAGATTGATCGTCTGGTCAGCGAGGCCGCTGACACCCTGGGCCTGACGCCCTTGCTGGATCGTAAGCCCAAAGCCTTGTCCGGTGGTCAGCGTCAGCGTGTAGCACTCGGTCGTGCCATCGTGCGTAAGCCGTCGGTGTTTCTGTTTGATGAGCCGTTATCGAACCTTGATGCCGAACTGCGGGTGCACATGCGTGCTGAAATCGCCAACCTGCAAAAGCGTCTGGCCATTACTTCGGTGTATGTAACGCACGACCAGGTTGAAGCCATGACCATGGGCGATCGCATCGCGGTTTTGCACGACGGTAACCTGCGTCAGGTGGGTACACCGCTCGATCTGTACGACAACCCGCAAAACGTCTTCGTCGCGCAGTTTATCGGCACCCCGAACATGAACATCCTGAAGATGACCGTTTCGGACGACGGGACCGAACTGACGCATCCGGACATCACCTACAAAACGCCAGAGGCCTGGAAAGCGGCCGTCAGCGAACGTAAAGGCAAAATGGTCTACGTTGGTTTCCGTCCTGAGCACATTCGTGGCGAAGGCGAACACGACTGGAAAAACGTTGCTGAAATTAAGTCCACGGCACAAATCGTCGAAACCCTGGGCCATGAAGTGGTTGTACACGCCAAGCTGGCCAATGACGACAAAACCATTGTCGCCAAGATGGATGTGCATAAGACACCAAAGGTTGGCGACGACCTGGTGTTGTATGTGAACGCCGACAAACTTCACATTTTCGACGGCGAAACCACTAACCGTCTGTAACGTCGGTTTCGCGTTTACAGCAGTGTGTAGTGCCCATAAAAAGCCGGCTTGTTAGCCGGTTTTTTTGTTTCAGTGTCAGGGAATCTTCCATGAAAATACAAATTCACTCGCCAAGCCACTACATTACCGATCTGCGATACCCCTGGTCCAAGCACCTGACGCAATGGCCACCGGAGCTTTTTGTTGAAGTTGCGCGAGGCATTCATCGCAACGTGGTTCGTTTTATCAGCAACAAGGGGCGGGTCTACGCACTCAAGGAACTGATGACGCCCATCGCCCGCAATGAATACAACTTATTGCGCGAGATGGAGGAAATGGGCTTACCAGTGGTCGAACCCGTCGGCCTGGTTACCAACCGGGATGAGGGCGTCTCTCAAGCCCGGTCTAGCTTCAGTTTGGTGGGTGATAGCATGGACATGAGCAACCGTGCGCTGCTGGTCACACACTACCTGGAAGGCGCGCTGCCGTACCGCATCATCATCCAGCAAGGCATCACCATGGAGCAGCTCGGCCAGATGCTGGATGCTCTGGTTGAATTACTGGCCCGGCTGCACCTCAGTGGTATTTACTGGGGCGATTGCTCGCTCTCCAATACGCTGTTCCGGCGCGATGCGGGCCTGATGGCCGCCTATCTGGTCGACGCTGAAACCAGTGAAATCTATCCGACGCTCAGTGATGGTCAGCGTGCCTACGATCTGGAACTGGCCGAGTTGAATCTGGCCGGTGACTTGATGGATCTGGAAGCGGCCGAACAGCTCCCGGCGGGGTCCGACCCGGTTGAATTGGCCAATTCGGTGGTCGACCGTTACAACAAGCTCTGGCGGGAACTGACCCATGATGAAATCTTCGAGCCCGAAGATCAGTTCAAAATTGAGCAGCGGGTGCGACGGCTGAATGACCTGGGCTTTGATGTGGAGGAAATGGAAATAACCACGGTCGACGATGGTCAGCGCGTGCGCATGGTGCCAAGGGTGGTGGAACACTGGCATCACCGGCGCCGGCTGAACAGCCTGACCGGGCTGCAAGTGCAGGAAAACCAGGCACGCCGGCTGCTAAACGACCTGAGCCGCTACAAAGCCTTTCTCGCCGAACACGAGGGCCGTGACATTCCCGAGCCTGTGGCTGCCTATCGCTGGTTGTCCGAAGTGTTTAACCCCAGCCTGCAAAGCATTTCCAGCGATTTGAAGGGCAGCCTCGATGACGCCGAAGTCTTCCACGAAATTCTCGAGCATCGCTGGTATCTGAGCCAGGCTGCCGGGCGTGATGTCGGCCAGGCGGCAGCGACAGAAGACTACATCAACACGGTGATGAAACGACGCAAAGCAGGAGTGTTCAAGGCGGGTGACGATCCGTTTGTGAAAACCACTAAGCGCTAGCGTTGGCCTACTTTTTGTCAGCCTGAGCTGTTTGCAGCTTGCTGTACAGCTTGTCAGCTTCTTCAGACAGCATGGAATAGCTGCGGATGTCGCCATTGCGTTGCGCCTGCTGGGCTTCCGTCAGCTTTTTTTCGTAAGCTTTTTGCAAAGACTTGGTGGTATCTCGTTTCAGAAAACTGAGCATGTTGACTCCGATTGACTATCGTTTGTTTCATATACGGTCGATTCTCTGATTCGGGCCACTGAACAGGTTTTGACTCAGGGTGGCGTTGTCAGTATATGTAAAAGGCCTTTAAAAAGTGCTAACAGGACCAGATGTATGGAAGAGCACGGGGGCCGCATCGCGGTGCTGTCAGAATGCCGCCTGATGTGGATCGATATATCCCTGGATAGTCAGTCACTATCGACAGCATAGTAATAGAGTTGCATTGATATTAGAAGTATCTAATATAATGAGTTGTAAGGATGGCACATCACCGTGCTTTCACGTTCTCACTGTAAACAGGAGCAAGACGATGACATTACGATTAGGCGATACCGCACCCGACTTTACCGTTGAGACCACTCAGGGAAAGATCACCTTCCACGAGTGGCTGGGCGATTCCTGGGCATTCTTCTTCAGCCACCCGGCTGACTTTACGCCTGTGTGCACCACCGAGATGGGACGCACGGCGCAGCTGTCTGACGAGTTTGCCAAGCGCAACGTCAAGCCGTTGGGGCTGTCGACTGATACGGTTGAAGAGCACAACAAGTGGATCTTCGACGTCAACGACACTCAGAACACTACCCTGAACTTTCCGATCGTCGCTGATGCCGACCTGTCGATTGCCAAGCAGTACGACATGATTCACCCCGGCGAAAGTCAGACAGCGGCTGTTCGCTCAGTCTTCATTGTCGACCCGAATAAAAAGATTCGGCTGACGCTGACCTACCCGATGTCGGTGGGTCGTAACTTCGATGAAATTTTGCGGGTTATCGATGCCCTGCAGTTGGGTGATGCCAAGCGGGTTGCAACCCCAGCCGATTGGCGTCCGGGTGACGAGGTAATCATTCCGCCGTCAATCAGCAACGAGGAAGCTAAAGACATCTTCCCACAAGGCTGGAACGAAATTCGTCCATACCTGCGCACCACCAAAGTCTGATTTCTATTCAGACAAAAAAAAACCCCGGTCAACCGGGGTTTTTTATTAAGGGCTGGTTTTCACCAGCCATTCTCTGCCACGCATCATTAGGTTCCAGTAAACCCAGGGAAAACCCGTGGTTTTCATCCACCAGTAGAGGCTGCGCGGTACTCTTGGGTCCAGCGGAAAGCTGGGTTTCAGGCTACCACCGTAGCCGAATTCAGCGAGCACCACCTTTCCAACTTCCACTGTCAGCGGGCAGGCACCGTATCCATCGTAAACGCCAGGCATGGCCTGTTGTTTTCTGGCAGCCAACAGATTGTCTGCGACAATCGGTACCTGTTTGCGAACTGCAGCCGCCGTTTTCGCATTGGGGGCAGAGCACACGTCGCCGAGCGAAAATACGTTGGAATAGCGAGTATGTTGCAGTGTCTTCTGATCGACATCGACCCAGCCGGCTTCGTTGGCCAGTGCGCTGGAGGCGACAACATCCGGCGCGCATTGCGGCGGTGTTACATGCAGCAGATCGAACGTGGTTTCTTCAACACTGCCATCGCCCTGTTTGAGCCAGGCTTTCTTTGCGGGGCCATCCACTCTTATCAGCGTACTGCTGAAACAGGTTTTTACACCGTACTTTTTAATATAGCTTTCAAGAACTGGCACAAAGTCAGCGACGCCGAACATGACCGCACCGGCATTGTGAAACTCGACATCAACGCCCGACAACCGGTTTTCCTTAAGCCAGTAATCGCAACTGAGATACATGGCTTTTTGCGGCGCCCCGGCACATTTGATTGGCATGGGTGGCTGGGTGAACAGCGCCCGGCCCGTCTTCAGTTTTTGCACCTGATCCCAGGTATAGGCAGACAACTCAGTGACATAATTCGATGTAACCCCGTTCTGACCCAGGGTATCCGCCAGGCCTTCAATGCCCTCGAGGTTCAGTTTCAGGCCCAGGCTGACGACCAGGTGTTCATAGGCCAGGGTTGTACCGTTATCGAGGTCAATTTCGTTGGTGTCAGGCTTGAATGCGGTGACGGCGGCTTTGATCCAGTCGACATCCGGGGGAATAAACGTCTGAGTCGGTCGCTTCAGTTGTTCCAGCGACATGACGCCGCGCCCCACCAGTGTCTGACCAGGCTGGTAAACGTGGGTCTCAGACGGTTCGATAATCGCGATGGTCAATGACGCATCGCGTCGCTTCAGCGATGCTGCGACGGACAGGCCAGCAGCCCCTCCGCCGGCGATCAGTATCTGGTAAGTCTTCATCCTGTTCCCCTTGTGCATGGGCGAGTTAACACAACAGCATCTTATTAAATAAGAAAAAACTAATATTAGAGAGAATAGGGCGCATTGGGCTAAACGTCAACTGTGGTATTTAGACGATCAGTTTGTGGGGCTGCGGGTGGTGCTGTGCGCCGGACGGGTGGGGGTACGCACCTGGTTACGACCGGAATCTTTCGCCTTGTACAGGGCATTGTCAGCCAGAACCAGCAGTTCGTCCGGGTCGGTGCAGTGCTCGGGCCAGGTTGCAATGCCGGCCGACAGCGTCAGATGCCCCAGGTCCCGGTTTTCATGGAAGATGGGTACCTGATTCACAGCAATGCGAATTTCTCCGGCCAGGGCTTCGGCATCGGCCGAACTGGCACCGGGCAAGATGGCAATGAATTCTTCCCCGCCATAGCGGCACACGACATCGGTTTCGCGAAACCGGCTGCGCATGGTGTCGGCGACCAGGCGCAAAGCTTCATCGCCGGCCTGGTGACCGTATTGGTCGTTGAACTGTTTGAAGTGGTCGAGGTCGACCATGATGAAACTCAGCGGCACCTGAGTGCGCAGTGCAATGGCCGATTCCCGGGCATAGAGCTCATTAAAGAATCGCCGGTTCTTCAGACCGGTGAGCGAGTCCTCATAAGACAGCGTCTCCAGCCGTTGCCTCAGGATCAGACTCGACAGCACCACCCCTACTTTCTCCATTGCCTGGCGAACAGATTGAAACAAATGACCGCGCCCGCTGCGGCGTTCGCCCTCGGCGACTTGTTCAGGCAAGGCGATGATCAACAGGCCAAGCACGTCAGAGCCCCGGTCGACATCTTCCACGGTAATGGGGAATACCCAGTAAGGAAAACCGTCAATATCGACCCGTGCCTGACTCATCGGGTCCAGGTATGCAGAGGCTGAGATGCCGGGGAGGTCGCTTCCTGGCCAGGTATCAGGCAACTCCGGTCCATGCTCGCCCCATCGCGACTGTAACGTGAATACCGGTTTGGTGTTAAGGCGACGATAGAGCGCGCCAACCAGAGGTTGCGTGTAAGCGGGCAGATCTGAGGCCAGGTTGTCAAAGCCCTGCTCCAGGGATTGGCTGGCGTGCAGGCGGGTGACCATGTCATTGAGCAGGAGGGTTTTTTCATGCTCATAAGACAGAATTCGGGTACGCAAGCGCTCCTCGTCAGCCAGAGTTTCGAGCTTGCGGGTACGTTCATCGACTCTCAGTTCCAATTGTTGATTGAGCGCGTAGAGCTCTTGGCGGGTTTGGTGATACTGACGCAGCGACACCAGAGTGATGACGAGTGAAAACGCCAGTCCCCCCCAGCTCAACGGGGTTTGGTTCCAGGGCAAGAAGCCGTGGGCGACCGCCATGTCGATAACCAGCAGGGCCGAGTAGAGTGCGAAGGTGGAGATGATTGCCTGTTGCTCCCGGCTTACCCGTCGCAAGTTGGGAACGACTAAAACGAACAGCAGGGTCAGTGTCGCCAGCAGCAAATAGTCAAAAGCGTAAAACGCCGAGGGCAAAATAATGACGCCGAGCAATGACAACCCGAGAGCACCAACAACGTACAATAAATGGCCTTGCCAAAGCTTGCGAATCAACCCCGTTCGGGATTCAGGCAGCCATTGTTCCAACAGCAAACCAATGGCCACCGGCAACATGAAGTAAGCGCCCGCGGCAACGTAGTCCCAGACAATAGGCTGGTACAACAGCAACAAACTGGCCGGGCTTTCGGCGGTGACCATCAATGCCGAGGCCAGAGCAAACAGGCCCACACTGACAAAGGTTCGGCGCTGGGTTTCGATGAGCGCAAAAAACAGCGCAAGCGCGGCGATAATCAGGGAAAAGGCGCTGGCGGCCAATGCGTCTGCCGAATCGACCAGCAGGGTGAGAACCTGATCCTGTCGACTGTTCAGTTTCACCTCGCCCCAGAGGCCGATGTCGCTGTAGCTCGAAAAGATTCTGAAATACAGGGTTTTGCCGCTGTACCCTTCCGGCAGAGGCACCATATGCCAGGGCCAGCCCTCAAAAGACCCCTGGCCCTGTTCATCGAAGGTGCCATAGCGGTAAATCCGTTCACCCTCGAGGTAAACTTCGGTAATCAGGTCAACGCTATAAATGTAGAGAATCGGGTCTCGCCATTCATCCGCAGGCAGGGTGACCCGGTACCACACATTGGTCTGGCCATCGCGATTGGGCGGGTTGGACGGAAAATCGATGGCCTGCCACTCGCTGCTGTCGGCCGGGTCGTCGGCCCAGCTTGGCTCGCCGTTGGCGTTGAAGGGCGAATCGCCCCAGCGGTATTGCCAGCCCTCGTCGAGTGGTTGCCCTGACGCATGCGCCTGAAGCGGCTGCAACCCGAGCACAAGGGCGGCAGCGATCAGCAGCGTTCGCACAAAAAAATATCGCATCAGGGTACTACCACAGCCAACAGACATATTAGTAATTAATGATAGTAGCAGCCTGTGGTGATTGCCTTAAAAATTGACGGTGGATCACCGGTTTCAGGGCACTGCAGTCCGTCAGAGTCTCCCTAGTTAACCGAATTCAACGGAATGCGGTTTTGGTAGAAGTAATCCAACGGGGCCGATAAGCCATTGTCGGTTACCATGCGCACGTGTTTGCGTTCCAGGTCGGAGGGGCCGGGAACGCCACAGGAGTGAGCAATCATTTCCAGAAAATACACCATCTGCCGATGGTAATGGGCCACCCGCGCGGCCTTGTCGGCCGGTACCAGGCCGCGCTGCAACTTGGGGTCGTGGGTGGTGACGCCTGTTGGGCAGGTATTTCGATTGCACTGCAACGCCTGAATGCACCCCAGCGAAAACATGAAGCCCCGGGCCGATACCACGTAGTCGGCACCGGTTGCCAGCGCCCAGGCGACTTTGCTGGGCACCATTAACTTGCCGGATGCGACGATTCGGATTCGCTCGCGCAGGCCACTGGCGATAAGCTGGTCGACCAACCACGGCAGGCTTTCCCGAATAGGCAGGCCGACGTAATCCATCAGCGGCTGTGGCGCCGCGCCGGTACCGCCATCGGCACTGTCGAGGGTAATGAAGTCGGGTGCGAACTCGGGGCCGCGTTCGCGAATCAGCTCAAACAACGCAACCAGCCAGTCGGTATCACCCAACACACATTTAAAGCCAACCGGTTTCCCGGTAACTTCTCTGATCCGGTGGATCATCGCCAACAGGTCAGCGTTCGAGGTAATGTCCAGATGGCGGTTCGGACTGATCGAATCCTGACCGATGGGAATGCCCCGGATCTTTGCGATTTGCTCCGTTACCTTATCGCCGGGCAGAATGCCTCCTTTCCCTGGTTTGGCCCCCTGGCTGAGTTTGATCTCGAACATGCGGATCTGGTCATGCGCTGCCAGGGAACGCAACTTGTCGTCGCTGAGTTCACCGGTCTGGTCCCGAACGCCGTATTTGGCAGTACCGACTTGAAACACCAGGTCGCATCCCCCCTCGAGGTGAAACGGTGACAAACCGCCTTCGCCGGTATTCATCCAGCAGCCGGCCTGTTTGGCCCCCCGGGAAAGCGCCTGTACGGCTGGCTTGGACAGGGCCCCGAAACTCATGCCGGAAATGTTAAAAAAGGATTGGGGTTCATAGGGGTGACGGCAGCCGGGACCGATGCGTTTGGGTTGCCAGTGGGCAGCGGTGTCACTCAGCGTCGGGAAGGCCGAATTCATAAACATCACCGTTCCGGTTGGCTCCAGCGAGCGGGTGGAACCAAAGGCGATGGTGTTATCGAGGTCTTTGGCCGCGCGGTAGACCCAGCTGCGTTCGGCCCGGTTGAACGGCAGTTCTTCGCGGTCCATGGCAAAGAAATATTGTCGAAAGAACTCACCCATGTGTTCAAAAAAATACCGGAAGCGACCCACCACCGGGTAGTTGCGGCGAATGCTGTGTTTACTCTGATTGCGGTCGATCAGATACAAAACCGCCAGGGTGATCAGACCAGCCAGCAACGCCAGCACCAGCAACAGCCCCAGCGCGGCCAATGAGATCAGGCCCAGATTCAGCAGATTACTGCTCATCGATTGTCCTCAGTTTGAGATTTTGGAGTAGCCTACCAGAGGATGGTCGGTTGAGGGCGGTTTCCCTTACGCCCTGGCGAATGTGCTAGTGTGCTGGTCTGTTTTTTTGTTTCCGGGAGCGACCATGACACGCCGTAAAATCGAGTTCACCAACCGGGAGGGTCATACCCTGACCGGTGCACTGGAACAACCGGATACCGGCCCTGTTCGGGTGATGGCCCTGTTTGCCCATTGCTTTACCTGCGGCAAGGACGTAGTCGCCGCGACCCGCATTGCCAGCGCATTGGCGGACCAGGGGATCGCCGTATTTCGCTTCGACTTTACCGGCCTGGGTGGCAGCGACGGCGATTTCGGCAACACCAATTTCAGTTCCAACGTCGACGATTTGCTCGATGCCGCTGAATTTCTGACTGAACACTACCAGGCCCCCCGACTGTTGATTGGCCATAGCCTGGGTGGCGCGGCCGCACTGGTCGCGGCCTCCCGGCTTGAATCGGTAGAAGCCGTAGTGACCATTGCTGCTCCATCAACGCCTTCGCACGTTCAGCATTTGTTTGCCGATCAGCACTGCGACATTACCCGGGACGGCCAGGCCGAGGTGGATATTGGCGGTCGCCACTTCAACATCAGGGCGCAATTACTGGAAGACCTTGAAGACTGGTCATCACGCAACCTGGTTGCCACCTTGCGCAAGCCCTTGCTGATTTTCCATTCACCGGTTGATGCCGTGGTGCCGGTCAGTGAAGCCGCCGAGCTTTACCAGGCGGCCATGCATCCAAAGAGTTTTGTGTCACTCGACAACGCCGATCATCTGTTGTCAAAACGCGCTGACTCCGACTATGTTGCAGCGACACTGGCGGCCTGGGCCAGCCGGTACCTGGAATTTGGCGATGAAGCCACGCCGACAGATCGGCCCCGGGTCGCAGAAGACGAGGTCATCGTGACCGAACAGGACGCGCGTTTTCTGCGCGGCCTGTACACAACACGGCATGAAGTACTGGCCGACGAGCCCAAAATTAAAGGCGGCACAGATCAGGGCCCAACCCCCTATGATCTGTTGCTGATGTCGCTTGGCGCCTGCACCTCCATGACCTTACGCCTATACGCCAATCACAAATCGCTGGCTGTCAGCGACATTCAGGTACGGCTGCGGCATTCACGGATTCACGCGGAAGACTGCCATGATTGCGAGTCGAAGAGCGGCCAGATTGAACAACTGGAGCGTCACATCAGCTACAAGGGCAACCTGACCGAAGCCGAACAGCAACGTTTTCTGGAAATCGCCGATCGCTGTCCGGTGCATAAAACCCTGACCCGGGAAATACGGATCAGAACCGAAGGCGGGCAAGAAGACTAACGTGAAGCCGGATTAGGTCGCAGCGGGCAATCGAATCCGGGCGGCAAATCCCCAGCCAAAGAGGGCCACGGCAATGCCGCAAAACCAGATGCCCAGAGCCATGGGCAAGGGTGATCCATCCATGGCCTGGCCCAGCCAGAGCCCGATCAGGAAGGAACCCAAGACCATCACCAGGCTGCTCAGGGCCGATGCTGCCCCCGCCGCATGAGGGAAAGGCCCCATAACGCCGCTTTGTGCACAGGGCTGGTTAATGCCATGCCCGATCATGAAAACGTAAAACGGCAGCAGCAACGCCCAGAGTGAGGTAAAGCCCAGCACCACCAGCAGAATCATTACCGAACTGCCCACCAGCGCAAAGGCGCCGCCGACCACAACGGTACGCTGAATGCTGACGCGCAGCAGCAGCCGACGGCACAGCAAGGTGCCGCTGATGTAAGACGCCGACATCGAAAACATGATGATGCCGTAGTGCGTTGCCGACAGGCTCAGATAGTCCATAAACACAAACGAAGACGACGCCAGAAACACATAAAGGCCGCCGTAGGTGGCAGCCTGCAGCAGGGCGTAAGACCAGAACGTATGGTGGGTCAGAATGCCGGCCCAGGTGTGCACCAGGCGGCCCGGTCGCAGCGACTGGGTGCGCGGCTCGCGCAATGTCTCTTCCAGACGAAAAGCTATTAATAGCAACACAGCGAAGCTGAATGCCGCCAGAAACACGAAGGTAAACTGCCAGCCGAGATAGGCGGTTAACAGGGCGCCGAGCGGCGCGGAAATACAGGCCAGAACGCCCAGGCCGGACAAGCCCCGGCTGAGCGCGCGCGTCGACTGGACCGGGTCGTCAAACAAGTCGCGCACCAGGGCCCGGGCACACATCACTGCCGCGCCCAGAGCGATGCCCTGAATCAGGCGCCAGCCAATCAGCCACTCCATGGCCGGCGCCAGTGCCGCGCCTATGGCCGACAAGGCGTATAAGCCAAGGCCTGCCAGCAAGACCGGCCGGCGGCCATAGCGGTCGGATACCGGCCCCCAAATCAGCTGGGACGCGCCGAAAGCGAGCAGCATGACCGACAGGGTTAGCTGGGCGTGGGCGACCGTGGTATCGAACGACGCGGTGATGTACGGCAGGGCAGGCAGGTAAAGGTCGGTCGTGAACGGCTGCAAACCCAGCAGGAGTGTCAGAATCAGGATCAGAAAAGCAGGGTTTACAGCCATTAACATACAGTCCTTGCCGGTGAGCGTTATCGTGCCAGCACTATATCGCAGAAAGGCTGGCCTCGCTGGAACGCTGCTGTCTGGCTGGGTGTACGATGGGTGAGAGAACTGGGGAGTTATTCAGAGGCTCCCTAGCTTTGCAACCGGCTGTCGATCCCGTGATACTGAATCCGGTTACCTCATTTTGCACCGCCCAAGCAGGATTCCGCCATGAAGGCCGTCGACTATTCCCAGGATCTGGATACCGTCTTTGCCCACCTGGAATCCAGTGCCGAGGGGCTGAGCGCCGCAGAGGCGGCTGAGCGCCTGACGCGCCTCGGTGCCAACGAAATCACCTTTCGCAAGACACCTGCCTGGCGCCGGTTGCTGGCGCAGTTTTATGACCCGATGGTGATTATTCTGCTGGTGACCGCGGGCATAACGACCACCCTGACGTTACTGGGCGAGCACATGTTGCCAGACACCCTGGTGATCATCGGCGTGGTGGTGCTGAACGCGCTGCTCGGGTTTGTTCAGGAGGGCAAGGCCGAAGGTGCCCTGGATGCACTGCGTTCCATGCTGGTACAGGAATGCCGGGTCATTCGTGCTGGCAGTGAGCAGCGCCTGCCCGCCCGCGAACTGGTACCGGGAGATCTGGTAGCGCTTGAAGCCGGCGATAAGATCCCGGCGGATGTTCGATTTGTTCGCGTCAGTAACCTGCACGTCGATGAATCGTCGCTGACCGGTGAATCCGTACCGGTGCAGAAAATAACCGGCGCTCTGAGCGGCCAGGATCTGGTGCCCGGCGATCAGCGCAATACCGGTTTTTCCGGCACCTATGTCAGCCAGGGAACCGCCACTGCCGTGGTGATTGCCACCGGCCATCAGACCGTATTTGGCCAGATAGCGGGCATGGTGAAATCCGCTCAGGTCAAGATCACCCCGATGCAACGCAAGCTGAATGAGTTTGTACGCAGTCTGATCATTGCCATATTGGGGGTGGGTGCGGTCAGCTTCTTCTATACCCTCTATCTCGGGTTTAGCATCAGCTACGGCTTTCTTGGGGCGGTCTCGCTGGTGGTGGCCTCTATACCCGAAATGTTGCCCGCGCTGATGACCTCCATTCTTGCGCTCTCGGGCGTGGTGATGGCCCGGCGCAAGGCGCTGATACGCCATTTGCCAGCCGCAGAAACCCTCGGAGCAACCACGGTCATCTGCTCCGACAAAACCGGCACCCTGACCGAAAACCGAATGACAGTGACCCGGGTATATGCCGGTGATCAGGTTTATGAAGTGAGTACCGGTGAAACGCCACTCGAAGGCGAATTCATCCTTGAAGTCCCGGTCGATGTAGCCGGTCATCCCGCCTTGTCGACTTTGCTGGCCGCCGGTAGCTACTGCAATAACGCCCACCTTTCGGGCGACGGTGGCACCGGAGACCCGACGGAGATAGCCCTGCGCCAGTCCGGTCACAAGGGGGGTGTCCGCCTCGAGCAAATCCGTCGGGTGGAGGAGATCCCGTTCGACTCCAGTACCAAATTCATGGCGGTGCTGGTTGATACCGACCAGGGACGTCAGATCTGGGTGAAAGGAGCCCCGGAAGTGGTGCTCGGCATGTGCGATCAAACCCTGGATGCACAGGGCCAGACGGTCAGTCTTGACAGCACCCGGGTCACCGATCAGGCCACCGCCTTTGCCAGCGATGCGCTGCGTACTCTGGGGTTTGCCATGAAGTCAGTGCCCGCTGATCACGCCGACCTGCGCCATGAAGACCTGGCCGGCCTGGTGTTCGTCGGCCTGCAGGGCATGATCGACCCGCCCAGAGCTGCCGCGAAGGACGCCGTGGCAATCTGCAAAGAAGCCGGTATTCGTATTGTGATGATCACCGGTGACCATCCGGATACCGCCCGGGCCGTGGCACAATTGCTGGGCATTGAAGCCGACCGGGCCGTCACCGGCGCAGAACTGACCGGCATGAACGAGGCAGATCTGCGCAACCTGGTTGAATCGGTTTCAGTATTTGCCCGGGTGGCGCCGGAGCACAAGAAAGCCATCGCCCGGGCGTTGCAGGCTAATGGGCATGTGGTCGCGATGACCGGCGACGGCGTTAATGATGCGCCAGCATTGAAAGCCGCTGATATTGGTATTGCCATGGGGCGCAGTGGCACCGAAGTCGCCCGGGAAGCCGCCGATATGGTGCTGCAGGATGATAATTTTGCCACCATCGTCGCAGCGGTCGAAGAAGGTCGCCACGCCTGGAACAATGTGCAGAAGGCCATTTTGTATACCCTGCCAACCAATGCCGCCCAGGCGTTTCTGATTCTGGGGGCTGTGTTGCTTGCTGCCCAGGTGCCGCTGTTTGGCGTGCGTTTTGTGCTGGAGCCGGTGCAGATTCTCTGGATCAACCTGCTCGATTCGGTGCTGCTTACCATGCCCCTGGTGATGGAACGCAAGGAGCCCGACCTGCTCAAGGCACCCCCCAGGGCGGCAGACGAGGGCATCATTAATGCGCGATTCGTTCAACGCTTACTGATTATGGGGCTGGTCATTTCGCTACCGGGGTTTGCGCTCTATTACTATTTTGGGGCACCGGCGGTAGTGGGTGGTCAACGGGTCGATGCGTTGCTGCTGACCCAGGCGCAGACCGCCGCATTCTGGGGCATCTTGCTGGCGCATATCGGGTATGTGGTGTCTGCCCGGTCGCTGAAACAGTCGGCCTTCAGCTTCAGCCCCTTCAGCAACTACTGGTTGCTGGGCGGCATTGCCACCAGCATTGGGATTCGGCTAATTCCAACGGCGATACCGGCTGCCAACGAGCTGTTTCGCACGGCGCCTTTTCCGCTGGCCTGGTGGCCCTATATTCTCGTGTGTTTTTTCCCGAGCTTTATCGCCATCGAGTTGTTAAAACGGTGGGAAAAAAGGAAAGGGTAAGCGGGGCAGTTGCCCCGTTTGTGTTCTTGAATAGTCTGATGTCAGCCCAGTTCCTTTGCCAGCGCGGTAACCAGCGCCTGATGATGAGCGTTAACCAGAGTCTCCAGGGCGGCCACGCGCTCTGGTGTGAAGTGGTTTTTGCCATCCAGAAAGTTCACGGTGCCGACTACCTTGTTCTGTTCAATCACCGGAACATTCAGGACCGACTCACAACCGAGTTGATTGATCAGTGGGTGGTCGGAAAACACATCGGAAAAACCGTCGGTTGAGTTGGCAACGAACGACTGCTTGCCGTCGATGACCTGGGCACTCCAGCGGTCCTGTCGCATTGGCTTGGAACCGGTTGCCGGATAGTCGGTTGGATGAGAGGTGTAAGCTCTGCGCGCTAGCCCAGCGTCGTTGTCCAACACCATGATGGTAAACAGTTTAGCGCCTGCGATGGTTTTCGCTTCCTGATGCAGTGCCTTATAAATTGGAGCGGATGAATCGAGTGTCATTGCGTATCCAGCGTTATTTTTGAAAAGAATTAAGTCAAAAAAAGGGGGCGCAGAGCGCCCCAAGTAGTACATTATGAAGGTAATGCGGTTGTCGTGCCGTGTTACTTGGTGACCAGACGGTAGAACACATAGTCGGAAATGGCACCGTTAACAAAGCCTTGCACCTGATTTGCCATCGCGACCTGTTTGGTGGCCTGGAACATGATCACAATGGGTGACGACTGTTGTACACCACGTTGCAACTCTTCATACATGGCCAGGCGCTGTTCTGAATCTTGTTCACTGAGTGCCGCCATGGTCATTTCATTCATCGCATCAGACGGCTGCCAGCCGTTGCGCCAGGTTGTGGTGCTCTGGTAGTTGTCGTCTGAATTGTCGCTGTTGTAGGAAAACGCCTTGGCATTCGAGTGCGGGTCCATGAAATCCGGGCCCCAGTAAAGCAGCATGGCTTCATGGGTGCGGGCGCGGTACTTGGTGATCACCTGAGCACCGGTGCCGGGCAGAATGTCAAAGTTCAGACCTACGGGCGCAAAGGTGGCTTGCAGGGCCTGAGCCATATCGGTGAACGGCGCCGAGTTGATGACATCCAGCGTCATCGTCATGGGCAAGTCGAAACCGGCGTCTTCAAGAATACTGCGGGCCCGTTCCGGGTCGTAGGTGTAAGGCGTCTCGGTGACGGCGCCCGGGAAGCCGGCAGGCCAGAAAGCCTGATGCACGCGCATCTGGCCGTTCAGGAAGGAGTCGGCCATGCCGTTGTAGTCGACCAGGTAACGGGCCGCTTCCCACAAGGCTTCAGACGTCAGTGCATCGTTCATCTGGTTAAACGACAGGAAGTGCACGGCGGCTTGAGGAAAGGTTTCAACCCGAACCTCGTCGTTACCGGCTAGGCCACTGACCTGGTCTGGCGTCAGGTTCATGGCGATGTCGACATCGCCGGAGGTCAGCAGCAGGCGTTGTGTGGCAGCTTCTGCGACATGACGAATGATCACCGAATCCATTTCCGGCGCGCCAGCAAAGTAATCCGGGTTTGCATCCATAATGAGCAGCTCGGCGGGGCGGTAGGTGCGCAGCTTGAAGGGGCCAGTGCCGGCGGAGTTCCGGTTCAGCCAGCTGTTACCCATGTCGCCATCAACGGCCTGGGCCTTGACGGTCTCTGCATCGACGATGGATGCCGGGCGAGACGCCAGCACGTTCATCACGAACGAAGGCGCAAACTCACCTTCATAACGCACCGTCACTTGGTTGCCATCAGCGGTGACCATGTCCAATACGTTGTCGGGTGTCCAGCCGAGCTGGGTCAGGATGAAGGCTGGAGCCTTGTTCAGTTTGATGACCCGTTCGAACGAGTACAGCACGTCGTCGGCGCGCAGTGGATTGCCGGAATGAAACGTTACGCCATCGCGCAAGGTGAAGACAATTTCCTGATCGGCAGCATCAATTTCCCAATCGGAAGCCAGCCCGGCGACCAAAGTTGTGGTGTCTTCAGCGTCGTATTGCATCAGTTGGTCGTAGACGTTGGCGACAAACTCACCGGAAGAAAATTCGTAAGCCTGGGCCGGGTCGATGCTGACAATGTCGTCGATGTTCTGGGCAACGACCAGAGCGTTGTCGGGCGTGGCTGCCGAGGCGTAGGCGCCGGTCAGCGTCAGCAGCGCGGCGGCTGCGACGGTTTTAAAGCGGTTAACCATAGTTATAGTTCTCCAGAGTGTTTACCGATTTACTAGTCCCGTGACAGACGGGTTCTTTTTTGACCAATCAACCGGGGGGACGTACCTGTCCAGACCATACGGGCCGGTACATCGCCGATGTTGGCGAAACTGTGGGGGGTGTCGCCCATAAAGTGCAGGGTATCCCCGGCGTTCAGTACAAAGGTGCTGTCGCCCAGTGTTTGCCGGACGGTGCCTTCAAGCAGCACGATCAATTCTTCGCCGGCATGGCTGGTCAGTTCCGAGCTGTAGCCCACCGGGATGTGAATCATCAGTGAGGTCAGGGTGCCACCGGGCAGATCGGTCGACAGGCGTTCGTATTGCAGTGACGAGTCGGCGATGGCAAATCGCTCACGCTCCTGGCTGCGGGTGATGCTGTCGTTGGCTTTGGGCGTTGCGATGAAGTATTCGATGCTGACCCCCAGGGCCGACGCCAGCTGCGCCAGCGTCCCCAGAGAGGGCGTGCCCTTGTCCCGCTCCACCTGACTGAGGAACCCCACCGAAATGCCTGCCTGGTCACTCAACGCCTGCAGCGTAAGCCCGGCACGGCGGCGCAAATCCCGTATGCGCTGGCCGCTGAGCGGCGTTTTTTCGAGGCCCAGAGCCGGTGTTGGGTCGTTCATGAGTCAGCCTGTATTTATGAAAGTTATTTGACACTAGTAAAAAAATTTAGTTAAGTCAAAAAATGTTTTTTACAACAACAAAGGATTTTGTCTTCCATGAAAAGCCTTGTGCTGACAAACCCAGCCGCTGACGACCCGTGGAAAAGGCGCCGCCAGCAGTCATTGCGCTGGCTGGTTTCGTTGGGTGGCTTTGCGGCCACCATCGCGATGACCTTTCTGGGCTTGCTGGCCATTACCTTCGTGATCGGGCGAGTGGTGCCCATCGACCCGGTGCTGGCCGTGGTGGGCGACCGTGCCCCGCAGGACGTCTATGACGCCGTGCGGGCGGAGATGGGGCTCGATAATCCGCTGATCGTTCAGTTTATCCAGTACGTCGGTGCGGTGATCAGCGGTGATTTGGGGATGGCCGTTACCAGTCAGCGACCGGTGGCTGAAGAGCTGGCGCGAGTGTTTCCCGCGACACTGGAAATGGCCACACTCGGTATTTTGATTGGCGTTTTTGTGGGTGTGCCCGCTGGGGTCTTGGCGGCCGCTCGTCAGGGGACCTGGATCGATCAGGTCATTCGGGTGCTTGGCCTGGCGGGCTACGCCATACCCGCCTTCTGGCTGGGCCTGGTGGGCCTGGCCTTGTTTTACGCCAACCTGCGCTGGGTGGGCGGGCCTGGCCGGATCGATATATTTATGGAAGGCATCGTACCGAGCCGAACCGGCCTGTTGCTGATCGACAGCATGCTCTCGGGTGACTGGGCGGTGTTCCGCAGTGCCTGGTCTCATATTATTTTGCCCGCCACGATTCTCGGCTTCTTCAGCCTGGCCTACATCGCCCGAATGACGCGGTCGTTTATGCTCGAACAGCTCAGTCAGGAGTACGTGATCACCGCTCGGGTAAAAGGCGCACCAGAACGGGTTGTGATCTGGCGGCATGCGTTTCGCCCGATACGAATTCAGCTGGTGACGGTGATTGGTTTGTCTTTCGCCCAGTTATTGGAAGGGTCCGTGATGATCGAAACGGTTTTCTCCTGGCCCGGCATTGGCAACTACCTGACCAATGCTCTGCTCAATGCCGACATGAACTCGGTACTGGGCGCCACGCTGGTGATTGGCGCTGTGTTTATTGGCGTCAACAAGGTCTCCGACCTGTTGTACCGCATACTGGATCCGAGGGCACGATGATGCAGCTGTCACACGCATGGTTAGTGGATGAAAATCCGGAAACCCGCTTTCAGGCCGGGGCCGGACAAACCTATCGGATGGTACGGGCACTGCTGCGTAATCCGCTGGCGGTGGTCGGGCTGGTGATCATCATTGGTCTGCTCATCGTTGCTGCCTTTGCGCCGGTACTGGCGCCTTATTCTCCGATAGAAAGTAACCTGGGGGCGCGTCTTCTGGCGCCCTCGGCCGATCACTGGATGGGCACCGATGAGCTGGGCCGGGACATTTTTTCCCGGATTATCCATGGCGCGCGTATCACCCTGATGATCGTGCTGTTGGTCGCCGTAATTTCGGCGCCGGTGGGTTTGCTGGTAGGCACGGTGGCCGGCTATTTTGGTGGTTGGGTTGACCGCGTTTTGATGGGGCTGACCGATGTGTTCCTGTCGATGCCGAAGCTGATTCTGGCGCTGGCGTTTGTTGCTGCTCTGGGGCCCGGCATTGAAAACGCCGTGATTGCCATTGCCATCACCACCTGGCCGGTCTATGCCCGAATAGCCAGGGCCGAGACCCTGACGTTTCGCAATGCAGAGTTTATCTCTGCGATTCAAATGCAGGGCGCCAGCCATACCCGGGTGATTTTCAAACACATCATGCCGCTGTGTTTGTCGTCCACCATTGTGCGGGTAACGCTCGATATGGCCGGCATTATTCTGACCGCCGCCGGACTGGGCTTTCTTGGCCTGGGTGCGCAGCCGCCGTTGCCCGAATGGGGCGCTATGATTTCCAGTGGCCGGGCCTTCATTCTTGACCAGTGGTGGGTGGCCACCATGCCCGGTTTTGCCATCGTGATTGTCAGTCTTGGCTTTTGTCTCTTTGGCGACGGTCTGCGTGACGTACTCGACCCCCGCAACAGGACCCGATAATGAGTTTATTGACCATAGAAAACCTGCGCGTCAGCTTTCCCGGCGAACAGGGTGCCGTTGAGGTTGTAAAGGGCATCAGTTTTGAACTGGGGCGAGAGCGTCTGGGTATTGTTGGCGAGAGTGGCTCCGGTAAATCCATGACCGGTCGTTCGATTCTTCGTCTGATCGACAAGCCGGGTAAAGTGACGGCTGACCGGATGGAGTTCGATGGCCTCGATCTGACGACCCTGTCTAATAAGCGAATGCGGGCCCTGCGCGGCGCCCGCATGTCCATGGTGATGCAGGACCCCAAGTTTTCACTGAATCCGGTGATGCGCATCGGCGATCAGATCGCTGAGGTGCTTAGCTTTCACAGTAAGTTAAACGCCCGCGAACGACGCAAGCGCGTGTTGGAGTCCCTCGAAGCCGTGCGCATTACCGACCCGGAGCGGGTGTACAAGCTGTACCCGCATGAAGTGTCCGGTGGTATGGGCCAGCGCATCATGATTGCCATGATGGTGATTCTCGAACCCGACCTGATGATCGCCGACGAACCAACCTCTGCGCTGGATGTGTCGGTACAGGCTCAGGTACTCGACATTATGGATGACCTGGTCACCCGCACCGGCATGGGGTTGATCATCATCAGCCACGATCTGAATATGGTCGCCCGTTATTGCGACCGCATTCTGGTGATGTTCAATGGTGAGATAGTGGAGAGCTGCCAAGCCAGTGAGCTGGCGAATGCACAGCATCCGTACACTCAGGGTTTGCTCGCCTCAACGCCAACGATCGATGAACACCGGGACCGGTTGCCGGTACTCGACCGCACCCAACTGGGAGGCGTTTGACATGATTGATCTCAAGCACCTGTCGATTGCCTATGGCGAAACCTCGGTGGTCAAGGACGTAACCTTGCACGTACCGGAAGGCGGCAGCTTTGCGTTGGTGGGCGAGAGTGGGTCTGGCAAGTCCACCATTCTCAAAGCCATTGCCGGCCAGATCACCAACTGGACCGGCCGTATTCGGTTGGGTGACCACGACTTGCAGCACGGGCGTGACCCGGCTTTGATCCGCTTATGTCAGATGGTGTTTCAGGACCCCTTTGGCTCACTGCACCCGCGCAAAACGGTCGATACGATTCTCAGTGAACCGCTCAGCATCCATGGCATTGGCGACCAGAACCAGCGGGTTTTGGAGACGCTGGATGCAGTAGGGCTGGCCCGCAAGTTTCGCTTTCGCCTGCCGCATCAGTTATCGGGCGGGCAACGCCAGCGCGTGGCGATCGCCCGCGCCCTGATGCTCGACCCGCCGGTGATGCTGCTTGATGAACCGACCTCGGCACTGGATGTATCAGTACAGGCTGAAGTGCTGAACCTGTTGAAAACCCTGCGGGAAGAGCGCGGGCTCACCTATTTTCTGGTGACCCATGATTTACCGGTTGTGTCATTTCTGTGTGACAACCTGGGCATTCTGCGGCAGGGCGAGCTGGTTGAACTCGCCACCGTTGACCAACTGAAACAACAGCAGTTCAGCAGCGACTACGGAAACGAATTGCTGTCGAAAAGTTTTTAATCGCGATACCCCCTTTACTGACAGGGCTGAATGACGGGCCCCGGGAGACACCATGAATACACAACACTACAGCCGACACCTGGCCACCCTGATGGAACGCTATGAGCGTGCCCTTGCAGCAACTGGGTACGACCAGGTTGTGATCAGCGCGGGGAGCCTGGTCATGGTGGCTGAAGACGACCGCGCCTACCCCTATACGCCGCGAGCCTATGCTCAGCAGTGGTTACCCTACGACGTCTTGCCCGACACCTTCATCGTCTTTAAGCCCGGCGACAAGCCGCGCCTGCTGTGGCCAGCCCGTCAGGATTTCTGGCATATTTCGCCCACTGAACCGAGTGGCGACTGGACGGGCATGTGGCGTCTTCAACCGGCTGAAAGCCTGGATGACTGGCTGCCCTCACTGACCGGTCGCACCGCCTGGGTTGGTCCGGAGCATCCGGCACTGAGTCAGTATGCTAATGCGGTTGAGCTAAACCCGGCGACGCTGAGATCCGCGCTGGCGTATGACCGCGCCTTTAAAACCGAGTTTGAAGTTGAATGCCTGGCTGAGGCAAACCGGCGTGCGGTACGCGGACACCGGGCAGCGCGTGACGCCTTTTTTGCCGGCCAGTCTGAAGCCGGTGTGTATCGCGATTATCTGGCCGCCAGTGGTCAGCTGGAAAGTACCGAACCCTACAGCGGCATCATTGCGTTGAACGAATCGGCGGCGACGCTGCATTACGAGCGGCGCTCATTTGACGTGCCGGCGCAACACCGAACACTGCTGATCGATGCCGGTGCCAAGGTGAATGGCTACGCCAGCGATATTACCCGTACGCACACCACCGATACCGGACATTTCGCCGCTTTGCTGGCAGGTGTTGATGCACTGCAACAAGACATCAACGCGGCCATCAAACCCGGCGTGAAAATGACCGACCTGCATCGTAAAACCCAGGCGGGTGTTGCGCAGTTATTGCTCGACCACAAGATTTGCAACCTGCCAGTCGAGGAACAACTGAGCAAGAAGGTTCCCCAGGCGTTTTACCCGCACGGATTGGGGCATCTGCTGGGCTTACACGTTCACGACGTAGCCGGGTATCAGCAAACCCCCGAAGGCGAAGTACGTAACGACCCGGAAAACCCCTTCCTTCGTCTGACCCGCACACTGGAAGAGGGCATGGTGATTACCATTGAGCCCGGCTTGTATTTTATTCCGATGTTGCTGAACAAACTGATCGCAGCAGAGCCGCAGCACGGGCTGGATCTGGAGCTGATCGAACAGTTAAAACCCTATGGTGGCATTCGGATTGAAGATAATGTGCTGGTGACCGCAACCGGCCATCGTAACCTGACCCGCGAAGCGTTTGGCGCTTAAGCGGGGCTGCAGCCACCCTATTTATCCGAACTCCGAAACTTGTGTTACCAGGCTACTTCGACAAAGTAGCCTGGTAATGTGGCCCGCCCATATGTTTTGGGTAGCCCAGGGTTTCAATGGCCAGCACGTCTATGTCTGAACCGCGATAGCACAGCCCGCCTTCCCAGCTACTCAGGGCGGCTGTTTCCAGTGCGGTTCTGTCGCTTTCTAATGTTTTTGTATTGTCCTTCAAGGCGCGATAGAGACTGCGTTGCTTGGTCGGAATGATCGATAACCCGGATGATTTGAGCAGGTTGAGCAGGGCTTGATGTACGCCGGGCTGTGCTCCGTGGTCAATCAGTTCTGCCCACTGGCTATCGGGAATAAGCAGTAATGAAAAGTCGCTCTCCGCGTCAGACTGTGCTGAATCCGGATCGAGAAAGGTGACGGTAACCGGGGTGTCAGCGATTTTATTATCGTCTGATGCCAGCCAGACCTTCATACCCGGCGACCCGGATTCAGACCGCTCCACCAGCGGCTGACCGGCCAGGGCTTTAACCACTGAATGCTCACCGGACACCACTGCACTTGTGATCCTGGATGGACCCTCTGCTCCCGGCACCTTGCCGATGGCTTTGCTGGCAAAAAAATGATGGATCAACCCGGCGCGCTGCGGTGAGTCCATGCATTGAAAAAACAGCTCGCGCTCGCGTGTCAGGCCCTCTGCCAGAGGTAAAATACAGCTGGCTTCAAGGGCTTCCAGAATGCGAAACGGGGAATAGAGCTCCGGGCATTCGTCGAGCAATTGCTGGCGAGCATGCTCGATGATATGGCTGTCGTCGCGGGGGTTGGGCAGGGCGCCGGTTTTGCGCAGCGCAATACGGCCTTCTTGCCATTGTCTGGCAACAGCCAGTGCGGCTTCCTGCGCGGAATCCGCATGGCTGATGGCGTCGATCAGCCCGGCGCTCAGCGCCGTGTGGGCATCCACCAGCTTGCCTCGGGTGATCCAATCGGCCGCCGTTGCCAGACCGGTCAGCCTGGGCAGGCGCTGGGTGCCACCGGCGCCGGGCAACAAGCCCAGCTTTACTTCCGGCAAGCCAAGGCGAGTGTCATTGAGAGCAACCCGGTAGTGGCAACCCAGGGCCACTTCGAGGCCCCCGCCAAGGGCCACACCATGCAGGACGGCAATCACCGCTTTCGTGCTTTGCTCCAGCGTCGCGATCACATCGGGAAGGATGGGTGGCTGGGGCGGTTTGCCGAATTCTTTGATGTCAGCGCCGGCAATAAACACCTTGCCGCGCCCCATCACGGCAATCACCTTGATGGACGGGTCTGCCTCGGCCTGTTTCAGTGCATCAAGTAAGCCGGCACGGACGGACTGTGACAGGGCGTTGACCGGTGGGTTATCAATCTCGATCAGGGCCGTTTCGCCCTGGCGGCTCAAGTATACAGTCTGGCTCATCCTAACCCTCTATCGTTGTGCGCTGAACGGTGCCGTCGGAATTTGCCGTTTAGGGTGGTCAGCCCGGCACCAATAGTCAATAGAAACAAAATACCTGACTGCACAGCGGAACAGCTCGGGTGTCTGAACGATACCAGCCATTGACAGGGGGAATCAGCGAGGGCTAGGATAACCTCTGCATGCGAAAGTTAATTCCGCACAGCAAAACAAAAACAAGAAGCACTCAGGAGTGAACTATGAGACGTTTTGCGCTACGCCTTGCTGTTGCCGGCTTGCCACTGATGTTTGGTGCGTCCGCCAGCCTGGCATCCGAGGTTGAATTACCCTCTACCATGGCCTGGACGGCCTACGGCACGAATTCCAGTGGTTACGCTCAGGTGGTCGCCATCGGCAACATGCTGCAATCCCAATACGGCACCTCGGTTCGTATATTGCCGGGTGATAACGATGTATCGCGCATGACCCCTCTGAAAACCGGCCGCGTCGACCTGTGCGCCTGCGGTATTGCCAGTTACTATGGGGCCGAAGGTGTGCTGATGTTCGCCGATCGGGACTGGGGCCCTCAGCCGATTCGTCTGATCACAACGTCCAAGGCGTCTTTCGGTTTATCGATAGCCGTAGCGGGTGATCTGGGTGTTGAAACACCGGCCGACCTGAGAGGCAAGCGGGTGGCTTACATTCGCGGTGACGATGCCCTGAACAAAGGGACAGAGGCCTACCTGGCGTTCGGCGGCCTGACCTGGGATGACGTGGAGCGGGTCGACTTTCCCGGCTACGCACGGTCGTTCGACGGGATCATAGCGGGGGATGTTGACGCCTCCTTCACCACCTCGGTGACACCGCCAGCCCAGCAACTGGCCAGCAGCCCCCGAGGCATCAGCTGGCCAGTGCTTGACCCGAACGATACCGAAGGCTGGGAGCGCATGAGAGCCGTTGCGCCTTACTTTCAGCCGCATCAGGTAACAGCGGGTGCGGGCGGCATCAGTGCTGACAATCCGGTTCCGAGTGCCAGTTACCCTTACCCGATCGTCATTGGCAATGAGACGCTGGATGACGATGTGGCTTACAGCCTGATCAAGGCCATGCAGGAAAAGTTTGACGCCTACAAGGATTCCGCGCCAGGTGCCAATGGCTATGCACTGGACAATCAGAATCTGCAATGGGTGATTCCGTTCCATGAAGGGGTGGTTCGCTATTATCAGGAAATCGGTGTCTGGAACGATGAGCTTCAGGCCCATCAGGACTATCTGGTCAACCGCCAGAATCTGATTCTGGATGCCTGGAATGCGTTTATTGACGATGCCCCAAGCGATAATGACGCCTTTGCCGAGGCCTGGATGCAGGCGAGGGCAGACGCATTGAACGCGGCGGGTATGGATCTGGTCTTCGAATAATCGCCTGTCCAGCCAACCAGCCTTAGGCTGGTTGGCTGATCTGTTTTTTTAATGAGTAGCTGTTATGACGATTGAGGCTCAGCGTAACCCTGCGCATCCCGACGAGACGGAGCAGGACGCGCCAGATTCAGAAAAGACCATCAGTATTCGTGCATTACCCAAACCTTTGGCATGGTTGCCAGCAACAATAACCAGCCTGTTATTGTTGATGACCCTGGATTACTTATTTAATTTTGGCTGGTTTCTCTTCGTCTCCAGTCTGGAAACGCAGTTCTATTATTCGGTGGTTACTTTGTTGTTGCCACTGGTCTTTCTGTTGTGGCCTGCGGCACCTTCGCTGGCGTCAAAGCCCGTGCCCTGGTATGACTATGCGTTGAGCCTGTTGACGCTGATCACCGGCGCGTATTTTGTCGTGCACGCCGAACCGATCCTTGAACGTGGCTGGGCGTTTGCCGCACCGGACCTGGCCATCTACTTCAGCTATTTGTTCTGGGTGTTGATTATTGAAGCGGCACGTCGTGCCGGTGGCTGGCCAATTGCCATTATCGCGGCTGTGTTTTCCCTGTATCCATTGGTCGCTGACGTCATGCCTGGCCCCATTCAGGCGTTTTCAAGTTCGCTGTCGGAAACCGCCATGTACCACACCATGAGCACCGAAAGTGTCATGGGCATTCCACTGCAAGCGTTCGCCAGCCTGGTGGTTGGTTTTCTGGTGTTTGGCGTTGTGTTGCAGAAAACCGGTGGCGGTGAGTTTTTTATCAACCTGGCGTTCTCGGTATTGGGCCATGTTCGAGGCGGTCCGGCCAAGGTGTCTATTTTTTCAAGCGGGTTGATGGGCTCGATGAGTGGCAGTGTCATCAGCAATGTTCTGACCACCGGCACTCTGTCCATTCCCGCCATGCGGCGCATCGGCATGAAGCGATCGTTTGCGGCCGGTGTCGAGGCCTGTGCGTCTACCGGTGGCGTGCTGATGCCGCCGGTAATGGGGGCAACCGCTTTTGTTATGGCGATGTTTCTGAACGTCCCCTATTCAGCCGTCGTGCTGGCCGCGATTATCCCGTCCGTTTTGTATTTTCTCGGGCTCTTTATTCAAATCGACGCTTACTCGGCCCGCAATGAGCTTGAAGGCTTGCCGAAGGAAGACCTGCCAACCTTGTCGACAACGTTGAAGGAAGGCTGGTATTTCATTTTTGTGTTTGCGCTGTTGATCTGGATGTTGTTAGTGATGCAGCGCGAAGCCGTTGCGCCATTTTATGCAACGGCGCTATTGCTGGTGTTGAATCAGTTTTCGAAAAAACACCGGTGGGGCTGGAAGCAGGCCTATATGGCCTTGACGGATGGCGCGAAATTATTTGCCGAGTTAACGGCGATCCTGGTCGGTGTTGGCCTGTTGGTAGGAGCCTTGTCGATTACAGGCTTGTCCGGAACCATTGCCAATGACCTGATCTTCCTGGCCGGTGGCAGTGTGTTATTGCTCTTGTTGATGGGTGCACTGACCAGTTTCGTGCTTGGTATTGGCATGACGGTCACGGCTGCCTACATATTTCTGGCCGTTGCCCTGGCCCCGGCACTGACCCGGGGAGCGGGTCTGGACCCAATGGCGGTGCACCTGTTCATTCTCTACTGGGGCATGCTTAGCTTTATCACCCCGCCGGTAGCGCTCGGCGCGTTCGCAGCGGCCACGGTTGCCGGCGCTCGCCCGATTGAAACCGGGTTTCAGGCGATGAAACTGGGCAGTGTGATCTACTTTATCCCGTTTCTGTTTGTATTGAACCCGGCGCTGATCATGCAGGGCGGGGTGCTTGAGATTGCTGTTGTATTTGTCCAGGCCGTGGTAGGCATTGTCTTTTTCGCATCGGCCATGCAAGGGTACATGATTGGCGTTGGCCGATTGGGGTATGGCCTTGCCCAGGAAATTGTCGTTCGTGGGCTGGTGTTGATTGCCGGTCTTGCACTGGCCTTGCCGGGCGGGGGGGATTTGATTCCCGTGACACAGTGGCAACTGTTGCTGATAGCCGCGGCCTGCTTGCTGCCAGCGATCGGGCTGGCCCGGTGGGGTCAGGGAAAACACGCGGTCGCTTAGGGGGCCGTATTACTGGGTAGAATGATCGCGCAGCAACTTGCTGCGCGGTCATCGGTTTAGCCGTGTTTCAATTTATCCTGAATGGTGCTTGCCAGTCGTTTTAAACGGGGGCCCAGCTTTTCAGTCAGTATCTGATGGGTCAACCTCAGTGACGCGCCGCCGCAATTGATGGCCATTACCTCGGAACCGCCTTCAAGAATTAACGGCACAGCAACGGCGCTGATTTCGCTCTCCCAATCGCCTTCGGAAAACACAAAGCCATAGCGCTGAAAATCCTCGAGGCTCTTTGCAACTACGCCCTGTGCCGCCTCCCACTGTTTCGGGTCTGCTGTTTTAAGCTGCGCCAGAAACGCAGTGCGACGCGCCTCGCTAACGCCACACAACCATGCACGGCCGATCGCCGTGGAAACAACAGGCAGACGCGAACCGGCTTCAAGTCTCATAACCAGTGGCCCGGTGCCCTGGCACACTTCCACATAGGTGATGGCGTTTCGGTCTACATCCCCCAGCGCAATCGCGCAATCGGTCGAGTTGGCCAGTTCCTGCATATAGGGCCGAGCCAGCTGGCGAATGCCATGACTGGCAAAAAACCGATACCCCAGCGCCAGCACACCCGGGCCGAGCTGATATTTTTCCAGGTGGCTGTTGTATTTCAGATAGCCCAGTTGGGTGAGTGTGTAAGTGAGACGAGACACACTGGGCTTTGGAATTCCGGTGCGCTTCGACAACTCACCGTTGCCCAGATAGGTTTCACCCGCTTCAAAGGCGCGCAACAATTCAAGACCGCGTGCCAGAGCGGTGACAAAATTACGATCTTTTTCTTCGGGTTGATCGTCATGCATATTTAAGCATCACTCTTTCGTATTTAAATCAGGATTCCGAGTTGCTGAGTTGACTAGCACCGGTTACCGGGGTGTCCTTGTGGGGTAGTCCGCAGTATGGATCGGTCCGACGTCTCGGTTGCGGTCTAGGCCCGAGACGTCGGACCGCCATTGAAGGATTCACGCCGACCCCTCAAGGACATGCCCGGTAGCCGGTGCGGGCCATTGGCACAGCAGTAGCCCAGCCAATGGACATCAGCGACAACGCTCAATGATCACAGCAATACCCTGGCCCACCCCAATGCACATAGCTACCAGTGCATAGCGTGTTTGTTGTGCTTCCAGATGTCGTAAGGCCGTCAGCGCCAGACGGGCACCGGAAGCGCCGAGCGGATGACCGATGGCAATGGCACCGCCGTGGGCATTCAGACGCGCATCGTCAAAGGCCAGGCCCAGCTGTTGGGCGCAGCCCATCACCTGTACCGCAAAGGCTTCGTTGATTTCAATCACGTCCATATCGTTCAACGTCAAACCGGCCAGCGCCAGTGCCTTGCGTGACGCGGGCACCGGGCCGAGACCCATGACTCTGGGTTCAACACCGGCCACCGCACAACTGACGATTCGACCCCGGGGTTTGATGCCGGCATCGTTGCCTGCCTGCTGGCTGCCGAGAATCAGGGCCGCCGCACCGTCGTTGATGCCGGAGGCATTGCCCGCTGTAACAACACCATCAGCAAATAGAGGCGGCAGTTTTGCGAGCTTGTCAGCCGTACTCTCTGCACGCGGGTGTTCATCCCGGGTAACCTGAATCGAAGGCTTTTTCCGGCCCTGGCTGACTTCCACCTCAAGCAACTCTTCGTCGTAAAAGCCCTGGGCCAGTGCTTTTTGATAGAGCACTTGGGAACGGGCCGCAAAGGCATCCGCCTGGTCACGTGACAGCCCCATGTCGGCGGCAATGTTATCGGCGGTTTCAGGCATGCTGTCGAGACCGAATTGTTCCTGAATGCGAGGGTTGGCAAAACGGGCACCGATGACGGTGTCATACATCGTCTGGTTGCGGGCATAGGGGCTTTCGGCTTTGGCCAGAACGTAGGGCGCACGGCTCATGCTCTCAACACCCCCGGCAATGTACAGGCCGCCCTCTTCACAGCGAATGGCACGGGAAGTATCGATGACGGCGGCCAGGCCACTGCCGCATAACCGGTTGACGGTCTGGCCGGCCACAGAAACGGGTAGTCCAGAGAGAAGCCCGGCATGCCGCGCGACGTTGCGGGAGTCCTCACCGGCCTGGTTGGTGCAGCCAGCCACCACATCTTCAAAGTGTTCGGGGTTAAAGGGGGTGCGTTGCACCAGGGTGTTGATCGCCAGGGCGAGCAGGTCGTCTGGCCGTATGCTGGAGAGGTGTCCGCCAAACCGGCCAAAGGGCGTTCGAATTCCGTCGTAAATGTAGGCGTCTTGCATGATGTACCTCGGTCAGTAGGGCGATTAGCGTTCTTCAGTGGTCAGTGGCAGGCCAAGCAAGGCCCGGCGGCGCAGCCAGGGGCTGGGGCGGTAACGCGGATCACCGGTGACGTTCAACAGGGTGTTCAGTATCTCGAGAATGCGGGCCGGGCCAAAGTGGTCGCCCAAGGCCAGGGGGCCTTTGGGGTAACCCAGGCCCAGTTCTACGGCCCGGTTGATGGTGCCGGGCTCTGCTATGCCTTGCTGAGCCATATCGCAACCGATGTTGACGATGCAGGCGATGATGCGTTGCAACACGAACCCCTGGCTGTCTTTCAGGCGGGTGACGGCGCTGCCATCCTCACTGAGCAAGGTCATGGCGGCCCGGGTGAAACCAGGTTCCGTAGCCGGGCTGGTCATGACGCTGCGGCGTTTATCGAGACCCGCCAGCATGTCGATACCCAGGGTACGTGCCGGTGACAGTCCTTGTCGCAGGGCACAGTCGGTGATGTCTTCACCCCAGGGCGTCACCAGGCACAGGGCCTGAGGGTCTTGGGCTGTATCGGCCAGGGGCCAGCCAGCCGCGTCGACCAGGGACGTTAGCAGGGCATGACTGGCTTCATCCTCCGGGCTGATCCAGACCGGGCAGGGAGCGGTGCGTTCGATGGGGAGTTCGTCGGGCATTACTTGCTGCCCATTCTCGTAGGCGTAAAAGCCCGCACTCGTCTTTCGACCCAACAGCCCGGCGCTGACGCGCGGGCGTATCAGTTGCGCTGGCCGATACCGGGGTTCTTGATAGTACTGGTGGTAAATGGATTCCATTACCGCACTGGAAACATCGAGCCCGGTGAGGTCCATCAGGGTGAAAGGGCCCATTCTGAACCCGCCCTGGTCGGTCATGATTCGGTCGATGTCCGCACAGCTGGCGCTGCCTTCTGACAGTATCCGCAAGGCCTCGGTGCCGAATGCGCGGCCAGCATGGTTCACGAGAAACCCCGGCGTGTCGGTGGTGTGTGCGGTGAAATGCCCAAGCTGCTGCCCGAGCGCCGTCATACGCTCGGTGACTTCAGGTGCGGTTTTGATACCCGGAATCACTTCGACGATCTTCATCAGTGGCACCGGGTTGAAGAAATGAAACCCGATCACCTGCTCCGGCCGCTTGCAGCCAGAGGCGATGTCGGTCACCGACAGCGATGAGGTGTTGGTTGCCAGAATGGTGTCGTCTCCGACCAGGCCTTCCAGCTCTGAAAACAGACTTTGTTTAACCTCCACCTGTTCAACAATGGCCTCGATGATGACGTCGCAATCGGCCAGATTGGCAAGCTCGGCTCCGGGTATCAGGTGGGCCAGCAGTCGGTCGTGGTCTGCCTCGGTCAGCTTGTTCTTACTGATTTTTTTCTGCCAGAGGCCCGAGACGAAATCGATGGCGGCGGTCGTTGCCCGGGCATTCTGATCGTACAAGATGACCTCAAGCCCGGCTTCAGCGGCAATTTGGGCAATGCCCCGACCCATGGCGCCGGTACCGACGATGCCCAGACGTTTGAATGTCAGTGACGCTGGCGTCGAAGTAGGGTGTTCACTCGACATAATGGAATTTCCTGTGACCTGTGCGTTTTATTGTTATGGCAGACCCGATGGTGGGTTCCGCTCTGAAAAACTGGATTCTAATGATTGACTGACATCCTAGGCTATGTAAAAGTTTGGCGCAATATATGCGGAAGAAGATACCGCATAGCGGAATAACAATAATAGCGCGGAGACGATCAACCATGATCAGAGATCAGGAAACACTGGACCAAATATTGGGTACGCTGCGGAAGTTTGTGCGTGAGCGGCTGATTCCGAATGAAGCCGTGCTGGCTGACACAGATCAGGTTCCGGCTGACATCGTTCAGGAAATGAAAGACATCGGCCTGTTTGGGCTGGCCATTCCGGAAGCCTACGGTGGCCTGGGTCTGACCATGGAAGAAGAAGTCCGGGTCGCGATGGAGATCGGCCAGACATCGCCCGCCTTTCGTTCCATTTTCGGCACCAATAACGGCATTGGTGCCCAGGGCATTCTGATTGATGGCACCGATGAACAAAAAGACTATTACGTGCCCCGGATGGCGACCGGCGAGATCATCAGTGCGTTTTGTCTGACCGAGCCCGACTCCGGTTCAGACGCGGCCAGCCTGAGAACAACGGCGATACGCGATGGCGATCACTATGTGCTGAATGGCACCAAACGCTACATCACCAACGGCCCTGAAGCGGATCTGTTCACCGTCATGGCACGGACCGACCCGTCGAATAAAGGCGCAGGTGGCATCACGGCCTTTGTGGTCGAGGGCAATACCCCGGGTTTATCCCGCGGGGCTATCGACAAGAAAATGGGGCAGAAAGGCTCTCATACCTGCGACATCATCTTTGAGGACTGCCGGGTACCGGCAGCCAACATCATCGGTCTCAAAGAAGGCCAGGGCTTCAAAACAGCGATGAAAGTACTCGACCGCGGTCGACTGCACATTGCAGCGGTGTGTGCGGGCGTGGCCAACCGGCTGATCGATGAATCGGTTCGGTATGCCATGGAACGAAAGCAGTTTGGGGTTCCGTTGTCCGATCAGCAACTGGTTCAGGCGATGCTGGCCGACAGCAAAACCGAAACCTACGCCGCCGAGTGCATGGTGCTCGATGGTGCTCGCCGCAAAGACGCGGGCGAGAATGTCTCGACCCTGGCCTCCTGCAGCAAATTGTTTTGCTCGGAGATGGTTGGCCGGGTGGCCGACCGGGCTGTGCAGATTCACGGCGGCGCCGGTTACATGGCGGAATACGCGGTCGAACGCTTTTACCGCGATGTCCGGTTGTTTCGCATCTATGAAGGCACCAGTCAGATCCAGCAATTGGTGATTGCCAGAAACATGGTGCGGGATGCCAGCTGATGGACTGGTCGACGCCCCGTCAGGCACCGGATGAGCAGATTTTTGGCCGTTGGGCCAGTGAACTGGTCGCTGAACTGCCCGATCGACTGAGTACCCGCGTTCACGACAACGCGAAACGCATACCCGAGCACCCCGCTCTGGTCGACGGGTCAGTGCGCTGGAATTACCGGCAGTTGTCAGCCGAGATTACAGCGGCGACCGCCTGGTTGACCGGGCAGGGTATTCGCCCGGGTGATCGGATTATGGTGGTCAGCGAAAACAGTCGGGCATTGGTGGTGCTATTGCTGGCTGCCACCGAGCTCGATGCCAGTGTCGCCATTGTTAATCCGCGTTTGTCCGTCAATGAGGTGGATGCCATTGCCCTCGATTGTCAGCCCAGACGCATCTATTACACCGCGAGTGTTTCCACCGAGGCCGCAGAGCACGGAGTACGGCGTAAGGCGGATACCCTTGTTCACGAGAGCCTGGGTGAGCTGATGATCAGCCCGGTCAACACGGTTGAAACGGATCCAGTGTACCCAGAGGGTCATCGCCAATTGGCCGCACTGATTTATACCTCCGGTACCACCGGCCGACCCAAGGGCGTCATGCTCAGTCACCGGGGCATCCTGTATATAGCGTCTATTTCCGGGGGCATGCGTCATCTGACGGAGGGGCAGCGCGTCTATGGTGTATTGCCCATGTCGCACGTGTTTGGCTTGTCGTCGGTGTGTATGGGTTCGTTATACAACGGTGCCTGTCTTTACGTGGTGCCAAAGTTCACACCGGAGGCCGTGTTCGACGCGCTTGAGCATGAAGCGATTACCGTGCTTCAGGGCGTTCCAGCCATGTACGCCAAAATGTTGGAGCACCTGCGCACCCGTCAGCAGCCGCTGAAAAAGGACTCGCTGGTCTATCTCTCGGCGGGTGGCTCACCGCTCGATACAGAAACCAAGCAGCGGGTGGAGGCCGTGTTCAATCTTACCTTGCACAACGGATACGGTCTCACCGAGGCGAGCCCGACCATCAGTCAGACCCGGATCGATCAGCACCCACAGGATAATACCGTGGGTGCGGTATTGCCGATGCTCGAGTATCGACTTCAACTTCTGGACGCCGGTTCGGCTTCCAACGCGTCAGCGCGTGACGACGTGCCCGGGGAGCTGTGGGTACGGGGTCCCAATGTCATGCTGGGTTATTACCGTCAGCCAGACGCCACGGCCGCCTGTCTGACCGCCGATGGCTGGTTGAATACCGGTGATATTGCGCGGGTCGATGACCAGGGGCAACTGTATATTGTCAGTCGCAGCAAAGAACTCATCATTCGCTCTGGCTTCAATATTTACCCGCCGGATATAGAGGCTGTGTTAAACCGACATCCGGCGGTGATCATGTCGGCGGTCGTCGGGCGGCAGGTGACGGGAAATGAAGAAGTGGTCGCCTATGTTCAGTGCGACCCGGGTGCCATGGTCACTGAACAGACATTGCAGGATTTTGTGTTGGATCAACTGGCCCCCTACAAGCGCCCCGCCAGAATTCATATCATGGAGCAGTTACCGGCGACGGCGACCGGTAAAATCCTGAAAGGCCGGCTGCGAGATCTGGCCAATACCGAAGGTGATGAATGAAGCAACAGCAACCGTATTCCGGTTACCAGGCGCTGATAGGCTGGGTGGTTACAGAGCGTCAACCAGGCACCGTGACACTGGCGCTGGAACTGACCGAGCATCACCTGAACCTGAGCAATTTTGTTCATGGCGGTGTTTTGGCCTCGCTTCTGGATACAGCCATGAGCTTTGCCGGGCTTTACAGCCCCGACCCCAAGGTGGTGCGCAAAGCCGTTACGCTGTCGATGACAACCACCTTTGTCAGCCCCGCACGTGAAGGGACGCTGACCGTCATAGGCAAGGTGCGCGGTGGCGGTCGTAAAACCTTTATGTCCAGTGGCGAAGTGTTCGATGCCAACGGTAATCTGATCGCGTTCGGGGAAGGGACCTTCCGGCTTCGCTCTGGCAGTGAAAGCGAAGGTCCCTGAAGAAGGCAGGCGAGGTCGCTGCGCGGTCACAGACAGGCCACTACCGCGCCAGTGCACGCTTATAGAAGGGGTGACTGTCTTCTATATCAACAGTAAACGCGGGTCAGCCAGGCTGCGCGCATAATCATTGAGAAAACGGGCGGCAACGGCCCCGTTTATGACGCGATGGTCATAGCTCAGGTCCAGCGGTACCATCGGCGTTGCCACAAACGACTCGCCATTCCACACCGGTTGTTGCTGCATACGGGTAATGCCGAGAATCGCAACCTCGGGCGGGTTCACGATTGGGCTGAAACCGGTACCGCCTATTCCCCCAAGATTGGTGATCGTCATGGAGGCACCCCCCATTTCATCGGGGCTCAGCTTTCTCGACTTTGCCCGCGTAGCCAGATCAACGATGTCTGCAGCAATCTGCCACAAGCCCTTTTTGTCAGCATCCCGAATGACCGGGACCATCAGCCCATGCTCGGTATCCACCGCGATGCCAATATGGACGTAGTTCTTCATGTGGAGGATGTCACCGTCTGCACTCAGGGACGCATTGAACGTTGGAAACTTTTTCAATGAAACGGCCAGTGCTTTCACAAAAAAAGGCAGCGTCGTCAGCTTCAGCCCTCGTGCGGTAGATTCGCTGCGATTCTGAGCGCGGATGCGCTCGACTTCACTGACATCCACCTCATCGTGATGAGTGACCTGGGGAATCACTGCATTCGCAGCCGTCAGGTTCGCAGAGGCAACCCGGTCAATTTTGCTGGTTTTGTGCTCATCAACCGGTCCAAATTGACGGTGATCCACGTTCCAATAGCTGCTATAACCGTTCACAGGCTGCTCCAGTGTCTGATGGCCGTTGAGGTCATCCATGGTAAGTTGGGTTCTGCCCAGTCGGTCGGCCAGATCTTGAAGATCGATCGATAAGCGACGCGCTTGCGCTCGAACGCTTGGTGATGCAACAACAGTGTGCATACGATAATCCTCTCTCTCTACCAGGTTGCCGAGATGTACTGGGTTTCCATGAACTCCAGCATGCCTTCATGACCACCCTCGCGACCGAGGCCGGATTGCTTGCTGCCACCAAACGGAGCCGCCGGGTCGCTGACAAGGCCCCGGTTAAGGCCGACCATGCCATAGTCCAGCCGTTCGCATACTTGCATGGCACGCTTCATGTTTTCAGAGAACACGTAGGCCACAAGGCCATACTCGGTATCGTTTGCCCGGCGAATCACGTCGTCCTGGTCTTCGAAGGTTTGAATGGCAACCACCGGCCCAAATATTTCATCGTGCACACAGTCGGCGTTTTCCGGCACATTGGAGAGCACCGTCGGCGGGAAGAAAAAACCTTTACCGGGTAGCCGCTGTCCGCCACATTCCACTTTGGCGCCTTTCGCAACCGCATCGTTGACAAAGCCCACTACTTTCTCAAGCGTATCCAGGTTGACCAGTGCGCCTACGTCAACGGCCGGGTCGGCACCATTACCGATCTTTAACGCCGACATTGTTTGCGTCAGGCGTTTGGTGAATTCGTCAGCCACATCCTTGTGCACGTAAACCCGGTTGGCCGCCGTGCAGGCTTCGCCCAGGTTGCGCATCTTGGCGAGCATCACGCCTTCAATGGCGGTATCCATATCGGCATCTTCAAACACGATAACGGGGGCATTGCCGCCAAGCTCCATTGCGGGTGTGAGTACCTGATCCGCCGCTGATTTGAGCAGCTTGCGCCCAACCGCTGTTGACCCTGTGAAAGACACAACACGAACGCGAGGGTCGTGCATCATATGATCGACAACTTCGGCTGGCTTACTGGTGGGCAAGACGTTAACCAGACCCGCCGGTACGCCCGCCTCTTCAAGCAGGGGCATCAGGGCCAGCATGGTCAGCGGTGTTTCAGCGGCGGGTTTGATAATGACACCGCAGCCGGCCGCCAGGGCAGGCGCAATTTTTCGGGTACCCATCGCAGCCGGGTAATTCCAGGGGGTGACCAGCACCGCTAAACCGGCGGGTTTGTGCTGCACGATGATTCTTGCACCGGAAGCCGGTGCATGGGTGATGAGCCCGTCCGCTCGAACGGCCTCTTCCGCGAACCAGCGAAAGAATTCGGCAGCATAGCGAATTTCGCCCATCGCATCGGTTTTACCTTTACCATTTTCCAGTGTGATCAGATAGGCGAACTCTTCAAGCCTCTCCTGAATCAGTTCCCAGGCTTTTCGAAGCACTTCAGAGCGTTCGCGCGGTGTTCTTGCTGCCCACTCAACCATGGCTTTTTCAGCGGCATCTAGGGCGGCATCAGCGTCAGCTATCTCTGCTGATGCGACGGATGCCAGCGTTTCTTCCGTCGCCGGATTAAACACGCCAAAGCGGCCGTTTTCAGACGCTGGAACAAACTGACCATTGATATAAAGGTCGGTTGGAACCGTGTTGATGAAGTCGTTATGTTGTGACATACCAATACCTTTCTTTAGAAGAGGTGCCGAAGTGGGTCTGCCATGCGTCCGGCAAAGTTATCGAGTACGACGGCTGCATCTTTCCCGGCGAGCAGGGCATTGGTGCAGGTCAGTGTCAGCATCAGTTCATCGCCGGAGCTCACGATCGCAATGACGGGTGCTGACTCGGGCGGAAGTTCAGCTGAGGAAATAAAAGTTCCCCGCAGATCGTGAATGATGACATCCGGTTCGCCTTCCGTAGCTACGGTCTCTGACAATCTCTGACGGGCCGAATAAGTTTCACTGGTGCCTCGCCGGTCAATGCGCACGGTCGCCTGATCGGCCAGGCTGGCGCCGGCAAAGGCAGCGATGACACTCGCGTCACTGGCAGACTCGATATGACCGGTTGCCCAGTCAAGAAAAGCATCCAGTGCAACCGGTGATACGCGTGCGGACAATCGGGTTATTACCGCGCCGGGCGCCGCGAACTCCGATCGTTTCCCGGCCGTTTCATGGGCTTGCCTGAGTGCTTCAAAGTCTCTGGCATGAAACGGTTGGGGGTGGCCTGTAGCGGCCAGATGGGCCAGATCATAGCCCGCCTGGTGGGCGAGGCGCTTTAGCTTGGGCGAGGCCAGTACCTTCCCTTCCGGTGCCGGTTCCCGACGCCTGCTGACTTCCGGTTGTTTTGGGGCAGCCGGCTCTGCAACGGTCGTTGCCGGCGCTTTTTCCGATACCTCTACCGAGGGTTGATCGGCGCTGGCAGCGGGCACGGCCGACGACGAATACGCTCTGTCGACGGGGTCTGATACCGGGTCTTCGCTGATGATGGCAATTGTTTCGCCCGTGGGTACGTCGTCGCCAGCGGCGGCCAGCCGCGCCGCGAGATAGCCATCAACGCCAGCCGGTACCTCAACCACACTCTTGTCCGTTTCCACTTCGAACAGAATGTCATCCTGTTTGACGGCGTCACCGGGTTCCTTGTTCCACCCGACCAATACGCCCGAATCCTGAGACATGCCGAGCACGGGCATAATGATCGGTTTGCCGGTAGGCAGTGAGTCAGGCTTTTGGGCTGCTTCCACAGGTTCTTTGTCGGCTGTCTCGCCCGGCGCCGGAGCGTCGGCCGTATCACTGATGATGGCAATGACCTGGCCAACCGGTATCTCATCCCCATCACGAGCGCTGACGCTTACCAGAAAACCACTGGCAGGGGCTTCAACTTCCATGGTGGATTTGTCGGTTTCCACTTCGAACAGGGTTTCGCCCTGAGTAACGGCCTCACCCTCCGACTTGTGCCAGGCGAGCAGCGTCCCCGTATCCTGCGCCATGCCCAACGCAGGCATGATGATGTCATGCCGCATTGATCAACTCCCCGCTTACCAGTTTTTTGGCCTGTTCGAACACCCGCTCCGGGGTGGGAACCGTGATGTCTTCGAGTGCCGGTGAGAAAGGAATAGGTACGTCCATCGCGCCGATACGGGTGGTCGGGGCATCCAGATGGTAAAACGCCTGTTCATTGATCCGGCTGGCAATCTCCGAGGTCACGCCAAAGCTCTGGTGACCTTCATCGACCACAATGACCCGGCCCGTCTTTTTGGCCGATTCAACCAGAGTCTTTTCATCCAGCGGGACAATGGTGCGCGGGTCGATGACCTCGGTACTGATGCCCTCAGCCTGCAGCATTTCTGCCGCTTTCTCACACACCTGCACCATAGAGGAGGTGCCGATGAGTGTGATGTCGGTGCCTTCGCGTTTTATGCAGGCTTCACCAAAGGGGATGCTGTATTCCTCTTCCGGTACTTCGGCGGAGTCCTGATACATCAGCTTGTCTTCGAAAATGACGACGGGATTGTCGTCGCGAATCGCGGTCTTCAGCAGGCCCTTGGCTTCATAGGCAGATGATGGCATGGCCACCTTTAAACCCGGTATGTGGGCAACAATGGCATGCAGTGATTGTGAATGTTGCGCTGCCGAGCGCCGCGTTGCGCCCATATTGGTGCGCAACACCAGCGGTACATTGAGTTTGCCGCCGGACATGTAATGGGTTTTGGCCGCCTGGTTACACAACTGGTCCATGATCAGAAAGATGAAGTCGCCGAACATCAAGTCGACAACGGGGCGCATCCCCGTCATGGCAGTACCCACACCAATACCCATAAAACCGGGTTCGGAAATGGGCGTATCGATGACGCGTTCGGTCCCAAACTCTTCCACCAGGCCCGACAAAACCTTGAAGGGTGTACCGGCTTCCGCCACGTCTTCGCCGAGTATAATGACCGTTTCGTCGTGGCGCATCTCTTCAGCCAGTGCCTCGTTAACGGCCTTTGATAACGTAATTTTCCGCATACTGTTCTCCTCAGGCTAAGACATGCTCAATATCGGTGTAGACGTGCATGTCCACCTCCGAGACATCCGGGTAGGGGGCGTCCAGCGCGTAGGCGACGGCCGCTTCCGCGTCTTCGGTGACCTCCTTGCTGAGCTCGTCCAATTCGGCCTCCGTGGCGTACTTGTTCTCGATTAGCCAGGCGCGCATACGGATGATCGGGTCCCGGTTTTCACGCCAGTCTTCTTCTTCCGACTTGGCGCGGTAGTATTCGCGATTAATGTCACCGACATGGTGTCCGTGATAGCGGTAGGTCATCAGTTCCAGGAAGAAGGGCCCTTCACCTTTGCGGGCGCGCTCGACTAGCGTGCGGGACAGTTCGTTTACAGCGATGACGTCTTGCCCGTCTACTTGATGCGACTCGATACCAAATGCTTCAGCCCGAGCCGTAATGGAACCGGCTGCAATCTCTTCTGTTTTGGTGTACTCGGAATAGCCATTGTTTTCACAGGCGTAAATGACCGGGAGTTTCCACAGTGCGGCCATGTTCATCACTTCGTACATCAGCCCCTGGGCAGTAGCGCCATCACCAAAGAAACAAACGGCGACATCACCGGTTTTTTTCAGTTTGGAAGTGAGTGCAGCTCCGGTTGCAATGCCGAGAGAACCGCCCACGATTGCATTGGCACCCAGGTTGCCATTTGACTGATCGGCAATGTGCATGGAACCGCCCTTGCCACGGCAGTAGCCTTCTTCTTTCCCCAGCAATTCACAGAACATGGCTTTGAAGTCTGCTCCCTTGGCGACACAATGCCCGTGACCTCTGTGGGTGGAGGTGATCTTGTCGGTAGGCAATAAGGCTTCGCAAATACCAACGGCGACAGCCTCTTCCCCGGAATACATATGCGTCAGACCTGGCATCTTGGCTGACAGGTAGAGCTGATTCGCATTGTTCTCAAAGGTACGGATGCGAACCATCTGACGAAACATTCTTAACGCATCGTCCGCACTCACTTTCTTCTTGGCGTTACTCATTGCAAACCTCTGTAGTTGACCTGGCAGCCCGTTGGTGTTGGGCGTCGTCGTACCAGGTTTGGCGAAAAATGAGGGCAAGTGTTCAGCAAACCGCCGGCCGCAACGCAGTATCCTTGGTGAACAGAACAAGCAACATTGGTTCTGTGGTTACCATTTCAGATACCGCGATGTCAGCCGGTTGGCGTTACTGCATGACGATGCCACCATCAATCATGATCATCTGGCCGGTCATATAGTCGCTTTCATCCGAGCACAGGAAAGCGGCGGTGCCGACAACGTCATCGGGCGTTGACAGCTTTTTCATCAGAATCATTGTTTTGGCAAGGTGATCCATGGACTGGCCTTCCTCTTCGAACATGCCAATCTCAACCAAGTCCTTGTCCAGTTGTTCCCACAACTCGGTCTTGACAACACCCGGGCCATAGCCATTGACGGTGATCTTGTGTTCCCAGAGTGCCTTGGCACCCCCAGTGGTCAGGGCAAGGACGGCGTGCTTCGAACAGCCATAAGGAATGACATCCAGGAAGGTGGTGCGAGACAAAATGCTGCCCACGTTGATGATCTTGTAGGGGTGATCGTCCATTGGGCCCTGCTTGATCATTTGTTTTGTCGCCTCTTGCATGCCATAGAGCATGCCTTTGGTGTTGACGTTCATGATCAGGTCCCAGTTTTCATCATCGATGTCCAGAAACATTTTCGGCTTGTTGACGCCTGCGTTGTTCAGGTACACGTTGATGGAGCCGAACGCATCGACACAGGCCTGAACCGCTGCCGTATGGTCTTCCCGCTTGGTCACGTTCATTGAAACGGCGATCGCTTTGCCAACACCGGCTTCATTGATGCTGTTTGCGACCGCTTTGACGCCTTCGACGTTCAAATCGCCAAGAACGACGTTGGCGCCCTGAGCGGCAAAATACATGGCATTGGCTGCGCCCATACCCTGTGCGGCACCGGTGATAACGATGTTTTTTCCAGACAGTCTCTTCGGATCCATTTCACTTCTCCAGTCTTGTTGTTATTGCCAGTTTTCAATGAGTTTTTGAACACCATCGTGAGCCCGCGACAGCGCCTCTTCCGGTGTGATGACCCCTCGCAGCATTTCGTGCAATACGACGCCACAGAACTGGGTTATCGCTCCAAACTCGGGAGTGGGTGGTCTTGGCCATGCCTGCAGTTGGTCCTGGATGGCCAGTTGGTCAACCGCATCAAAGATCGGTGAATTGATGCGGATGTTTGGATCTTCACTTGCCGAATACCGTGAGCAACCGCGGCTGCCATTTTTCACATAGAGGCTCTGAGCCCGTTCGGACGTGAATGTCTCCAGAGCGATGGCGGCTTCCTGTCTGCGTCGCTCGCTTAAATTACTGGGAATGCCCAGCACAAAGCCGCCCAATGGGGAAATGGGTTTTTTGCCGGAACCGGCCGGGTGCGCGATGAAGCCGGTGTTGTCTTTGGCCGGAGAATTGTCGTCATCTTCGAAATAGGGTGTCATCTGGGAAAAGCTGTAGGTCATGGCGACCTGGCCCTGGGCATAGCTTTTGGTCCGCTCATACCAGGACATGTTCAGGATGCCCGGGGGTGAGTACTTCAGTAATTCAAGTAAGAACTTGGCTGCAGACAGACCCGCCTGCGAGTCGATCATTGATCGATACTTTCGACTGCCCAGGCCCGCAATCGAGAATTCCTCTCCATCCGGAGCGAGATCAATGATTGGTTGGCCAAAATCGGCCATCGCCATCATAAAGGTATGGCTCAGAGCGGTACCTCTTGCCGCATTCCAGGCGATACCGTAGATCTGTTTTTCCGGCTTATGCAATTTTGCGGCAACCGCCAGCAGTTCATCGATAGTTGTAGGCGGCGCAATGGCTTCCTGAGCAAAGAGGTCAGTCCGGTACATCAGAACTTCAGAGGTGGTCTCTACCGGGATGCCGTAACAACGTCCACCCCAGTGGGACGCTCTCCAACTGGCGGCGTGAAAGTCTGTCGGGCTGAGTGCCTCCATGTCGATCAGTGTATCCAGCGGCAACAACATGCCCCGTTCGGCAAATTCGCCAATCCATGGGAAATTGACGGCGACCAGATCGTAACTGCTTTTTTCACGGCCCGAGTTCTCTACGGCCTCGTCGTAGAGTTTATCGAGAGAATAGGACCGGTGATGGATAGGGCACCCGACGATCAGTTCGAAGTGCCGCTTGAGGTTGTTCATGATCAGGAATGTAGGGTCGCTGTGCGACAACATGCGCAACCCGCCGGGCAATGACAGAGGGGTACTCAATACGTTCAACGGCGGCCCGAGGCGTTCGCTGAAGTAATCACTGCCGAAGAAACGCTCGCCAGGTTCGAGCTTTTGATCGGCCAGGTTGACCGTGCTGTTGATCAGCAGGTGGTTGTCTTTGGCCATCTGGATCCAGAGCGACAGCAACTGATCGCTGGGGTGCAAGGTAAAGCTGCGTTCACTTTTATGGCGTGCTCTGCGGTTAATCAGGCCCGATTCAACCAGTTCATTCAACCGGCGGGTAGCGGTGGCATAGGGTACGCCACTGATGTCGATAAGCAGCGTAGGCGAGGTTACTTTTCCCTGAAAATGGCGCCTCAGGAGTTCAACACACATACGAATGTGGGCGTTGGGTTTGAACAGTGAATGAGCCGACTCGAAGGCCAGCATGTGTTCATCCATGTAGTCGAGAAAGCGCAATACGCCTTCATCCGGAGCCGCCAACACCGAGATTCTGTCTACCGAATTGTTGTGCATTGACGCCATAAAAACCGCTCCGTGTCTTGCTTGGGCCGCCTTCATTGCCAGTTGGCCGCAATTAGTTCTTATTAGGGAACTGAATATACTCCCAGAGCGTAGGTATATTAACCATTATGATGTCCATAATGGATATGACGTATCCAAAATGGACACATTGGGGGGTTTTTCAACGTGCAGCCGGGGGTATGGTTAATGGGCCCGTTTAAAACTGGGAATGCGTAACTTGCCGTTGACCTAGCTGATGCAGCAGTAACGCAGTAAAGCAGAACAACAATAACGGAGAGTAAACATGAGCACGAAAACACTACTTGCAACCGCTGTAACTGCCACCGTTTTAATGGGTCCTGCCCTGGCGATGGCCGAAATGAGAATTGGTATCACACAGAATAACGTAGGTGTTGATAGCTACCAGACAACCTATGAGAGTGCCTTTATCGCGGCAGCAGAGGCTAATGATGAGGTTCGCGCCGTCGTCCTTGATGCCGGGGGTGATGTAGCACGGCAAATTGCCCAGGTCGATTCGCTCATTCAACAGGAAGTTGACGCGATCATCATCTGGCCAACCAATGGCGAGGCCGTCATCCCGGCTGTCCGCAGAGCGCATAATGCCGGTATCCCTGTGGTTGTCACCAACTCCAACATTGCAGAGCAGGGGTTTGATTTCATTCGGTCTTTCTCTGGGCCGGATAACGTAACGCAAGGCAGTCGCTCTGCCGAAATCATGTGTGACAAGTTCAAGGACATGGGGATCGAGAACGAAGCCAAAGTTGTACAAATCTCTGGACAACCTGGCTACACCACGGCCATTGAGCGCGCGGCCGGCTTCGAAGACCGCTTGCCTGAGGTCTGCCCTAATGTGGAGCTGATGGAAACGCAGCCCGGCGACTGGAACCGGGAGCGGTCTCAACAGGTTATGGAAGCCTTTTTGACCAAGTACGATGACATTGACGGCGTCTATTCGGGCGACGACAACATGGGTGTTGGCGCACTCAATGCAGCCCGCGCCGCAGACCGTGACGGTATCATTTTTGTGGGTGCCACCAATTTCTCGGTAGGTTACGACGCAATGGCTGAAGGTGAGTACTGGGGTTCTATTTACCAGTCGCCTGTCGATGATGCGGAAGCTGCGCTGCAAACCGCCATTGACATTCTGGAAGGTAAAGAGGTGCCTTTCCTGAACTATTTCGACACACCGAAAATCACTCAAGACAATATGGATGAGTTTACCCGTCCAGTTTTCTGAAACGGGCGATGGGTAGGTGCTCATTGGCACTTTCATAATCCCACTGTCAATGTCCCATGGCGTTCAATCGAACGCATGGGGCACTCTTTACCCCGAATAACAACAAAACGGTTTCAGGGATACCCCTATGGCAAATCTAGCCAGAAAACGAATTCTTACCGTGATGGGAATTCAAGGCATTCTCATTGCCTTCGTGGTGTTTATGGTGATTTTCGCGCTCGCAAGTCCGAAGTTCCTGTCGTTGGACAATCTGCAAAGCGTGGTCAGATCATCTGCGATTCTGGGTGTGATGGCGCTTGGCGTTACCTTTGTCGTCATCAGCGGGAATCTCGACCTGTCGGTCGGTTCCATGATGTCATTCTCCACCATCGTAGTGCTGGACCTGCACGATAAATTAGGGCCCAGCCTGGCCATTCCGACCATGTACTTGATGACACTCGGTTTGGGCGGGACCATTGGCTTTCTGGTTGGGTATCTAAGACTTAATTCACTGATTGTAACGCTTGGCATGCTCTCAGCCATCCATGGGCTGACGCTGACCTATTCAGGCGGAAAAAACATGGATATTGATGACAAGGCAGGTACCTGGTTCAGCTTCTTTGGGCAAGGAGAAATTCTAGGGTTGCCTGTCCCGATTATCCTGTTTGTTGCACTGGCTGCCTTCCTTGGCGTGCTGCTGGCTAAAACTCCGTTTGGCAGAAAGGTATATGCCGTCGGTGGTAATTCAACCGCTGCGTCATTTTCTGGCATACCCAGAGCCCGCACCGTATTTACCTGTTATCTCATTTCAGCATTTTGCGTGGCAACGGCCGGGTTGATTCAGGCCAGCCGTTCCATGGGCAGTCAGAACACAGTCGGCCAGGGCCTGGAGCTGGAAGTGCTCGCGGCTGTCATTCTCGGAGGCGCTTCTTTACTGGGTGGTTCCGGTACGGTTCTCAAGACGGTAATTGGTGTGCTCATTCTGGGCTTTATTCAAAACGGACTCCTGCTGATTGGCTGGCCTTTCTACATCCAGTATGTCATCACGTGGATCATTATCATCCTGGCGGTATGGCTCGATATTTCAGTCAAACGCGGTAAGTTCTGGGCCACGATATAGGAGCCGGTAATGAATTCTGAATTTATAAAACGCAATCTCAGCACCAGCGCAATCTGGCTGTTCATTGCTGTTGAGCTCATATTCTTCAGTGTCGCGGGGCAATACTTATCGCTAACCGACGTTGCTTTTATGGATGGCGGCAACATGCTGCTTCTGCTCAAACAGTCAGCGCCCATTGGCATCATTGCAGTCGGTATGACCATCGTAATGGTCAATGGAAACATTGACTTGAGCGTTGGTGCCATCTTTGCGATGGCCGGTATCATTCTGCTGGATAGTTTGTCCTGGAGCATTTTTTCAGGTATCGGAGACTGGGTCATTGTTGTCAGTGTGCTACTTGCACTGACAACCGGTGTATTGCTTGGCGCGCTCAACGGGTTGATTGTCTGGAAGACAGGCGTCGATGCTTTTATTGTCACCCTGGGTTCCATGCTGGGCTATCGCGGGCTTGTGTTCATGTTCAATGGCGAAAACCCAACGTCAAACCTCAACTGGACACTGGTCGACCTTGCCGAGGCTAGGTTCCTTGGAGTTCACACGGCTACCTGGGTGTTTGGCTTGACCGTATTGATTGTTTGGCTAATCACCCGCTACACAGTCCATGGACGCAATGCGTATGCCATTGGCGATAACCGGAATGCCGCAGTGAACGCTGGCATTCGAGTCGGTCCGCACATGTTAATCAACTTTGCATTGATAGGCTTTCTGGCCGCACTGTCAGCGGTGGTTTTCTACGCCGGATCAGGATCGGTAAACCCGAATGATGGCATGTTGTATGAACTGTGGGTCATCACCGCCGTGGTGTTAGGCGGTACCAAACTGGCCGGTGGGTCGGGCTCCATTATCGGTACTCTAGGAGGGGTCATTGCCATCCAGTTGCTGCGTACCGGGCTGGGTTACATCGGTGCGGACACCTCGACCGTTAATTTGGTTCTCGGCCTGATCCTGATTGTGGTTCTGTTTATTGATCGCCAGCTGAACGTCAAGGGCGCACAGGAGTTAAAAGTATGACTCAGTCAACGCCAGCCCTGCGTCTGGAGGGTATTGTCAAGGAATTTCCGGGTGTAAAGGCACTCGATAACGTATCGCTGTCGGTAATGGCGGGTGAAGTTCACGCACTGATGGGCGAAAACGGCGCTGGAAAATCCACACTGATGAAGGTGCTCGGTGGCATCTATCAGCCCGATGCCGGAACAATCTATGTGGCTGAAACGCCGGTTGTCATGTCCAACCCGCTCGATGCGAAGAACAAGGGCATTGTTTTTATACATCAGGAACTCAGCCTTGCTGAAGAGCTCTCGGTGGCAGAAAACGTTTATTTGGGTGAGCTGCCGAGAAAGTCAGTGGGAAGGGTTGACTGGAAAACGCTTTACGAGAAAACGGACGAAATCCTTAGGCGTCTGAAAGTAAGCTTCAATGCTCGCACTCGGGTAGGCGATCTGTCCATCGCCAACCAGCAGATGGTTGAGATCGCGCGAGCGCTGACCGTTGATGCCAAGGCGGTCATTTTCGACGAGCCGACAGCATCACTGACTGATGCTGAGAAACTGGTCTTGTTTGAAGTGATTGACGACTTGAAGAGCCAGGGTGTCGGTATCGTATATATATCTCATCGCATGGAGGAGATCTTCAAGATCACCGATCGGGTCAGCGTGCTTCGCGATGGCCAGTATCAGGATTCCGTGTTGACGGCAGACACCTCAGAGGAAGCCATTACCCGAATGATGATTGGCCGAAACCTCGACCTGTCCCGTGCTCCAGTCAGCCATGAGCTGGGAGAGGTTGCTATCGAGGTTAAAGACCTTAGTTGTGGAGCCTCATTCCAAAACGTCAGTTTCAAAGTTCGGTGTGGAGAAGTGCTTGGGTTCTACGGTTTGGTTGGTGCAGGCAGGACGGAAATAGCGGAAACGCTGTTTGGCCTCCGGCAGCCCAATTCGGGAACGATCTTACTGGATGGAAAGGAGACGGTGATCAGTTCACCTGCTATCGCCATCAGAGAAGGTATTTCCCTGGTTCCTGAAGACCGAAAAACCCAGGGGCTGGTGCTAGGCATGAACTGCCGGGACAACATGACGTTGCCTCAGATCGATGACATGAAAGCAGGGCCATTCGTATCCGATGGGGCAGAAGTAGCGCTTTTCGACCTGTATCGGGATCGGCTGGATATTCGCACGCCGGGTTGGCGACAGACTGTGGGTAATCTATCGGGCGGTAACCAGCAGAAAATTGTCATTGGCAAGTGGCTGTCAATGCACCCGAAAGTCCTGATCGTTGATGAGCCAACACGAGGCATCGACGTAGGCTCCAAATCCGAGATTCACAAGCTGATACGAGAGCTTGCAGCCAGTGGCTACGCCGTCATCGTGGTCAGTTCGGAAATGCCGGAAGTACTGCACGTGGCCGATCGAATTGTTGCCATGTACTCAGGCGAAATAATAAAGACGTTCACATCAGACGATGTAACGGAAGACAACCTTATTCAGGCGATTTCCGGAATTAAACCAAAATAACCAAAGACACTTGGTGAAGTGCTGGAATGTGGTCAGGCACAACACCGTAGGCGAGAGGGATACCATGAGCAATAACATTATCGTAGAACCGACTATCATTGACGCAGAGGCACTTAATCCACGCTGGGACTGGAGTCGTCCCATTCCGGCACCCGGACGCATGAACGTTGATTTTGAGGAGCGGGTCGACTTTCGACGGTTGCACAAGTATCGCGTCGCCCGTGCCAGACAGGCACTCCGAGAATCTGATCTGGGCGCGATGCTGTGTTTTGACAATAACAACATACGCTACCTGACCAGCAGTGTGATCGGCGAGTGGTCCCGCGATAAGATTTGCCGGTATGCGCTGTTCACCGGTAATTCAGATCCGTACCTCTGGGATTTCGGCAGTGCAGCGGCGCATCACCGTTTGAATAACCCCTGGTTCGATAACGACCACTGGCGAGCGGGCATGCTGGGCTTGCGGGGTTCTGTAGCCGAAGAAGCCGGACTGTTTGAAAATGCGGCAAAAGAAATTCGCGACATACTGCAGTCGGAAGGCGTTGCCGATATGCCCATCGGGGTCGATGTCTGCGAACCACCCATGTTGTTCGCCTTGCAAAAACAAGGGCTTGATGTCCGGGATGTCCAGCAGGTGATGCTGAACGCCCGGCAGATCAAAAGCATGGACGAGATTATCCTGCTCAATCAGTCCGCATCGATGGTTGATGGTTGCTACCAGTTGATAGCGGATAACCTTAAGCCTGGCAAGAGAGAAAACGAGCTTGTGGCCATCGCCAACAAGTTTCTGTATGACAATGGGTCGGACGATGTAGAGGCGATCAACGCTGTGTCAGGGGAGCGCTGCAGCCCACACCCACATAACTTTACTGATCGCATGTATCGTCCGGGCGATCAGGCTTTTTTTGACATTATTCAGTCTTACATGGGTTACCGCACCTGTTACTACCGTACCTTGAACGTGGGTAGCAAAACGCCGGCGCAGGTTGATGCGTATCGTAAAGCCCGGGAGTGGATTGATGCAGCCATCAACCTGGTCAGGCCGGGAATGACCACCGACAAAATCGCCGCAGTATGGCCGGCGGCATCGGAGTTTGGATTTCAGAGCGAGATGGAAGCCTTTGGTCTGCAGTTTGGGCATGGGCTTGGTTTGGCACTTCATGAACGCCCGATCATCAGCCGGCTGGTGTCGTTTGAGAACCCGTTCGAACTGCAGGAAGGTATGGTGTTCGCGCTTGAGACCTATTGCCCGGCAGCCGACGGCAATGGCGCGGCGCGCATTGAAGAAGAGGTTGTGGTGACCGCTGATGGCTGTCGGGTAATAACTTTGTTCCCAGCCCAGGACCTGTTCGTGGCGAACCCCTATTAAGTTTTGGAATTGAGGAAACACTATGCCTACCTACACTTATCGGGCAACAGACTCCGGGGAGATCTATGAAATCTCCCACAGCATTCATGAAGCAACCCTGACGCAGCACCCGGACACGGGCGAGGCACTGGAGCGTGTGATATTGGGCGCGCCAGCGTTACACATGAAGGGGTTGAAGAAACACGTTCAGGTTAACTACAAAAGCGCAGCCGCGACCGCTTGTGGCTGTGCTTCGAACGTTGCGCTTGCGCAGCAAATGTACAGCAACAGTCGTGAGACACCGGCCTATGGTTCGGTCAGCAGCAGGCGCACTGTTCACGGCGGAGTCACTACCGGTCCCATTGGTGGCCATAGCCACAGCCACAGCCACAGCCACGGAGGAAGTTGTGGGCACAACCATGGATCCGGCGGGAGTTGTGGCCACAAGCATTAAAAGGCAGGAAACGTCGGTTGCCAAAGCACTTTGAATAGTCAGTGAGCTGCACTGAAAGTTGGTCTGATGCCTCGTTGATCAGTAACAATACTACCGGTGACGCAGCAGGCTTTCGGGTGAAAGAACAGTGAGGTGCGGGGAGCTTAATAGCTTTGCCAACCTTCGGGACCCGGCGATAGAAACGATCATAGAGGCATTCAGAGGGTGAGTTATGATGTTGTCAAAAACAGCAGATTGTCTGATGCTTGGTGTTCTACTGGTGGTAGGGTCCAGCTCGCTGGCAGCCAGTGAGCTCAGAGTGATGAAAGAAGATTATGGTCAGTTTCATTACAATACGGATCTGCAAAGTCAGGCCGGTGCCATTGATCTGGAGGACGAGACAACACAGCGAGTCCGGCAGATACTGGACCAGGTGGATGTTGACTACAGCATCCAGATGCGCACCTGGCCGATCTCCTACCGGCGTGCATCCGAAAGACCAGGGTATGGCATCTTTCCATTGGAGCGGCAGGACGATCTGGAAAACACCTTTGAGTTCATAGGGCCTCTGGCGGAGTACCAGTGGGTTGTTTACACCCGGGCAAGCAGTGACCGTGAGATCAGCAGTCTGGATGACTTGCAGGGCATGAGAGTGGGTGGGTATCAGAACTCACCCATTACCGAGTATTTAACGGAACGGGGGGTAAGCGTGGAAGAACTGCCCTACGATGCATTGAACCTCAAAAAGCTGACCCTGGGTTATATTGATGCCTGGGTAACCTATAACGCCAACGCAGAAAGCATCGCCCGCCAGGCGGGCTACCCAATGCCAAGATCGGCCTGGGTAGTGAAGACGGTCGATGTTTACCTGGGCATTAACAAAGAAAGTGAGGCCGGGTTGCTGATGTCGTTGGGCGAGGCATCTCAGGGGTTTTGACCTGCTCGGGTTATGCCCGGTATTCAGCGGTGCAATCGCATCGGCATCGGGCTTGGATTCTAGATCATTCCAACCTCGCCCAATATCTCGTCCGTGTGCTCACCTAAACGCGGTGGGGCGGTATCAACCCCTGGACCATCGTGTTCAAATTTGAAACCTGCGTTCAGTATGGTGGCCCGATCAATGGCAGTGCCATTAACGGGAATTTCTAATTGCAATCCGCGATCCTTTAACTGATCGAGTTGTAACACTTCCTCTACCGATCTTACGGCGCCGGCCGGTACACCTGCTTCACACAACCGTTTTTCCCAGTCCATGGCTGAACGGGTCTTAAAGGTTTTGCTTAGTTCTTGTTGTAACGCCTGATCGTGCTGCAAACGCAGGTCAGGGTCGCTAAACCGTGCGTCTTCCAATAAGTCCAACCGTTCCATGGCATGACACAGGCGTTCGTACTGGTTTTGCTGTACCGCGCCGATGGTCAGCGGCATGTCCAGGGTGTCGAATGTATCCGCGGTGGGTGCTCGTGAAAACCCCCGGTTGCCCGTCCGCTCGGGCTGGATGCCTGAAATCATCAGCGGCGAAAAGACGGAGGCCATCATGACCATGGAAGCGTCCAGCATCGACATGTCGATGAACTGGCCTTTTTTGTCAGGGTCCCGCTCACGCTGTATAAAGGCGGACTGAATGGCAAAAGCGGCCAGGAGAGCACTGTAGGTGTCCACAATTGGAAAACCGATGCGCATGGCGTCGCTGTCGGGCTCTCCGGAGAGACTCATTAGCCCTGAAACACTCTGGATAATCTGATCAATGGCGGGGTAATCGCGCATAGGGCCTTCCTGGCCGTAGCCAGAGACCGAGCAAAAGATCAGTCCGGGGTGGCGCTCGCGCAAGGTTTCGTATCCCAACCCCAGCCGGTCGATGACCCCTGGCCGGAAGTTCTCAACCAGGATATCGCTGCTGTTGATGATCCTGAGGGCTGCTTCGCGCCCAAAGTCAGATTTGAGATCAAGCACAACCGATTTCTTACCGGCATTGGTGGAAATGAACGGCTCGGACATGCCGCGAAGTTCGCGTCGCTGAGTGTAGTTGCGCAGTACATCACCACCAGGTGGCTCGATTTTTATGACTTCGGCGCCGAGAAGCCGTAGAAAGTGGGTGGCGAGCGGCCCGGCAATGACGTGCGAAAAATCGGCGATTCGTACGCCCGCGAGTGGTTTTGCCATGAGATCATTCCAATCAAAACGATTAATAGTTAACAAAGTTAACTACTTGCCTCGCTGACGTCAATGGTTGCCGTCATTTATCCTGGCCAGTTCAGGGGTTGGCGGTGCTGTCCGTCGATTGATGCCGTTCGGCTAGATGAGCGCACAGCCGGTTCATCATGTCGAAGAACTGGGCCTGCTCTTCTGTTGAGAAAATGTTCAGCAAGGTCTCATGCTGAGTTTCCATCTGGTGGCGCATCGCGGCGCGTCGCTTCTCACCTTCTTGGGTCAGAACAAGGGCGTTGTAGCGTTTGTCGGCCTTGACCCGTTCGCGTTTGACCAACCCTTTGTCCTCCATTGAACGGACCACCTTGGTGACCGCCGGTTTCTTGAACACGACTGCCGCGGCAAGGTCGTTCTGAGAGATCCCGGGGTTGATGCCAATGAGGTTGGTAATCGCGATTTCACCCGGTTCGACATTCAGTTCTTTGTAGGCATCTGCAGTTTCATTGCGAATGTAGGTGCGCAGTACTCTCGACAGAAATGGCAAATCTCTGGCCAGGTAGTCCAGTTCCAATTGCCCGTTGTAGGGGAGCGTCGAGATATCAGGAGTGTCAGTCATAGGGTTCCAGAATCCATTTTTTCAGCAGTGAATTTGCCACGGAAGCGCTCAAAGTCAAGCCGTGATCTGCGCCAGCCAGCGATCGTGAACAATGCGTTTGACACAGACAAATCGATATAGTTAACTAAATTAACTAATAACAAAGCGACCCGGAGGTGCAGATTGAAGTCAGCCCAGGCGATCACAGAACTGGAAACGGCCTTTGCCAACAAAGCCCGACCAGCGACTCGCGAAGACAAACCTGCCCGGCTATGGGTGGGGTGCTTTGGTAATGCGGTGCCTGACGTATTGCTGGCTGCGGCAGGATGCCGGTTTGTAGACGTTAAAGCCATTCCGGATGCGGAGCTGAATGACGTTCATCAGGGCATGGCGCGATTTATTGAGCCGTTCCTGGATGATTACACCCGTGTGTTCCTGCACCGGCTCGCCTGTGGCCGACTGGATCATCTGAGGGCCATCGTTTTCAGCCGGCAGGATGCGGCAGCCCTGGTCGCTTACCAGTACGCGCTGGAGTATCAGCGTCAGCATCAGGCGGACACAGCTTTTCCGACGCTGCTGTTATGGAACGCGGAACAGGGCACCACTGAGGCTGTGATGACCTTTAACCAACGCCAGGCAAGTCAGCTTTTGACTCGACTGGCGGCGCTGGGTGCCGCGCACCCGAGCACGGAAGACATCGCAACCGCCATTGAACAGGTCCGCACCAGGCACCAGGCGCTCGATGAACTGACGCTGGTTCAGCGTGATGGAACGCCCCGGCTAACCGCGTTGGAGGTTTTACGCTGGCGTAATGCGGGGCGCTACCTGGACCCCGCCCAATTTTCTTCGCAATTGCGGACCGCCTTGTCGGATGTGAGTAGCAGGCCGGCACGGATGGGCAAGCGACTTGGCCTGGTTGGAACAGCCACTGACTCCGAAGACTTATATCGCATGCTCGATTCAGTTGGGTGTGTGGTTGCTGATCTGCAGCCATTTGGCCAGGCCTGGCCGGGGCCAATGAGTGAGTCAGATGATCTGGACGGTCTGTTAAACGCCATGGCGATTGATCCCTTTTGCCCCAGAGGTCGGTCCTCCATCGCCATGGTCGATGCGCTGGCCGATACCTGTGCGCTGGCTCAATGCGATGCGGTGATCGCCCAGATGGACCAGAACGACGACACCTTTGGCTGGGATCTGCCCAGTCTGGAACAGGCGTTGAATAAACAGGGAATTCCTCTGCTGCAACTTGGCTTTCGCGATTTGAGGCCGGACGGAGACTGGATCACCAGGTCCCGGGAACGCTTGACCACTGTCTTGGGAGATCTGTGATGACTGACGCCAACGCAACCGACTACGTGCCGCTGGCAACCGCTCGTCAGGCAACCGACTATCAGCGCGACTGGGTGCGGGGGCTGCGTGAGCAGATCAAGTCCGGCACTGAGTTCGCCTTCGTCAATGCGGATACACCGCATGAATTGTTTCACATCATGGGGCTGCCGATTGTCACTAACCAGTGGTGGTCGGCGGTGTTATCGGCCAAGCAGCTCTCTGAATATTACTTCGATTACATGGAAACGCTGGGCTATCACGATCGATTGGCAAAATACTCCAGTCTGCCGTTGATCGCCGAGCTAGAAGGCGACCGTGAGCGCCAGCCCTGGGGCGGCTTGCCGGTACCGGCGATTCTGTGCGCCCGACAAAGCGCCGATGATCATCAGCGCATCTTTTCCTTATGGGCCAAGCAGACAGGGGCGCCGCTCTTTCTGTTCAGTGCGCCAGCGGTTCCGGACCCGGCGCCCAACTGGTGGCAACTGGCCCGCGACGACTGGGAAACCTTGTACGGAACCGACCGTCTCGACTTGATGGAAGCGGAACTCTACGACCTGGTGCATCAACTGGAACACATCACAGGTCGGGATTTCGACCCGGATGCGTTTGCCCGCTATATGGCCGCCATTAATCGACAGGAAGAACTGTTCGATGACGTCAGTCAGATGTTGGCGCAAGCGCCTCGTTGCCCCATTCGAATAGCCGAACAAATTCCCAACGTGATGATTCCACAATGGCACCGCGGTTCGGACTGGGCCCTGCGACATGCCGAAGCCTTCCGTGACGAAGTGAAACAGCGCATCGAGGACGGCGTGGCGGTTTGCCCCGACGAATCCATCCGCATGATGTGGGTTGGCGCGGGGCTCTGGTTCGATACCAGCTTCTACGCGGCGTTTGAAGAAAGCCACAGCGCTGTGTTCGCCTGGTCCATGTACCTGCCGTTCGCTGCCGATGGTTACATCCGGTACGACCAAGGCGATCCGATGCGCTCCCTGGCTGCTCGGGTTGTGTCTATGAATGAACAACTGCACCAGCCGCCCTGGGTAAATTCCTGGTTGGTTGAGCAGGCCCGGCGCTATCGAATCGATGTTGCTCTGATGCTGATCCCCCGGCACGACCGTTTTTCCGGGCAGGGTTCCCTGTTCTCGAAACAGGCGCTGGAAGCGGCGGGAATCACGGTGATTGAGATCTGGTCCGACATGGTTGACCGGCGCGAGTGGGACCGGGAGGACATGGTTAAACGGGTCGCCTCGGTGCTCGATGAGGTGAAGGCAAAAAAGGTTTTGACGTAGTTAACTAAGTTAACTATTGTAGAGTTAAACAAGATCGGTGATAAACCGACTTCAAGACAGGAGCTTCCCGATGACGGCTTTGCAGGATATTAAAATAGCGGATTTCAGCTGGGTCGGCGCCGGACCGCGCGCCACCAAAGATCTGGCCGATAATGGCGCCACCGTGGTGAAAGTTGAATCGCGCAAGCGCCTCGACCTGGGCCGTCGTTCCCCGCCTTTCGCGGGTGACAGTTCCAACGCCGATGCCTCGGCGTTTTTCGCCCAAACCAATACCTCCAAATACAGCGTCACCATTAATCTGTCGGAGCCCCGTGGCGTTGAAGTCGCCAAATCGCTCATCGCCTGGGCGGATGTGGTCGTGGAAAACTTCGGGCCCGGCTTCATGGATCGCATCGGTCTTGGTTACGAAGAATTGAAGCGCATCAAACCGGAGATCATTCTCGCCAGTGTGTCGGTGGCCGGGCGTACCGGGCCCATGGCTGGCTTTCGCGGCTACGGCAATTCCGCGGCTGCCCATTCCGGCCACGCGGCCATGTCCGGCTGGCCCGGTCATGAACCGCATATGCCTCCCTTTGCCTATGGCGACGTCATTGCGCCCATGTTCGCTACGGTGGCTATTCTCGGCGCCCTGGAAGAACGCGCCCGGACCGGGCAAGGCCAGCATCTGGACATCTCTCAAATTGAACCCATGGTCCATGTTCTGGCCGATCTATACGCCGAGGCGGATGAACCTGAAAAACCGGGGAACGGTGATCCGGTGATGGCACCTCACAATGTTTACCCAACCCGCGATGACGATGGCTGGATCGCCATTTCCGTTGAAAACGACTCCCAGTGGCAGGCGCTGTGCCGGGGGTTTGATCAGCCGAACCAGGCGGTCGACGCTCGATTTGCCAGCGCCGAATCGCGCCGGAACAACAGTACTGAACTGGATGAATGGCTCAGCGACCTAACCCGCCAACACACGGCCGAAACGCTGGCCGCTGACCTGTGCCGGGCCGGTGTGCCTGCTGCGCCGGTTCTGAATGGCAAAACCCTGTTTGACGACCCCGAACTGAACCGCTGTGGTCATTTCACCACGCTTGATCACCCGGTGCTCGGCGCCAGCAAGATGCCGACGCCACCGATGCAGATGTCGGACACCCCATCCTGTGTTGGCCGGTCTCCGTTGCTGGGCGAGCACACTCGACTGGTGTTGGTCGACTGGCTTGGAATGAGCCCTGAGCAAGTCGAGACGCTGCAGCGCGAGGAGGTACTGGCATGAGCATGTTGAGTGGCATCAAAGTACTGGAGTTCAGCAATGGTCTGGTGGATCTCGGTGGGCGAATGCTGCGGGAAATGGGGGCCGATGTGATCTCGGTGACGTCGGAGCGGGCCAGTGACCGGCCACACTGGCGCACCCTGGCCTGGCACCACGGCAAAACCCGCGTCACTGTGCCGGAAGGTGCTGATCTTGGCCAGTGGGCTCTTATTGATGACGCCGACATTGTGCTCGACGACCGGCGTTCTGCGCATACCTCAACGCTGGACGAACTGAGAGCCGGGCGGCCGGGCCTGATACACGTTATCGCACGCCCTTACAGCGCGAGCGGCCCTTACCATGACCGGCCTGCCAGCGATTTGACGCTGATGGCCATGTCCGGCCTGATGACCATTACCGGTGAACCGAACAAGCCACCGTTGCGATTGCCGGGAGAGCAGGCTTATGCCCTGACCGGTATCCAGGTAGCGACGGCTGCCTTGCTGGCACTGCATGTGCGCCGCCGCACCGGCCAGGGCCAGCGGGTTGATGTGTCTGCCTTTCAGTCGGCCGTTCTTGCCAACTACCGGGAAGCCATTATGTACGAATGGACCGGTCGAATCGGCCGGCGTACCGGGAACCAGCTGGTGCGGGGCAAATCGGGTGTGCGTCAGGTGTGGCCCTGTGCTGACGGCTATGTCACCTGGTCGATGATCGATAACCCCAGCATGATGCGATCCATGGTCGCTGTGATGAAGGAGCGCCAGGTCGCGGGCGAGCTGGCGGACATAGACTGGGAGGCCATTCTGGTCGCCGATACCGCGCAAGACACCATTGACCGCTGGCAGTCCGTTTTTGGCCGCTTTTTCGCCACCCAGACCCGCGCTGAACTGGGCGCCTTGTCATTGGAGCGTGGTTGGGGATTGTCCGTGATCAAGAACCTGGACGACGTACGACACGACGCGCACCTGCTTGAACGCAACCTCTTCGTCCCGGTACGGGATGAAGCCAGCCGTGTCGAGACACCCTTGCCGGGACCTCTGTTTCACCACACAACAGCCGATGAGTCACCTGCGCGGGCATTGCGCAAACCGGTGCCGGTCACGGCGTCTACCCGGTGGGGTGACCTGTGAGTCGCGCCGCATTGGCCGGGGTTCGGGTCCTGGACTTTTCGCGCCTGTTGCCCGGGCCTTATTGTACCTGGCTGCTGGGTGACATGGGGGCCGATGTCATTCGCGTTGAGAACCCGCGCGAACTGGCGAAACAGGCGACCATATTTGGTTGGGATAAGCTGACACCGGCAGAGCGGACGCGGTTACGAGAGCAGGACATTCTGGCCCGCAACAAACGCTCATTCCAAGCGGATATGGGCGATGCTGACGTCGTCGGTCTGTTGCATGACCTGGTGCGAACCGTTGACGTTGTGGTTGAAGATTACCGGCCCGGTGTTCTGGAAAAACTGGGTTTGGGCTACGACGCCCTGTCCAAAATAAACCCGGGCCTGGTGTATTGCAGCCTAACGCTATGCGGCCAAACCGGTCCCTATCGCGACAAGCCCGGACACGACCCGGTTGCGCTATCTATTGCTGGCGTGACTTCCCGTTTGGGAGAAGACCCGGACGCTCCCGGGTTTGCAGGTATTCCGGCCGCAGACATCGTAACCGGTACCCACGCCGCGTTCGGCATTGTAACGGCGTTGCGTGCCCGCGACCGGGACGGGCAGGGCCAACACCTCGATGTTGCCATGAGCGATTGCTCGATGAGCCTGCTGGTCAACCTACTGTCGCGGCATTCCGATTTGGAAAATTTGCCCGCCCGCGGCAGTCGCCGTGCGGACATGGGGCTGTGGCGCACGGCCGATGATCAGTTCATTTGCACCACCGATATGGAACCGCGTTACTGGCGCCGGTTCTGCGAAGTGGTGGGTCGTGAAGATTTCATCCCCCTGCAAAATGACGTCGAATCCCGGCCGGCAATACGGGAAGCCCTGAATGACATTTTCAAAACCAGAACCCGCGCTGAGTGGCTGACCCTTCTTGAGCAGGCCGGAACCCAGTTCGCTCCCGTGTACAGCGTGAGCGAAGCCATGCAGGACCCGCATAACCGCGCGCGGGGAATGGTCGGGGAGTATCCGTCCAATACTGGCGATGGTGCTGTTCTGCAATTAGGTTCGCCGCTGAAACTGTCCCGAACACCCGCGTCAATCCGTCAGTTGGGCCGAGTACCCGGATCGGACACCCGCGCCATTCTAAATGAACTGGCCATACCCGAAGAGGAGGTTGAGAAACTGATCAGAAACGATTCGGTAATGCTGAGTGAGTGAGTCGATTGGGTTGTCCGCTCTATTCAGAGTCTTCCATACAACAAATATAAAACGAACGAAGAGAGAGGAACTGGTTATGGTATTTAACAAAAAATGTGCAGTTCAATTAGTCGCTGCTTCTGTTTGCTCCACCCTGGCCGTTGGCTTTGCCAGCGCAGCGGAATTCAATCTTACCTATGCATCCCCGTATTCAACGACTCACCCTTATGGCGCTGCCGATGAAGCCTGGATTGAGCGTATTGAGGAGCAAACCGACGGACGGGTGGACATCACCGCGTATTGGGGCCGCTCACTGATCAGCAGCCGCGAAGGGGTTGACGAGTTGGAGGCCGGCATCGCCGACATGGCCTACATCACTCCGATCTACGCCACCTCGGGCTACGAACTGAATCGCCTGACACCGGCCTTCTTCTATGGCTATTCAGACCCGGCTCATGTTCTGGAGGTTTACCAGCAGCTTTGGGAAGACTTTCCAACCTTTTCCGAAGAGCTGGACGGTGTCCGGGTGCTGGGTTTCAACGTAGGCACGCCGATGCACCTGCAGTTGCGGGACACCCCGGTTCGGGAGCTCGAAGACTTGCAAGGCTTGCGCATTCGCGCAGCGAACGATTACATCGGCGCCCTGGCTCAATTCGGTGCTGAAGGTGTGGCCATGCCAATGGGTGATACCTACCCCGCACTGCAGCGCGGTGTACTTGATGGCGTGGTTGCGCCCTACGAAGCGTTGAAGTCGCTGAGTTTTGGGGAAGTGGTCGACTACTACGTTGATCTGCCCCATAGCCGTGGTGCCTATGCCTCGCGGGCCATGAATCAGGATGTTTGGAATTCGTTGCCTGAAGACATACAAGCGGTTTTCATCGATAACATCGACTGGCTGACGCAAAAGAATCTTGAAAATTCGATGGCCGCAGAGGAATCAGGTAAAGCCTTTGGGCGTGAGCAGGGCGTGACCTTTATCGATATCGCAGACTCGGAAAAACAACGGTATGCAGAGGCCTTTGTCAGCAGCGCCCGGGACGTAGCGGAAGATTTGGACGAGCGTGGCCTGCCGGGCACTGAGATTCTAGAACAGGTTCGTCAAGCCCATCAAAACGCCGACTAAGCCCAAGCCGGAGGGGCCAGACAAGGCGTCTGGCCCGGATTCGCGGAGATTAGCATGAGAATGATCGAACGCCTGCTGCGCTGGGTTGTGACGGCGGGTGCCTTCACCGGCGTGGCCTGCATTATCGCCCTGATGTGTCTGACCGTGGTGACGGTGAGTTTTCGGGCCATCGGCATCGCTTTTCCAGGAACCTATACGCTGGCCGAGATACTCCTGATCCCGGCGATCAGCTTTTCCCTGGCCTATGCCGCCTATGAAGGGGCCCATACCCGGGTTGAGTTGATGACGTCGATCCTGCCTGAACGGCTGTCGAGTCTGCTCGACGCTCTGATGCTGGCACTGGGTACGGTGTTTTGGGTGGTAGTAGCGTATGCCGGAACACTCGAAGCACTCAAGAGCGCCCGAAACCGGGAAGAGGCTCCCATTCTGGGGTTTCCGGTCACGCCGTTTCGGTGGTTGCTGGTGATCGCCATTGTGCTGTTGTGCCTGGTGTTGGTGGTGCAGGTTGTTCGGGCTCTGTTGCGCACGAGACAGGTTAAAGAAGTCAGTAAAGGGAGTCAGTCATGACGCCGGTAGTTACTGGAATTGTCGGCCTGATTGGCCTGTTCAGTTTGATCGCGATGGGCATGCCTATCGGTTTTGCCATGGGCCTGGTTGGTTTCCTGGGCTTTGCCTATCTCATCAGTTTTCATGCCGCCATCATCAAGGTGGGGGTTGTTACCTTCGATATATCCACGAACTACGCCATCGGAACGGTGCCCTTGTTTCTGTTCATGGCCCATGTTTTGTTCGCATCCGGAATCGGCCGGGATCTGTATGACGTCGCCGCATGCTGGCTGGGTCGTCGTCGGGGTGGTTTGGCGATGGCGACGATTGGCGCTTCATCGGGCTTTGCCGCAGCAAGTGCGTCTAGCATCGCAACAACAGCAACAATGGGGCTGGTCGCATTGCCTGAAATGCGTAAACACAATTACGATGTCTCGCTGGCATCCGGTAGTGTTGCCGCCGGTGGCACCATCGGCAGTCTGATTCCTCCCAGCGGCATGTTCATTATTTACGGCATTCTCACGGAAACCTCGATCGGTAAAATGTTTGCTGCGGGGATTATTCCCGGTATTTTGCTGGCAGTGTTTTATATGATAACGATTGCCGTAGTATGCCGGATAAACCCGAACGCCGGCCCACGGGGCCCCAAGTATTCGTTCAGTGAGAAACTGGTCAGCCTCAAAAAAACCGGTGAGGTCATTATCCTGTTTATGCTGGTGATGGGTGGGATACTGCTGGGTTGGTTCACGCCTACGGAGGCGGGCGCCATGGGTGCGTTCGGTGCCATCATTGTGGCCAGTCTGCGTCGTCGATTGAACTGGAAAGCATTGAAAGAAGCAATATATTCCACACTCAAAACGACCGGTATGATTTTCGGTATTCTATTCGGTGCCCTGGTCTTTAACAGCTTCATCACGGTGACGAATATTCCGTTGAACATCGTCGGTTTTGTGACTGAGTCCGGCTTTTCTCCGTTTGTGGTCTTGCTGCTGATCCTGTCCGTTTATTTGTTGTTGGGTATGGTGCTTGATGCCTCGGCCATGATGACATTAACCATTCCGCTTTTCTTTCCGCTAGTGACCAACCTCGGGTTCGATGCGGTGTTGTTCGGTGTGCTTGTGGTACGGATGACCGAGATTGCACTGATCACACCACCGGTGGGCATGAACGTTTATGTGCTCTCCGGTATTGCCCCCGACATACCATTGCGAAAGATCTTTAAAGGCACCTTGCCGTTCGTGATGGCCGATGCCGTACACGTCGCACTGTTGCTGACCTTCCCGATTCTGGTGTTGTGGCTACCAAGCCTGTAGTTGCAAATGCCTGGCGACGCTGGGGCATTGTCGGAGCATCCGGCGCGCTAACCGGTATTGGCCAGGGGTTTGTGGCCTTTGCCATTTCTTCGCTGGTTAAACCCATTGCCGGAGACCTCGCCGTAGGGCGGGGCACAGTGTCGATGGCGATTGGGCTGGGTCGGCTGACGACCGGTTTGCTGGCTCCGCTGGCGGGCTATTTGTCGGATCGTTTCGGAGCTCGCTTGCCCGTAATTCTGGGTATGTTCCTGCTCGCCCTGGGCCTGGCATTTATGGCTTTTATAGAAACCGCTGTCGGGCTGGTGATGGTTTGGTCCGTACTCGTTTCGGCCGGAGTCGCTCTCGGTTTCATGATCGCCCTCGATAAGCTTGTCGTACAGTCGACGGTTCATCGAAGAGGGCTGGCTTTAGCCGTTCGTTTTTCAGTCGTCGGACTGGTCACCGCTTTGCTGATCCCGCTGGTAGCCTCTTTATTGGATCGATTCGGCTGGCGGGCAACCTGCCTGATATGGTCCGTATTGATCGTTTCGCTGATACCCTTTGCGTTGATCGGATTCCGGGGCGGCAGAGTGCCAGGTGACTCGCAGCATAGGGCAGCTCAACCAACAACGGGCAAGAGCGATACCCGGACTGGATGGCGCACCATCGCAGCCAGTCGGGTGTTCTGGTTACTTGGCCTGGGTTTTATGGCACAAGCTTCGATCAATTCAGGGTTGACTGTGCACCTCATGCCCCTGGTAACCGACCAGGGCTACCCGGAACGCATGGCAGTGGCGCTGCTCAGCGGCTTAATCCTGTTATCGATACCGGTTCGGTTGTTAACGGGTACATTGTCAGACTTACTGACATCCAGGATGCTGGTTATTGGCTTTGGTGGAATGCTGATCGTCGAGAGTTTCAGCCTGATCTGGTTCGGCACCTGGCCGTCATTAACGGGGTTGATCGCCATGCTTGCCATGCTGGCCGTCAGTGTTGGCGCCGGCACGCTGATTGTCATGGTGCTGGTCAGCCGGCTATTTGGTGAGCATCGATTCGGCTCTGTACAGGGCAGTCTGATGCTGCTGCAGGTACCCGGCACCACGCTGGCCCCGATCCTCGCGGGCTATGCCTTCGATTTAACCGGAAGCTATCAACTCGCACTATGGGGGTTTGCCGGTGGCTTGATGTTTATAGGGTTGTTGATTTTAACCTGGCGATTGGGGGGAGCAAGCCCATCGGGTTGACACTACTCGCTACCTTTCGATGATATCGATTGGCGTTAGCGGCGTTTTATAAGCCGCTCTGGGTTCACGTTATTCCAAGGTTGTTATGATGCGAGAATAACGCGCAATGTAACGTCTTGCTTCATGAACCAGTGTTTCACCATCGACGCCCTGCCTGGCCATATCGTCGATCCAGCGTCTGACCACTTGTTCGCTGAGCGCCTCAAAATCATAAATTATATCCACATCCAGGCGGTTAACGCGGTCACGCTGTGCGCGGAACATCGGAGCCTCCAGGTCATCCCAGGCCTGGCCCATGCTGCGGTAGAGATCCTGGCCGATTTGGTCATCGATTACCTGTCGAAGGTTCGCGGGCAGTGACTCATATCGGTCCTTGTTCATCAGCAGTAAAAAAACCGCAGTACCAAAACGTGAGCCGTCGCTGCCTTGCACGGTTTCTGTTACCTGGCTTTCGAGCCCCAAAGCGGTAAAAATTTCAAGCGGTAGCAGGGCGCCATCGATTTGATCGTTGGCGAAGGCATCACGAATTTGCAGGACAGGTACGGTAGTTTCGCGAGAACCCCAGGCTTCCATTAACCAGCTTCCAGTGCGAGATGGCGTGTGAATGCGAAGGTTGCGGACATCCGCAGCACTTTGGATACTATGGTTTTTCAGGTGCAAAGCGTTGCCACCATGTACGTGCACCAGTAAGGGCTTAACGTCAGCGTAATCGGCTTCGATCAAATCAAAATTAGCATAGATTGCCCTATTGGTTGCATTGGCGCTGCGAAAGTGAACGCTGGGCAGTTCGAAAACTTCGGTGCGTGGAAACTGGCCAGGGTGGTAACCCGCCAGTGTCCAAATCATATCGACTTCTCCGTCAACTAGCTGCTGATACAAATCTCCAGGCACACCACCGAGCGACATCCCCGGATGAATACTGACGTCCAGCTGGCCGTTGCTTTCATCTCGCAGTCGTTGGGCAAAGGGTTCCAGCAGGACGGCTTGAGCAGGAGAGTTTGGCCCCAGAAAATGATGCAACCTTAGGGTATGGTTTTCTGCCTGAGCTGAGTTCAGCATGAAAAGACTGAGCAACAGCACAGCCAGACCTATTGGAGTATGGGTAAACACAGGTATAAATCCTTGTTGTTATTGTTGTAGTGTAAAACGCCGACCCTCCAGCCAATGGTGCTAATGCGGTTAATGAAGCGGGTCGCGTATTTTGCTGTATAGTCGGAGTCGAATTGTTGTGCGACTAAACAATTACATTAGTCAGGGTTCAGGCATTGGTCGATGCCAATCACTAGAACGCAGTGTTTAGTATTTGGGACGGGAATGGGATCAATCGGGCACAGATCGCCCACTTTGATGTCTCCCAGCGTTGAGATCTGTCACGTAATATTCATTTCAGGGGCCTCTGGCCGCCTGGGTCGCGTGACTGTGTCAGCTACGCAAGTTGTCGATGATGTGACCCAGCATCTCTATCAGCCGTTCCCGGTCTTCGGCAGGTATTCCCTTAGCCATCCTCTCCTCGTGGTCTGCTGCCCGTACAGCCAGTTCAGTCACGACCTTCTCGCCTCTGGGGGTTAGCCAGACACCTCGTGCGCGCCGATCCTGTGGAATGGCTCGGCGCTCTAGAATTCTTTCTTTTTCAAGACGATCAAGAATAGTGACAAGGCTTGATTTCTGCAGTCCGATGGCGTCTGCAAGCTTGTTTTGAGGCTGGCCGGGGTTCGCGGAAACGATACCAAGTAGCCCAAGGTAGCGGGGGGCAACTCCGTGGTCGGTAATCTTCTCTTCAAAATTCCTATAGGCAAGGATCTGCGCCAGACGCAGGCGATACCCCACCGAGGCCTCCATTTCCCCACCACGCAGGACACTCTCCTGCTCATTTTTTGATGATGAATTATCGTCATGCATCCCGAACGATCCTTTTATTGACAAGGTTTCTGTAATGTCTATATAGTTTGAAAATAAATAGTACGAAGACGAACAATACAATATCGAACTATGCGAAAGCCGAATCATGATGCCTTTAGGGCAAGAGCAAGGCAAGTCGGCACGGAGGGGAAGGCGATGTCTATTCGCGAGATTGCAAGGTGGCCGGCAACTGACGGTGCCAGCCTAACGGATGAGACCCTGGGTTCCCTGCTTGATGCCCAGGCAGAGCGGTTTAAGGATCATACGGCGGCGGTATTTGTGGATACTCGAACCGACGTAGAGACACGCTGGACCTATGGCGAACTAAAAGTAGCCACTGAGCGTCTTGCGCGCGCCCTCATCGGTTGGGGGGTCAACAGGGGCGACCATGTCGCTGTCATGTCGCCCAACCGGGCAGAGTGGATCCTTCTCGAATACGCGCTGGCTCGAATGGGGGCCGTCCTGGTTACGGTTAACCCGTCCTTGCAGGAGCGGGAGCTGGATTATCTGCTGACTCAGGGGCGCATCAATTACCTGATCTTTGCTGACACTTTTCGCAAACAGGATCTCGCAAGCATGCTTGAGGGCATGATGTCGGGCGCGGGGATGAGAGGGCAAAGAGGGGTAGCCAGCCCCAACTACCCTGATCTGAAAGGTCTCTGCGCGTTCGATTCGGGCGTGAACGGTGCCCTGTCTTTCTCAGTGCTTGAAACGATGGCCGACGAGGTCTCGCCGGAGGATCTGCAACGTCATCAGGCGGCTGTGAAGCCCAATGATGTGATGCAAATCCAATACACCAGCGGCACCACAGGCAAGCCAAAGGGCGCCATGTTGTCGCATTACTCCACGATCAATAACGCACGGTTGATGAGTCAGCGCGGCGGGTTCCGTTCCGACGATGTGTTGCTCAGCGCGATGCCTCTGTTTCATACCGCAGGCTGTGTTTGCAACATCATGGGCATGCTGGCCTGTGGCGGTTGTGTGGTCGTGCTCGATGACTTTGAGCCGGGCGCCGTGTTGGCTCAATGGGAGCATCATGCAGCGACCATCATCAATGGTGTTCCGACCATGTATAGCCGCATGATGACCCATTCGGATTTTGCACGTCGCCGAACCGATGGACTGCGCCTGGCGTTCATGGGAGGCACATCGATCCCGCCAAGCCTGATGCAACAGGTCTGTGATGCAACCGGCGCCCAGCCGATGATCATCATGGGGATGACCGAATGCAGCCCGATTATCACCCAGACTGATCCAGATGATCCCTTTGAAGTGCGAATCGCCACCGCAGGTATCCCGCTGCCCCATACCGAAGTGCGCATTGTTGACCCTGATACAGGTGATCCGGTGGGTTGGGGAGAGAAGGGCGAATTGTGCATTCGCGGTTATCTTCTGACCCGCGGCTATTTCGACATGCCTGAGAAATCGGCTGAAACGATCGACGCCGATGGCTGGCTGCACAGTGGTGATCTCGCTGTATTGGAGAAGACCGGCCACCTGCGGATCGTGGGCCGGCTCAAGGATATGATCATCCGAGCCGGCGAGAACGTTTTTCCCGTCGAGATCGAAGAGTTCCTGCTGGAGCATCCCGCAATATCACAGGCTCAGGTGGTGGGCGTGCCCGACCCTGACCTTGGCGAGCAGATCTTTGCCTTCGTCTTACCGGCCGGCGACGCCAGGCTCACTGCTGACGAGATTCGAGACTTTTGCCGCGCCAACATCGCCCGGCACAAGATCCCCAAATACATCCATGCACTGTCGGCCTTCCCGATGACCTCCAACGGGAAGATTCAGAAGTTTGCCCTGCGTGAATTGGCGCTAAGCCTGATACAAGAGGAAGTCTCCTTATGAGCGACGTTCTGCCGCTGCTTCTCGAAAAGTCGGACGGGGTCGCCCTGATGACATTCAATCGGCCGAAGGCACGCAATGCCATCAGTCCGGAAGTCGCCTGCCGTCTGGCCGATGCCTTTGCCGACGTGGCCGGGGATGACTCCGTACGTGTCGTGATCCTGACCGGAACGGGAGACAGGGCTTTTTGCAGCGGGGGCGACCTGGCCCTGACGTTACCACTGATGACGGGCGCTCGACAGCCTGAAACGCAGTGGGATTACCGCCTGCTGGATGATCCGGGAATCATGGACCGTTCCGCGCTGCGCGGGTTTGAACTGAACAAGCCGATTATTGCCGCCATCAACGGCCCCTGCATGGCTGGCGGCATGGAAACAATGCTGGCCACCGACATTCGGATCGCAGCGGATCATGCCACCTTTGCCCTGCCGGAAGTGAGGCGCGGGTTGATTCCTTTTGCCGGCTCCCTGGTCCGTCTGCCCCGGCAAATACCCCAGTGCCTGGCGATGGAAATGTTGCTGACCGGCGATCCCATCAGCGCAGAGCAGGCATTGAGCGCCGGCATGATTAACCGGGTGGTTCCCCAGGCCGAGTTAATGGCCAGTGTCTGGGCGATGGCCCGGAAGATCGCTGCAAACGGGCCGCTCGCGGTTCAGGAAGTGAAGCGCACGGTGCTGCAAGCCAGCGGTGTAACGCTGGAGCAAGGTTACCGGATGGAGGACGCTGCCAAGGCACGGGTCATGGCATCGGACGATGCGCGTGAAGGTCCCCGGGCCTTTATGGAAAAACGGCCCGCTGTGTTCCGGGGAGTATGAAGATGACCTCCGCACTTACCGGACAAGTCCACATTGTTACCGGCTCCGGCCGTGGTATTGGGCTGGCTATAGCTCACGCCATGGCTGAAGCCGGCGCGGCTGTGGTCATTAATGATGTCGATGCCGACGTTGCTGAGGCGGCGGCTGACCGAATCCGTGCTGCCGGTGGCCGGGCCGCTGTCGCCGTGGCTGCCATCGGCGAAACGGAAGCAGCGGATCACTGTATCCGGGTCGCCCTGGACCAGTTCGGGCGTATGGACGGCCTGGTCGCCAATGCGGGCGTACTGCGAGATGCGATCTTGTGGAAGGTGACCGATGACGATTTTGATTCGGTGCTGCGCACACACCTGCGTGGAGCTTTCACCTGCGGGAGGGCCGCTGCCCGCTATTTCCGTGAAGCGGAGCAGGGGGGGACCGTGACGCTGGTTTCCTCGGTAGCGGGGCAGCGCGGCAATGTTGGACAAACGGCCTATTCAGCGGCGAAGGCTGGGGTGGCGGCGCTGGCACGTACCTGGTCGATGGAGCTGTCCCGGGCGGGCGTCAGCGTCAATGCCATCGTACCCACGGCGCTCACGCGAATGGTCGCGACTATACCGGGGCTTGGCGAAGTCGTTGAAGCTGCCGAGCGCGGCGAACCAATCCCGCACCGGTTGCGCCACGAACTGGGCCTTGGAACGCCACAGGATGTAGCCCCGCTGGCGGTCTTCCTCGCCTCAGAGGCGGGACGCCAGATCACAGGGCAATGCATTGGGATTGGCGGAGATCGGTTGTCGCTCTGGTCCCACCCGCAAGAGATTGCGCTCTGTCACCAAGAAGGTGGCTGGAACGCGGACAGTATCGCTGAGGCGTGGGCGCACACGATGTCCATGCACCGGCAAAAGGTCGGCATCGACCAGAAGACCTGAGCCCGGCAACCGTCCGGGATCTTAATGCCATTGGGAGGAGAGATACCATGAACAACAAAAAGACGTTATCCATCTTGACCACCACGGCCCTGATCGGCCTCGCGGGCGCCGTACAGGCCGAAACATCCTTGCGCCTTGCGCACTGGCTGCCGCCTGGTCACGCGCTGCAGACGACCGGATTCGAACCCTGGATTGAATCGATCAGCGAAGCGTCGGATGGCGGTATCAGCTTTTCGATCTTTCCGGCCCAGCAGTTAGGCTCAGCGACCGATCACTATGACATTGCACGCAATGGCATTGCCGATATCACATTTGTCGCGCCCAGCTATCAGCCGAGCCGTTTCCCGATCATTTCGCTGGCGGAACATCCCTTCATGGTGACCAATGCCATCGAAGGCTCTGCAGGGTTCAACGACTGGTACCAGCAGTATGCGCAGCAGGAAATGCCGGATGTCCACGTTTGCATGGCCTTTATACAGGACCCCGGTACGCTGCATACCGTCGAACCGGTGACCTTGCCGTCTGATCTTGAGGGAGAAAGCATTCGTCCGGCTCAGGCCGTCATGGGGTCGATGGTTTCGCTACTGGGCGGGGTCAGTATCCAGGTGCCCGCACCTGAAGCACGCGAAGTGATTTCCCGCGGCGCAGCTGATGGCATTACCTTTCCATGGGACAGTGTCTACCTTTTTGGTATCGACAAAGAAACGAAGTACCACATTGATTTCCCCCTCTACACGACGACCTTCGTACTGGCGATGAACAAGTCCCGTTATCAGGGGTTGCCTGAGAACGAGCGCGCCGTCATTGATGAGCACTGCACGTCACAGTGGGCCAGCGAGATTTCATCGGGCTGGGCCAGGCAGGAACAATCAGGCCGGGTGCGAGCGATAGAAGACCCAACGCATACCGTTCACGAGCCGAGCAGTGCAGAAATGGCTGCCTGGCAGGAAGCCACCGCACCGTTAATGGACGCCTGGCGCGAAGAAGTCACCGATAAGGGATATGACGCTGCCGCGATCGAAGCCAGTTTCCGCGAGATCATGGGTGCCGCCGGTGCCCTCTACGAATGATTCGACACCGCATCGCCTGATCCCGTGTGGTGTGGGCCATCCTGTCGGTTAGGAGCCTTTCTATGTATGTCATCAGCGTGGTTATGCGTCGCTTTACGACTGTGGTCGAAACGGTGGCGGCGCTCTGCCTGGCGGCGGTGATGATCATCGTTTTTGCATCATCGCTGGGTCGCTATCTGTTTTCTTCACCCATACCGGATGCATTCGACCTTTCCCGGTTGTTTCTGGGTTTATCAATAGCCTGGGGTTATGCCGTGCTGGGTTTCCGTGGCGGCCACATCTGCGTGGACCTGTTCGCCGAAATGTTGCCAGACAAAGCACGGAAAGGTGTTGAAGTTCTAGCTCAGGGAGTCCTCCTGGTGTTCACCGCAGCGTTGGTTTGGAAGCTATTCAGTCGGGTGACGGATGCCTATGCCTCCAGCGAGGCGACGTTTGATTTGCGTTTACCCATTTGGCCGCTTGTTGGCGGCATCTGGCTGGGCCTGGCTGTTGCCATCCTAACCACTTTGGCTGGATTGATTTACCTGATTGGCGGCCGTCCACTGGATGAGCACTCACTTGAGGAGCAACACTATGAGTGAAGCCGACTTCGTCGCCATCGGTGGTTTTGTCGCCCTGTTTGCCCTGATGGCTCTGCGGGTTCCTGTCGGTATTGCCATGGGTGTTGTGGGTGTTGGTGGCTTTGCACAGATTGTTGGGTGGGGCGCTGCTCTGAGCCAGTTAGCGATCACGCCATTGCGGACGATTACCGATTACAACACCTCGCTGATCCCGATGTTCATCCTGATGGGGGTCTTTGCCACCCGTTCGGGTATTTCGTCCGAACTTTTCGGTGCCGCCCGTGCGTGGGTCGGGCACAAACGAGGTGGGCTGGGTCTGGCGACTATTTCGGCCTGTTCGGGCTTTGCCGCCATCTCAGGCTCTTCCGTCGCAACGGCTGCCACGATGAGCCGCGTTGCCCTTCCTGAGATGCGCAAGGCAGGTTACAGTGATGAGTTGGCCACTGGGGTCATTGCCTCGGGCGGCACGCTCGGTATTCTGATCCCACCTTCTGTGGTACTGGCGATCTATGGTTACATCACTCAGCAGGACATCGGTACCCTGTTCATCGCCGGCATCGTCCCGGGCATTATCGCCGTCATCATGTACCTGGCACTGGTTTGGGTTATCGCGGGCAAACACAGTGCTGCCAGTGAAAAGGTAGGACTGAAAGAGCGGTTTATTGCACTCAGGGGAATCTGGGCGGTACTGCTGTTGTTCGTGTCCGTGGTCGGTGGCATATACGCGGGCGTGGTCACACCTACCGAAGCCGCAGCGGCCGGTGCCTTTCTGACCGGGCTGATCGGCGTACTGAGGGGACGTTTGGGTCTGCGCGAGCTGCGGATTAGTTTGGTAGATGCCTTACGCACCTCCGTATCGATATACACAATTCTGATTGGGGCGATGTTGTTCAGTTCATTTCTGGCGATCACCCAAACACCCCAGAAAATGACCGCATGGCTCACTGCTTTGGATCTGGGAGCCTATCCAACCCTGGCGCTTATTCTGCTGTTCTTCCTGTTTATGGGGTGCATTCTCGATGCCATGGCCATGATCATTCTGCTGGTACCCATCGTCTTTCCGGTCATCATGGCACTGGGGTTCGACCCGATCTGGTTTGGAATCATCATTGTGATGACGGTTGAGCTGGGGATGATCACGCCACCCATTGGGATGAATGTCTACATTATTAATGGGGTGATCCGGGATACCAAACTGACCACTATTTTTCGCGGTGTTATGCCCTTCGTGGGGGTGGACCTGGTGCGGCTGGTGTTATTGGCAGCCATTCCAGCGATAACCCTCTGGTTGCCGAGGACCATGAGTTAGTTTACTACCGCTGCAGGCGCGACAAGGATATAGGTGGATATTCACTGCCAGAAATAAATTAGAACAGGAGAAGCGTTTAACGACGCGTTAGCGCCCGCAGGGGACATCCCAGGGGTGTGAAGTATCGCAACGAGATGCAATCTCGGTTCCCTTAAACAGAAAAAGCAGCCATTTGGCTGCTTTCACTTTAATTTGGAGCGGGATTAAACGCCGGGAGCGTTTAACGACGCGTTAGCGCCCGCAGGGGGACATCACAGGGAGGTGATGGATCACAACGAGATGTAATCTCGGTTCCCATAAACAGAAAAAGCAGCCC